>MDTC01072370.1_pt1 | contig 26979 bp, 36 predicted proteins | sample 811181 | NCBI WGS metagenome assembly MDTC01 (sample SAMN05326644, study PRJNA326480) | marine metagenome | isolation source: seawater | place: Pacific Ocean: North | collected 2011
GTGATTACCGGCCCTCTAACTGCTTCGTTTAAGTGCCATAGCATCGCCTTAAGAGGTGTGCCTGTTAGCTTGTCTAGTTTGAGATTTAAGTTTGATCGTTTCATAATTTCTTCTCCTTATTAGAGTCTTTAAGAATGACCATAACCCTCAAGCCAACGACAACGCTCAATCTCTTTCCAAAGATTTTCCAACTCTGCCCCCCACTCAAGGATTCCCCAATTCAACTCATCATCAATTTGAGAGTACGCTTTTGTCATCACTCCCTTTGGGGTAAGTTTCACCATAACACTGTGTTTTGGCTCGTGGCGAGTGTATGTGTTGTTGTCCTCAACAAAACCCTCTGCGAGTAAGGACTCTCTTACAATAACTGCTCGATGTGTCTGTGGTCCGTTCTTAAGGATATTTAAGGCTTCTGATTGCCATTTTGCTTCATGGTAAATATGGCTCATGTTAGTTCTCCTTATCAGAGTTAAAAGGTGGTTGAAACATGGTTTCAAATTTAGGGTGTCATTTTCAATACAGGTTCAATATGGGTTTTAGGGGTGTCCCCAAGCCTACCAATAGTTTTTGGTGGGGTTATATACAAAGTGGGGTTGACCTTAGTTTTTGGTGGGTGATCTCACCTACGACTTAACGATTGCCAAGATCAAGGCAACCTCGATCAGACCACAAATAAGAGCGAACATTATGTTAGCTTCCATAAGGCAACTCATCCCATCCTTCCGGAGCAAGTACCACATTACCTACGAGATGTGGTATGTGAGGATTGGGGGGCAGTCGATGGATCAATCCTTCTTCGTTGACGAGAATGTATCGACCATTGGAGCGACCTGCACATTCGACCAATCCACCTACGAGAGCTTGTAGGTCTGTAAAAGTCGATACGGAAGTATTGGCTTTTGAACCATTCGTTTTTAAGAGTAGGACTTTCATTTTTTCTCCTAGTTAAAGTAAGTACACGATCATGCTATGAAGAGTAACATTAGGTCTTTGGTTTAGCGGGCTTGGAGACATTGACCTTTGATCGACAGATCGGTCCTAAGACTTCTTTCATTGAGTTAGGGTTAGACAACGGCTTGGCACATCTCGCACATTTCGCATCGCACATAATCTCTAAGTGTTCTGGCATTGCAAAGTCTTCATCAGAAGAAACAGATAAGAGCCACTTAAAAGTCTGTAGTCCAATCTCACCTCTGCCGAACATTGGAGTATATGGAGATGGAGCGAATACCCCATTTGCATCGACTTCACCTAATGGAAGATAGTTCAGATCATCGTGAGAGTGAGTGCCTGCCATCACGCTTACCTCAACAGGGTCATTGATAGTACGACCCTTTAGACGAGTAGCTTTAAATGTGAGGTGGTTATCCTTACGCTCGTTGCCAAGTGTGAATACCCAAGACTTCGTATGCTTAGAGGGCAAGGTGTTGCCGTCTTGGTCATGGGTAGATCCAGAGAATGGTGCTGTTAAGTGCTTTAGAAACTTATGTGGTTGAACTGTCAGCCTCATTTTTGTTCTCCTTTCAAGAGAGTTTTCTTTAAATCTTTCACCTTAGATTCAAGGTCTGAAATCTCGTTAAGTAACTTGTTACGCTCAGTGTCTAGCTTCTTACACTCACTGATGAGGCGGTCATTGTTTTGGTAGTATGCCCTCAAATGATCGAGAAGTGTTTCTTTAGGGATACCCTTCTTCTTAAGGTGCAGATCTTGAAAGGCTACAGTTTGCCATGTGCCGTCTGGGTTTTGACACTCAACAAAGCAAATGGTTGACTTGACCTCACCTTGAACAATCTCACCTCCTTTATAAGAGCGATAGTAATACATATCACCAGATCTTGGTAGATCGGAGCTAGACAGTTTGGGGTCAAGGTGAGCGATTGGTGGGTGAATGGTCTTAGTCTTGACCTCATAGTTGGTTTCTTCTACTACGGGTGGTTCTTCTTCTACTTCATCAAATCCCTCAAAGAAGTTCAGAGGATCGACCTGTGCCTGTACTCCTTTAATTGTATCTCCCTCAAGGATAAAGTCACCACGCTTGATTCCCTCATCAAGTATCATCTGAAAGCGAGCTTCCCCCATACGCTTCACTCCCAATTCTTGCTTGGCTACTTCCTTAGCTTTCTTGAGGTTAAGACCGATTAGAGATTTCAATACTCTTCCTCCCATTCATCATCTTCACTCGACTCAAAGTCCAACATTTCCTCAACGATCTTTTTCAAGAGTTGTGAACGAACTGTTTGATGGTGTGCGACTTCAACAGACCCGATCCCATAATGATAAGCGAGGTCTTTAACTTCATCATAAGAATCAAGACACTCAATATGAGACTTAGCCCATCGCTTCGCTTCAGCTTCATCTACTCGATCTGAATGAGCTTCAGATATGAGGTCTTGTAAATGTCCAATTGTATTAGAATAACTCATTGGTCTTTGTTCTCCTTGTTAGAGTTGTTAGATTCACCCTCTTGTAATGAAGAGTAACACTCATCATCGAAGATGTGTTCGATGTCCTCATCTGAAAACATTAGGTTTGATGCTTCACAGTCTATGTGGTCTTCAAGTGCTTCTTTGTCCACATTGGAATCATTATGTAATGCTTGTAATCTTTTTAGTTCCTGTACTCTTTCTTCAAAAGTCATTTTCAATCTCCTTTACTAGTTGATAAACTAGATCTTTATCGGGTATGCTTGAAGTGCAAACATTGCTCCAATCTTCATACGAGGTTAGGTAATTTAAGTCTTCATTAAATTGGCGATTGATCAAAGTAATCTTAGTCTCAATCGGTAAGTCATCTTTAAAACCCCCTACATCTTTTGTAGGGTCTGGATCTTCACCAAAAAATTGCTCATCGCTCAATCTTAGGTTGAACCATCGACTCAATGCTTTCCTAAAGCGACAAACAATAACGAACTCAGATAGTTGCTCGATCCACTCAATAGGTGTAGTTAGTGGATCGAGTGCCTTGCGTTCGTTCACGATCTCGTGCCACTCTTTACGCTCTTGGTCTGAGAGTTGACCTCTTAGGCGGCGATATTCATTTCGTTGTTCTTCGATTGACATAACAAATCCTTTCTTACACCCTATAGTAATGAAGAGTAACCTATTTCCCTTTGACTGAAAATATACAGTCATAGTGTACTTCTACCAGAGTACCGATGGGCTTGATCTTTTTCACACCTCTCTGCTCTAAGAGTCTAACTCGAAAGTATTTTCTGCCCCAAGAACCACCTCTGCCAACCACCTTAGCACGAGTGCGTTGTCCACCACCTGATGGGTTTCCACTGAACACGATTTCTGATCCTATCTTGATGTGTCCTATTGGCGGTCGATTATCCTCAACCCAATCTCGCCTTATCTCCTTGAGGAACCAGTTCCCCAAGTGTGCGTCATTATGAGACTCTGGTTTATCGTGTCCTCTCCATGTGGCGTAAGGGTAGACTGTCTCATCAGTGCAGTTGCCATAGAGTCGAACTGTAGACATACCACCTCTAGCCCATTCAAGTTTGAGGAAAAAATCTCCGAACCCTTTTTTCTTAAGATTCAGTCCTACTTCATCTGGACCATTTAATAATAGGATGACCTCAAAGCCGATCTCCTCTGCTAGATCAGTGAATAGCTTGGTGTGTCGATCATACCAAGACTGCCTAGACCCTTTGGTCTTATACGCAGTCTTATGATGGGGCGTAGGCTTCATCTTCCTTACCCCATTGACCTTTTTAGTTAATGTCATAGTGCCCCCTAGTATTTCACATAGTATCGCCTAAAGAACCCGACTCGTTCTTGAGACTCAAGGTTGGCTAGATATAGTCCTGCTTCACCTAGTGAAGTGAAAGACTTCAAAGTACGCTTCGTTAAGCGATCAATAACATGGTATTTCATTTTCATAGGCACTCCTAAAAATCGAGGTAGAAAAAACGACTCACTATGGGAAAGAAGAGTAACACCTAGTTACTCTTCATTACTGTGTCGTGTCTTTTAACTCTTTCATGGAGAATGCCTGTGGCGAAACCGATTGGAACAAAATACGCAGTGAGTACCCTCGCTATTAAAGCGGGTCTAATATGTCCATATGATGGACAAATCTTTAACGAGGACACCTTACTTGAAGACCTCACTAAAGTCCTCAAGGAGAATGGATACACCACTGACCCAAACAAAGCGATTAAGAAAGTCCAAGCCTTGAGTGAGCGTCTTAGCTATCAAGCGTATGGTTGCTAAGTTACTCTTCTTACTTTGAACCTGTTCTTTTAACTCTTACATGGAGAAGCAAGCCTATGCTAACAACCATTAACTCTGAATTGATCCTTGAAACTTTAAATGGGGCACTTGAGAACCACAAGGCATTCAACCTACCCTGTGATGATGTTTTTGAGGGGTATGTATTACCACTCATCACACTTGATGTGAAATCACTCTCTCGACACTACCATGAGTCTTTTTGGGGTGATGATCGTGATCAAGGGATTTCACCTTTGCTATGCGTGGACATCGAGTTTGTGATCAATGCAGCTGATCGTCTTGAGCATAAAGAGATCATTGAGGTCATCGCTAAAGCCTTTGAAGATCAATTGGGTGTTCGACTCTTTAAATGCTCACTTGAGTATCAGACTACCACTCGCCTTGTTCGTGGTCGTGTCATCACTCGACAATCCCACCCACGATTTAAGATCACTGCGAGTCAAGACCCACGACTCTTGGACATTGACTCAAAGGCTCACTATGAGCAATGGAAGCAAGAGCAAGATAATGTCTAAGGGGTAGGGTAGGGTCTAGGGCTAAAGATCGCTTAGAGAGCAATCTGAGAGCCTTAAATCTTCTATCTACCTACTGCGTAACCATGACTTGATTGTACGCAAACTTAAGCCAATCCTCAGCACGGTTGCCCTCTTTCCACATCATCATCTGAACAGAGGATTCCAAATCACGCCACTCCTTGAGTGTCTTATGGTTAGTAGACATCCAAGCAGAGCGTAGGTCTTTGTAATGTCCTCTGGCCAGATCCTCCCACATAGGAAGCCAACTCGATCTAGTCTTCCTTGACTTGCGTAACAGTTGGATAAGGTCAAGGGTGGTCATGTCTCTTTTCATGTCTTATCTCCTAGCGAATATATACACATTACTTATATGATTCGCTAGGAGTTGAGACACTAAAAGTTAGTGTTGGGTGATGTGAATCAATGACTCTGGAAGATTACTCACAATCGACTCGTTGCCCCATACGACCGTGGGTAGCGACATATTAGGATCTGACTTCAAGTCCTCTGCAAGACGCTTAAATTCTTCTGTCCACTCGATGTGTTGAGAGAAATCTTTGCAGAGATCCCTCTGCTCTTGATAGACAGTCCACAAGAGATCTTCGGCTGACTTGAAGATCTCGTACACCTTGCCCGACACATCAACTCGACAGGTGCGACCCTCAAAGTCAGTCATAATAAATGACCCATCGCCTTGACGCTCCCAAGAGACAGTCTTAGTCATGCCCTCACAGGACAGCTTCACAAAGCCCGACTCACAGGTAGGGTCGATGTCGAAACTGTAGTTAAAGACACGGAAGTCATCTCCCGCTTCTGTCCAGAAGTCATCTGTGTCCCACTCCCAAAATTCGGGTTCTTCAAGATACTTTGGGTTTACCTCATGGAGATAGTTATCCATGACACCCTCAACTTCCCATGTCTCACCAGTGTTTGACCTCTGAGATACGAAGAAGATGTTCCATGTACCCGTAGGCATGAACTTTTTCACTGCCAGTGGATCTCGATCATGCGAGTAATGGTGGGTCAAGGTCTGATGGAAGAAACCGCTCCTAGCGTAGTATGGGTTATATTTTACCATCTCTTCGGCTTCTGCCTGAGTAATATCGGAATCAATCTCCTCTTTAAGAATGTCCAAGTTCCAATGAGGTGTGTAGCTCTGACCGAACTTGATGAAACTGCGTACTGGGTATTCCATGTTTACTCCACATGGTGAAAGTTAAGTGGGTTAGTATCCCCCACTCGTACAACACCCTTATAGGAAAACATAGTCCTTGAGTTTCAATTTATTTCGCTAGTCAAGTCTATCCATACGGTCTTTAAAGGCTTTACAATGCTCTCTAAGGTACTCAAAAGCATCTTCCTTTAGATCACCATTGGTAGACTGCCTAAGACATTCTATGGTGTATTGTAAGGTCTTTGTAGGTGCTCGAGGAAAGTATAAGTCCTCGATCTCAACATCAGAAAGCGTAGGCACTGTACGATCAAGCCACTCTAGGTCAGAGGCCGACAGATTAAATCCATGCTTAGGTCTTATGATTGACCACCATATTCTTCTCTCAAATTTGTTCATGCGAATAACCCCTTTTACAAGAGGTCAATATAGATAAACTATTTACACCCTAAAACGAAAGGACTCCTAAAAGGAGTCCTCAGTCAATCCCTTTTCCTTACCCCACCCTTACCCCTTACCCCTTGCTAACTTGACTCTTGTTAGCCTTTGCTCTACAGATCGGACCCATTCCATCATCAATCGAGTCGGGGTGGGTGAGCTTTCTTCCACATCGGCAACACCCTGTAGAACCCTTAAACTCAAACGCTTCTGGAAACTCAGTCTCGTTGCGAAGTTTGGTGAGCAACCAAACAAGACTTCGACTCGCCACCTCAAGTCGATCCTTAGCAACCTTAGCTTTAGGACTCTCCTTGAAGAAGCCATTCTTGTTGATCGAGCCAATGAACCCAAAGTCGTTAGTGTTGTCAGAACCAACCATGAGGTCGATGAGAACAGGAGAGTCAACAGTCCAACCTTTAGGGCGGCGACTCTTAAAGGTGAGGTGAGTTTTGCGATCTGTGTTGTGGAGAGTGAAAGTCCAAGAACGACCACTTGTAGAGGGCTTTGGCTCTCCGTTCTCATCGTGGGTGTCCTTGCCACCAAACGGAGCGAGGATTGCGTTGATGATGTTCTCAGTTGCGATGTTAGTAGTGCTTCCCATTTTGTTCTCCTTTAAAGAGTGGTTGGGTGGTTTAACTTTCACCTTATAGAAAAGAAGAGTAACTAATCTTTCAGCCCTTTCCGAACACTGCGTTGCTGATGGATTGCATGATTCTTTCAAGCACGAGAAAAGCCCTCAAAACGAAGCTAGGTTCATTAATCACTGTAAGGGTATTCATCATATCTGAGTAAGCCTTTTGGCTAAACTCTAAAGTTTCATCTTCTGGAATCTTCACATGATGAGTGCCATCAGGTTGAATGACAATCACAATGGATTCTTTAAGATCAGACATAGAAAGTCCTTTACGCATATCAATACCTCCTAATGAATATAGTGAGTTGGTTGTTTCCCAAACAGGACATGGACAGGGCAATTTGGGTTCGTACATTCACTCTGTAAACCCGCATAGTCATCTTCATGGTTGCACCTCTCTCTACAAACAACTAGTGCCTTAGCAAGTAGTGAGTGGTTTTCTTTCATCTGATGAAACCAACGCTCATATCGAGGGTCTTCGTGATATACCTCACCATTCATAGGTATTCTAATAAAATCATCTCTATGCTTTTGAGATACTACAAGATAGTCATCGTCAAAGATGTCAGATTTAATGATATAGCTTCCCAAAAATCGCTCTCCTGTTCGTGCGTCTTTGATTGTTAGATTATATTCGCTCATTGATTATGCCTTTCTCCTTTAAGGAGTTTTTTAACTGACCCCAAGTCATTGTGGGGAAAATGGGTAGTTTATATACTTTGTCTTGTACGACTAGAGTTAAAAATCCACCGTCTTTAGAGACGGTAAATACTGATGGACTTAACAGTGGACTTAAAGCCTTACCTATTGTCAAACCATCAATCATATCTAAAGGTTTATTGTGTGGGATCAACATAGTACGCACCCTCACTCCAAATCACATTGATTGGACAGTTAGGGTTCGTACAAGTTTCAACCAACCCACCAAAATCATCTGTGTGATTACAGAACACAGTGCAAGACACCAAACCCTTGATCAAGGTATCTGAACCTAACTTGTGATTAGCAGACCCCATAAACTCTTTAAGTGCTTTCTTAGCGTGTTGAGAGTATGCACCATTCTCATGCTCCACTTCAACATCCATAGGCACTACTACATAGTCCTCACGACCCTCTTGTGTCAACACAAGGTTAAGATCCTCCTTATCACGATACACTTCATATCGCTTTGATACTTTACGACCGTCTTTAAGAGTTTTAGAACTGTGAAAAGGATCAAAGCTATTTCCCTTGCGAAGCTCTTTGATGTTATAAGTGATTCGCTTAGTGTCGTTTACTACTACTTCTTCACCGAGGTCAAAGTCCTCAAGGGTCGCTTCCTCAGCGACAGGTGTTAGTGTTGAAGTAGTCTCTTTAACTGCTACACTGTCCTCAACTTCAACCTCCTCAACAGAAACGAGTGTAGAGGTTGAGACTTGAACACCCTTTTCCTCAACTACAGGTTCAACCTCAACCTCTGAGACTTCAACAGGAGTTTCCTCAACCTCTAAGACTTCTTCAACTACAGGTTCAACCTCAACCTCTAAGACTTCTTCAACAGTCTCAGACTGATCAACCACTGGCTCTGAATGAGTTACGACTTCAATCTTAGCGACTTCCTCTTCAAGAGTAGGAGTCTTGACCTTAGCCTTAGCCTTAGCCTTTTTTGGTGGCGATACTTGAGACAGATCAGTACCAAGAGGATAATATCGACTTCCCTTGTTCAGAAGTTGACCACTCTTTTTAAAGGCGATCAAAACATCATTCACCTTGTCCTCAAGAATGGTCTTGACCTCAACACCCTTGCGAATCTTCATTCCGAGAGTGTTTTGCTCTGGATACTGTGCGAGGTAGATCTTCTCGATCTCCCCACTGCGGAGTCCTGGGTTATCAGATACGAGTTGTCCAATGACTGATTCGATGAGATTATATGTAGATTCAAATTTACTGGCCATTTTTGTTCTCCTTAAATGATGATGAATGGCAATGTACTTTATGAAGAGTAACTTATTGGTTAGTAGGGTTAGCGAAACCATTCACCACGGCGTCTGCGGGCAACTTATATTGCCTCCACTTACGAGTGGTAAGATCAAGCTCACGACTGATTGCGTTCTTCAGTTGAACATGAAGTCCACTGTTGGTTTTACGAGCATCACCATTTGGATCACGGGTGATGATCTTCTCATTAAGGATAATGCCCTTGATGTGGACATCACCTGTACCATCATGGATAGAGACTCCACGAACCCCACATGGGTGGTCTGAGTACGCTTCTAAGTGCTTTGCGTTCTTGTTAGAACCTTGAGCAGACTCACGCAATGCAGTGAGCAAACCTTTCTTACGAGGTTGATCACCTGTCAAAGCGAGTTCAAAGTCAAGATCAGTGAACACCAAACCTCGATCCTCAAGTGCAACCTTGAGTTGATCGAGATCAACACCCTCGACCTTTGCACAATCAAGTGCGGCGATAGTCTTATGATCCACGCCTACTGTCATCGAGACTTCAACAGTGTGGCGACCACGATGTGTACCACCATCTTTTTTGAGGTCTTTACGACCACTCTTGGTGGTTGTGAAAGTGATTGTGGATAGAGGGCGGACTTGGACAGCGGGTTGAGTAGTAGTTGCGTTCATAAGAAGTTCTCCTTTAAGAGTGTTATATGTTTTCTGGTTGGAATGTTTTCGCTTTTATAGAATGAAGAGTAACTAGACGGTGTACCCACCTGCTTCTAGTGCGAGGGTTGCATCAAAGGTGTCGAATACATCTAGGATCATAATCATGGTTGAGAGTTTGGGCTTTGGGCGGACACCATTTGCAAGGCGTGTAGTGTGTCCATCACGATAAGCCTTGAGTCGAGTAATGCGACTCTCAGTCTTATCAGCAGCAACACCTGTTGGTTTTGACCAAGCGGGAAAGTTCATTTTTTTTCTCCTTTGTGAGAGTTAGGTTCACCTTATAGAAATGAAGAGTAACTTACTTACGGTTCTTGAATTTTTTCTGCAATGACCCCCACCCATCATGCCTGCCAGGGAAATGGCTCGTTAAGGTGTGTAGGTGAGCAACTTCTTCTTCTGTAAGGTAAGGGAGACTGACACTGAAATCTACAGGTTGCTTTTCTACTGTGTGGAATCTCAGTGTGTTATTTCCCTCGTCATCTCGCAATCGACTTACAGTAGTAAACATCGTTCTTCGATTAGGTATTTCCTCTATTTGAAGATACGCCTTTTCCCCTACTTTGATCTTACGCATATCAAAGCGATGTTTTGTTAGTCTATTCCATGTCATCTTAATGTCTTTTGTAATTTCCATATCGACTCCTTTCTAAAATGGGAATTCTTCTTTAAAGGTTGATGATTTGCCCTCTCCCTCTTTCATAAACTCACTGTCGAGGTAAGAGATAACTTCATCTTGTGTAAGCCAACAAGTAGTCCATGTACTACCCGACACATCAATCATCACATTGTAATAAGCTTTTAACTTGGTGATTACAACCTGTCCAAGTTCGACCTTAATTAAGATGTCTCGTTTAGGGTCTGGGTGTGGCTCTGCTTTAAAACCAAGTTGTTTAAGTCGTTCAATCATTGGCAATCCTTTCGTAAAGAGCAGTTAAGACTACTTAGAACAAGTTCAAGAATATCTTCCATGTTTCGGCCTCGATAGGCTATGTATGATTTATCCCCTACTCCATTTTCAGTATGGCAACTTAGAGTTAGCCCCTCGTCTGAAAATTTGGTGTAATGGCATTCACTTAAAATCTCTTTTAGCTTCTCGACAGTAAAAACATTAACTCGCTCTCCTGTCTCTACATTGGTCAAATACATATTGTGTCTCAAAGGCAAAATCCTTTCATTAGAAAAAAGAAAAACAACTCCTTATAGGAATGAAGAGTAACTAGTTGTTACTCTTCTTCGCTATAGAGCGAACCTATTAACTCTCGTAAAGGAGAAAAAATGCTTCCAGCAAATACCATTGACAGTTTAAGTGATTTGAAATCCGCCGTTGACGCTCTACCCTCCGCTAATCATGCAGTCCTATTCGTAACTCCAATGCCATTTAAAGAAGATGGGTATTCCTATCTACCAGGTGGCACTCAATACCAAATCCAATTGGTTAAGGGTGCAAATAATGTGGTGGTGATTGACGCTAAGATTGCTAAGGTACAGAAGAACCTTAAGATCAAGATGAAAGACCTCGACAAATCATTGGTTGAAGCGTTCATACGATAAGGTGCTTGAGGTTAGGTGTTGATTAGGCCGCTCAAATAAACTTTCCCCAGTAATTTAAAAACATCCAGAACTTTCGGGATTATTTTGTCGGCCGGTTTAATGTCAATAGTTTATTTATTGTTTGTATTATAGATTGTACTAAGTACACATGAACTCAATACATCTTGCGTGTGTTGAAACCATGACAACATATAAATACACTGGGGAACGATAAATGCCTAATCCATTAGCACCTGGATTGATCAGTGCTTCGATCATGTCAGTAAGTACAAGTAAGATGCCTCACATGGTATCTATAGCAAATGCCGTGGACATGAGTTTAAATGAGTGGTTGCGTTTACCTAGTAGTACAGTGCAAGGAACAGGAGTGGGTGTAGTGGGTAGTGGTGGAGCGTCAGGCTTATTAACAGTGATTCCTAATCCAGCACTTATGGAAGTGGCTTTTAAGGGAGCGGGTTTATTGGGTTCGCTTCCACCTACGCTTTATACCCCTATAGCTTTTGGTATAAGTGGTGTGTATGGAATACAGGGATTGAGTGCGACAGTGGGGGTAGGTGGTTTTGTGGGTGGTTTTGTTGGAGAGTTGGGTTTATTGATAAGTGGTCTATCTAGGAACTTGGCATTGAATGGGATAACAGGAGTAGAGGTTGGTAGGTTAAGTACTGGATTAGGTAATGGTATTTATTCTCATTTTTTATCAAGTATAGTGGTAGGAATAATAACAGGTGGTGGTGGACCTTCCCCATCGAGTAGTCCTGTAACTTGCACTATTGTTTAAGGCGGTAAAGAAATGTCCAAGATAATATTAGATGTTCGTAGTGGAGAGCGTAATGACAGTGGCACTGGTTTATGCTTACGAGTGGTTAATGAGGATAGTGTTCAAGTAGATGGTAGGGTGGAGAGGGTGGGTCGAGGTCTATATGAGATAGGTAATACGGGTGTAGGTTCTTATGTATTGATAGCTTCTGGAGATGGAGAGGTAGGGGTAGAGTCAGTCGATGTTGAGTTTAAAGAATTGGGTGGTGGTTATTATTTAACGGACAGTCGTGTATGGTTAGACGAGGTGTATAATGAGAGTAATGTTAAGTTAGATCATTACTTTGGTGGAACGATAGTAAAGAGTGACGCAGATATATCGGGTACGACAGGTAGGGGAGTTTGCGGTGGTTTATTTTGGTGGAGTCGCAATGATTCTATTCGTACAAGGTATGAGTATGCGAACAGGGGTTGGAGTTTATTAAGTGGTACTAGTGGAGTAGAGATAGGAGTGGTGGGAGATGAGGGAGACTTAGTTGTAGTGGGTTTAAATGGAGAGTTGCGTATAGGTGGTGGTAATGTATCGGACACAGTAAATGTATCAGTGTTAAAGATAGGCAGTGAGTTATTACCTTTAGAAGAAGAGGGCAAAGAGGAAGATGTCTTAACCAATGGGGTAGCAAAGGGAGTGGTATTAAACCCAAGCGGCAAGGTTTTATTTGTAGAGGGCAGTGAATATACAGGTAAGGCAGTGCTTCACATATCGGACACATTGGGTGTGAGTCCGGACAATTCTATATCGAGTGGTAGTTATTTATCGCCGAAGCCATTACCTAATGAGTTTCCTTTACTTCGTAAAAAGGGATATGGATACAGCAAGGTAACTTTTGTACCTACAGAGGATGATTTAATCAATGTGGGTTATGGAGAGGTAAAGGTAAGTCTTGATAGCGGAAAGATTCTCAGTGATTCGGAGGTTTTATATGAGGGATTAGTTTTGTGTGATAGTCCTGTGGGTGTATTGGGTAGTGTAGATTTAGGGAATGTGATAGGTGGGGTAAGTAATGCTTATCCTGTGATGAGCGTACCTGACGGTAGTGGTTTAGTACCAAGTTCTGTAGCGACCTCATTTGTACCTAATGGTGTGGGATTGAAGTTAGAGTACAGGTGGTCGAGAAGTTATGTTGGTATAGGTTCAACGATTTTACCTGTAGAGTTTGTAGACAAGTTGCCTAAGACTTTATCCTATCGTAAGGCTTATGTAGTTCGTGGCCAACGCAAAGTTCATTTAAGTGTGGGTTGGTCGAGTCGTGTATCTTCTGAGGGTCATAAATTATTCAGTGGTCATATCGCTTTAAGTCGAGGTGGTTTGAGTCATGCGTCATCAGTGAAGTTAGCAGATGGTTTGTCTGGTACTTTTGATATAGACGGAGCACCTTTGAGTTATAATGGAACAACGCTCACGGGTTCTGGAGCTTCTGTAATAGATGGTGTGCTTGTTGTGGATAGTGGTTCTGTGGTGAACTATCCATCAGATGTAAGTGAGTTTAACTCGCTCAAGAATATTGGTTTAGTGCCGGACAGTACATTAGAAACAGGACTTGAGTTTGTTTTAACTCGATCTTCGATCAAGGGTTATTATTCATATGATGAGGAAAAGGTATCGGACATAAGTGGTGCTATGCCTTTTCAGTTTTTACAGTTTGAACCTAGAGAGGATTTCTCTGGATATGGTGCGGGTCAGTTTTTCAAGATTGGGGATAAGGTACTTGGATCAACAGACATAGAGACAGCGTTTGGTAGTAACCCTAATGGTTTTCATTGGATTACGAGTAGGACAGTCTCGAGCACGATCAATCAAGAGACATCGAGGATCAATCTTGGTGCGGGGTTGCGTGTAGGCAGTACAACTTTAAAGATTACCCAAGAGCAGTTAGATGGAACTATAAGTGGTCAGAACGATCCTCTGATTGAGGGTGTAGATTATGATCTACCGAGTAATGGGCTAGAGGGTCAAGCTCGTTTAATAAGTCGTTTGGGTTCAGAGATTTTGCGTGGTCAGAAGATGGATCCCGCAGTAGGTTTAACAATAGACTTAGGGGTAGACCTTAGCGTAGTGAATGTAGGGGATTTCTTCTATGATGGCTTGAACTACTTCAAGATTGTAGGTCTAACAGGAACAGTCATTACATTAAGTTCAGTGTTGGGATTACAAGAGGGTGGAAGATGGAAGATTTACAATGGTTATCGTGAGGGTGTTGTAGAGTTAGAGACACCTGACCCAACTAAGTTAGTGGGAGAGATTTTTGATGATCTACCTGTTTTAGAGCGTAAGTCTGTAGAGATTTACAAGGTGTATTCGACACTTGCTTTTGACAAGGTATTACCGAGTTCTACTTTATCAGTACGCAAGACAGAGAATGGAGTAGAGACTTCATATCCATTAACAGTCTTAAGAGATGATGTTCTTCAATCACCTTATGAGTTAAGTGGCGATCATTACACATCTGGATCTTATCGTATTAAGGTTGAGGGTGTAGAATATGAAGTAGGCGTAGGTCAAAGCGATAAGGGGTTTACAGTCTCAAACAACAGGGTTGTTTTTGAGAGTCCAATGGGCACATCAAATAGTAGTTGGGTAAGTGGAGATGTGATCTTTGTACGCAAGCCTAGATCGGGTTTAACCACTACAGCAGAGATGACAGTAAGTGCGAATGATTTAAGTAGTCCATTTACACCATCCAACACTTTTGATGACTTCTTAGAGTTATTAGACAAGCCAAGATTTGAAGCAACTAGTGGCTCGATCAGTTTTGAAGATCCTTTAGAGTCTGGAGTAGGGGTTGAAGTTTCTTATACTCCAACAGACGATCCCTCTACTCGTATCATTGAGTCAATGGGGTTTGTAGTTGTCCAAGAGGTTGCTACAAGGGTTAGAGATAATGAGTTTAGTTACAACCCTACATCAAAAGAGGTTGAGTTATTAGCCACACCAACAGTGATGGTTGGTGCAGAGCAGTTTAAGGACACCAAGTATAGCATTAACCAAAACACTATTCTTTTTAATAAACCTATTGCTTCTGGAGTTAATGTCAAAGTCTCCTATACTACTTTAAAGTCAAATGGTGGAGATGCTACAGTACGAACATCAAGCGGCATGGTAATACCCAAGTACAAGATCAGTAAAGGGTCTACTTCACTCTCTGTACAAAGAGATTTCACAGGCATTTTGAGTGCGGGTGATTTGCTTTATGTAGGAACACATATCTTTAATGTGTCCTCAGTGAGTTCAAGTGAGATCACAGTTAATCCATCGGCAAGGTTTGATATAGAAACAGAGATGATAGCGTACTTGAATGTTCCAACATTCACTTACAACGGAGCTACAAACCAACACGCATTTAGGTTAGTAATAGGGGCGGTGGTATCTGCAAAGCCTAAAAGTTCAGATGTTTTCTTACAGGGTGATTACCGATCATTCATTCAAGCTAAGTCTGTTATTGTCTTACAGGGAACTCCGTATCGTGTGAAAGTTGTAGGTCTTGACGATAAGACAGGAATGACGAAAGTCTCAGTTGAGGGCTTCACTTCGGGACATGATTTTATATCAACGAATGACTTGTATGTGTCCTTTAGGCCGATACTAGTAGAGGGAGACACAGATCTTTCTTTGACTACAGGTCTTGTGGACACTGAAGAATTTTCTATGGTTAAGTACGACCATGCTTTAGGTCGAGGTAGGTTATTATCTAACGGACAAGACTATCGCCTTAATGCAGAAGCGGGATTGATTAACTTATCTAATGGTCATACTGTCTCACCTCAAGTAAGTTACTATCTTCTTCATACTTCACTGAGTTCAGTTAAGCCGATCACTCTTTTGGGCGGTCGAGTAAGTAAACCCTCTTATGTTGCTAGTTTTAATCAGTCGAGTCCACCTACAGTATATGATGGGCTAAGTTTAAATGCCAAGTGTGTTGTATCTTCTCCTGATACTTTTCAAATACGAATAGCAGATGAAGATGCATATTCATCAGAAATCGCTAATGAACTTCAACAGAGTCTTAACCAAGGAACAGGAAATGGCGGTAAAGTTTTAATCTCATCACCAACATCACAAGGCAAAGCGATAGGTGTTTTTGATTTACTTGCTAATGATGTTGTAGCTCGATCAAGGATTAATCTCTACAATGGGTATGTGCAACCTGTTGATGACATTATCTCTACAACCACAGGAAAAGTAGTTGGAGATGGCGATGGTTCATTCAAGTTCAACTTGCTTTCAACGAGTGATTGGATTTCGCCTGGATTAGAAGACTCAATCACAAGGGAGATTTACCCTCGATATGTGAGCATGGAACTTTTAACCCCTCTTAATACTGATGATGCTTTCCCCACACCAGAAACCACGATTAAGATTGGTACTGAGCCACCGTCTGCGAAAAGACTATCTCAACTCCTAGAAGAACAACGACCACTCATCGAAAATGAGATGGATGATTATGTCCTCATTCGTCAGAATGAAAAGACAGTTTTTGATCCCCCACCCAATGGTTCGTTCCCTTATGTCCGAGTAGACTATGAACCTGTGTATTCTCAGATGTGGGAGCGACATAGGTTCAGCAGGTTATTCCCTACGAGTACGAGAATGTACTCATATCGAAATCCTGGAGCGTTAGACAGTTCGACTAATGGCATTACTATAGCCAATGCTCGTAACAACGCTATAGGTCAAATAGAGAACATTACATCACTCCCTGTAGTTAATCGAAGGTCTGCTCGATTTAGGGTGTACGATTTCTCTCTAAATGGTTATCCCTCTGTTGCTCAGACAGTAGGTAAACCTACCTTTATTTTATCGGCTGTTCCTCTTGATGAGTTTCCGATTGATTCAGCGACAGGATTACCAGACACGACACAGTTTGCGAGTGAGGGAGGTTCACTTTCCGATGTTATCGTAGGTAATGTGGATCGTGTCTTTAATGGATTGCAAGTCAACTCCAAAGTGAGTTTGAGTTGTGATGGTGGTGAGTTCTACAATGTAATAAACACAGCAGAAAATGCTTCATTGCCAGACCTTGGGTTATTTCCGCCCCTTATACAAAATGCACCAAGAAACGCTAAGGTTGAAGCAATACATAACGGTTGCTATGTAGTGTTAAAGGGTAATGCCTCACTTTTAAAAGTGAACTCTGTGTCCTTAAGAGATAACCCCCCAAAGAGAGGGGATACTCTTATCGAATCTTTTGCACGAGATCTTGATGATGACACATCGCCTACTACTACATTTAGAGTGGGATCTGACATTGGTTTGAAGTCAAACACAGGTGAACTTGTCGATATAAGCCTTCCAAGTATCAACGATCCAGACTGGCCTATTAAAGAGATAGCGGGACAAAATGTTCCTGCTAGTGGATTGGCTTTAGAGGGTAATGTTGACTTCCTTTACACAGAGACAACTCCTTTTAGATACCCAGCTCTAAATGGAGAAGCAGTTGATGATACAGGAGATGAATCAATCCCTTACATCAGTAGGTTTAGTGAAAGGGATCTTTTACCGTTGATACCACCCGCATTAAATGCCTTAAAGGTTGAAGCCCTAAATGCAAATACAGGTGTTGGGGGTGGTACGAACGAATATGTGTATCCCGATGAAGCAAGGGGGGTGGCCCTAACCAACTTGGGTGATGGTTTCATTACGACAAATCAATCGTTCGACCCTTTAAGTGGAGTTTGTGAGCAGACCCCAAGACAAGGAGACTTGGCTATCTTGAGACCTGATGATAGCAACTCTGCTGGGTGTGCTTCTACAGGTGTTCTTGAGATCGCTAGGATTAGTGGTTCTGAAATCTACCCCCCATCATTTACTACACCCGCACCTGTTAGGTATTCAGTGGGTAACATCATTGTTCAATTAGACGGTAATAGTCTCAATGGGGTTAAGGTTTCAGAACAGTTTGTGTTTGATGCGGCAAATAACAGATGGGAAGATTCTCTTGTTACTTTTGAGTTTAGTAGTGGTTTACTTCCTAATGATACGATAACTAATATAGTCAACAAGATAGTAGCAGATGGGGGTGGTTTTTCTTTACATCTCCATAAAAACTCAGCTCCATATACCCCAACTAATCACATATTTTTTATATACCAAAATTCAAATATTTGGTCTGTTTCCATTAATAACCCTACGACCAACCAACTTCTACCACCAGTTGCCGTTGAACTTACTGTAGTAGGTAATACTTTTAGAGTAAAGCAAACGAATCTACCTAACCCTCTTCTTACTACCGAGACTTGGCTAGACTATACTGATATGGGGTCATGGTTGTTCAATACTGATGCGGGCTTTTGGAGTGAATATAACACATACTATTCTAGCGAGGTTGACAAGCTCATAAGAACTTCTATTGACCAAACAAACGACCCTAACAGCCACCTTTATTTGGACTTTAGACTTGGCATAGTGGACATCGGAACAAGCCAGCAAAGAGACACTATTGACTCAAATAGGGTTGATTTGATCTCTAATGATACCTACTACACCTCTTGGACAATCTCAAATGAAGATTCTGCGGTAGTTTCTGCAAGCGGCGTAGATACAGACATGGTGCTTACCATTGGGAAGTCTTTTATAGAGGTTAAAGAAGAAGGTAATAGTGCTACACACACAGTTCAGTCTCATGTAAACAACTCATCTTACAAAGTTACTGTTATCAACAATGAAAGGTTGAGAACCTTACCTCTTATTGATGTTTCTAGGTCAAATGATCCTGTCTCACTCTTCATCGGATCAGAAGTCGATGAGTCGGGTAATATACTAAACGGTACTGCTAGAAGTGGATTGATTAAACAGACCCTTGACCCAGCCACTGCTATCATTACTCTTAAGGATGAATCTAAGAGTAGGTTAAGAGTTATAACCGAGTTACAGGGTTCTATGTCTAAAGTCCTTACTGGAGATCTTCTTTACATAGAGAACGGACACAATGCAGGAACACATAGGGTCTTAGATGTTATAGAGACTGATATAAGCACAGAGATCACAGAGACATTGGGAACAAGCCAAGCTCTATTCGTGCAGTTCCCTAAAGTTGTAAGCCTAGATACAAACACAGGTGTTTTAACTACAGATGTTGATGACCTCACACAATACTTTAGCGACACAACCACAGGTTCTATCTACATCATATTAAATGACAACTACACTAACACTCCCACTCCTTCATTAGACTCTACTTCTACTCTTGCTAAAGACCCTGTATTTGGGGTTTCGATTATTAAGGTTGATTACAACGGCAACGGTCAGAATGTGATCACAGGGTCTGATATAACTTTGGTTTTTCCATGTGAGTATGTTAATGGTACTGCGATAAATACTGCTTCTGATCTGAACACGATTTTAGGATCGTATCAACAAGTCATTGGTGGGGTAAATAAAATACCTTTCGACTTGGGTAAAACAGGTTTAGCGAGTGATGGTTTACCCGCTTCCTTTGGGGTAAACCTAACCCTACAGATGGCCGTAGGTGGTGGCATTACAGGTTCGATAAATAACTTTTCTGAAAGTGATGTAGTTAGAAACTCTGATGGCTTAGTCTCACACATCAATGTCAGCGATTCTAATCTCTATCCAGACATTACAGATGGAGCAGACCTAACCTACGGTAAGTCTTTCTTATCACCTAACGACACCATCACCTTAACAGTTAATTTAACTGAGGGTATCTACCTTGACCCATCATTCCCTAGACTTTTAAGAGACTACACAGGGGCTACACCAGTTAAGTTTGCCGATGGTTCAAGTCAAATTAGAACGATTGCTGACGCTACCATACCTACGGGTCTTCTCACTACTCAAGCGGGTCCTAACTACTCCTTAACCATTCCAGATGACTTTTATGAAGAGGTCAGTTTTACAGTTCGTAGACTTAGACGCTTCACAGATGTTTTCTCAAAACTTATCTATGCGTTTGAGGGTTTCAGATACCTTTATGAGCAACGAATCGGAAGAATAGGAAGTGTGGCTTACCTTAGTGGGTATACCATTACCCTTACACCAATCAAGGTTGATGGAGAGGGTAATGATGGGGGAGATTCTGGTACTGATACTCAAGTTGGAGACTTTGCAAAAGTTGTATCTGTAGGAGATCAAGTCCAATGCCTTAATTCTTCTAACCAAGAGACTCTTTATTTACGAGTCCTTGAAGTTGGTTCTACACTTAAATGTTCAGCGATTAGAGGTTCGGTATCTGATGTATCACCAAACGATGTCTTTAAAGTGATTACTCGTGTTCCTCTTGTCCCCGAGCTTCAAGCCTTTGATAGATTCATCGAACATGGGTTTACAGAGATTTACTCTACAATAGCACGAGCAGGGATCTCTGTCGGAACAGAGAATGTACTTACAGATACCACTGTTGACTTCAACTCACTTGGTGTGGCAGTGGGAGATTTCTTAGTGATTGATCCTCAAGGTTTGCTTACAGGTTCAAACCCCGAAGAATATGGGGCACCCCCACAAGGAGATAATGGAGATGGTACTGTTGGATCACCTCATGTTCTTGATGATAATCGAGGGGCATATAAGGTTGTTTCTATAGATGATCCTAACACTCTCACTGTTCAGTTTTATGCAGGAGATAGTGGCACATCACGAACTAATTATAAACTCCTACCATCTGTGAGTGGAAGTGATGACCAACCTTTGCGTGTTACTTCTGGTATTGATGGAAGCTCATACGCAACAACCAATAACTCTATCCACCCTTTCTCTTATCGTATCCTTAGACGCAGAACCACGCTTCAAGAGTCTCTAGCGGGTTCTTTTTTATTCTTTAGGGAGAGGACTCTTTCGTGGGTAGAAGTTATTCGCTCTTTCAACTCTCTCCCAACACAACCCTATACATGGACACAATATGAATCAGAAAACTTGATTGATAATGTAGGTATAGCAGATCGAAGCCACCCATCGAATGATGTATTACTTCAAAGCATATTAGGGAACGAAACACCACCATTCATAAACAGCCAAACTTGTTTATCTGTTTATGATCGTAGGATGTTGATTGAAGACTCTAAGATGACAACGGAAATGAATCGTGAGCCCGAAGCAGGGATTCCAACAGTGCTTGAAAATGATATATCTTCTATGAACGCTAGAGATAATAGGTACGCATGGATTTCTGTTCGTACAGATCAAGTTAATGGCACATTATCTAAACTGAGTCGAGTTGACCTTGACAACCCCGATGACACCGCATTGGAGGATATTAAATGAGTAATGAACAAGAGCAAAATAGATGGAGAGTAGTACCAGAATCTGAACCTAATTTTGAGGGAACAGATATAGGTAAAATGCTTGAGGGATTAAAAAACATACAAGCTCACTATGAGGGTGAACTCCAAAAAGATTTAGAGACACTTTCAGTTCTTCAACAAGGGATAGCTAAATGGGAACTACAAAAGAAAAAAAGAAAGGTAGATCCTAATGGCTGATAATAACCCAAGAGATGTACTTAATCCTCCTGGCTTTAGCACTTGGGGGAGTGTGGGAGTACCTAGAGAAAATATCGTCTATGACTTCTTAGAAACAGTTCAAAAGGGTACTGACACAATCTTTGAAACTGTCATGGCAATCTTTGACATTTTGAATAGTTTCTTAGATTTCATTGCTTCATTATTGATTGATTTTACCAATCCTTTAAAACCAATCATTGAAGAAATCGTTGCCATCATAGAAGCCTTTATACAAGACTTGAGAAACTTAGGTCTTTACTACACCTTTGACTTTAAGGAACTTGAAAACCCAACAGAAAAACTAAAGGGCGGGTATCCAGCTTTTGAGAATCGTATGGTCATTAAGTTATTAAACCAATCTGACCCTACTCGACCTAACTTTACTGATAAGACCAAAACCTTTGCCATGACTTTTTTTGCGGGTGCAGACGCATCACAACTTAACAAGATTATGTCTTACATCAAGAAGTTAGAAAAGTTCTTTGAACCAGGAAAAAGTGGGTTAGCTAAAGCACCTATCAATGTAGAAGCAGTTTATTATAATGATTTCATCGGTGAAGTTGAACTACCTAGTTCTTATGAACCAGATGGTGTAAGAGTAAAATGGAACTTGCCACCCCCTAATTCTACTAGTCCTGCTTTACCAAAAACCTTTGTTAATCCAGATTACTTTGTACTCTCAGTCTCAACTAGAAAAAGCTATGATGAAATAGGGTATATAGAAAAGAGATCAACTTCTATTCCAGAAGATCCCGAAGAGGCAGTCTTTAATACCTTCAAAGTGAATGAAAGCCACAAGGTACTTTCTAATGCTTGCTTATGGCCTTTGCTAGAGTCCAAAAGCGATGAGATGTTTGGGCTTAATAAACTAAGTGAAGATAAGACATTTGATCTTTTACCTAAAGTACCAGAAGGAATGGGAGTGGGTGGCTCTTGGGCTATAGGCACAGGTCAAGTGTGTCTTAACAACATAGACAACGAAAAGTTTTCTGATCTATATAAAGTGTTCTTATATAGTGATAACTTCGACTCTGTTATTGGTGATAACGATTTCTATTTTGACATACCTTTTGAGAACTTAAAAGTAGAAAACCAACTCAAAGACGAATACCACATTAAGGTCTTTTCACTTGAGATAGACTCAGATACTTTTAAAAAATTAAAGTTTAAGAAAAAAGAGATAGAGGGTACTTTTAGATTTGGTACTCAATGGGAGGTTGAAAGCGTAAACTTAATCAAACCCGGTATAGAAGGTTCAGGTTTTGTTTTAGGTCTTGACGGAAGAATATCGGATCAATCTCCCACAGTATCCATTGTAGCCCCATCTGACTTAAAGACTAAATATCTTAACGCAATACGATTCTTTTTCCTCGCATACTATCTTGGTAGGCTTGATAATAAACTGAATCTGAAATTGTCCAGTTTAGAACCTCTGACTCCTACTGAAGAGGATGTCTTATCTAAATACCTAGACAAACTTGAAAACGATGACTACCCAACAGGTTATGTATATCTTGATGCAAGAGATCACGCCGCTCAAGTCATTAAATGGGTAGATCGTGTGATGGCGAACTTTAAGTTTAATATACCCAAAGATAGTGTATTAAGACCACATCTCAATAACTTAAATACAATCAATAACTTCAAGTATGACCTCTACTCACAACTACAAGCAGTTGCAAACGGAGAAGAAATACTGGTTGAATCTGGAATCTATGCAAATGTTGAAGATTTTAAGTTTGAAACAGACTTAAATGTAGTTTTAGATAACCCTGGCACATTTATTGATATTCCAAAGGAAGAATATTTAAATGGAAACTACGCTCCTGTCTCAGAGGTTAAATACGATGGTTATGATAATGCTTTAAAGCTATTAGAGGGTAATACACCGGATCCGTTTCCAGACTCCTTTGAAGGCAGTGCTTTTATCAATGATTCGATATATCCATACAGTGGACCTATCGCTTACTTTTCAGAGGGTTCTCTAAAATACTTTGGAGAGTTCATTTATATGAAAGACTTTGTGAAGACTTATAAACTTGCTAGACCTCTCGTACTATTATCGGGCAAGTCAAAGGAAACGGGGCAATGGAAAAATATAAGACCCTTTAGAGATACAGACTTAGGAAGTGTTCTAAATGTACTTGACCTAGTTAAGAAGTTCCTTGAGGGATTCTTGAAATCCCTAGAGGGCATTGTAGCTCAGATCCTTAAATACATTCATATTTTAAAGACTCGCATTGCACAACTACAAAACATAATCCAAAAGATAAAGGCTTTCGTTGACCTTATCCTTAGCCTTAGATTTCCTGCAGGGTTGTATGGAACATTCCATTTAGCAGATGGTACTGCTGGTCTTGTTAACTCCTTGACTCAATCTGTAAATAAACCAGATATTGGAGCCGAAGGATATGGAACAGGGTTTATGGTTGTAGGGGGTGGTGTACCCTCTGTATTGATAGACCTATTCATTGCTATCATGGGTGGCAATAGCCAAGAGGAGTAGATATGAGTTTCGGTTGGAATTGTATGTTTCGTAGAGGTTCTTGGCTAGAGTTCAGACGCTTCGTTCTCTTGCAAAGACAAAATGTCGGAGAGAGAATCACTTACATAAACAGAGAACTCGCATTGATTGGCGAAGTGAGAGTTCTTTATGAAACTGTAGGTGAGGGTCAAGATCAAAAAATGACCGAAAAGAGAGTTGGTCTTGAAGTCAGTATGGACTCGTCTTTAGGTAAGTTAATGACTGCTTATGTAGCACAAGGTGGAAATCCTTTTGATATTTCTATGTTCTTACAACCCGACTCTTATAAGTGGGTCGAAAGAAAAGATGAAGAAGTACCAGACGATGGTCAAGGCTTGGCTGTTCAAGATGATCAAGGAAATCCTGTAGATAAATATCGCAGAGAGACACAACCTTATGGGGGTATTGTGTCTCCAAAAACAGCAGGGGCAGGCGAGTCAGAAATGATAGACACTGCGGGGTGGTTGCCCTTATGGAAGTATGGTGCGAGAAAACTAGGTGGAAAGAATAAAAGTATTTATCCTAGAGCAGATCAAATTGGGGGTGTCATTTCCAATGCTCGTAAGTGGGTTACTCAAGAAATAGCGACTTTACGAAATGACATAGAAGCACGAATACTAAAACTGTGCGACTTAAGAGAACAACTTATGAGAGAGAGAGATGACATACTCGTCAATGCTATCTCTGGAACCTCCGTGAGCCTACCCCCTTTCGACCCGAAAAACCAACTTGAAGAACTTCATTTGTCTCACATAGTAACCAACATTGATTTGAACTTCTTTGAAGCAAAAGATTTAGATGGTACAGAATCAGAAGGACCCGAAAACCCCAATAACACAGAACCTAACACTGTTGATAAAAAGTCTAGTCGAGTACCTAACTTTGATGCTCCAAGAGAAAGAGGCCCTGAACCTTACTACAAGTGTTTACTTGATGATGTAAAAACAGGAGAGGAAGACAACACAGCATTATGAGTGCCACTGAGATTATAGATGGTAAAAGAACATGGACTCATAATGCTAAGTCTCTCTTCGACTCAAAAGATAAGGAAATGTCTTTTAACATTTTCCAAGATGGGTTGAGAGAGTGTGGGTTTAGGAGATGTGGTGGGTTCGCTTGTGTGGAGCGGTGGGTTTTAAAAGACACTGACTTAATGGTTAATGTTAATACTTTTAATTATACTTTCAGTGTGTCTCCGAACATCATAGACTACAGCATACTTGAGGGCGAAATCCTCTTTCCAATGTTGCGGGAACGATGGAAAGAGTTCAATAGTTCCAAAGAGACCGTATCTTATTCAGTATCTTATCGCCTAAAGTTGCAAACTCTTTTTGATTCGACCAATTGATATTTAACTGATCAGAATCTTCTTGGTCATTCAAAAAAATGAGAGTCGAAGTAAGCTCTTTAATGTCATGGAACTTCACATATACTATAATCTTATCTTCACAACCTCTCATAATATATTCACTATCACTGGCTCTCTGAAAAACACTAAAACCACACTCTGTTAGTATCTCCTTTATATACTCCCATGCTGATATGGGTATATTGTGATACCTAGAACAATAGCGTTTACCATTTTTTTTGAATGTGAACATACAAATGCCTGTGAGTAAGAGACAAGATATAAGATCATTTCTCATTGAATACTTCTTTAATATAGTTGAACATCAAACAACTATTGAAGAGTGTTTAAATGCTTATATCTCATCTCGTGAACTAGGCAAACAATATCAACTAAAAACTAATGAAACCAAGACTTCAATAACAACCAGTAAAGAAGATCGTATTCGACTCCGAAATCAAATCTCCCAAGAGTTAGGTGTGATGAAGCAAATGGGATTGATCGGCAGGGCTAGGTACGGAGTCTATGTTAGAAAGTCTATGAACTAATTCATCTTTTCAAGAGTTAAATCATATAAGTATGGTAGCCAATAAACTAAAAAGGAGAGCTATCATGTCAAGAGGTCGAAATAAAACACCAGCAGAGCGAGCACTTGAGGTCATCTGCACTATGGCAGGTGTGTCATTTGAAGAGTTCCAAGAGCAACTGGAAAAGTCGCAAGGGGATAAAGCGAGTAAGAGAGCGTTTCCCGACTCATCATATAATATGGTGAGAACGAACTACTTTAAGAACAGTTCAATCAGCCAACAGGAATGGAAAGACCTGTATCAACACATCACCAACCCTAAAAGCAACTTTGGAAAGTAGGGAAACTTAAGTTGGAAACCGTATTATTTTACTTCTTGGAGAGATCCGTATTTTACTTCTTTTTCAGTGTTGTCGCATACTTTGTGTTCAACAAGCTACATCAAAAAGCCGAAAATAAAGTCTATGAAAAGCTCGGACAACTCCTTATTGACTGCACGAACTTTGATCCAGAGACAGGTGAGATGGAAGAAGATTTTGACAATCTTGAGGACAAACTGAAAAAAGACCCAGAAACAGTCCGTTGTTTTAATCGACACGATACATTTGCTTCGATTAAGAGCTTTTACTACTTCCTCATGGTAGTTTCCGCACTAGCAATAGTCGTGTCTCCTGTATTTATTTAAAGGTGCTAAGAATGCGTAAGAAGAATAAAAAAGCCAATCAGTTCAATCGAGCTTCTAAAACTGTGCTTGGACACATGGATAAAATCTTTCAGAAACATCGAGATACCAAACCGATGGACGAGCAGTTCTTTGAAGCGTTTAAAGAGGTCTTTGATATAGAGGCATACCTTAAGGATCTATTCTGCTACTCTACCCAAACACAGTACAAAAATAGAAAGGGCAAGATGGCAGAAACATCATCAATCTCTGTGGGTAGAAATGGAGATTATAGACCCACAGCAACCAACCTCGTTGCCACCGCAGTACACATTATGAAAATTGCTTACGAGTTACACGCACAATCTTCTAAGCCAGAGAAAGAAGAGATCACACTTAATGCGTAAAAAAAATAACAAAAGAAAAGCAAATCCCATTAAGCGTCA
>MDTC01012066.1_pt1 | contig 26978 bp, 15 predicted proteins | sample 811181 | NCBI WGS metagenome assembly MDTC01 (sample SAMN05326644, study PRJNA326480) | marine metagenome | isolation source: seawater | place: Pacific Ocean: North | collected 2011
TCATATGATAATACGGGAGATAGTAATGCTGGCTGGTATGTGTATGATGGGTCAGATAACAAAATTTATAAAAATAACGTAGTGGCTGGAACCAAAGCTCCTATGCTAAATTGGTCATTATCAGACTATGGAATTTATCCTCCTCCAGACACAACACTCGCCTTAAACAAACCTGAATATGGAGATACTTCACCACAAAACCTAGACTATATACCTTAATAAATTGGCCAAAATAATATTTATTCATATTATCGTTGGTGTATATACTTATTATCGGACTACTATCAAAGACTTACCAGCCTGAACTATAGATATCTTAATTAGGAGAAGAGATGAGCAATCCATATACAATATTTTTCGAAGGGTTTACTACAGATTTTACTACAGATTTTACTCAAGTAGGAGCAAATCTAGACCCATCGTATTGGATCAAGCCGTCTGGTGTTGGTTCTGTAGATACACACCCTAGATTAGATCCTGGCACTAACGGATGGAACGATGGTGCTGGAGCTAACAATCCTAAATATAATATGTATAAACTTTCTCCTCATGACGGTAGCGATACAGACGGTAATAACAGGGTATATACAGGACAAGGTGTTCTCGCACTAACTGGATTTCCTGTAATTTTTGATGATATTGCAAATTCAAATGGTACAGAAGTTAGGGGTATAGGAATAGGTTTTTATATAAATAAATTAGCTACTGAGCCTAGTGGAATTAATTCAAGCGATAGTCATGCTCAAAGATTGCTTAAAATTTATAATAGTAACTATGATAATTATAGTACTGATTTTGCTAATGCTAGTGGTGTTATAGAAATAGATGTAATTCATTCTACTGGTTCTACTCAAGGTTATGGTGGGGTTGGAACTAATGAAGAAAACAATATTTCTATTACAGATTCTCAAAACATTAGTCTTAGAGTCAGAACTCCTGCTGCTAATAAGACGGATTGGGTCGAAAAATATTTTGATGTAAATGTTTTAGGTTCCGTTTGGAATTACTTACAGCCTGATGGTGACACGGATTATACAAGATCAGATCAAAGAATTATATCTACTTTTACAGAATCTAGTTCTACTCCACCTACATTTAATGGGGATGATTATTATAACGGACTTTTTGTAGAAATATCTATTTTGCCTATTGGTACTACTATTTCTACTGATTATCAAATGCAAATTAGACTTAACGGTATGAATTTGTATGAGAGAGGTAAAACTCAAGACGATCAGACTCTTACTGGTTTAAATGCTAGTGTTTTTCATGAGGGTGATACTAATGTATTTTTTGATAGAATAGATTGGTATGGATCTAGAACAGGAGTAGCTAGTTTTGATACTGCTGATGCTAATACACAAGTTTTCAATGATTCTACTTGGATTGATGATATCTATATTGTAGCTAATACTGGTGTCAATAGCGTGAATCTTACTCATGCAGATAATTTCTTAGGTTCTAGCACTAAAGTGTTTGCTCTATTCCCAGACAGTACCGGTATTAATCAGAGTGGATCTTGGAGACAATTTAGTGCTGATGCTGGTTATAGTGATATTAACGGTAGTGTATTTAGCTATTTAGAAAAAGACGATGGAGATAATAGCTACGTTTATGCAGAACACAACAACAATGCTTTGATGTTCAATTTTGATGATATTACCATCGACGCCGCTCTTAATATTAACAACTATATCATTGGAGGAATTAAGATCACTAATTCTTCTAGAGCAGTTAGTACAGGGGTAAGCTTTATGAATGTCTTTGCTTCTGGAGCAGAACTAGCTAGCTTAGATGACAATTATTCAGTCAGCGGTATTGGTGATGAATTTAGTGTAACGGGTACTGTCTATAGATATCAGAATCAATATTTAATGTATAATCCTATTACTTCAAAGCAGGCTGATGATCAAGGCGGAACAAACTCTAAAGTAAAATGGCTGCCTGAAGAAATTAATAATGGCAATTTTGGAATTATGAAGAAAAGCTAAAGTTAAGGGATACCCAAGGATAAAGTATAATGTATGATGGAGTTTTTATAAACCCTCTGTTTGTCGGATCTTTTGATAATGATCAAATTGAGCCAAATGATTTTACAGCACAACACGATCAAACTTTTTCACATGTACATACAGACATTTTTTATGCTGCAAGTGGATTCAGAGACATATGCAAAATAGGTAACGACGAAGCTCCTTCTCCTCTTGTTAGTATCAGTAAAAATTTTATTCAAAATGATATAGGTATCACTACAGCTGTAGAAGATACTGTTAATATAGAAGGCTATATTATACCTACTGGTATAGACACAGGAGCTGGACCAGATCTGATTTTAACAGCAGCTAGTGGTTTAGAAAAGGTGTTTACGGATAATCCTGTAGGAAAACTAGAGATTAAATGTGGCCCTGATGGTGATGGTGAAGTTTTATATGCATTAGATTCTGCTAGACCAATGGATTTAAATTTAGATAAAACACAAAATAATTGGACACAATATTTAAAATATAATGTAACTTTTATAGGTATTAATAGCGGCCTTATAACAGGAGCTGGGAGATATCCCGTTAAAAATACTGTAGACACTTGGAGTATTGAGCCTGTTAGTGATTTAGTTAATTTCGAACACATTACTATGAATGCTAAGATTAAAACTGGCGGAAGTAGTACTGCAAATAAAAGTGTTCATGAATATAATTTGCCTAAATTTAAAGTTACTCATACAGTTGCTGCTAATGGAATTAGAAGTAAAAATGATGATCTTACTGGAGATACCTTAGACAAGGTTTATCGAAATGCTCTCGAAAATGCTGGTAAATGGGTAAGTGGCAGGCTAGAGGTTGCAGAAACAGGGGCAGTAGATAGAGGTATTGCCCCTAGAATTGAACATTCAGATAAGAATCAGAAATATGATTTTGTTAGATCTGTTAATTATGACTTGTCTACGGCGTTATATCAAGTAGTTGATACCTGGTTTAATATGCCAAGCGGATCTTTATTTACAGAAGAATATAGTATAGAAGTTAGCACCAATGAGAAATATCAAAAAACTATCAGAGTTAATGGCACCATTCAAGGGAATGTAGGAGTTTTACAAAGTTTTGCAACAACTGGTCTTCCTAATAATTTCACATCAGGGCAAGTTAAGTTAGAGGATTTGGGTGGCGAGGAGACAGTCAAAATTAGTGGAAATTTACTAGCTCCTCATTCGGGAAATACAGCAGGATGGAGTGAGATCACTTCCGATGCGACTACTAGATTTGATAATGCCTCCCGTGCTTGGCATGGTTCTGGTAGTAATAAAGGGGGTATTAAAAATTTGTTACTTTGGAGAGCCAGCACTGCTTTAAATGCCTCTCAAGCGGGTATTTACACAGAAACTTTTATACCAACATCATATAACAGATTCAGTACTACCAATAATCCTATTAATAGTAAAGAATCTTTGCTCAATCCTATTCCTATTAGCACAAGCGAAACCTTTGATCCTAAAAAAGGTATAGTGTCTTATAGTTATGAGTTTAACAATAAATTATCTGCCATTTCTGGAGCCCTTACAGAGAGTATCTCAATTAATGACACGGGACCCTCAGATGTTCTAGCGGAAGTTTTTGTTTTAGGAAGAAAATTGGGGCCGGTTCTACAAAATTTAGGAGCTAAAACCACCACTACCAGAGACGTAAATATTGAGTTAACAGTTATGCCACCTACTGGATTTAATGGATACTTTATGACACAAACTGGCTGCCCTTTGTACACTGGAGGAAGCATTTATGGCTTAGTCTCATCTATGGTGTCTGGATTAAGACCTTTCGGACCTAGAGATGCGAGTGTATTTCCTGGTGGTAATAGAGAACAGATTAATAGAGGTCAGGTTTTTGTAAGAAGAGACGATCAGTCATGGAACCCAGCAGAAGGTAGGTATACTCGTTCTATTTCGTGGGCTTATCAACAATGCAATACAAGTAATTCGTGGGATGATATATGAGCACTAGTAGTGGATCTGATAATTGCGTTGGACTAAACAACGAGATGAGGCATAAAATAATTGCCCAAACTATTTTTTTGGGAGCTAGTGTTATAGACTATAACTGCAATTTAGGATGGGGTACTCAGCCTAGTACTTTAACCATAAATTTAGTAAATGACAATGCAGCTAATATAATTAAGGATTTTGATACTGTTAGCAACAACGAGGGACTAGGCTGTGGAGATGACCAGCACTCAGTAGCAGCAGGACCAAACGACTATTATCATGCCACGAATGATAACAATCTCCCAATATATAAAAATGACGCGAATGTCTCTTGTAGTATTCGAGATCCTACTGCTAGATTAACAGGTAAAGTTTATTATAAGACTGATTTTCCCGTTGCTGGAGATGATGAGGACTATCCTTTCACCAGAGACGATGATTCATTACAGGTAAATCAGCTCTGGTGGGGCAAAAAAGATCCTGGATTTTTAGGAGATTTAACGAACATAGAACTAAACGGCAGCGTAAAAGCTGCCCAAACAGCACCTGCTGGAGACGGTGTAAATGTTGCTACTCTGTATGCAAATAGAGGTTATAATATAACAAACTGTCCTGTATATTTTAAAATGTTAGACTTTTCATTTGGTGGGTTTGTTCAATCTTGGAAAAAAAATAAATCTAATAATGGGGACATATATACTGTTGTTATTAATGGTTCCCAAAGTATATTAAATACTTGTACTGTGATCTTAGATAAATACGGAGGATCTATAGCTGGAAAACTAAGCAGTTTTGACTGGTCTGCTCCAAGCAATTACGTTGGCAATCAATTGCAGTATAATGAAACAAATAATTCTTATGGTAATATACCTAATATTTTTAACGTTTATGGGTTTTTAGAATCTTTTGGTGCTGATTATTTTGGAGGTTCGTCTTATAAACAAGAGGAAGGTTTCTTAGTTACTGAAATTGTTAATGCTTTGAGGATATTAACAGGCGCTGATGATATTACTAAAAGAGCAAGCGAAATTCATAATGATTTTGGTCCTAAAAATGCTTTTTCTCCCTATGGTAGAATTATAGCTCCTAGTGCTCATGATCCGATGACAGGAGCTTTTGTTACTACTGACAAATGGGGACTAATTAAACCTACTACTGGTCATTGGGAAGGTAATAATAGATGCAACTTTAAATTAGATTTGTCAGAAATTAGTCTTGCTATCACAGGAAGCCATAAAAGAATTAAAGTTGATTCTATGAGTATTAGTGAACTTATTGATCAAATTTGTGACGAGCATGGTTTAGATTGGACGACTACGATGATTAATACGTTGTCAGACGGCTGGGTAATTAAAGTTATTGCTGTCAGCAGAAGATTTGCCCCTTTAGTAAATGGTGTTAAAAGCACTGTTAGTAAATTAGTTTGTGATGAATATCCTGTAGGTTCTTTTTCTTATGGTAAGGAGTCTAATGATGTTGCTAGTAGATCTTTAATAATAGGACCAAACCAACAAAGATTATACCAAGCCAAAAACACTAGACTTGCATATACTCAAAGCAATTATATTTTTAGTCCTGGAAAAAATCTTGATGATGCATGGTCTTTTGTTGATTATTATGTCGCAGGAAGAATTGAATTGAATGCATTAGGTAGTGTAGATTGTACTACAAATACCGGCAGCAGAAACTCAGCTACCGGCACTACTTTTGGGTATGGTAAGATTAAATTTCCTGCATTTTTCTCAACAAGAAACCCTATCTTAGACGATAGAGTTACCAGCTTGAAAAACGACGAAGAGATTAAAGCTAAAATAGCATCGGCCTTTAATGATACAGATACTATATTTCAAGATTCTGAGTTGAGTTCTTCTTTTACAAAAGTAAGAACTGGTAATTATGGAAATACTAAATTTATTGGTCATGGAGTTGACGTTAGATATGCATTAGATCCTTGTGGTGGAGGGAATGAGACATTAAACGTCGCAAATACTACTCTTAATAACATTAATGAACAAAGCTCAATAACGAATAGAAGATTTTATCCTTTATATAGAGATGTTATATCTCCTTTTTTTGGATATCTTCTTGAAGATAGATACAAAATAAATGCTCAAAATAAAAATACTGATTTCAGAAGAATTAGGCCGGTATGGTATGATTTCTGGACAGGTCAAATATGTGTATTATTTCATAAAGATGAACTTCCTAGAACCAGAATTGGCCTAAGAGGAAGATATACTAGTTATACATTAAACCGATCTTCTAGTGTTAATATGGTATATGCCTCTTCTTCTTTTACTTTAGGAGAGGCATCAACACCAATACCAGAGAATCCAAATCCAACAACACCAGAAGAGGAACCAGAAGCCCCAACCGCTGCTACCCCTGATTATACAGCAGAATGGTTTATGGTCACCGAGTCGGAATTTAGAGCTGCTGCTGCAGGCAAGGACAGTTTCATGGCTTATACATTAGGTAAGATATATAAAAGTGATTTGTTCGTAATGATGCATGCTGCTTATATAGCCAGATCCAAGAAAAAATTTATAGATGAAGGAAATAGTGCTGATGAAGCTTTGAGATTGGCTAAACTAGAAAACGATTGGAATTATGACTTAATTAAAAGTAATTCTGGTGATGCTGATGGTATTAATGGGCCAGAGAGTGTCGACACTTCTAATGCTCTACAAAAACTTCCTACAGAAGCCAAGAAAGATTTTGATCTTTTGTCTGATTTTATTAAGTCTGTTGGTCAAACATATTACGGTAAGAAATATATGGTAATGGCCCCCTTTCTTCAAAGTAGAACAGAGACATCTGCTTACAAGTTTAATTTACGAACAGATTTAGGAGATATTAAAGTATTTAAAGGGGGAGGCGAAATTAGATACAACTATGAGCCTTGCGCAAATGATAATGGAGCTTGGGAAGAATACGGCAATCAAATAGATGATGTTATTACATGCGGAGATAACAATTGGTCTACTTTAAGTAACGATAAAGGTCAAATTAATCCAATATTAGGATATAACGCAACACCATCTTTTGATTATTTTAGATATATGTTAGCTCTAAAAAGTATTGCTAATGCAGAGACACCGGGCAACAACACTGTAGAAAGTGATACATTAAATCCTTATTTTAGTTATACTGCATGGGATGATGCCGCTACTCTTGCAAGAGGGGATAAACCGAATATAAAGAACTTTTATTTTGAGAATCTTCATTTGGCTGATCTTGCTCGTGATGCTGGTAATTTTGTAATAGTCGATTGTCCAAATAATGCCTCTTTATCAAATCAGATTTCAACAGCTAATCCATTCACCCCTCTTACTAATTTGAAAGGGTTAGATGCATTTGGTAGGAATCACGGATCCGATAAACAGAAGTTATATAAGAACTGTAATGTCTCTCCTAAATTTAGTTTTCTAGATCCTGAAAAAATGCTTGATCCTAGAATGATTATAGAAACTAATACTATTAGATTAAACAATAGTAGTGAACAATTTCAAACAGATCCCGCAAATACTATTTCGGCTCTGATTGGAATGGAAGATTTAGCTATATATACTAGAGCGGGTGGTCGCAGAGACGATAGAATAAAATTTTTAACGTCATTTTTTAATCCTTATTTAACACATCAAAACAATAAATTGCAGTATAATATCGGAGGTTTTAATACTACGGCAAAAAATCTTAAAGTTGCAGCCAAATGCGCACATCCTTTATTTGCTGGTATTCCAATTAAATCTAATACCTATTGTTATGGTCCTTGGACTAACTATCCTGCTCTTTTGCCAACTACGGGTATATTTAGTACAGGAATAGAAACATCGATCACCAACTCTGATACTAGTTTTAAAACTTGTTCTACAAGAACCATTGAGGTGCCTACTGTTGACGAAAAGCATAAATTAATAGATAATTTTATTACTGACACTAAGTTTGAGATTAAGGACGATTTTGCACCTTGGAATTTTGGAGGTATGGCAGAACTAGACGATGTTGCAATGACTTATGCTAGTGGCTCTGTAAATTATCAAACAAATATAGAAGTAGGATCTCTAGACATAGCAGGAGCTCCTTTATTTAACTTAGGAGGTTCTTTTAGCAGAGACGCAACTAATCACGATCTAAATTATATTGTTTATGACGACACATTTACTTTTACAGAAGTTAAACACGGATCTTTGTTTCCTAACTCTTTTCCTAATATTACTTCAATTAATGACTATATGTCGTTAAATGATCCTAGTTATGTATCTGGAGACTTAGTTTATAAGGTACCCAGTATAGCGATGCAAGACTCAAATGGCAATAGAATGAGTAGCGAATATTATACCCAAGCTCCGATATTGACTAATATTATGACTAGTATGGGACAAAATGGGACTAGTACAAAATATTCTTTTAGAACATATACTAGGAAGTTATCTTTATTTAATAAACAGGATATTGACAGATCTAAAAAAATGACTCAACAGAATATGATGAGAAAAAAAGAGATAGCGAATCTAGCAAAAGTAGTTCGGAATAATCAATTTACAGATAGAGAGTTAATTAAAAGAGAACAAGATTTTACAGCAGGAGGGACAGATAACACGGTAGGTACTAGTCCTGTTACAACTTTGGTGTGTTCTGCTAGAGTGGTTATGCCTAAGTTTAGTGGTCTTGATGAGTCTAATATGAATTCAACTTTTTCGGCTCCAAGCCAATTATCTGGAAATGTTGTTAATGAGAAACTAGTAGATCTTGTGCATTCAGATGATCCTGGAGGTAGCGGTCATTTATCTGGAGGTTTTTCTGCACAAACAGACAATTCTCAGCTTCCTTTTATGTATTTAGAGCATAGAGTTCAGACTGAAGGTAAGCTATACCCAGATAGTGAGTTAGGAGATGCGTTGCGAGATGGCTGGGGCAGTTCTTCTGTTATGAGTTTAGACGGAATATTTTCTCCCATATCTTTTTATCCTACTCTTCGGAAGAGTACTTATAGCATATCTAAATATCGTCAGTCAACTTGTCCTATTTGTAATGGTGATAAAAAAATAAAAAGAACATGGAAAGTATATAATAGTAGTAATGCTAGTGTGTCTACCGGTGATGCCGATTATTATTGTGATAGTTGTGTAGAGCCTTACAAGAAATTAAATGGCGGAGCTTATTCTTCAAGTACTACTACTACCAAAGAAGGAGAATTATACCCTCCTTATATCCTTAGTACTGGAAATGGTTTAGATGAGCTTAAGAAGTTTAATTCTTTTATATATCAAAAACAAATACAAGACAAAACAGATAGATTGGGATTATCTCTGAATATACCAATTAATATCACTACTCTACAGCCGATAGTAATGCCTCAAAACGAGTTTAAAAACGCAAATGCACAAAACTATGAAGGAGAACATCCAGATGAGGTACATGCTGCATTAACAATAGATGGTAAGGCTAGAAGCTTTATAGATAAGGGCAGAAATAGCATTTCTGTTATAGGTAAAGGGTCTATATATAAAGATATTATGGGAGGTGGTTTTAAAAGCGAGACAAATATATCGCAGCCTGGTAGTGTTAGCAAATCACTTGTAAAAAACTATGATTATGATTATTTAGATAGTAGATTCATGGATAGATTTTCTGGTACTGATTACACTAATCTTAAGAATAAGAAACCAGAACAGAATATGAGATTTGTAGGATTAAGAGGCCCCTTAATGTTACACGGTTGGGGATATGACAATGAAGGATATCCTGTTCCTAATGCCTGTGATGAGCCATACGATATTGATGGTTTTGGCAGGCCCATGAGATTTAAACAATTAGTTACTATAGATAGTGAAGCTTCTGAGTATGCCACCTTAGCAGTTGGGGAAGCTTTTAGTAGAACTAGCGACCGAAATATAAATACTGAAACAGTTAAATTGCAGAGCAAAAAATTACAAAACGACACACCAGAGACTAGAGGAGGAACATCTGATATAGAAGATACTACGTCTGTTTATAAGATCAGATATTATGATGATATGACTAGTGATGGAGGTTATCCTCCAGATGAGTTTAAAGGTTCTATTATTAGTAAAACACAAAAATTTAATAATGGCAGTTGGAGTAGAAAAATTAAACTTAAACAATTTTATCTTAACTGGGCAGAGCGGCCAGACTTATGGCCTGCGGGACCAGTAGATTTGAGATGGGATGAAGATAGAAAAGTTTGGGCTCCAAATACTCCTAAAATATATAAAGATATTTATATAACCTTAGAAGAAGATATGAGTAAAGATCCAGATTTAGACGAATCTTTTCCTGCTAGAGGATTTTTCGATGATGCGAGTTACTCGACTCAGGCTTTGGATAATAATGAAAGGAAGTTGGTTTATGTAAAAGATAGATCAGGATATACAGCACCTAGAGGATCTAGGCTGTTTTGTAGATATGATGTCGATACAGGATTTTATGAGCCACTTGGAAAACCACAGTATACTGTTTATGGAGCAGTAACCCCCGGAGGAAATACAGCTACAATTACTATGAATTATGTACAAGGTAAAAAAAGAGGAGAAAGTGCTCCTACTATGGTTGTTAATTTTAAAAATCCACTAGGATTGTCAACTACCACCGGAGCTGGAATGTTTTCATATATCAATGGAGAATGGACTTTAATATCTTCGAGGTAATTAATGTATAATAGTACCGCAGACTGTAGCTTTTTTAATAGTTCGTTGTTTAACGACCTACAGAAGCATACAATTGATTACGACTCAAGCAATGACTTGAAAATTCAATATGAAGGAGGAACCAACTATAGTTCTTATGACATCGATATTGAATCAAGTGAGATTACCACATATATAAGTTCCGAACTGAGCTCAATTAGCGACTATAATGCTGGAGCATGGTATCCAGTTTTTATTACGGATAATGAAAGCGATCAAAACAAAAAAACTATTCTTGATAAAACTAATTTCCAATATGATTCTCTAGGAATTAATGGTTTTGTTAAATTTACTGGCAAATTTAATTTTTGGCATAGCAATAATACAGCCAATAAAATGCAAAGCGATTGGAGATTAACCAATAAATATAATAACTTCCTACCTACTTACGGTATATTATTTTGGTTTAGAGAAGTATTAGAAGACCAAAAAACTATGAAGTTTTATGAAATGCCAGCCGGTACCGTATTTAAAGATGATGGTGTTTGGAAGAAAAAACTAGACTTTAAAACAGCAAGAAATTTAGATATAGACAGATCAGAATTAACATCAAGCAATGATCCACAGTTTAATTTTACAGACAGTGAGGAATTAGAAGATTTTACAAAAGATTCCGCAGGACTATATCCCTCTGAAATAGAAAATTCTAAAGCGGCAGAGGAATATCCATTATTAACTCATGGCTTTCAAGATGATAGTAACTCTTTTAAAATTGGAGATAAAACATATCAAATTTACATTTCAGAAGGAGAAGCTTTTGCTTTTTATGAAAATATAGTAGATAAAGATAAAACACTAGATAAAAGCATATTTAGTTATTCATATTGCTCACCAGCTTTGCATAATATTTATAGAGAGATTTATAATGCATTATATCCTTTTGATAGAGGGTATGTGATGACAGATAATGAGGCTAGAGCTTTCCATCTATTGTGTAATTTCATTAGTACAGGACCTCAGCTAGATAGAGTTATTGTTAATAGCTTAAGTAAAACAGAAATCAAGGATAAAGTTTTAACTTTTTTAGAGGTTACTCCGGGTGGTCAGACGACTCAACTTACTAAAACACGTAATATTATAGAAGATATTATTAATGAGTCTTATTCTAATTTAGAATATACTAAACCTAATATTCAGTTTGTTAATGTCGTTTCTAATACTCTAGAACTGTGCAATAGAATACTCAATAAATATCCTCCAGAATTGACTATTGTAGAAGACATGAAACTTACTTATGTAGAACCTTCGGGAACTGAAGGGACTCCTAGACCAACGAATAAAGACGAAACATCAGGAATACATTGTATTTATTCAAATGTTTCTACTATTTATTATGACGAAAATGAAGTTTCTGGAGATGATACCGTATATAATAACTATGTTATCCGTCATGGAAATAGCTCAAAATATTTAGAGTATAATACAGATTTTAGTTCTTCAGGCTCTAAGTCTAATATAAAAGCCGAAGATGCAGATCGTTCTTTTGATGATTATGTCTATTATAAAGATGTTGGACTTAATCCTTACACAGTTTCTAATTTTTACTTAGGTCCTGGTCATTTATATACAGATCCTATTCATGTATCTCTAAATGATGATACGGGTGGCGATGCTGGTATTGATTCTCACCAATTTAATACTTTAGAAGGATTTAATGACGCAGCAGCAGGTGCTCCTTTTGCTATGACATTTACTTGGAGGGTAAGTAAAGGTCCATATGGTTTAAGATTTAATAATATTGATGGCTATGGAACAAAAGGTACTCCGTACAGATATTCTACCCAAAATACTAGTTTTAATGAGGATAATGTTTTTGTAACTGTACTTGCTTCAGGAACTTATGAACTTGAATGTACAAGAGCTATCGGAGCATTTAAACAGATAGACAGAACAATACTTACTACTGATTCAAATTTTAGTTTACCTACAGATTTATCCGCAAATTATGCTAATGACGATATACAATTTCTTCATATTAATTGTGGTCTTGCTAGTAGTGTAGCTTTTGACAAAGCTGGTTTGATTTGGCTAATAGATACTCCTCATTATATGGATACTGGATTTCAGGGAGAGCAACAAAATGATGATGGTACGAGTGCTGTAAGAGTTGAAGATGTAAAGTTGTTTTTAAAAGACGAAAATTCTAATGAAAGAGTTTTTGGCGAAGGCAGTATGGATAATAGTGAGTTGTATTTTGAGTTTAAACCAGGAAATACTACAATAGGACTGTATTCTTTAAATATAAGTCACTTAAGAGATGGCTGCCATCCTCAGTGTTTATCTACTTATCATAAGAAATTACGATCTCTTCGTCGTGGGGCTGAATATCAAGATAGGTACTTTACTGAAGGTGGTCAGGAGATCCTAAGACCTCAAATTACTTTTGATTGGGGTCATAATTATTTTATAGGAGGCATTGGAGGTTTTTACACTGCTGAAGTTAACAGCGACGGTAATAAAACTGGTGAAGAAACAGAATTTGGTTGGGACGACTATACCGGAACCGTTGATGTGGAAGTGCTTCCTTATGGTGGTTTTGATGAAGAAACAAGAAAAGGCATACTTGGAAACTCTAGTATACCTGGTCATACTTTGCCGTTGTCAAATCAAGAAAAGATTAAAGTTGCAGAGGATTATATATTTAAACCTACAGGAATATATTGTTATAGAGAAGCGGTCCCTTTGATAGGCAACGAAATGGAATTAAACAAAGGTTTGTTTTTGCCTAGTACCGGCTTTATATCAGACAGTCATCCTTCGTTTATTGATAATAGGTCTTATGCTTTAGAAGATAGAACCGAACAATTTGATACTCATGTCTTTGATGGTAGGGGATTTTATGATCTTAGACCAGCAGTAACAGGAATGAATACTCATAAAAGTAGTATTTATATTAATCCTGATAAAATTACAGATTATAACAACGGCTTAGATCCTCGAAGAACGATAGACAGTTATGGATACAAAAAAAGTTTTACAGATGGTGCTAGAGGTGGTAAAGACCCTACTATGTATGCTGCTTTTCAAAGCACAGATAATGAGGTAGATGAAAATCATGCTACTGGAGAATTATATGAAAGTTATGATTTTTTTGAAACAGAATCTCTTGAAGCTTTAATTAAAAACGTAGAAGTTAACCTTAATTATTTAAATTATCAGAATCCTCAAAACCTTGTATTCACCTTAGAAATGTGTGTGCAAGATGCTCCTGGCATAAATGAGAATCAAGTTGAGTATGAAACAGATTATGACTTAAATAATATTAGATCTATTTGGTCTGACAATGTAGATATTTCGGGATATGTAGATAAATTATACGAAACACACTATCTAGGAAATCTTTGTTTAATTAATCAGGAACATATTAAAAACTATAATCCTAATTATGTTCTCAGATTTTCTGATTTTTATGACAATACTGTTGTTGGCAGCAATAGAGGTGGTTATGTTGGTGATAAAATGCAAAGTACTCATACCAATTTAGTAGACCATCAAAATGAAGAAAGATTACAGCCGACACTAGCCGCTTCAGGTTATGGGGCAGATGATTCTTATTTGTCCATTATAAATGCAATGAAACATAATAATGTTTTTGATAGCAGATTCACTTTTGGAAAATTTAAGGATAAAAAAATAGGAGGAATAAAAGCAAAAATCAAAGTCAATGTTATAAATCCTATAGATTATAGAACTGATATTTTAGATAATTTATTAGCAAATGACATATTATCTAGTTTACAAAGTACAGACAACAGAATAACCTCTAATACAATTCGAAATAGTTTGTGTAATTGGGAATTAATTTTACATACTGGTATTGATCCTAATTATGGAAGAAAAGATGTGTTGGGACTAATATCGTACGATAAGAATAAATTTATTGGAAATACTGGCTTAGGTCCATTTAATTATATTTTTGAACCACTCACCAAAGCCAATATTCCTAAAGTGAATCTGAATGCTCCATATCAATATATTGATGGAGTTACAGACTGTTCTTATTATGACGCACTAAACGATGACTTAGGAGATACTATAACAGAACTTGTTGGATTTCCTAATTTAATAGCTTATTTAATGCTTAGTGTAAGCTTTTTTGGAGTAACCACAGGACTTGGCGTTATGAACGGATTGATTGGACTACAGAGTTTTTATGGTAATGGAGGAAGTAATGATCCGATTGTCAATTATTTCAGAACACAGTCTTTCTCTAATAATATTGATGCTGTAAATGTGCAAATGTGGAGGCCTGTATATAGAAATTATCAATTGGGCAGACCAGAAAGAGCTATAGTTTGTTTAAGTAATAATAAATCTTATTGGTATGCTACTTCTGTGCCGATTTTTAGATACAATAATACGCCTGTTGCAGAAAAAGACCAATTAGTATATATAAAACTACATAAAAATTGCGCATTTAGTGGTTTAGGTAGATTTAAATATAGAAGACTAGAAGACATATCAAGTATAGATTTGCTTAATTGTAATTATGTAATAGATAAAACATATAATGGATCGTTAAGTGGTACTGGCACTATTACTAGAAATGTAATAGCGGATAGCAACAGTAGGGAGCAACAGATAGACCTTAAAGAAGGAGATATTATCAAGTTAACAAACCAAGATACTGTTTCAGATAATGGTCATTGGTTAGTAAAAACCGGTAGTTGGGTAAAGTTTCCTTCGGCAGATACAGTATTTTTACAAAATAACATCTTGTCTCCTGAATTTTGTAGTAGTGGAGGAGATTTATCTGCAGACTCTCCGGCGACAGCAGCATTTAATATCCGTATCGCGGCGGACGCTCCAGGTACATTTAGCCAACCTGATCAAAGCAAAACGGATAGTCCTGGTATCACAATTGGTCAATCAGGAACTATACCTGATTCATACATTGAGGTTGATGAAGACCCGAATCTTGTCACGATGTCCAGAAAGATTAAGGTGAATAATAGTTCGTATAATACCATAAATAATATTATTGTAACAAATAATATGCCAGACCTCTATACATTTCAAAAAATTGATATTGAAATCCCGTCCGACAACCCTTTTACAATTACAGAAAAGTCTTATGATAGCTCTTTTAAGGCAGCAGCATCAGGAAGTCAAGGAACTTACACAGTGTCCAGCCAGGAGTGGGATGTTGGATCTTTAGATAGCAATGCTCAAGCTGAGTTAACAATGCGTATAGTGGAAGTTGATCTCGGAGATTCAGCTCCTTCTCCACCTCCACCGCCTCCGCCTCCTGGTAATAATCCTCCAGAAGCGTCATCACAAATAACTACTACGTATATTATTATTGACGGATATAGAGCATATTACTTTTTTGAAGATAATAAATCAGTTGTTTTAGAAGACAATAGTTCTGCAACTGTGCTGCATAGATCTTTGGTTGCTACAAACGAAGGATATAAAACTATTTTGGGTATGGATAAGAATGTTGAGAGCGAAGGATATATAGGTGTTTCTGAAGCTAATTGCAATACTATTTTAGTATTTAATCCTAAACACACTACGTCTGCTAATTTTTCAAAAAAAGGAGATATTAATTGGACGTCTGATATAAATCACATTTACAAGTGGCCATTACAAGAACATAACAAGGGTCTAAGAAAGAATAGATATAACAGCTCCTTTTCTACTATCGGAGAAGGAAATATTGGGTATGGCACAGACGTATTAAAACATGGAATATTAGATGTAGAAGAGTTACAAAATAAACCATTTAAACTATCAGAACAGGCTAACCTGAATAAAAATAACAGATATAAATATTTTAATTTTAACTTAATATATAATAGCTCAGAAAGTGACTATGTGCGTTTTTCTGACTCAGATACAGCAGGAGATAAACTTAAAGCATATAAATATAGTATAGAAGATCTAGGAGTATATAGTATTAATAACGGACTATCTCAAGAGCTTGAAAAACTTAGTGAAACAGAATATGAATCTACGGCGCTGGACGACGTATATAAACCAATATATTTATCTATGCAGCAACTTAGTCAACAAGATTTTATAGAAATTAAAACCGACAAAATTAAAGATTTGGATGTAGCTAACACAGGTATTATACTTATAGATAAAGATTTGAATTTTAATAATAAAATAACATATTTTAGCCCTAGTGATTATACTGCAATGAGTGGGGCATATGATGATATTGTAGGCACAGGTCAAGTACCATATACATCTTATGAACAAGCAAAATACGGAGATAATATTAATGCTTTGAACTCTTTTTATGAGACATTATCTACGGATCCTGATGATTGTTATAAAAAAGATACATGGACTGCTGATACATGCAAGCAGGTAGTTATTAAACAACAAATATACGCCAAAAAGAAGCAAGCAGATGAGATATATCATGCTATGAATATAGCTAAAACAGGAAATGATATTTATCCTCACATATCTGGCACTTTTAACCCTAGTGAGATGACTATTAGGTATGAAGATACAGATTATTATTGGATACATATAGATCCAGAAAATGCTTGTTACATTGCTAGTGAGGCTAGTGTTAAAATACCCACGAGAACGGAAATGAGCTATGAGGATGTTGAAACCGCAAGAGAGGTAGGATCCACTTTAGACGCAAATATGTTACCGTCAGCTGCCGGTTCGTCAGACTTTGCAGAGCCTGATAATGATAATGGTTATATTAAATTTGAAAAAAATACACCAACCACAAACGAGCATGTAATTACTTATACAGATAAAAGACAACAAGAAATTAAAGACGCTTGGTTAGCGGTCGATCCTACACTAGATTTTAGTAATATGGTTGAGGTTAGGATAGGCAACAAAGATACAAGTGGTGGTCGTGGAGGAAATGATTTTAACAAAATGGGCCTTCAAATACCGGGAGGTGGTAGAGCTAGTCAAATGATATGGGAAGATTACTACGAACGCCCCGCTGCATTAGGATCAACAAGAGAAGACTATCAAATTAAAACAGTAATAGATTTTAATTCACCAGTATATATGAAATTCAGAGTTATGCCTTCTCGTAAACTTAAATATTATGATCAAAGATTTGAAAAAATGTACCCTGGAGAAGATGGAGGATTAGCTAAAAGTAGTTATGGTGCCAGTACTTATAGTGCCAGTAATGCTTTAATGCCATTTGAATATCATTGCTGGAGATGCGTAGATAATAATGGAGAATATGTAGATACTCCTCCTTTTTATAAAATGATGAATGAAATGATTTTTAGAGGATTTTTTGGGAGCACAGATGGAGTAGAACAGACTAATGAGAAGATATTAACAAGTAAAGATCCTTGGGAATGGATACCTTATGATTTCTATAAGGGTGCTCAGGGATTAGCTCTAGTAGGCAAAGTGGATAAAATTACTTTTAGTTCTGGTCCTCAAGACGGCCATAATTGTAACAGAGCTGTTTATGAACTTTTTGTTAATGGAGAGTCTCTCGGCATATTAAATCTTAACAACAGCCCGCTGGGAAATGAAGTTTCACAAACTTTTACTGTGCCAGATGATAGCTATGAGGATGAAGGAACTTCATCATGTGGATCTAAAATAAATATTGAATTAGAATGTTTATGTGATAAATCACCGCAACATCCTGATTGCCAGCAGGGAGAGTTTAGTTGCCATAATTCTGCTATGCGGCTACGAGCTTACTCCGGAGAAGAAAAGCTGTTTGACGGCTACATAGGAGAAGTATTTGATTTGTAATATTTACTTTGCTTGGTACTTATACCATCCGTTATTTTTCATCCAATTACCATCAGCATCTTTTCTTTTTGGAAAGAGTGTTCCGCCTTTTTTATGTTGACCATATGAAAGAATTGCTCCACAATCCATACAGCGCAATTCATAATATTCATTGTCTTCTACAACTCTTACTACGAACTTAATATTTTCGGATCCACATATTCCACATTTAGTTTCTCCAAAAATTTCTTGAATACTGGCAATTTCTTTAAAAAGTTCTTTCTGACCAGCGCCATCTAATTCAAACTCAAGTTTATCGCCTACTTTATATTTGGCTTTCATAGTATTCTACCCTTATTTCCATGAGGAGTCGTATCCGATAATATTTTCTGGTATATCTGATACTTTTTGTTGATATTTGGACAAGTCTCTAATTAAAGTGACAGCATCTGTATGAGATACACTATATATAGATTCTGTAATATTTTTAATTGTCAACATGTTATTTACATTTATATTAAGCCTTTTAGACAGAACGTCAATGAAATTAATTTGATTATTTGTTATTTTTGAGACACTAATACCATCTGGATCATCTTCAATCTCATTAGACACTTCTTCTGCTGCTATAACCTTTCTTAACTTAAGACCTCTTCTAAGAGCCCTACCCTCAGCCCTAGTCTCAGCTACTGCAACAGGATGATTTCTATAGATCTTATCACAATTGCCCCAGTAGACGTCAGCAGCACCGTTTATGGTCCTTGCTTTAATTTCTACTGGCAATGACTCATCATTTAAAAAATAGCTTAGAGAATGCACTACAGTAGCTCTCTTTTCGTTGTCTGGACTTGGAGATTGTATCACCTCTGAAGTCGAGTCTATAATTACACAATCTAAAGCTATTTCGAATACTCTTCTTAATCCATCGGTTGTAGGGTTGCCAGCAATTTTTTCTTCTTCTGATAATAGACCTAGAACATAATCGTTCCATTCCAATGAATTAATATCAGGTTTGGAGATCTCTTGCGTTTCCTCTGTGACCGGCGCTTCTGTTTTTTGTACTTTGGTTTGCTTTTTAGCCATTTTATTCCTCTATAAAAAATTCTTTAATATTACTTCCGTTAGATTCTATAGTTGATATTTGTTGTATTAGTTTTTTGAGCAAGATATTAGCATAAGACTTAGAAAAATCTTTATCTTGTTTTACTCTAACCAAATACCAACCTCTACCTAATATTAGTCCTGTCTTCTTTCTATCGTATGTTTGATTTTTCTTTAAATTGTCAGAACCCCATATATCTTTAAAATGAGAAGGTCCGTCAACCTCTACCGCTATGTTTATAGTAGGAAGAAATAGGTCAATTTCAAGCTTAGTGTTTCCTAAAACTTGTTGTTTGTGAAAATCTACTCTATAACCAGCATCTATTAAGCCTTGTAAGAAAAATTTTTCTAATTTTGATCCTGTTTTACTAGCTAGTCTTACAGCTTTATTCGCTTGATTCATCATGTTTTGTTTTTTATCTCTGTCTATTTTTTGCCAATTATCAGCACTTTTTTGTCTTCTTTCTTTTAGAATCTCTTCGTCTGTATTTTGCCACGCCTTGTAAACACCCATACCTATATTATTTTTTTCTTCTTCTGTTCTCTTCTTGCCCTGAGTAGGGTGTTTGGTTTTGCCTTTAGACAATACTAATTTTTGAGCTTCGCTTTTATTCTTAATATTAATTTGATATTTTATAGCGTCTCTTCTAATTTTATTAGCATACGTATCATACTCTTTCGCTATATCTGCAAAGCTTTTATTCTCTTTTTCATACAGCTTCTGTATCATTGTTTGTTTTTCTTTATCCGATAAGTTTTTGTAAATTTTCATAATTAAACTCTTTAAATATGTGTTTAGGTTTATTAAAGCATATCTCATATATGTCTTGAACAGTCTCGTCTGTGACTATAAATGTAATATTTGTATCATCAAAAATATTTTCGAAAGTTTTATAGTCTTCCGTAGGATTATTAAACCAAGGAGTTCCATTACCAATCCAGAAATATTTGTGTTTTTGTGTTTTGAAGTCTTTAAGTATTAAAGCAGATAATATATCGAAAACCATAATAGATCCATAGAAATATTTAGCTTCGTTTATGTGTAGTACTGGAACATTCCAAGGAAATACTATGTCAGAATTACTACAAAAAATCACTATTTGTTTATCTGGGTTTTTGGATATGTATGTAGATATGTGGTCCACAATAGCTCTGTGTTGTTCTCCATTCAATTTAGGTAGAAAAAAACCTATATTATCTATCATAAAATCTCCTTTATAATATCGACCACAGGTACAATTTTATTTGTGTCTACTGGTATTTTGGTAATTTTACCATCACAATCCACATGTACTACTGCACAGCCACACAGCGCAGCTTCGTACATATATTCACTAGATATGTTCACAAAATATTTATATCTATTTAATATATTAGATTTTTCTAATTCTGAATTAATCATACCTAAATTTTGCATATGTGGAACATAAGGAGAATTAAAGATATTGATTGGCATTTTGGTATTTGGATATAGTAGACACTTCAATTCGTCCGGGAAATTTTTTGTATAATTTAGAATAATACAATATTTGTCTTTTCTTTGCTCTAGTTCTTGATTAACAAAAATGCTTGTATTGACTACGACTTCAGGCAATTCAATATGTTTTTGTTTTAAAGACAGCCCATGTTTAGTAACGTGTTTAACGTGTTTAAACAATTCACTATAGTCTTCGGTCGCGTCTGTATAATAAAGTATAATATTTTTTTGTTCTTGAAATTCTATAATAAAACTGTTAATTTCAGCAGATATTTTATCTGAAACAACGAATAGTATATTATCAAAATCATTTTGGAAATGCAATGCATAGAGCATGCCGTCTATACTGGAAATAAAACTATTTGGAATAACTGAAGTCAAGGACTGTATGAATTTATCTGCGTTGTACTGTATCAGTGTTTTCATCTAATGAATACCTTTGCTTTATGTAAATTTTTATTACTTCTGACTTTAATAATATCTTTATATTTTATACTTTTTACATTTATATTAACATCATTATCTATTAGTTTGTTTAATAGTTCAAACATAAATACTTGTTTGATTTTTTCTTTAACTTGTTGTGATTTTTTTATTTTCTCTATGGTTTTATGATGAAGAAACAATATTTCTGACCACTGATGTTCGTTTTGTAAATCATAAAAGAAATACTGAGCAAAATCTTGACTAGTTCTGCAATGAATATTGAAATCTTCTCTCTTTTTGTCTATAGTCCAAGTTGTATTATCAGATAACTTTTTACAGCATATATTTTTAAACAGTATCTCACCTATAATAAGAAGTAAGTTATTGTCTATATCTAGATCTCTTATCGCATTTAGTAATATCTGTCCTTGGTTTATTTGCGTATATTCCTCTACTTGTACCAGCTTAACCTTATTGGTGTTTTTGGTTTCTTTTAGTATTTTTGCTATGTCTTTGTGCCCCTTACCTGCTAAAATAACAATTTCTATTCTTCTATTAATTTTTTTTAAGGCTATAATTTGTTCTTGTATTACTGTGGTGTTTGTATTAATAGAACACGTTGATTTACATTGTTTGGTTTTGGACCCTTTTATCAAGTCTGTATATAACAGTATTGCTGTGAGTTTATTTGTTGACATTAATCACCAGTTGAGAATGACTATCTCTAGATATCCATTGTTTAATTAAGTCTTCATCTGCTTGGCTATCTGTTTCTGATATATTGTGTCTTTTAAGAGTATTTAAATTAGATATATTGCAAGATAAACAGTCGAATTTATTTTGTAGATCTAGGCTATTGTTATGGAGAAAGACATAGGGTTGTTTTTTAATTAATGAATATTTTATTGTTTCTTCAATAACGGATCTAGTATTTTCTATGTCGTTTTCTGCAGAGACAAAGAATACCGTTGATATCTTAGGATTTAAATGCTGCAAGGAGAATAAAAACTTATAAGAATTATTAAAACACATGTTCATAGCACAACATTTCCATTTGAATTTCAGAGTTTCATTAAGATAGTTAGTAAATGCTAGTCTGTCTGGCTGTTCGCTAGAAAGCAAAATACATATATCCCTAATAAACAGATTGTCTTTATTGTTATCCACAATTTCTAGTAATGATTGTATCTTACCCTTAATATCGTCGTAAGATTTTTCAAAACCGTCTACGACTATACTTGCTTGAAGTTTAGGGAGTTTAGACTTTCTAAAGTTTTCTAGGTTTTCTGGTGCAATACCATTTGTTTTATCATCTAATCCAAAAGATTTAGGGAATGCATACAGGCACTGATAGTTATAAATTTCTGCATTTCCGTTTTTATCATAATCTATCTTGTTATCAATTAAAGAAAATATATTGTGATCACATTTTTTTTCTGATGAGTAATACAGGCATTTTTCGCATTTAGTTCTCATCTACTTTCTCCCTAGATGTAAAATTATCCGGCCATTATTTTTATTGATATTAATAATATTAAAATAAGACTTTAAATTATTTATTACGTCTTGTTCGCTTAAAGGATATTTTGACTGATGAATTTGAGAAAGGAATGTATCATCGTCTATTGCATTATCCAAATATAGTCTACATAAATTTTTCTTATCGCTTATAATTATAAGAGCTTCTCCACTTGGTCTTAATTTACTTATTAAGGTTTCAAATATTTTGTTTCTTATTTGTTCTTCAACATCTTCTAAGCATGTTACACAAATAATGGCGTTATAATTATTTACCAGCTGATCAAGATTGGAAATAGCAACAGGAGTAAAGCTCGCTTGCTCTTTAAAAGGATTAACGTCATTTGGGTTGTTCAATATAAATATATTTTTGCTCATAAACTTATCCTGTTAAGTTAAATTGTCTATATATGTTTTAAAATTCTTTTGAAAGTTATATTCTATTAATTCTATGGGTTGATGGTCTGTGTTTTTAATTGCTTCTATTATATCCGAATTGGTCTGACATAAATTTGTACCTTCCAGCCTTAAGTTGCTGATAGTTTTTATATTAAGATCTAAAGCAATGTTCGCAAGTAGCGGATCATTAATTGCTATTAATAGACCGTATTCTGATATCTGCTGATATAAAGACTCTAAAGAAATAATGTTTTTATATGAATCTAAATAATTGATAGAATAATTGGGATTTTTGGATTTTATATCATTAAGAATGGACTGAGACAAATGCTGGTTATTGCAAAATATTAGTGCATCGTATTTACTTTTGTTAATTCGTTTTTGTATATCTGCTTTTGGTATTTGAGGCCTGTCTATTAATGTGATACTAGGGTCATTAAAAGTATTTAAAATATAGTTGTAGAACGTAATTTTTTTAAGATGTTTATGTTCTTGATTAAACAAGTAAAAGTCTTCTTTTTTTTGTAGTTGCTGCGGAATAGTGTTTAATACTATAATGGGCTCTATATTATATGATTGAGATAAAGCTATTTGTGTTTTTTGATTCATAGGATCAAAAAATAAACAGTAAGAAGACCTTACTCCATATTCAATAACAACTTCTAATGGCAAAGTGGGATATATCTCTGATACTTCGTTTATAATAGAGTAATTATTAAATGTGTCTTGAGCATATGAAATGCTTACATTATTAGATATAATACTAAAGATATTACTTATATTATTCTTCACTTAACATCTCCATTAAAGTTTTTCTTTTAGCTTCGTTTTTGTTTGATGTTTTGTATATTTTATCAAAACTATCTGAAACTAAGGAATATATCTTGTTTTTGTAGCCAAAGGATGAATGGTTTATATACCCATAGGATTCTGAATAATCTGAGTTGACTTTTTCTGAAACATCTGAGCCATATAAACTAGCAAATATATGATGAATAGTTTCTACTTTAGACTGAATATCTAAATAAGTGTCACAGCTTTCATGGAGAGGGAGAGTATCGCTAATACCTATATTAGCAGTAGCAAATATTGCGACATTCGATATGTCTCCTGTCACAGATAGAGACTTACCTATGTTTGATATTGCGTTGATGGTATTTTCATATTGATCAGTAGAACAGGCTAACAAAACCACTAGAGCAAAATCATTGTTATTTCTATAAACGGCTATAAAATTTTTAATCAAATTAAATAAAGCCATTTGGTCTGCGTTATAGTCTAATATTGTATAGTATTTATATGATTGATTTAATTTCCCTAAATCTATTTTATTATGTTTTTGTTTTTCTTCTTTATCTAAAGTAAAATCAAATACTTTAATTTTTTCAGAAGATTCTATAGATTTGGCTATAACCATTTCTGTAAAAGAATTTTCTATAAATATTGAATCTATATTTTTTACATAATGTTCTATATATGGGTCTTGTATATGACATATATTATCGATAATGGGAATCCATATATTTTTCATACCGGGAATATAGCGAATATAATTATAAGGACAGTGCTGTATAACTACATCATATCTATCAAAATAATTAGTTTCAAGTGCCGTATTAGGATCTACTGGAGAATTATTAACATTTATGTGTTTATAAGTAATATTCTTATGATTAGCAAAACAATGTTTTAATAATAATGTAGAATAAACCCCTAAATTGTCTGTGTGTCTGTAAGGACTAAAAACTAAGATATTCATGTAGAAGCCTTTATCTTTGAGTATTGTATATAGTCTTCTTCTGATGTATAATCACTAGTTCTTGCTTTTTCCGCATTGTTAATATTCTGTATGTATATATTAAGTTCTTCTACGGCATCTTTTAATTCATAATTTCTAACAGACGGACCTACTTGGCAGTATCCATATTCTAAATTTTGTAATATATTTAGTATTTTTTTACTAGATATCAAATTAATATTTTTAAGATTATTAGAACATATACTAGTCATAATAGCCATATAGTTCATAGTATTAGGATCTTGTTTATATATAGATTCGTCTATAATGTTAAGTAGTTGTGCTGGTTTTTCCCATTCTAATTGTTTGCTGGGGATAGTATCTAAATATTTTTCCCATTTTTTAGCTATAGTTTCCCAATCATAATGTTTTTCTGTCAACACTCTTGTTTTTTGTCTAAGTAATTCTTTTTCCTCGTTTGGCTTATCTATAAATTTAATTAAGATGTTTTTTAAACTATCATTATCTGGATATACTCTGATAGCTTTGGTTTCTAATTCTTTAAAATATGAACCAACAGCAATAGGATACGCTTCTAATTTATCTATAATGTCTTCCATAGCACTATAGTTAACAGTAGCAATAGGGACTCCACATGCAGCCGCCTCTACTTGAGGCATACCAAAACCTTCACATATAGCATATTGCACATATATGTCCATTATAGAATATATTTTACGTAATGTTTCCACGCTGACGCCTTGCGCTACAGAAGGAATGAGTCTTGTATGGTTACAATATGGGCATTTTGTTTTTGGTCCACAAAAATTACTGGGAGATATACTATTACATTGTGTGCAATTATAAGTTATAATCGTCTTATTTAATACTTGCTCATCTTTTAATATTTCAGGTAAATCCCACCCAGCATCTGGAAAGCTGGTGTGTATATATAGGTATAGTTTATTTGCTAAAGCTGCATTTGTGTTTCTATAATAATCTAGAGTTTGCTTAAAAGCTCCGACCAGTTCAGGAATAAGTTTTCTTTTTTGATTGCGCATTACAGAGCCAACTACAATAGCGTCTTCAGGCAGACCAATACTTCTCTTGAGATTATTTCTGTTGTCTATTGATTCTGGGAAGAATGTATTTAAGTCTATACCAGGAGATACTGTGTCGATATAATTAACATTATTATTAGTTTGTTCTTGTAGTGTTCTGGCTCCAAAATCAGAATAAGTGAATATAGCATCAGCTGATTCATAGGTATCAAGCCATGTTTGTTGTTGAGGCGCAGAATCTACTGTTGGCATTAATATCCAGTGGAAAAATTTTCTGAAAGGAGAGTCTTGTTGATAATGACTCATCCAATAGTCTCTAATATCAATAACGGCATCAGGCTTGAAGTCTAACACAACTTGATCAAATCTCCATCGACCAAATTGATTATCGGCACTAGACATGTATTGCTTATGTCTTGAGTCTTGTGGCCTAACAGCATTGGGATAGTATATCCACGGTATTTTTGCATCCTGAGGGTCGTTAACGTGACCATATGCAGAAAATTCAGCTATCTCATATTTATTAGTAGCATGAAGTCTTGTTAGTAGTTCTCTGGTGTAATTGGCGAAACCAGTGCTAAGAAAACTAGCTTCTGTAGCCATTAATATTTTAGGTTTTCGTGTCATATATATAAATTACTTTCGATATAAAATATGGCGCCTGTATTGCCATAACTAAAGGAGTGAATTTTAGATTAACAATACAGACACCATTTTAAAAGCATTCTTTATTTAGAAGCTAACAGGTTCGTTCTCTTGTCCAGAAGAAACTTTTTCTTTCTTTGGTTGTCTGCTAAGTTTAGTAATCTTAGAGAAGTTATTTACTCTCACCTTTAGAGTACTATGCTTAACTCCATCCTTTTCCCAGCTATCATTCCTTAGA
>MDTC01130513.1_pt1 | contig 26977 bp, 19 predicted proteins | sample 811181 | NCBI WGS metagenome assembly MDTC01 (sample SAMN05326644, study PRJNA326480) | marine metagenome | isolation source: seawater | place: Pacific Ocean: North | collected 2011
CTGTAGACTGGAAACACATGGTTGTAGGCAGCCATCAGGGGGTCCCCGGTTCAAGTCCGGGAGCGCGGACCAAAACACTATGCTGAGCGGATATTGGCAAACTTTGTCCTTCAAGGTCTTAGATATAGACTCATAAAGGGATGGCAAGTCGGCGACTCGCTACGAGGGATGAAGATGGGTGTAACAAAGTACGTACGTACGGCTTGGAAGAGCCCAAAGCAAAGCATGGAACCTCGTCACAGGACTGGTAGAATGGCCGAATGGCGACATGAACCTGTATTCCAAAGAATCGACAAACCAACTCGTATCGATGCGGCTCGTCGTGTAGGATACCGTGCAAAGCAGGGCGTCGTTATATGCAGAACTCGAGTTCGTCGTGGTGGACTTCGTAAGGGTGTAGTTAACATGAAGCGTAAACCATCTAAGGCTGGTGTAACTAAGATTACTATGGCTAAGTCAATCCAGAGAATTGCTGAAGAGCGCGTTTCTCGCAGATATCCTAATCTTAGAGTATTAAATTCATATTGGGTTGGAGAAGATGGGAAGAACAAATTCTTCGAAGTTATTCTTTTGGATCCAAGTCATCCAGTAGTAAAGGCAGATAGCCAATGGTCATGGATTGCAAATAACAACCAGAAAGGTAGAGCTATGCGTGGTTTGACAAGTGCTGGAAAGAGAGGCCGTGGTTTGTACAACAAGGGTAAGGGTGCAGAGAAGCTCCGCCCAAGTCTAAAGGCTAACAAAAACCGTGGTAAATAAGTAATATTCAGCCGAAGGTTGATTTCACTTAAGCGCTCGGCTTGTGCCAATGGTAGAGTTAGATATGAGTTCTATCCGTGGCCTTCCCGTGATTATTCCGGATGGAAGAGTTCTTGGAACTGTGCTTGATACTGTTCTGTCTGCCGAATCAGGATCTTGGTCTTGCACTCACTTATTTGTTTCTGACCCGCCTCCTAGTTTAGTAGAAGGTAGGATTCATGTAGCAATTCCTTGGAACTGGGTTAGATCTATTGGAGATGTTGTTATTTTACGCTGGTTTCCTCAAACTCCAATACCAAAAAAGCCTTGAATTTCAATGATGCATGAATGTGCATGACCACAATACGATTCAAAAAGGAAAAGTTCACGCTAAGGCAATGCGCAGAGTCACGTCAGCCATTTTGATTCTTCTTCTTTTTTCTATTGCTAGTCCACTAGCATCAGCAGATTCCAAGGGAATAATTGGTTGTACAAGTGCAGATATAGATATGATGCCAGCCAGTTGGGAGATATCTGATCAATCTTGTGTGACTATAGATTTTCTTGAAGTATTGACTCCCGGTACAACATTTTCATTTGAAATAGATTCCGATTCAGAGATTGATATATTGCTATTTACGTCCAATGCCCGTACTACTTACCAGAACGAGCAAAATTATCGCGAAGATATAATTTGGGAAGAGGATTCTGTATTCGAATCATTCAGTGGAGAAGGATCTTGGCATTGGACAGTACCAAATGAAGGGCAATCAACTCGTTGGTATATGATAATAGATAATTTAGCTCATCCTCAAGATAATGGAGAAGGTGGTCAGGGCGGTAGTGTTGCAAATGTAATTATGGATGTTCAACAAGTATCCTCTCCTGCATTCTCAATTATTGATACAATTGTTAGACTTGATAATAATGATCATGAAGTGGTTGCAGGACCTTTCTATCTAGACCAAGGTACTCAACTTTCTGTCGAAGTATCGACAATGGAAGGTGCTCCTGATATTTTCTTAATGACTGAGGAACAAAAGAATGCCTATGAATCTGCAGCAGCAAATGGCACTGTTGCCGCGTCTCGCATAATTCCTGCTGATCTTCTTTCAGTCACAACATCGGGAGAAACTGTTTGGTCAGCAGCCCCTCCGTATACTGGTATTCCTCTTTATTTGATTGTTGATAACCGTGCAGGGGCTGGCGGTGCAGGTACTACCAAGGTAGCTACCACTGTAGTATCATATCTTACACCCATTGTCCAGGCAGTCCTCTCAGATTCTGATTCTCTCACACTCGTAGATGTGGGTGAATCCATTACATTAGATGCTAGTAATACACCCAATCTTTCAAATCAGATTGCTAGTATAAATTGGGATACCGATGGAGACGGTTTTGATGACTTCAGTGGTTTCACGAATGTTGTTTCTTGGTCTGAACCAACAAATATTACACTCAAACTTACTGCTGTTTCTGTTGATTCCAGAAGTTCTACTATTTTCAAAGATATAGAAATAAAAGATATTTCCAATCCTACTGCTAATATTGATATTAATTCAGACATAACTCGTGGTTATGGAGAAAATATTGTTCTTAGTGGTCAGTTCTCAGATAACTGGGGTGTATCTACTATTGAATGGCTAGTAGATGATTTGGTCATGGAAACGTATTCTGCTTCAGATGAGGGTGCAACTTCTTTCAGCCATATTTTTGATTCCTCATATATTTCAGGAATGCATACAATTACTTTGAGAGTAACTGATAATTCTGGATTAGTTACCGATGATATTGCCAATATTAGTTTGTATGATCCAACACCACCAACCATAGAATCCAGCTTCTCTTCTGAATTACAAGTGGTGGTTAATCAGCCGTATCCATTTTCTGTTCCTGCCATAGATTCTGAATCTACTAATTTAGTATATACTTGGGATTTCGATAGAGACACGGACTCAGATGGTGATGGAATTACTTCTAATGATAATGAAGGAGTTGGCCCAACTGTGGTCTATCCATTTTCTGATACAGGAGTCTTTTGGGTTGTTTGTATTATTGAAAATGATGAGGGACTTACCACTGAGGCTGAGATTTTAGTTACTGTAGTTTCATCAGATGGTGATTCTGGAGCCATAGATTGGTTATCTTTAATTCAGATACTTGTCGTTGCTCTCGTTATTCTAGCAACTATAGGTTTTGTAACTTTCAGAATACTTGAAAACAGAAAAATAGCAGCTATGTTAGCCGAACAAGAAGAGCAAGAAATCGAGAAAGAAGTTATCCCTCCTTCTGTAGAAGAACAAAAAGCCATGTGGGGAGGAAGTGGTAATGACAACACTCCTCTTTCTCAACCAAGTACGAATTCCAATCTTTCTGGTTACTCATCAGGGATGTCGGGTCTTCCAACTCCTCCTTCTTCGGGCGGGCCAACAACTCCTTCTCCAATCGAGATGGATCCCGATTTAGCAGAATTGATTAGTTCCTCTCCTCCTCCTACCTCTGCTCCTGTCAATAATCAGGTCAGTGATCTCCTTTCTGCTTTCACAGAAGACGATGTAGTTGATAATGAGAAGATCGAAGTTGAATTTGAAGATGTAGAAAATTCAGAAAAGATATGGAAACCCTCTGAAGATCCTCTTTCAGGAGTTAATCCTCCTACAACTGAGATTGTTGAGGCTCCAGAACCAGAGTCAGAACCAGAACCAGAACTAGAGCCAGAACCAGTTAGAAATGATAGGATAGTTAGGCCTGCCTGTTCTAATTGTGGAAAATTATTCGAGGTTGATATGCCAGTAGGTGTAGATATAGCTAGAACTTCTTGCCCTCATTGTCAATCAGTTGAGACAATCCGTTTCGAGTGATATTATGATTCAATATCTATTACCTATAGGTTCGATAATCTTTGGATTACCATTTGTTTTGATAGGTATAGATCATTTCCTAGATCCTGCATGGTATGAACCAATAGTTCCAGAATTAATAGGATATCCTACATTTTGGGTTTATGCTAGTGGTGTTTTTGAGATAGGTCTTGGACTAGGTTTGATGTTTTCTCGCTCACGTGAAATTTCAGGTTATGGTATGGCAATGATGTTACTTGTTTTGTACGCGGCTAATTTCAATATGTGGATTAACGATATTGCTATAGGTGGTTCGAAGTTTGGTACTAATTGGCATATTCTCAGAGCAATAATCCAAATCCTATTGATTACAATTAGCTTATGGATAGCTCGTTCTTCTGCTAAACGCTATGGTTCAAATTTACCTTTTCCGTTTAAACTAGAATGAGATATAATTGATTTTTTGTTGTATCAGGTAGGGGAATAACCTTTACCACACCTTGAGGAGGTCAGTTCATGCAAGGCGGTGCTGTACGTATCATTCGCAGATCTCCGGGCATTGACCATTCTCAGACAATTCTACTTGTGTTGATATTCTTGCTTCCAATGTTTTCCCCCATTGCTTCAGTGTCTGCTGAGAACAGAATTAGTTCTGATGATTTCGAAATACTTGATGATTTAACTAATGTTCTTTCTGAAAGAGAAAATGTTATTTCATCTGAATTAGTCAAAAATTTGGCTTCCCCTTCTCTTGAAGGTGTCACTAATTCAGTTGCAGATACTACAAACAACGATCCACTTTTTGGCATTGATGACACGTTTTCTGATTCTACAATAGTGGATACTACTCCACCTGAAGTAACTCATCCTGGTCCATATGACCTTCTTGTTAATCCTGAGAATTCCCCTCCTGGGGCTGTCAATACCGTCTGGGAAACAATTTTCAATTTGACTGATTATCTGATTTGGACAAAATATATTGATTCAGATGGTAACGAGGTTGAGAAATTTGAAGTTGTCACATTTACTGCCACTTTATTTTCGTTCTTTGACCAAGAGACTGATTCACTATTGCATGCGATAGATGTTGATAATGATGGAGATAATGATATCCAAGTTGGCTTAGAGATTTCGTTTGATTTAGGCGATGAATTTGGTATTGAGGGTGACACACTTTGGCTCAAACCAACTATTTCCTTCACAGTTAAGGTACTAGAAGAGAGCCAAAACGATCCCGATTGGGAAGATCTAGGAACCTTACAAGTTTCTTTATTGAAGGCCTTTGCTTATTCTGAAGGGATTCTAACTGGCGGTGAAAGTTATGTTTGGGTTATTGATTCTAAATTTACTACGCAGCCAGATGATTTTTCTATTGATGTTGGAATAGAACGTTTCTTTTTTGATATATCAGATGCTGGTGCAAGCTTAGTCACTAGTCTCTTGTCTCTAATTAGTCTAGGAATCTCTATTCCAGGAGCTGATGAATCCAATATCGTACTTTCTTCCATTTCATCCCCTTATGCGATTCTTGTAAATAACAATGGACAGACATATTGTCCTGAACGTTATTCTCAGATTGAATTATCCACTCTTCCTTCTTCTGAGATTTCTTGTGGAGTTGTTGCTGGATTTGGTTATGTTCATTTCTCACCTCAGGATAATGATGGTAATAGAGAAGTTTGGGAGGTTGCCTACATAGAGGCAGCCATACATCCTAATGGAGTTTCTACACGTCTACCTTCTGAAGTCAATCTAGTAATAAGAACTGATACGACATTAGCTGAGGGAGCAGGGGGAATTGGTGAAAACGCTCTTGACACAATTGAATATTATGCAGATAGGAGATCTGATTTACACATCCACTTCCATGAAAATAAGGCAGGAGAACCTGTTGAAGACTCCGATGATGTGAGAGGTAACTCTACCGATACTATTGGATGGCTTAGAGGGATGCCTGCGGGTAGTCTATCATCAGATGAGATAGATAGAGTATTTACTATGCTAGGTTCCAAATCTTCTCCCGAATTACCTGGAGGACAGCCTGAAAAATTAGGCATGATAATAGCAATAAAGAATTTCACTCGAGATACTACACAGAATGTGGATGACCCAACTCTTCCTGTTAATCCCGCTTATCCTCCTAAAACTTTGGTCCTTATTCGTTCTTCACAAAGCATTGAATCTATAGAATATGATTCTTGGCATAAACGTGGAGACATAGTAACGGATCATAGTAAAATTCACTTGGAAATGAAGAATCTACCTACATCTATAGCATTGTTTGGTTCATTTGAGTTAGGAGGGTCTTCTTCAACAGATACAAGTCTTGATTCAGGAGCCAATCTCGACTTTATGTCAAAAATACTAGACTCAGTAATACTAAATCTAGTCAATGTATTCTTAGATATTGGGGACATCATTAATTCAATACCTAGCGAGGTAGTTTCAGTACTTGCTGGAGACGCAGGAACAGACGGTCTGAGTTCATTTGCAGGTAGAGATGTCAATCTATTGATGACTGATAATTTATTGGCAACTAGAGTAAATATGAATATTGATCAACTCGCGGTTCAGATTGGTTCTAGTCCACACCCTGTCACTGATGGTGATCATGTCATAATTTCCAAGGATAGAGATTTAGATCAAGTTATGGGTGAATTTGGACTTAGAGAGCCTCTTGTTCCTGTAGCCTCTAGTGTAAGATTCAGTGGTCTTTCAGAATTGACATTTAGTGATGATGATGTCTTAGAAACTCAATCTTTAGGTTTGATGACAGATTCTAGTGAACCATTTAGATTCTCATTTATTGAACATGATAATAATTCTATGGAGAATATTTCTTTCCAGAGTCTACATTTGTCTGATATCCCAAACAATATTTCCATTGAAATCGATGCAGATTCATTAGTCTATAATGCTAATGAAGGCATTGAATTAATCACTTATGTCGGTCTAGACGGAGAACAAAGACAAGGTGCCAATATTCATGATATGCCAGCAGAATTTACTTTCAACTTCGGCGAACAAACAAGTTTCATCGCAGAAACTCCAATTTCTACTGTTGAGGTTCAGATTAGTAACGCTTCTGAGCCAATAACAATGACTGGTGACCATTTCTTATTTCATCACGATTCTATTGATGAAACCTCTACAATATCTACACGTCTAACTGGAATCCAAGAATTAGGATGGATACCTCCTATCGAAGAAGGAGCATCTGGTTCGACAGGACGAGGAACTGCATTTCTGAAATCTTCTGGTGATAGACCTATGAGTATCAATATTGACAATGCTCCAACTGCTGATTCTTCTGGACTCTCTGCCTTAGCTTTGATTGATCCTCTACCTTCTCATCTTTCAGTTGAAGTTCCAACAGGAAATACTGAGAGTTCAGGATTGGTTCTTCCTGAATTCAACTCAACTCAGGGATTATCAGGTGTGGCTTTCTTCATTGGTGGTTTTTCTGATTTTGGGCGTTCTATTAATTCAGTTCTTGCAGGTTTTACTAGTGATATATCAACAGGAACAGAGGAAGTTGATGAGTCTTTTTCATATGCCTTACAATTGGAATCTGATTCTTCTTTTGATTTAGTTTTGGAAGCCACCTATGGGAATCCTGTTTCTAAGGAACCACCATGGGTTCATGGCATATCTTTCCAATCATCTCCTAATGGATTAACTGATGGTTTCCATATCAAAACGTGGTTACCTGGTTTGCCTCCATTAATCGATTTATCGATAACAAGAAGCGCTCTAACTAATGGTGATGACTGGTATATCCAAGCTTCATTGGATGGCTGGGAACCAGGGCGTGAGGAATTCATGATTCATGCATATGGAGTCAACGGTCAAGATTTGTTACTAACTATGCAAGGTCTTGATCCGGGGGAACCGACAAATATGTTTATTGATACAGTATTTGAAATTCGAGAAACCGGAGGAATAACTGAGGTTTCAACAGGTACTCAATTTGGTCTTTCCGAGCGACTCGATTGGGTTCACATGATGTTGATTAGTCGAGAATCTCAGAGCCGAACTGAGATGCTAATCAACGAGATTCCCAAATCTATTGCTTTGCAAGCAAGTCTAGGAACTGCTATTTCTATAGATATGAGTGTTCCTGAGCAAGAAAGAATAGAAGGATTTGCCGTAGGCTCCTTAATGCTACAACAAATGCAATGGTTGGACGGTTTTTGGTGGCCTGCAACTGTATTCTTGAAAGATGTACCAGGTTATATTAATCTGACAACAGCTCCTGAGATGAATTTTGATATCACTAAAAATCTTGCATTCCAGGGCTTACCAAATCTTGAATTTACATCTTCCGATGAGGGGATGTCATTGTATATTGAGGCATTTGGAAGAGCAATTAACTCACGAGGCGATATTATTCTTCTAGCGGAAGGTTTGACTGATAAAATGATAATTAGACCTACAGATGATTTTGGTCTCGAAATCCGTTCTAGTGGCAGTGGTGTTGAGCGAATCTATGTTAGAATGAACGATGTTCCAACAGGTTCTAGTCAAGTTGGAACTCCTCCTGTTTTCCTTGAAGAAATGGAAGCAACGGGAGAGAATCTTCGTAGTGCAACATTGCATATTAGAGAATTAGTTGGACCTTACAGTGTTATTGAAGTTGATGATGTTGATGGTGGCAAAATTATAGTATCTGCTAGACTAACAACAGAATTTGCAGGACGCGATATACAAATTCGTGGTGTCTTAATTGATGCTCAAACAACAGGAGGGGTACCTACAGGAACTACTCTTGGTGTTAACGGGCTTTCTTCAGATCTTTCAATTCTTCATTTAGTTCCTGGATTAAGTGGTTCTACTCATCATTTATTAGTTCCTGAGCCATTTACTTCTGCAATATTAACAGTTGTTGCAACATTGACAGAAGGAGGTGGCTGAATGGGGCTACTTGAGCAATCTCGATCTCAAGAAGTAGAGGAAACTCTTGAAGAAGAGTATGCTCATGATGTGTTGGTTCGATTAGAAGATTCCATCAGTCAAATATCTCCTCTAAGAGTAATTATTGTATCGTTGGTCGCTTTGATGTTAATGTCTGCTACTTTTGTTGCTTTAACATGGATAGTTCCTTACGAGAAAGTAAACATTGATGTTGTTTACATCCAAAGTAGTGCTGGTCATGTTGTTTTAACTGAAATAGATAATGATGGTAGCAGAGCGATTAATGATCTGACTCTAACTGTACGTTTTATTGATTCATACAATATTGAGATAGATCGAATCACATACAATAAGTCTTCTTTACCCGCTCATAGTTCAGTATCTGGTGATGCTTTGGAATTGATTGTAATCGGACCTTCTGTTTGGGAAAATTATACTATAGATATAGAACTAGAGTATAATAAGAATAGTAATGATTATTCTAAGATAGAATTAGAATATGTCGTGGGTCAGTGGAAAATGGAACAATTTAGTCACGACACAGGCATAGATTTCTTCTGATTCGTTTATTATTTCTTATGAATCTATGAACCCTATAGGGTTCAACTAACCCATATACTCAAAACAGGCTTAAGGAGCGCAACTCTATGACAAAGCGAACTGTGTGCCTAATTCTGGCGGTTCTTCTGCTTTCCTATATCCCTGTTAATGACGGTTTCGATATTTCTGATGATTCCTCTTTAGAAATATTAAACCAACCGATTGAGAGGATAGAGATTTCCCCCAATCCTAATAGCATTTCAGATTTAGGTACACCAAGAATAATTGATGGCTCAGAATCCTCTCGTTCCGAAAGTGCTGACTCTACAATTGGCGTTTACACTCACTCAGGCCTGATTCCTAGTGTTTATTTCTCAGCAGAGATTTCCTCTCCTAGAGCTGACCTAGCAATAGTAATAATTGACGGAGATACTGGACTTTGGGATGCTAGAATGGAGATTATGGATATTCCTGGAATTGAAATCCGTTCAAGCATACCTCCATCTGGCTATTTAATCCAAGGAAATTCTGAACAATTGAATTCTTTATATTCATTAAAGTCTGTAGAATCTGTACACGAAGTTCCTGCCGGTTTATTAGTTCATTCAGCATTATATGATGCTCCTAATGATGAGAACTTAGTTGTGGAGATAGTGGGTTGGAAAGACTCCGATCTCATTCGTCAAAGTTCAGCACTAGAAGATGATCTTCAAGAAGTCGCTAATTTATGGCTAACAGATTCTTGGTCTCCTGATACTGGAATCATTTGGGGCCAGATTCAAACAAATGATATTTCTGAGTTAATCAAACATCCTTCGGTTTCATATATTGCTCCAGTTCCTATTCTTGAATTAATGAATAATGAAGCCAGAGGTCACATGGGCATAGATACGGTAGAGAACTTTTTCATCACAGGGTTAAATGGCTCTGGTCAGAAAATTGCTGTAGGTGACTCAGGTTTAGATGATGATCATGGCGACTTTAATGGGCGCATCTCCGGACTTGACTCCGTTACTCCAGGCGACTCATCTACTGCCGATCCATCTGATGGACACGGAACCCATGTTGCTTGTACGGTTCTTGGTTCTGGAATGAGAAGTAGTGGGACATATCAAGGAATAGCTCCAGAAGCCAATCTTTACTTCCAGGCAATGGAAGATGATGACACAGGCGCTCTATATTCTATTGGAATTAATAGTATGCTAAATGAAGCATATAATGCAGGTGCTCGTTTACATACCAATAGTTGGGGCTCTCAAACAGGTGGAGAATATACTACGTCATCAGAGGACGCTGATGATCGAGTCTCGACCTGGGATCAATATTGGCAACATCAAGGCATGACTGTATTGTTTGCAGCAGGTAATGAAAGAAACGATGGTATTTCTTCTCCTGGAACTGCTAAGAACGTCATAACAATTGGTGGGCATGTCAACAGATACAGTGGTGCCCCTGATGATATGTATTATTGGAGCAGCAGAGGCCCAACAGATGATGGCCGAATAAAACCAGATTTAGTAGGGCCTGGAGATTATGTTCGTTCTTGTAAGTCTCAAGAAGCAAGTAGTGCTTCAGGATCATGGAGTAACAATTGGTATCTTGAATATAGTGGGACTTCAATGGCAACTCCTGCAGTAGCAGGATCTGCAGTTTTGGTACGCGAATATCTCATGGAAGTCGCTTCCCGACCGGCTCCTCAGGCTGCTTTAATTAAGGCATTATTAATTCTAGGGGCAGAGGATATGGGGGCTCGTGATATACCAAATAATATCGAAGGATGGGGGCGTGTTAACTTAGTAAATACTCTAGTTCCTGAGAGTGATGTTGGTATATTTGTGGATGATCGGTCTAGATTATCTTCAGGTCAAGTAAGCGATTATTCATTTGATATCACAAGAGGTGGAGAACCATTGAAAGTTGTTTTAGCATGGTCTGATTACCCTGGCTCTTCTTCCTCTTCTACCCAATTAAGAAATGATTTAGATTTGGAAATCACTAATCCTAATGGTCAATTATACAAAGGTAATGTTTTCACAAACGGTCAATCTGTAGTAAATGGTCAAAAAGATTCGAAAAATAATGTTGAAGTTGTTCTTGTAGATACTGCGATGGTAGGGACTTGGACGGTTAGAGTTCGCGATTCTTCACACGGAGGTAGCAATTTCTACCAATCGTATGCTCTTGCAGTTAGAGGAGTTAATGTAAATGACTTAGACCCCGACCCTACTTTTGTCCCCGATTCTTTTGAATTATCTGTGCCGATTCCTCAAGTAGATGAAGAAGTTGAATTCTCCATATCTTTGATTAATCAAGGTGCAGGAAGTGTGCCTGATTTAACAGTAATAGCAGCAGCTAACAGTATAACAGTCGGGGCACCTAAGACTCTCAGTCTATCTCCCGGAGAGTCTGCTGAGTTAACTTGGCAATGGACTCCTAGTGAAGAAGGAGAAACCACTATTTCTTTCTATATTGATCCTAATGACCTTATTGAAGAAGTCTCAGACGCTAACAACCAACACAATGAACTCATTATTGTTAGTGTTCCAGGTGTTAGAGTCAGTACTGATGATCCAATTAAGATAATTGAAGGAACTACTGATAGTTCTACTACTTGGTCCCTTGATCTGACCAATACTGCCTTATTTGAAACGAATGCTACAATCGCGGTGTCTGAACCCATTAGAATGCAGGATGGATATGATTTTGATTGGTTCTCTTCATTTTCTAATAATACCTTTAATTTGATGCCTGCAGAATCAACAACAGTTGACCTATTAGTGACACATCCTGCACCTCCTGAGCCCGGACTCTATAGAATGTTAGTTAATGCAACTGATGTTGAAAATAATATATCCTCTGAATTAGAGATATATCTTGAAGTCCCTCTTCTCTCCAATGCAAATATCATAATTCCTCCTAGTCAAATAAAAGTAAATCCTCTTGTCTCAACTCCACTTCAAATTCAAATCAAGAATGATGGTAACGGTCCACAAACTTATGATGTTGAATTGATATCTCCTTCTGGTTGGAGTCTTGGACTAGATTCTATAGGTTCTTTTGCAGGTTCATCTCATGGTTCTACAGGTTCTTTAGGTAAAGGCGAATCTCGAACAATAGACATTACAATTAATCCTCCTGGTGCAATGATTCCTGCCGATACAACATTTTCAGCGGCAATTTCAGTTCATTCAAGAGTAAGTTCAGAATCTTGGTCTGAAGATCTAACTTTAGTAGTTGATAACATCGATATAGTTACTTTGACTCCAACTTCTAATGGTACAGAACACGACGTCTCAGCAGATGACGTATTAGAATGGGTTGTTAATTTCAATAATCAAGGGAACAGAGATCTTGAATTAACTCCATATATTCTTTCTAAGCCTAATGGTTGGTCATATACAGCAAGTCAGAATTCATTTGTTGTTCCTTCTGGTCAACAATTTGACTTACCAGTCTCAATAACAGGTAATGGACTTGCAAAGGGTGGCGAACTAAAATTGAGATTTGTAACAGAAGATGGTTTTACTGTTGATTGGAATAGGACAATTGATGTCCTTTCTGGTGCAATTCCTAGAATAGAATTTTATCAAGTTGCATTGCCTGATGGAACTTCTGCAAGTACTCCACTTGGCGTCGATGCTCATCCAGTCGGAGGTATCGGTTTCGATCTACTTTGGAAAGTAAGTAATGATGGTACAATGACTTGGAAGCCTAGTGTTACCATGGATGTACCTAATGATGAATGGCAATACTCTTGTCAGAATACTAATCCTACAATAGAAGTGGGTCAAACGGTAACAGTTGTTTGTAATATTATAATTCCATTATCTGCCGAGGCGGGTTCTGAACCAACTATCTCTTTGATTTTGATTGGTGGGGGCTTAACTTCAGAAGACATAATTTCTCTTTATGTTGATTCAGTCAATGAAGTATCTTGGACAATTGTTCAGCAATTCGATTCGCCCGAAGGTTTTGCCACAACTCTCACTCTAGAATTACAAAACATTGGTAATTCTGATATTTCAGAAGTTTTGAAATTAGAAACCCCTGATGGTTGGAATGGATTAATTTTAGACAGTTCATTTGTTAATCTTAGGCCTGGTGAAACACGTTCGGTACAAATAGGATATACTCCCGACAAAGGATCTGATGGCACCATCATTCTTTCTTTATTGAATTCTGATGATATTGAAGGTTCTTCATTGAGTGTTGATATAAATGTATTACCAATTGCCGATTCTGGTTCAATGAGCACTACTAATTTATTGTTAATAATTTTGATTGTTGTTATTCTTGCAGGTGGTATTGGGTTGACCATATATTTGCGTCGTGGCGGAGATCTTGAATCTTTGATACCTGAGAAGATAATCGATCAAGTGGCTGTTAAAGAAGATAAAGTGGAATCAAGTGGTATACCTTGCTGGATATGTAGCAGTGATGTAATTGATGGAGAAGCATGGGCTTGTCTAGAGTGTGGTGCTAGATATCACATGGAAGGACAGGTATCTGGTTGTAATATTATTGAGAAAGGTCATTGTTTACACTGTGATGCTGGCATTGACCAACTCACCGAAGTATGAAAATATGCCAATTCTAGTGCACTTCAAGCGCGAAGCCCTTAGAGGGAAGATTGTTCCGGGCTAACCATGAAGAGAGCGGATTCGGCACGTTTGGTTCTTATTTTGCTTTTACTTTCTTTGATTTCACCCCCTGCTCTTGCAGCCGTGGATGTATCTATATCTGCATCTCCAACATCCCAAGAAGCAGACTCTGACAATCCTGCAGAGTATGATATTACAGTAACTAATACTGGAGATGATGACATCACCGTTTCTCTAACCACGTCTCAAGCTGCTGACTGTAATGGCTTCAGTTCACAGGTTGAACAAGTTAGTGGAACTATTGAGTCCGGATCCAGTGAAACAGTACTTCTAACTGTCTCAGTAAACGAACAGGCCAGTGGTGAATGTGAAACTACGGTTACAGTTTCTGCAACAGGGGCAACACCAGGTCAGCCAAAAACTGATGATGTTAAAGTTACAACAACTGCTGGAGATGGTGGATTATATTCCGTGACTCTAACTGTTGATGAACAAACAGTCACTTATGATGGCGAGGATGATGAGGTGGTTTGGGAAGTTGATGTGGAGAACACAGGAGAACAACAAGAAAATATCCAACTTGAAATGACTTCTGATAACGATTGTGAGTCGGATGAGTTAGATGCTTCAGTAAACCCTACCACAGTTCAACTAGATTCTGGAGACTCTACAACTGTAGATGTGACTGTTGATCTTCCTGATGGTTCATCAACAGAGGCTGGAATTCATTGTTTCATAATCAAGGCCACGGTAACAAATGACCCAAATGCTGCTGATCCAGCGGAAGATAATCTAACATTAACAGTCAATATTCCCGAAGTCAAAGAATGTGAACCTTCTCTGCAGTTTACTTCTATGAGTCTTAGTCCAGGAGAAACAGGTTCGAATAGATTTACTGTAGAAAACATAGGAAATACAGAATGGACAGTTACTGCCAAAGCAGTTGCTGATAATTATGATGTATCTGATTGGGTTAATTTCGCCCCACCTTCTAATGCTTTCCTTGGTGAAAAGAATACTGCTGATGACCAACATACTTTCGAATTCGACGTCACTCCTGATGATTCCGTTGAAGCAAGTACTCAGGTTCCAATCAAGATTCAAGGACGTTCAGGTACAGAAATAGGTTGTGAAAAGATAGTTACTCTGAATGTTGGCCAGTCTTATGATGCATCAGCATCGTTAAGCCAATCATCTTTGTCTAATGTTCAGCCTGGTACTTCAAAATCAGTTACGATGACTATTACAAACAGAGGAAATGGTGTGGACACTATTCAGGTTAGCGCAGCAAATGTTCCTACAGGTTGGCAAGTTTCATTTTCTCAATCATCAGTGACACTTGGTAGTTCTCAGTCATCTAATAATCAGGGAAGTGTTACAATTGATGTGTTAGTTCCTGAAGGAGCTGATGCTGGATCAGACAGTATCACTTTCAATATAGGTCATGGTGGAGGTTCAACCCCCTATGATTCCAAAACTCTTTCAGTTTCTGTAGCTCAAGTTCACGACTTAAGCAGTTCTATAATATCTGATTCACAGAAAGGTAAATCAAATCAAGTTTTACGATTTCCCATAGATATAACAAATACAGGTAATGTAAATGATAATTTCAAACTTCAAGCTTGTGATCCGAATGATGTTTCTGGGTGCAATAGCCCATTATGGGAATCCTCATTTTCTAATTCACAAGGAGCCACTATTACTCAAATTAGTATTGACTCGGGAGTCACTAAGAAAGTATATCTTGATGTACTCATAGAAGGAGAAGAAAATGGAGACAGGGCTTCTGTATCTGCAGTGATTACAATTTTCGGTACTGATGTTTCCTCCTCGCACGTATTCACAATTGAAGTTTCAAATTTTAATTATGGGATGAGTATTACACCTGTAGAACCAGGAGAGATACCCGATGAGTTACAAGTTCAGCTACCTCCAGGTGGCACGGGCTCTGTTTCTTTCTGGATAGAGAATACTGGTGATTTCCCTAATGGTGATAATGCAGTTATTACAGTTACAGGTATGGAATCTACAGTACTGCGAACCCTCAATGTCAATGGTGTTCAGACAGATGATCCATTCCATGTTGATTTAGGCTCCGACAATAGGGTTCTTCTGACTCTAGATCTCGAAGTATTAGAAGGCGTCCAAAGTGGAGCATCAGGATTGATTAAGATAACAGCAGCATCAGAATTGAATGCAATAGAAAGTACATCGGTAGACTTACTAATTGATGTTATTACTATACACGATCTTAGATTTACTATTGAGGAAGAAACCTCTCAAACAGTTACTTATCCAGAGAAAGCAATATTCAAAATTTATGTTACGAATCACGGTAATGTAGAAGAGACGGTCGTCGTAGAATCTTCAGACCCCCTTCGGTTTTGGTCAGTTAATGCAGTTGATGATGAGTTTGAACTGGCTCCGGGGGAAACTAGAGAAGTTGAGATTCGAGTAACTCCACCTAACGATTTATTCCAAGATGATACCTATGATTTCACAATTATAGTTATGCCAAAAGGTCTACCTGTGGCCGGTCAACCACTTGACTTATCAGTTACAGCAGAAATTGCTCTAGGATTTACATTTTTATCTGATCAGACGATCCAGATATTGGGTTGGTCTTCAATTTTAATCGGGGCACTGCTAGTCATAATTCTTTTCATTAGATCACGTAATGAGAGTAAAAGAATACTTGAAGCATTAGAACTCGAATCCAAGCCTTAACTACCAAGTTGAAACTCTGTGTTAGGTTACACTTATTGCCCTAATTTTAGTGCGCGAGTATAACGGTACCTCAGGGACCGGGTTGTGACCCCCATGACGTCTGTCTCAGAAGCATATCTTGGTCTGGCTGTCATGACTCTTGTTGGCATTGGATTTCCAGTTGGTAGTTTCATTGCATCTAGACTTCTAAGGCCAGTTGTTGACCCTAATGATTCTACTAAAACACGTTCTTGGTTATTACCTGGTTATGAAGTTGATCAGTCATTATATATCCGTCGTGAAAGTACCTATGAGTGTGGGGCTGCTCCAATTGGTGATGCTCATATCAATTTCCATTTCCAATATTATTGGTATGCTATAATATTCTTAGTTTTTGATATAGCTTTCATGTTCCTAGCATTTGGAGGGATTATATCAATCCAAAATAATGATGTTATATCCAATTCAGAAATAATGGGTGCTTTGACTACCATGTCTCTTTTCATCGCTCTTATGGGTCTCGGGGTTTGGCATGTTTTCCGTAAGAGAGGAAGAATATACATTTGAGGTTTAGATATGGCAGACGATGGACAAAATTATTCCATGTTTAGTAGTCGTTTACTAGTCGACACAGTGGGTGATGTTACAGATGAAGCCTTGAAAGCAAGTCGACTCAAAGATGTCATTGGAGTTTTAGCAGGTCGTTTGTTTAATTGGGGGCAAAGGAAATCCCTATTCCCTTTGCATCTTGGAATCAAGTGTTGTGCATTAGAAATGGCAGCAGCGGGAGCCAGTCGTTTTGATGCTGAACGTTTTGGTGTATTCTTCCGTTCTAGTCCTCGTCAATGTGATGTTTTATTGGTTAATGGCCCAATAAGTAAAAAATTTGCAGATCCAATAGTTCGTCTCTGGGAACAAATGCCTGAACCAAAGTGGTGTATTGCTATGGGTGAATGTGCAATTTCGGGTGGCCCTTATTTCCAATCGTACAATATTTTAGAAGGAGTAGATACAGTAATCCCTGTAGATGTATATATTCCTGGTTGCCCTCCTCGTCCTGAGGCATTAATTGATGGCTTTGGTAAATTAAGAGAGAAGATAATTCGTATTGGTGCTATGCCAAGTCATTCTAGATTAGAAAGTGAATCTCCAATAATTGTTGGAGATATTTGAGGAATATTCATGCCAGTTGTTTCAGAGAAAACTCAAAAAGATGCGGCTGAGAAATTAGCCGAAGCTTTAGGGAAAATGGAAGGAGTTGAATCTTCTGTCGATATTCGTACTAATGGTACTCAAAACCGTCACATAGTTAACGCTTCAGTATCTCCTGAGAATTGGCGTAAGGTTGCTGAAAAATTAAGAAACAAACATGAAGTAGACCATTGTTCAATGATTACAGGCATTCATTGGCCCGAATCTAATGATAAATCATGGGAAATAATCTATCATTTCTTAAGAACAGGAATCAAAGATCCGGTTATTGAAGAAGGCCTAGTAATTCCAAACATAGTGGATTTTTCAAAGGTCAAGGGAAACAACGTCCCTCTAGAGATTCAGATTAGCGTTAAAATCCAAGATACTCGGACTCCATCAGTTGCTAGTGTGCAAGATATATGGGTAGGTGCTGATTGGAATGAAAAAGAAACATGGGATTTAGTTGGTATTGATTTCGAAGGTCATGAAGGCATGCGTCGCGTGCTTAATCCTCACGAATCCCCAGTGGGATTCCATCCTCTACAGAAACAACACAAATTACGCTATCATGGTTTTGAGGAGATGTATGATGACGCTCAAGGATTTATGCGTAAACCTGTAGATTCTAATAGGATAAAGTGAGGTATTAAGATGGCAGAAATGTGGATTTCTATGGGGCCTCAACATCCAATGACTCATGGTCTTTGGACTTTGAAAGTAAAAGTTGATGGGGAAACAGTTGTAGATACTGAACCGGATTTAGGTTATATTCATCGAGGCGTAGAAAAGATATGTGAATCTCGCGACTTCACTCAGATAACCACTTATTGCGATAGGCTATGTTATGCTTCAGCTAATACTTGGTCCCATGCCTATATCTATGCTGCTGAAGATCTTCTAGAGGTAGAAGTACCGGAACGTGCTGAATATATTCGCTTAGTTGCTGTAGAAATTCAGAGGATTGCTAGCCATTTGATGTGGTTAGGTGCTTATGGGCCAGACATTGGTAATCTAAGTGTAATGGTATGGTGTCTCCGTGAAAGAGAAATGATGATGGATTTATTACAAGAACTAGGAGGTTCTAGGATGCATTATAATTTCCCACGCATAGGCGGTGTCAAGAGAGACTTACCTCATGGTTTTGCATTAAGAGCTAGGCACAAGTTGAAATTATTCCTTGACCGAATCCAAGAATATGAGTCTCTTTTTGATGAATCAACAGTATTCCTAATTCGTAGTCAGGGAGTGGGTTATGCCAAACCCGAAGAAATGATTAATCATGGTGTTTCTGGCCCCAATATTCGTGCTGCTGGTGTTAATCATGATATCCGTACAGCACATCCCTATTCTGTTTACTCTGAACTTGATTGGGAGCCTGCAGTAGAGCGTTCCTCAATCAAAGGTGCCGATTGTTATGATCGCTATAGGATTAGGGTTGAAGAAATGCGTCAGAGTGCAAATCTAGTTCTTCAGGCACTAGATAAGATTCCTGGAGGTGCTGAAACATATCATGAACCAGGAGACCCAATGATCTTGGGGAAAGCACCGACAAGAGCTCCGGAGGGTACTTCTGGGTCTCATCATTTTGAAGATAGTCGTGGCGAATCTATGTTTTACATAGCAGGAGGTGGAGAAGGACGCGGAAAGATGCCTTACCGAGTTTCTATCCGTTCTCCAATGTTTATCACGATTCCTTATGCTTCAAAATGCATGATTGGATACAAGGTGGCAGATATTCCTGCAATTATGGGTTCGTTTGACCCTTGTATTGGCGAGACGGATAGGTGAGTTGAGATATGGCAAGTAGTGATTGGTTAGACATTCGTGGTTGGACTGAATCACTTATTGGATGGTCTATGGATAAGACTCATGATACATTACCATCTGAAGATATAGATTTACAGTTTACAATCTCTCGTCCAAGCTGGTTCTTGGACGAGCCCATAGTACTCGGTTCTGAGATTAATCTTCAGTCAGGTTTTGCGGGAATACAACCATCTCTCGAGATGTTCTTTGTATCAACAATAATGTGTACAGTTGTTTTTGCTACAATGATGTTGACTTTGATGGTTGTTCCATACATTGAAAGGAAATTCATTGGTCGTCTGATGGATAGAATTGGTGCAACAACTTCTCTCCGTAGTTTATGGATTGGAGAAGGGCAGTCTACTGCCGGAGATTGGTGGAACAAGTTACCAATGGGAATGGGTGTCCCTATTGGTATGATTAACCGTGGACTTAATTCATCCTTTGGCAATGATCATCATTTAGATACCATAAATAGAGTTGGAAACAGGGGTTATCATGGAATATGGTTCTTATTCCCTGGTTTCTTCCAAGCATTAGCTGATTTCCTTAAATTTGCTACTAAAGAGCACCTAATTCCTGAGAAAGCCGATAAATTAGTTTTTGAAGTAGCTCCTGTGATCATTATCTCAACTACAATCATGTGTTACGCTTTCATACCCTTTGGTCCACATATTTGGGCTGCAAACCCTGACTTATCACTTCTATTCCTAATGGCTATTTTTGGTATTGCTCCTCTTGGAGTTTTCTTTGCTGGATGGTCATCTAACAACAAATATACTCTCATTGGTGGAATGCGTTCTGCTGCTCAACTTACTGCTTATGAGATACCTTTGTTAATTACAGTTCTTTCAATAGCAGTAATTAGCGGTTCTTTCAATATATTAGAGATCGTAGATTTCCAGATTGAAAATTCTGATACTTGGAATTTATTCATCTTACCATTAGGTGCAGTTCTTTTCTTGATTACTATGATAGCTGAAGTTGAGCGTATCCCATTTGATATGCCTGAAGCAGAGGCAGAACTTGTAGAAGGTTGGTGGACTGAATATGGAGGCATCCGTTGGGGTCTAATGTTTGCGGTAGAAATGATGCGTGCTTATGCTGCTTGTATTCTATTTGCCATGTTCTTCCTTGGAGGCTGGGAGTTCCCATTCGAAGACTCACTTTCAGCAGCCCCTGTTGTCGGTGCATTTTTTGAAAAGTTATTCTTAGTTATACCTGGACTAGTTGTTGTTTTGTTGAAGGCATGGCTATTATTTGCATTCTTTGTTTGGGTACGTGCTTCTTTACATAGAATAAGAACAGATCAGATTCTTGAATTCGGTTGGAGATATTTATTGCCTCTTTCCATAGTTAATCTAGCAATAGCGATGTATCTTCGTTTAGAGGTATGGACAGGAAACAGTTGGCCTACTTGGGTTCCACCTGTTATCACAATTGTTGCTATTGCTTTATTCATTATTTATGCAATAGATGAAGACAAAGATGCCTTAGAATATTCTAGAAGGCCATATAATACTCAAACATTGGATAAGGCATATCCAGGAAGTAGAAGAGAATAGGAGGTGAAATAATGGATTATAATACAGGGCATCCTCATGCAACTCCAAATTTTAGAAATTTGGTAATCAAGCCAATGTGGATCACTCTGAAAACTGCTCTTAGGACGGTACCTTATCTTGGTAAGGCAAAATTCTTGAAGAATAATTATCATGGTCAACCGGCTAACCTAACTGATGAATATACGCTTGAAAGAATTGGAGAAGGGCATCCCTCCGCTGGTCAAATTTATGCTGCAGACAGAGAATCTTCTCCAGCTCTACCTTTCTTAGAAAGACCAGTTACTATCATGTATCCATATGAAAGACTCGAAGATATGGAACCTTGGCTTTTTGTTCCTGGTAATTATAATGGTCGTATAGGTATTGTATGGGAAACTTGTACAGCCTGTAAGGCCTGTGTCAAGGCCTGTCCAAACGATTGTCTTCACATGACTTCTGAGACTCGTGTTAACGTTCTAGATACTGCTGAAGATGGTGACGAATGGGATGGTTTTGGAAGCGAACTTGAATCTGGTGGTCTTGCTGCAAGAAAGAAAGAGGATTTTGACGAAATTGAGAATTTTAATTTAGTACTTGAGCATACAGCTCCTCCTCAGCAATATGATTTTGCTGAAGTAATTGATATTAGTGGAGATAAGGCAACGGTTCGCTGGCAAGATGGTTCAGGAATTGAGTCTGTCTCGACTTCTTCATTGAAACCAGCAGAAGTTGATATTGTATCAGGACGCATTGATATTGGAAGATGTATGTTCTGTGGTTTATGTGCTGAGGCCTGTCCTTTCGAATCCTTCTTTATGTCCAATGAATATGATGGTATGTCTGGATATACGAGAGAGGATCTTTGGTTTGATGCTGACCGCACTAGACTTTTGCCCGTGGTACATCAAGAACGTGTTGATATGGAATTAGCTAAGAGGGCGCAGAAAGAGAAAGCTAAACGTGAGAAAAAGGCAGCTAAGGCAGCTGCTGAGGCGGAGGCATAATCTTATGGATATAGACTTCGAAGCATTGGTTTTCATGATACTATCTTCTGCTGCTATTATAGGAGCAATTGGTTGTGTTTATGCTAGAAGAGTCGCTCACTCACTCCTTTCTCTAATGCTTACTTTTATGGCAGTTGCAGGGGTAATGGTAATGGCTTCTGCTGAAATGCTTGCCGCAATACAAATTTTGGTTTATCTTGGTTCAGTTATGCTTGTAGTTCAATTTGGAGTTATGTTGACTCGTCGCCAGATTCAGGAAGGTGATGTTGAATGAAAGCAATCTCTGCCATCACAAAATTTGGTCTTTTTGCATTCATATTAGTAATGCTCAATGAAGTCATGTCGCATCCTATGTGGGGTTCATCATCAACAACTCCTCCTTCAACTATAGATTTCGCACTTGCTCTTTATGGCGATGAATGGGCTATTGCTACTGTAATTCTTGGCGCTCTCCTTGCTATGGCTATGGTAGGGGCATCATACCTTGTTCGTGATGAGAGATTAATCAATCTAATTTGGGATATGGGCGGTGAAGAGTCATGATAGATCCAAGCTGGATTTCTGGCCTAGGAGTCATACTTTTTGGTATTGGGCTTCTTGGGGCATTCACAAGGAAAAACGCAATTATTGTTTTAATGTGTATAGAAGTTATGCTTAATGCTGCTAATCTTAATTTTGTAGCTGGCGCTTCGCATTATGGTGATGTTGATGGTTGGGTATATACTGCTATAGCTATAGCAATTGCAGCCGCAGAAGTTGCCATAGGTCTTGCTATTCTTCTCTCATTGTACAGCACTCAAGAAACCATATCTCTTGATGAAGCAAGTATTTTGAAGAACTGAGGTGATATTATGGGTGAAACAAAAAACGAGTATCGTCTTCTTCTTCCATTATTGCCTTTTTTAGCAATAGTCCCATATCTTATGCAGCAACCAGATAATCATTCTACTGATTTTGCTTGGTTAATTGTTGTTGCACCTTTCCTTATGTTTCCAATAATCCTAATTGTAGGTCAAGTGTATAATAAAAATGAATCATGGAAAAATACCTGGAAAGAAGGAGGTATCCTCGGTCTTGCTGCGCTATCTGTGTCGCTAAGTACCACTATTTGGATTCTCCATGATTATCTCATTGGTCATGCTGACATCGAAAACAATGATGTCACCAGTTGGTTAGAATGGATATCTTTTGATGTATTGCAATCTGATTATACAATGGCTCAGAATCGTGTACTAGGTGTTGGTGTTTGGATAGATTCTTTAACTCTCATGCTCCTTTTTGTAGCTACATTTTTGTGTTTCTTAATTTGTTGGTTTGCTATTGGTTATATGACAACAGACCCTATTAATGAAGATAGCAACCATCGTTTCTTTGCAGAATTTGTTCTTTTCAGTTTAGGGATGTTTGGTATGGTTCTTGCAGATAACTTCCTTTGGTTGTTTATTTTCTGGGAAATTATGGGATTATGTTCTTATCTCTTAATCGGCTTCTATTACTGGAAAGATAGTGCCGCTTATGCAGCAAAGAAAGCCTTCCTAACCACTAGAGTTGGCGATGTATTCTTGATGGTAGGTCTTCTAATTTTGTATGATATCTATGGTTCACTTGATTTTGCTGTAGTATTTGATGATCCCTCAACTGGAGTTGGTGGTGTCGCTGTAGAATCAGGACAATTATTCTGGGCTTTAATGATGTTATTTATCGGTGCTGTTGGAAAGAGTGCACAGTTCCCGCTACATGTTTGGTTACCTGATGCGATGGAAGGACCAACACCAGTATCAGCTCTAATTCATGCTGCTACAATGGTTAATGCAGGTTTATATCTGGTTGCTAGATTAATGCCATTCGTTGATGTTCATCATCATGGAGTATCCGGTCTCGAAGACTTTGGTTTAATTGTGGCTTGGATTGGAGGTATAACAGCATTCATGGCGGCATCAATAGCCTTTGTTCAGAATGACATAAAGAAAGTTCTTGCTTATTCTACAATGTCTCAACTTGCATACATATTCACAGGTTTAGGATCAGCACTTTACTTCCTGAATACCGGAGATCACCATGCAGGTTATTTTGTTCTCGGCGCCTCTTTATTCCATTTATTTAATCACGCAATGGCAAAAGGAATGTTGTTCATGGCTAGTGGTTCAGTAATCCATGAAGTACATCATGCTCATGATCATTTACATCATGGCTCTGAACATGGAAATCATGACTTTGACCCTCAAGATATGCGTAATATGGGTGGCCTAGCCTCCAAAATGCCAGTTACATCAACTGCTATGATGTTTGGCTCAATGTCAATTATTGGTATACCATTAATTGGTGGTTTTTGGTCAAAAGAAGGTATAATTGCAGAAACATGGATGGCATATTTCCACGGCGAAACTATGATGCTTGGCCCCGCTTTACTAATACTTGCGACTGCTGGAATGACAGGTTTCTACATGTCTAGAATGTGGTTCATGACATTTGCAGGACAACCTAAGAGTGATGTAGTAGATCATATACATGAAGGGACTCCTTGGATAAAAGAACCACTACTTATTCTTACTATAATTACGGCAGTGGGTGGGTTTGCTTTGGCAACATTAGGTATTGTTGATTTCTTATCTAACGAGGCTCACCATTTATCTCTTCACGGACATTCTCTCCAAGAACAAATTATACATGAACTAGAACATGCATTCTTACCTGAAGACCAAAACTTGCGGATGGTTGGTTGGACTACAATTTTACTATCATTTATCATAGGGCCAATCATGGCTGCGAGAGTCCATGGAGGTCAATTAAAAGAAGGCGAAGAAGCTAACTTCTTTGTTAGTTGGTTAGTCAAACTTTCAGGCAAGTTTGGGACTCAAGATGTTACTTGGTTATCGGAATCTCAATTGGCTGAGGCATTAGATAAAAGACTGTATTTTGATGATTTCTATGAAGGTATTATTTCTCGTACAGTTATTCCATTTTCAGAATTCTCAGCTTGGTTTGATAAAAATGTCATTGATGGAATTATCAAGCAAGTCGAATCAAATTCTGTTTTAGGTTCTATTCAAATTCGTAAAATCACTACTGGCAGTGCACGTGATTATATCTTAATGGCTGCCGTTGGCACTTTGTGTATATTTTTACTTTTAGTGGGGGTGAATAATTGAACGATCCATTGACAATTCTGACTCTCACTCCTCTTGGAGTAGGTTTGCTTCTTTTGATATTACCACAATTATTACCAAAGGCTACTGCTGACAGCCTTCGTAAAGTTTCCAGAAACATTAGTTTTGGTGTTTCAATGGGATTGTTTGTATTTGCAACATATTTGGCTTTCGAGAACTTTGGTGGTATTGATTGGCTTAATATTAATATGGGCGAATATCAACTAATGAATGATGAACCAATTACTCTCATTTCATCAATTGGCGTTTCATGGATAGTTGGTGTAGATGCTCTTTCTTTACCTATGGTTTGGCTTACTGCTTTACTAATTCCACTTTCAATGTTAGTAGAATGGGACGCAAAGGAAGGGCATATCTTCCATCCATTAATCTTAGTAATGGAAGGAGCTTTATTGGGTGTTTTCGTCGCTTTAGACTTATTTGTATTCTATGTATTCTGGGAGATGACCCTGATACCTATGTTTTTCTTGATATTAGTTTGGGGTGGTGATGATAGAAGATATGCATCTATGAAATTCTTCATCTATACATTTACAGCAAGTGTAGTGATGCTTATTGGTATACTCATTATGTATTTCCATACCGGTGATATATCGGGAGTATCAGGATCAATCACCGGCCATCACTTCAATCTTCTAGAAATGAATACTGATATGATTCATTCCGAGGGGCTCAGACACCTCGTATGGCTTCTTTTGTTAATTGGATTTGCTACTAAGATGCCTAGTGTTCCTGTCCATACTTGGCTACCAGATGCTCACGTACAAGCTCCTACAGCCGGTTCAATGTTATTAGCTGGCGTTATGTTGAAAATGGGTGCATACGGTTTCCTACGAGTTGCAGTATCTTTATTCCCTGAATCAACAGTTGTATTTGTGCCTATATTGGTAATTCTTGGAATGGCTAGTTTAGTTTATGGTGCCTGGGTTTGTATGGGGCAAACCAATCTTAAGAGAATGGTAGCTTATTCCTCGGTATCTCACATGGGTCTGATATTTTTGGGGATTGCAACTATGCAACCATTAGGAATCGCTGGAGCATTATTTATGATGTTTGCACATGGTATAATCAGTCCTCTGCTATTCGCTGTGGCGGGCGCTTTCAAACATCATTATCACACTCTTGAAATTGGTTCTATGAGAGGTATTGCTCATCATTCCCCATATCTAGCCGCTCACATGATGCTTGGATGGATGGGAAGTCTTGGTCTACCTTTACTAGCGGGTTTCGTTGCTGAAGTTGCAATACTGATCGCTTTCTGGATGACTTTCGGTTGGCTTGTACTTCTACCAGCATTGACATTGATTATTACAGCAGTATATTATCTCAATTCCATGCAAAAGACAATTTTCGAATCAAATGACAGATATCATGGTATTCTTCCAGAATCATTACATGGTGAAGAACCTAGAGATATAACTTGGCATGAGAATACAAGTATGTTCATTCTCGGTATTCTTACTGTCTTGTTCGGTATTTTCCCATTCATTTTCTTTGACATGATGTCTGATTGGTCTACAGGTTTTATTCAGGACATTTTACTTCAAGAGATAATTAATGAAGGGGTGAGGCCATGAATTTACCAATAGATACAGGTGAAGCGGAATTAATTATTCCAGAATTAATAATGCTGTTAGGTCTTATTACAATAATATTAATTCCTAATTTTGGCGATGCTACTTTTAGAGTACCATTAACAAGATTCCATGTTCCAGTGTTGATTGGTGGTAACCGTTTCAAGAGAACCAGTAATCCAAAATTACCTAATCAGATTTCATTACTTGTATTCTCATCCGCCCTCTTCTTTGGATTAATGCAAACTTCATTTGGTGCAGTAGGTGACACTCTAGAAGTAAGTGCATTCAGTCGTCTTTTCACACTTATATTCACTGCTGCTTTACTTCTTGCAACTATTGCTACAAC
>MDTC01193624.1_pt1 | contig 26963 bp, 22 predicted proteins | sample 811181 | NCBI WGS metagenome assembly MDTC01 (sample SAMN05326644, study PRJNA326480) | marine metagenome | isolation source: seawater | place: Pacific Ocean: North | collected 2011
AGGTGGCGGAGGCGCTGCACGCTCATAACCGGATCGGGCGGCGGGAGGCCAGGAAGCGCGCGGCCGAACTGCTGGCCCGGGTCCGCATCCCGGCCGCGGAACGACGGCTGGATGCCTGGCCGCACGAACTGTCCGGCGGCATGCGCCAGCGGGTGGCGATCGCCATCGCCCTGGCGAACGACCCGGAAGTGCTGGTCGCGGACGAGGCGACCACCGCGCTCGACGTCACCGTGCAGGCGCAGATCCTCGACGTGCTGCGCACCGCGCGCGACGTCACCGGCGCGGGCGTGCTGATCATCACCCACGACCTCGGGGTGGTCGCCCAGTTCGCCGACCGCGCTCTGGTGATGTACGCGGGCCGGGCGGTCGAAACCGCGCCCGTCGACGAGCTGTACCGCGACCGCCGGATGCCCTACACGGCGGGTCTGCTCGGGTCGGCGCCCAGCCTCGACGCAGCGCAGGGCACCCGTCTGGTGCCCATCCCCGGCGCCCCGCCGTCGATGGTGTCGTTGCCACCCGGCTGCCCCTTCGCGCCGCGGTGTCCGCTGGCCGTCGACGACTGCCGCGCCGAGGAACCCCCGCTGGTCGAGGTGGGGACGGATCACCGGGTGGCCTGCATCCGCAGCGACGAGGTCACCGGCCGAAGCGCCGCCGACATCTACGGCGTGCCGAGCCCACCGGCACAGACCGCGCCGACGTCGGGCTCCGAGATCGTGGTGCGGGTCGAGAACCTGGTCAAGACCTACACACTGACCAAGGGTGCGGTGCTGCGCCGCCGCATCGGTGAGGTACGCGCCGTCGACGGGGTCAGCTTCGAGTTGCGCCAGGGCCGCACCCTGGGCATCGTCGGCGAGTCCGGGAGCGGCAAGTCGACCACGCTGCATCAGATCCTGGAGCTGACCGCTCCCCAGGACGGGACCATCGAGGTGCTCGGTGCCGACGTCGCCGACCTGGACCGGCGCTCCCGGCGTGCGTTGCGCGGCGATCTGCAGGTGGTGTTCCAGGACCCGGTGGCATCGCTGGATCCGCGGCTGCCGGTGTTCGATGTACTGGCAGAACCGTTGCGGGCCAACGGCTTCGACAAGGCCGCGACCAACGACCGGGTCGCCGAACTGCTCACCACGGTGGGGCTGCGCCACCAGGACGCCAGCCGGTACCCCGCCGAGTTCTCCGGCGGCCAGAAGCAACGCATCGGCATCGCCCGCGCGCTGGCGCTGCAGCCGAAGATCCTGGCCCTCGACGAGCCGGTCTCCGCGCTGGACGTCTCCATCCAGGCCGGCATCATCAACCTGCTCCTCGATCTGCAGGACCGATTCGGGCTGGCCTACCTGTTCGTGTCCCACGACCTGTCGGTGGTGCGTCACCTGGCCCACGACGTCGCCGTGATGAACCGCGGGGTGATCGTCGAACAGGGTGAGGCGGCGCAGGTGTTCGAGCATCCGCGCGACGACTACACACGCCGGTTGCTGGCCGCGGTACCGCGGGCCCTGCCGGATCACCATTAGAGTCGGAGCGCATGGGTGATCTGAGACCAGGTGCGCGCCGTCCGTCGGCGATGACGACGTGGGTGCGGTTTCTCGCGGTGGTGGCCACGTTCGGGCTGGTGGTGACCGGATGCTCCAGCCCCGACGAGGCCCCCTCTGCCGGCGGCGATGCCGAACTGGGTGCCAGCGCCGACATCAACCCGCAGGACCCCGCGACGCTGCAACAGGGCGGCAACCTGCGGCTGCCGCTGACGGGGTACCCGGCGAACTTCAACAACCTGCACATCGACGGCAACCTCGGCGAAATCGGCTCGATGTACAGGTGGACGCTTCCGCGCGCGTTTTTCATCAAGCCCGACGGCGAGATGACGGTGAACAGCGACTTTTTCACCAACGTCGAACTGACCAGCACCGATCCGCAGATCGTCACCTACACGATCAACCCGAAGGCGGTGTGGACCAACGGCAGGCCTGTCAGCTGGGAAGACATCGCGGCGCAGATCAACGCCACCAGCGGCAAGGACGAACGCTTCCTGTTCGCTTCCCCCAACGGCAGCGAACGGGTGGCCACGGTCGAGAAAGGCGTCGATGAGCGACAGGCCGTCATCACCTTCGCGAAGCACTACGCGGACTGGCGGGGCATGTTCGCCGGGAACGCGACGCTGTTTCCGAAAGAGATGACCGAGAACCCGGACGCGTTCAACAGGGGCTTTCTGAACGGGCCCGGCCCGCAGGCAGGTCCGTTCATGATCTCCACTGTCGATCGCGCCGCCCAGCGCATCACGCTGACCCGAAATCCGGACTGGTGGGGCGAGACGCCGGTGCTGGATTCGGTGACCTACACCGTGCTCGACGACGCCGCCATGATGCCCGCATTGCAGAACAATGCGCTCGACGCGGTCGGAATCGGGTCGCTGGACGACATGGAGATCGCCCGCAGGACCCAGGGCGTGTCGGTTCGGCGGGCCCCCGCACCGAGATGGGCTCACCTCACCTTCAACGGCGCCGAGGGCTCGATCCTGGCCGATCCGGCACTGCGCACAGCGATCGCCAAGGGCATCGACCGACAGGCCATCGCCTCGGTCACCCAGCGGGGCCTGGTCGACAACCCGGTTCCACTGAACAACCACATCTACGTTGCCGGTCAGGAGGGCTACCAGGACAACAGCATCGGCTTCGACCCCGAAGCCGCCAAGCGTGATCTGGACGCGCTGGGCTGGCAGTTGAACGGTCAGTTCCGGGAGAAAGACGGCCGTCGGCTCACGATCCGCAACGTGTTCTACGACGCGCAGAGCAATCGCTCGATCGCCCAGATCGCGCAGAACAATTTGGCCCAGATCGGTGTGGAGTTACAGCTCAACTCGGTAGCCGGGGGCACCCTATTCACCGACTACATCACACCAGGAAATTTCGATCTCGCTTTGTTCGCCTGGGGTGGTGACGCTTTCCCGTTCGGCGGCCTCACTCAGATTTATGCCTCCAATGGGGAGAGCAACTACGGCAAAATCGGCAGCCCCGAGATAGATGCGCAGATCGAGGAGACGCTCTCGGAGTTGGATCCGGCGAAGGCCCGCGAGCTGGCCAACGAACTGGACAAGATGATCTGGTCGGAGGGCTTCAGCCTGCCACTGTTCCAGTCCCCCGGCAATATCGCGGTCCGCAGCGCGCTGGCAAATTACGGCCCGACCGGCATCGGCGATATCAACTACACCGCCGTCGGGTTCATGAAGCCGTGAGCTGACGGATCGCGCGCGGCAGCACGTCGGGCACCACCGCCTCCGCCCTGGCCGCCAGCGTGACCGCCCGCACCATCAGCCGCACCGTGCGGTTCGCCGGCAGCGCGTCGAGTTCGGCGGCACGGCGCGGCAATTCCTGCGCCGCACCCGAACAGACAGCCAGGGCGATCTGCAGCGCGGCACGTTCTCGGGTGTCGAGGATGCTGTGGCCTGCGGTGGGCAGTTCGACCAGGGCAGAATCGGGCAGCAGTTGGGCCACTCGCCGCGCGATCGCCGGCGGCGTGGTCAGGTCACGTCCGCCGGAGACCACCACGGCCGGCCAGCCGAAACCCGGCAGTGACGCCGGCAGATCATACGGTTCGGCGACGAATTCGGCGTCGCCCGTGGCCATTTCGCGGAATGCCACCGCGGGATCGAGCGGCCCGCCGTCGGGCACCGCCCCATAGTTCAACTCGCGGTAGGCGATCCGTTCGACCAGGTCGGGCTCCTGGTGATACGGCGTCTTGCGCTCCAGCAGTAGCCGGGTACCCACACCGACGGCAGTCCAGAGCCAGTCATGTCCGGCCAGCAGCAGATCCAGTTGGCGACGCAGCACGTCGGGGCCGGCGAGTTCGTAGATCCCCACGGCCTGCAGAACCGCCGGTGGGGTGAACACCCCCGCGTCGACCAGTGTGCGCACCTTGACGGCAAGCTCCGCGGTGTCGGGCGTCGCACCGTCCCACAGGACGTGGCGAATCTGGGCGCGCGCTTCGACGATGTCGTGGGCCGACAGCAGCGGCGAGTCCAGCACCATGGCGTGTACGCGCCCCGGATGCCGCACCCCGAACCCGGCCGCTACATAGCTGCCGTAGGAGGCGCCGTAGACGACGGCCTGCTCGACCTTCGCGTCGTCGAGCACCGCGGCGAGATCGTCGACCGCAGCGTCGACACAGATCGCTTCCGGCGGCAGGTCCCGACCGGCATCGTCGTGGCGCGACAGACCCACGCCGCGATGTTCCACCATGATCACGTCGAGGCCGTCGACCGCAGCACGGCGGCGAAAAGCCCGGTACAGCGCGACCGACGCCGCTCCGGGCCCGCCCGGGATGACCAGCAGTGGATGCCGGGACTTGCGACCGGTGCGCACGTAGTAGACGTCGAAGTGCGGGCTGTCGGCCCCGCCGCTCGGATGCACCGGCCGGCGCACAGCACGCACTCCCGACAGGCCGGCCAGCCGGTCGTGCGCCCGCCGACGCCGGGAGCTCATCGTCATCGGAGTCATTCTGCCCCGCTGGGATGCTCGCCAAACCGGCAGCGACGGGTCAGGCGGTCAGCTCGATGTGCTCGGCACTCTCGATGACCCCGGCGTAGCGCTGCGGGCTGCACGTCAAGATGATGACCTGCCCGTCGCCAGCCACCGCGTCGAAGACATCGGTCATCTTGGCCAACCGGTCGGCGTCGGTGAAGCCCAGCGCGTCGTCGATGATGACGGGCACCCCGTCCTCCTTGGCCACCAGCGCAGCACTGGCGAGCCTGGCCACGATGCCCAGCTGTTCCTTGGCCCCGCCGGACAGTGATTCATAGGGCACGGTCCGGCCGGAGAGGGTGCGCTGCTCGATGCGCAGGTCGGCGTCGACGTCGATCTCGAAGCTGTCGCCGAAGACCATGCGGCCCAACCGTTCCACCTCGCCGCGGTAGGGGTCGACGTAGCGCTGCCGGGTGGCGTCGCGGTGTCGCACCATGACCGACCGCAGGAGTTCGGCTGCTTTGGCCCTGCGCTGGATACGCAGATGCTCGGCCTCGGCATGCTGGCGCTCGGTCTCTGCTTCGTCCAACCTGCCTTGGCGGCCCTGGGTGCCGTACACCTTGAGCTGAGTGGCGACCTCCCGCAGCGACTCCGCAGCGCGCTGGCGCTCGCTGTCGAGGCGGTCATGCTGCCGTTGCGCCTGCTCGAGGGCGGCGGCCACGGCATCGGGCTGGTGCCGCTGGAGGTCGTCGTTGAGGCGGGCGATCAGCGAATCCGCCGCGCGGACCGCTTCGGCGTCGGCCTCGGCCGCGACGGCGAGGTCGTCGTCGGGTGTGAGGGCCCGCTGCGCGGCCAGCCGCTGCATGGCCAGTGTCAGCTCGGCCTGGGCGGCATCGAGCTTCTCTTTGGCGCGTGCCGCGCGCAGCTCGCGCTCAGACAGCAACTTGGTTGCCTCTTCGGCGACCTGGCGGTGGGTTTCGCAGTCGCGCACGAGCTGTTGATGTTCGGCAGAGGCGGCATCGAGTTCGGCACGCAGGGCAGCGAGGTCGCGCGGCCCACCCGCTTCGGCGTCCCACAATCCGTCATCGGCCGGCAGCGCCGCCCGCAGGGCGTCGACCCGCGCAGCCAACGCGTCGAGGGTGTGCTCGGCGGTGAGCACATCGAGGATGCCGCTCAGCCGCTCCGCGGCGCCGGACAGTTCGCGACGCCGCTGATCTGTGTGCCGCGCCGTCGCGAGATCGGTGGCCCCCGCCTGCTCGAGAACGGCGGCCAGTCTCGCGCGCGCGTCCTCCAGCGTGGCCTGCGTGGCCGCCGCCGGTGCGCCAGGTACCACGCGTAGCGACAACACGCCGGCGACGTCGACACCGGTGGGGCCGCTGACGGCCGCCGACCAGTCCTGCCCGGCCTGCAGCCTCACTCGGTCCTCGCCGATCGTCACCTCGAGGTCGGTGGAGGCAACCAGATCCAGGTGCGCCGACGCCTGGTCGGCGGCTGCGCGGGCCCGGTCGACAGCGGCGGCCGCATCCTCGACGGCCGCCATCAGGGAGGGGGTGAGCGTGATCGCGCCGAGGTCACGCTGCACCTCGTCCAATTCACGCTGATGGCGTTGCAACGTCGTCAGCTGACCGGCGAGACGATCGAGTTCTTCGCGGTCACACAGGCGCTGGACCGTGGCACGCACCGCCTCGATACGGAGGTGGCCGGCCTCGACCGCCGCGCGTGCCGCGGCCGCGACCTGTTCGGCCTCCTTCTGCATCGTCGACGCGGTATCCAGATCGTCGGCGGCGGCGTCTGATTCGGCTTGCAGCCGGGTCACCGCCGCAGCGCGCTCGTCGATGTCCGCGCGGGCGCGTCGGCGCTCAGCCAGGGCCGACACCGAATTGCGATGCTTGTCGGTCGCCGCACCGGCCACCACGGTGGCCTGCGCGATCTCGGCACGCAGCTTCTCGACGGCGCGAGCAGCCTCCTGCGCCTCGGCGAGAATGGTTGCTGCAGCGGTGCTTTGCGCCGTCAATGTGGCCGAATCCGTAGTCAGCCCGGCATGCCGGCGGACTGCTTCGTCGACTTCGGCGACGGCGGCGGCGCACCGGGCGACCTCCTCGTCGGCGGCGCGCAGGCGGCTGATGGCTGCTGCCCACTCCCCCGTCGGCCTGCCCGTGGCCGTGAAGTAGCGCCGGAATTCTGCGTCGACGCGGTCGATCAGCAGCGAGTCCACCGCACCGCCGGTGGCGGGCTGGTCGTCGACCTCACCAGCAGCCACGTCGAGCGCACGCGAGAGCGCGTCACACCCGGACAGGTCCACCGCCGACGTCGACGCCGACTGCAGAACTCGCTGGGCCTGCCAGAGGTCCATGTCCACGGTCTCGGCGAGCATGGCGCGCACCCGATCGTGGGCTTCGTCACCGGTGAGTTGCTCGCGCCGCGGGGCCAGCAGCGTGAGCTCTGTCTCCGGCCGCTTGTGGAACCGCTTCCGGTACACGAACCGGTATGGGCCCGTCGAGATTTCGGCGGTCACCTCGGCGCCGACGTCGGCGTGTGTCGGCTTGACCTGCTTGACCTCCTTCTTGGTCGAGCGGTCCTTGGCTTCCAGCAACAGGTCCAGTGCCTCCAGCATGGAGGACTTGCCGATCTCGTTGGCCCCGCTGATGACGACGACGCCGTGGTCGGGGAATTCGAGGTCACGGTGGGTGATGCCGCGGTAGTTGGTCAGGGTCAGCCGGTGCAGTTTCACGCCGCGCTCCCGTCGGTCAGACGCAGCAGCAGCGCCAGGGCGGCCCGCGCATCATCGGCCTCGGCGGTGTCGGAGCGTGCGGTGGCCACCAGTTCGTCGACCGCGGCGGCCGCGAAACCGCCGATGCCCAGATCGTCGAACTCCCCGTCCGCCGGCATCACGGCGAGGTCGGTCTGCTTGTCCCACGGGACGAGCGCGGCGAACAACCGCGCGTAGCGGTCCAGGCAGGCGTCGAGCGCGGCGCGGTCGGTGACCGTCAGCGAGCCGGTCAGCCCGACCCGGACCACGGTGCGCTCCTTGTTCGGCATCAGATCCAGGTTCAGGTCGAGGTCGGCGACGTCGCGCCCGTCGTCGACCGCACGGCGCAGGGAGACGAACCGCCACTGCCCGATGCGCGCCGAGTCGACCCGCGCGGGCCGGCCGGGGTCGTCCTCGTCGAGGTCGACGACGAGCAAATGCCCCGGGTCGGGCTCGATGTCGTCGTAGTTGGTCACCTCCGGAGAGCCGGAGTACCAGACCCGGCCGGTGCCGCCCACGCTCATCCGGGAGTGCTTGTCGCCCAGCGCGACATAGTGCACGGCTCCCCGCTCCAGGGCGGACTCGAGGGCGTCGAGCCGGATCAGCGAGGCCCGGTCCTTGTCCGGGACCAGGATGTCGACGGCACCGTGCCCGACAACGATGCGGGTCACCCCGTCGGCCGGCAGGTCGTCGATCACCTCGGCGACCAGGTCGGTGGTCGGGGCCTTCGAGTACCAGGGTGCCGCGACCAGCTCCAGACCTGGACGCACCTCGTGAACGCCGGGGCGGTCAAGGACGATGACGTTGTCGGGGCGCTCGGCGGCGAACAGTGCGCTGGTGTAGACCGACGAGGCATCCAACGGATCGTGATTGCCGGGAAGCAGGTAGACCGGCACCCCGAGCCCCCGCATCACCTCCAGCGATCGCCCGACTTCGTCGGGGGCGAGTTGGTTGTGTTCGAACACATCGCCGGCGACGACGACGAACTCGGCGTCATGCTCCTCGGCCACCGCACCCAACGCGGTGATCGCGGCGCGCCGCGCTGCGGAATAGCGGGGTTGGGCATCGGGGCTCAGGAAGTGTCGGGTCATGCCGAGTTGCCAGTCAGCGGTGTGCAGAAAGCGCATGTCAGGCTGTCCTTCCCCCGGTCGTCCGTGAACCCGTTGGTCCGGGCACAGCGAGTCTAGGGCGGCGCTCCGACAACTCCTGGGACGCCGACCGGCATGCCCTACCGTTAACCAGATGAGCGACCGGTACCGCACACTTCTGCTGCTTCGCCACGCCAAGTCGGACTACCCCTCCGGCGTCGCCGACCACGATCGCCCGCTCGCGGACCGCGGGATCCGCGAGGCCGCGCTGGTCGGAGACTGGATCAGGACCAGCGTCAGCCCGGTGGACGCCGTGCTGTGTTCGACGGCGACGCGAACCCGGCAGACCTTGGAACGCACCGGTATCGACGCGCCGGTGCACTACGTCGACCGCATCTACGAATCGACTCCCGGCATCATCATCGACGAGATCAACGGCGTCGCTGCACGCTTCGGCGACGCGGCGAGCGATCCGTCGACCCTGCTGGTGGTGGGACACGAGCCGGTGATGTCCGGGCTCGCGCTCGGACTGGCCGACGAGGCGACGAGCAGGGGCGCCACCGCGGAGGCGATCCTGGAGAAGTTCCCGACCTCGGCGGTCGCGGTGCTGCGGACGAACCGTCCGTGGGCCGAGCTGGAGCTGAGGGGCGCGGAACTCGTCGACTTTTACATCGCGCGCTGAGCGCGCAGTCAGGCCGGGGCGCGCTGAGCGCGCAGTCAAACCAGGGCGCGCTGAGCGCGCAGTCACACGCTAGGCGCGGGTGGCCAGCGTCAACTCCATCAGCTTGATCGCCATGCCACAGGCGTCGATGCCGGGCGCTTGCGGGTTGACCCACCAACCCACCACGCCGGCTGCGTCGCTGGCCACGCCGCACGCACCGTTCGGATCGTTGGGGCGCATCACGAACGACTGGATACCGGCGATCGACCGGTCTTCGATGTCGTAGCCGAGTTCCTGGGACACCTGGCGTTCATGGTCGAGGCTGCCGAGCTCGAACCAGAACCGGGTGATATCCACCAGGCCGGCCGGATTGGCGGCCTGCCACCGGCACACCGCGCCGACGAACGTGCTCTGGATGTCCAACGGGTCTGCACCGACGGTCTCGGCGAGGATGTCCTCGGTGAGGACGTCGCACTCCTTGAGCAGGTTGGGATACTGGCGTTGCGAGTCGTTGTTCCGTGGCACGTCCCCCGCACCCGCGCGGGCCGCGGAGCCCTCGACGGTCTGGGTGCAACCGGTCAGCACAACCAGGCCGGCCAGCGCGGCGACGAAACCTGCGACAGCTCTGCGCGCCCTCATTTGGAATTCACAATCGACTGGCGGGTGAGTTCGGTGGCCACGTCGCACGCGTCCGGGAACGGCTCCTGGGCGTAACTGATCGACCACTCGATGAAGTCGTCACCGAACTGGATACCGATCTCACACAGGTTCACACCCATGGTCGGGTCCTCGTTGATGCCCATGAAGCCTTCGTGACCTTCGATGGTGATGTCCTCGACGCTGGTGCGCGACAACTCCATCGTCTTGCGCTCACGGCCGATCGGGCTGCCCCGGAACCAGGTGAACGAGAAGTGCGGGCCCAGGATGCTGCCCCCAGCCAGCCACTGACAACCCACCGACGTCTTGGCCGTGTTCACCAGCCCGGCCACCTGGGTCAGCTCGGTCATCTGTTCGTCACTGATGCCGCCGCACTCGGGAAAGAACGGACCGTGGGACACGTCCTGCTGCGGCGCATCCGTGGTCGGCACCTCCGGGGAGGGCGACTCCGAATCCGAACACGCGGCCAGCACCGGGACGACGGCAACCGCAACGACGGCGAGACGCTGCGCCGAGCGGCGGAATCTGCGGTCGCGGTGAGTCACGCCATGCACTGTAGCTGCAGCCCACTGCCCCGACCACCGACATGCCGACTGACCTGCCGATTTATGCGATTCTCAGGTGCAGCAGCCGAACACGCTCGCGGCGGCGACGGTGTGCGACAGTAGCGGGATGCTCTGGGCTCTGCTGCGACGGCACGTCCAGCCTTACCGCAAGCTGCTCGCCACGGTGGCGACGCTGCAGGTCATCAGCACGCTGGCGACGCTGTATCTGCCGACCATCAATGCCGCGATCATCGACGACGGCGTGGCCCAAGGCGATCTGCGCCGCATCGTCGAGCTCGGCGCGGTGATGCTCGGGGTGACCGCACTGCAGGTGGTGTGCGCCGTCGGCGCGGTGTACTTCGGCTCCCGCGCGGCCATGGGGGTGGGCCGGGATCTGCGCTCGGCGGTCTTTCGGCATGTCACCGGCTTCTCAGCGGAGGAGACGGCACGGTTCGGGGCCCCGTCGCTGTTGACCCGGACCACCAACGACGCGCAGCAGATCCAACTGCTCGTGCAGCTGACCTGCACCATGCTCATCACGGCGCCGATCATGGGGGTCGGCGGCATTGCGATGGCCGTTCATCAGAATGCCGGGCTGTCCTGGCTGCTGGTGGTGAGCGTGCCCGTGCTGGCGCTGACGAACTACTGGATCGTGTCGCACCTGCTGCCGATCTTCCGTCGCCTGCAACGCCAGATCGACGGCATCAACCGGGTGATGCGCGAACAACTCACCGGTCTGCGCGTGGTGCGCGCGTTCGCACGGGAACCGTTCGAGCGCAACCGCTTCGCCGCGGCCAACCAGGACCTGGCCGGCACTGCGCTGGAAGCGGGGCGCTGGCAGGCGTTGATGCTGCCGGTCACGACGCTGGTGATCAACGTCTCCAGCGTGGCGCTGATCTGGTTCGGCGGGCTGCGCATCGACGCCGGAGAGATGCAGGTCGGTTCACTGATCGCGTTCCTGGCCTACTTCATGCAGATCCTGATGGCGGTGCTGATGGCCACGTTCATCCTGGTGATCATTCCGCGCGCGTCGGTGTGCGCCGAACGCATCACCGAGGTGCTCGACACCCATCCCGCGGTGGTCAGTCCGGCCGAGCCGATCACGCTGTCGCGCATTGCCGGGGAGGTCGTGTTCGACGATGCCACCTTCCGTTACGAGGGCGCCGACCGGCCGGTGCTGCAGCGGGTTTCGCTGACAGCGCGGCCGGGTGAGACCACCGCTGTCGTCGGCTCCACGGGGTCGGGGAAGTCCACGCTGATCGCGATGATCTGCCGGCTCTACGACGTCACCTCGGGCTCGGTCCGGGTCGACGGGGTCGATGTCCGCGAGATCGACCTGGACCAGTTGTGGCATTCGATCGGCCTGGTGCCGCAGCGGGGATATCTGTTCGCCGGGACGGTCGCCGACAACCTGCTGTTCGGCAAGGCCGATGCGACCGAGGAGGAGATGTGGGCGGCGTTACGGGTCGCCGCGGCTGACGAGTTCGTCGCCGCCCACCCGGACGGGCTGCACATGCGGATCGCGCAGGGCGGGATGAGTCTGTCCGGCGGGCAGCGTCAGCGCCTGGCGATCGCGCGGGCGGTGATCCGACGTCCGTCGATCTACCTGTTCGACGACGCGTTCTCCGCCCTCGACGTGCACACCGACGCGCGGGTGCGCGCCGCCCTCGCCGACGCGGCCGCCGGCGCCACCGTCATCATTGTGTCGCAGCGCATCTCGACGGTCTCCTCGGCGGATCAGATCGTCGTCGTCGACAACGGAGCGGTGGTGGGCTCCGGTACCCACGATGACCTGCTGGCCGGTTGCGCGGCCTACCGCGAGCTGGCCGATTCGCAGTCGGTGTCGGCGGGTGAACCATGACAGGTCCGATGGCTCGTCCGATGCGGATGAACGAACCGCCGCAGGTGCGCTCCCGCGACTTCAAGGGCTCGGCGCTGCGACTGCTCAGACGCCTGACCCCGCAACGGGGTCTGACCATCGCGGTGATCCTGCTCGGCGTCGGCGGAATCGCGGTGGGCGTGATCGGCCCGCGCATCCTGGGACACGCCACCGACCTGCTGTTCAACGGGGTGATCGGCCGCCAGCTGCCGGCGGGCCTGACGAAGGAGCAGGCCATCGAGGCGGCACGGGCACGCGGCGATTCGACATTCGCCGACCTGCTCTCCGGCATGAACGTGGTGCCCGGTCAGGGGGTGGACTTCGGTGCCGTCGCCCGGACGTTGGCATTGGCGCTGGCGTTGTATGTGGTTGCCGCTCTGATGGTCTGGCTGCAGGCGCGGCTGTTGAACGTGGTCGTGCAGCGCACCATCGCCCGGCTGCGCGCCGACGTCGAGGACAAGGTGCACCGCCTGCCGCTGCGCTACTTCGACACCCGCCAGCGCGGGGAGGTGCTCAGCCGCGTCACCAACGACGTGGACAACATGCAGCAGTCCCTGTCGATGTCGATCACCCAACTGCTGACCTCGGTGCTGACGGTGTTCGGGGTGCTGGTGATGATGTTGACCATCTCGCCGCTGCTGACGCTGCTGACGGTGGTCACCGTGCCGCTGTCACTGTGGGTGACCCGCTCGATCGCACGGCGGTCGCGCACCCTGTTCGTCGACCAGTGGACCAACACCGGCAGGCTCAACGCTCACATCGAGGAGACCTACAGCGGTTTCACCGTGGTGAAGACCTACGGGCACCGCGCCGGCGCGATCGAGCAGTTCGACGAACTCAACGACGACGTCTATCGGGCCAGCTTCGGGGCGCAGTTCCTGTCGGGGCTGGTGTCTCCGGCGACGGTGTTCGTCGGCAACATCAGCTACGTGGCGGTCGCCGTCGTCGGCGGTGTACAGGTGGCCACCGGCCAGATCACGTTGGGCGGCATCCAGGCGTTCATCCAGTACGTCCGGCAGTTCAATCAGCCGTTGACCCAGATCGCGGGCATGTACAACACCTTGCAGTCCGGCATCGCCAGCGCCGAGCGGGTCTTCGATCTGCTCGACGCCGAGGAGGAGCCGGCCGATCCCCCCGGGACGCTGCCTGCGGTGGGCGCCGCACGGCGCGGACGCGTCGAGTTCGACGAGGTGTCCTTCGGCTATCTGCCCGGCACCCCTGTCCTCGAGCACCTGTCACTGGTGGCCGAACCGGGCTCCACCGTCGCGATCGTCGGCCCCACCGGGGCGGGCAAGACCACGCTGGTGAACCTGCTGATGCGGTTCTACGACGTCGACGCCGGACGCATCCTGATCGACGACGTGGACATCACCTCGGTCAGCCGCAGCTCACTGCGCTCGCAGATCGGCATGGTGCTGCAGGACGCCTGGCTGTTCGCGGGCTCGGTGTACGACAACATCGCCTACGGTCGCCCCGACGCCGACTACGACGACGTGGTGGCCGCGGCGAAGGCGGCGTACGTGGACCGGTTCGTCCACACGCTGCCCGACGGCTACGACACCCACGTCAGCGACGGCGGAGCGAACATCAGTGTCGGCGAACGTCAGCTCATCACCATCGCCCGCGCGGTGCTGGCTCAGCCGCAGTTGCTGATCCTCGACGAGGCGACCAGCTCGGTGGACACCCGCACCGAGGTGCTCATCCAGCACGCGATGGCGCAGTTGCGCAGGGACCGGACCAGTTTCATCATCGCCCATCGGCTCTCGACCATCCGCGACGCCGACCTGATCCTGGTGATGGAGTCGGGGCGGATCGTCGAACGCGGTACCCATGCCGAGTTGCTGGCGCGCCGGGGCGAGTATTGGACGATGACACAGCGGTGAACCGCTAATCCAGGCATAGCGGTGAACCGCTGATCCAGACACAGCGGTGAACCCCTGATCCAGGCGTAGCGGTGAACCCCTGGCCCGTGGCCGATCAAGCAGTCTGCTCAATTCCATTCCGCGCCAGGGAACTGGCGGGGTCGGGCAGCATGACGGCATGGCCCGCACGGTGCATACGTTCTGCCGCTACTGCCTCGCCGCGTGCGGTGTCGACGTCACCGTGGAAGGCGGGCGGGTCGTCAAGATCTCCGCCGACAAGCAGAACCCGCACAGTTGGCGGGACTTCTGCGCCAAGGGCCGCACCGCACATCAGGTCGTCGAGCATCCCCGCCGGCTGCTGGCACCGATGAAGCGGGTGGGTGACCGGTATGTGGAAGCCGGCTGGGACGAGGCGATCAGCGATATCGCTGCCCGTCTCAACGCGGTGATCGAGGAGGGCGGCCCCGACGCGGTGGGCGCCTACTACGGCAATCCGGCCGGATACTCGTCGACGAACCTGATGTTCATGAACGGGTGGTTGGACGCCGTCGGAACCCACAACCGGTATGCGGTCGGATCCGTCGATCAGAACGCACTTCACGTGGTGGCCGAGAAGATGTACGGCTCCTCGTTGATGGTGCCGGTGTCGGACGTGGACAACTGTGACTACTTCGTGCTCGTCGGCGCGAACCCCGCAGTGAGCGCGTGGAACTGGCTGGAGTCCGTGCCGGGCGGTTGGCGCCGCACGTTGGCCCGCCAGCAGCAGGGCGCGACCGTCGTCGTCGTCGACCCGGTGCGCACCGAAACTGCTGAGCGCGCCGACATCCACGTGGCGGTGCGGCCCGGACAGGACTGGGCACTGCTGCTGGCCATGGTGACGATCATCCTCGACGAAGGCCTACACCACCGGGGAGACTGCACAAACCTGGCCACCGGTGTCGATCGGCTGCGCGGACTGACCGCCGATGTCGACCTCGCTGACCTGGCGCGTCGCTGCGATGTACCGCTCGCGGTGATCACCGACGTGGCACGAGATTTCGCGACCGCCGAGCGGGCGATGCTGGTGACCCGCACCGGGGTCTCGCTGCATCTGGCCGGTACCGTGGCGGAGTGGCTGGGCCAGGTGCTCAACGTCATCACCGGACGGATGGACCGCCCCGGTGGCCGCCGCTTCGAAGCCGGTTACGTCGACGCCTTACGTCTGGCCGACCTGGCCGGCGCGAAACCGCACCGCAGCAGGTTGCGGGGGCGGGACATGGTCGCCGGGGCACACGCGCTCAGCGAGCTTCCCGACGAGATCACCACCCCCGGACGCGGCCAGGTTCGGGCTATGGTGATCAACAGCGGCAATCCGGTGGTCTCCGGACCCGAGGGCGCCAAGCTCGACCACGCGTTGTCGACGCTCGATCTGTTGGTGGCCATCGACTTCGTGCAGCGTGAGAGCCATCGGCACGCCCACTGGCTGCTGCCCGCAGTGCACTGGTTGGAGCGCGACGACCTGCTGGCGTTCACCAGCAGCCTGCATGACGAACCGTATGTGCACTACGGGGTCCGCGCCGTGGACCCGCCGGTCCTCGCGCGTGAAGAGTGGCGCATCTTCACGGATCTGGCGCTGGCGATGAAGCGTCCACTGTTCGGCGCGCGGGGGTTGAACGTATTCGTCGCCGCGTCCAGACGGTTGGCCAGGCTGACCCGACGGCCGGCGCTCGAGTTCGGGCCGTCCTGGATTCATCGACTGCTGATCGCCACGAGCCGGAAAGTCAACGGCCGCAGGATCAGATGGGCCGACGTCCTGGCTCATCCGCACGGCTGGGTGCTCGGGCCCCGGGAGTTCGGTCGGTTCCGCGACGCACTGCGCACCGACGACAAGACGGTGCACGTCGCTCCCGCGGAGTTCGTCGCACGGGCACGCGAGCTGCTACGCCAGGCGCCGCCGTCGCCGCCGGACGGCTACCCGTTCCAGCTGGCCAACCGGCGACACCGCCACTCGATGAACTCCTGGCTCAACGACCTTCCCGGCTTGCACCCCGCCGGGAAGGGCACTCAGGTGGTGATCCATCCCGAGGACGCGCTGGCCCTGGGTATCAGCGACGGTGATGCGGTTCGGGTGTCCTCGGCCGTGGGCGAAGTCGAGTTGACCGCGTCGGTCGACGACCAGCCCCGACGTGGCGTCGTCATCATCGACCACGGCTGGGGATCACGAGTTTTCGATCCGGCCGGTGGGTCTGAGCCGCTCAGCTACGGCGTGAACCGCAACCTGCTGGTGGACGGCGCGCAGGTTGACCCGCTGTCGCAGACTGCGGCATTGAACTCGTCGTACGTCAACGTCGAAATCGTGGAGTGTGACAGCTCCGCCGAGAGACGACGCCCACACTCCGATGTCGATCCCGATGCTCACGCACGTGGTCTCGAAGACTGAAGCCATGGACATCCGCCAGGACGAACGCGTTCCCGGTCAGGGACTACTGCGCGTGACGGGTCCGGGGCTGCGTTTCGGTGAACACGACGGCGTTGTCGATGACGGTGTGAACGAAGCGCATCTTCTCCAGGACCGGAGGTGGCAGCACGAAAGGGTAGAGATCCGCGCGGCCCATGGATCGATTGATCATGTTCAGCGACCACGCCAGGGGCAGCCACATTCCGATGAGCGTATCGAAACGGCTGGGGCCCAAATGGAGAAGATCGAACGCTCCGGCGGCCGGGGCCAGGCCGAACGACGCCGCGGTGTCCAACGTATCCCGGATGTGCAGGTAGTGCGCGAACGTCTCCGCCCAGTCCTCCGCAGGATGCATCGAGGCATAGGAGGACACGTGTCGTGTCGACCAATCCGGCGGCGGACCGGCGCTGTAGTGCCGGTCCAGTGCCTGCTGGTAGTCGCGATCAGGGTCGCCGAAGAGGTCGGCGAATTCGGAGCTGCGCTGGGACCAGCCACCGACCAGGCGATGAAAGTACGCATGCCCGGTCTCATGTCGGAAGTGGCCGAGCAACGTCCGATACGGTTCGTCCAGGGCCACGCGCAGCTCCTCGCGGCGCACATCGTCGCTTTCTGCCAGGTCCAGGGTGACGACGCCATCCTCGTGTCCGGTGACGACCTTCTCGTCGGTGCTCGACAACAGGTCGAATGCCAACCCGAACTGCGGGTCCTGTGTCCGGTCGACGATGGGCAGCCTCAGCTCGATCAGCTCGGCGACCAGGCGTCGTTTGGCGTTCTCGGCCACGGCAAATCTGGCCATCCCGGCAACGTCAGAATCGCTGGGCCGGGTCCGTGTCAGCCGGCAGGACGCGCACAGTCCGCCGACCGAGGTCGCCGACCCAGACTCGATCAACCAATTACATTGAGCAATAACCGAATTGGCACACAAGGAGAAACTCTGCTCATCGACGAGGACCATTGTGGCCTTATCGGAGGAGTATGCGAGCCTGCTTCCGCACGACAAACACAAGGAATTCTCGAAGGTGAGGTGTTGGCCGCATTTCGGGCAGGTGAAGTCGCGCATGCGCAGAGTCCGTTCAGGTTCGAAGCCAACGCAGAAGGGCAACGTTGCGTCGGAACGTCGGCAGAGGAAGGGTGGAAAACACCGTCGGCCCGCCGGTAGGAGCTGCCCTACGGCGATTGATGCCGAGAGTGGTCGCAGTTCCAGATCTGCTTACCGGAACCCTTGCGGTGCAGCTTATCAAACGGTCGCTCGCCCAGCGGCGATTGTGATCAGCGTGACGGGTTCGACCGCGGGGAGCGTGACAGGGCTCTGCGGCCTCGCCCGCATCTCAGACCGACGGACCCTGGGCGCGCAGGTCGTCCACCTCGCGCATCGCGGCGCGCAGCTTGCCCAGCCACTCGTCGGCGTGCTCGCCGACCAGGCGCACCGACCATGCCAATGCGTCCGATCGCGAGCGCGCCACACCGGCGTCGACGAGGGTGTCGAGCACCTGACGTTCGGGCTGACGCAACCGGGTCATCACCGGCACGGCCAGGTGGGTGAACAGGATTCGTTCGGGCTCTCCGCTACCCACGTCGACGCCCCAGGCGACCTTGCGCCGGTACCGGGCCTCAGCTTCGTCGGCGATCTGCATGCGCTCGGCGCGGGTCTGCTCCCGGAACCGGGCGGCCCGCCCGGAGGCGTGGGCCTCCGTCTCACCGGAGTCGCTGTCGACCTCGGGAAGACGCCCCACGACGGTGATCTCCTCGCGGTCGACGGTCACCTCCGGGTCGCCGGTGAACCAGTGTTCGGGCATCCGACCGGCGAACCAGTCAGCGGCGTCGCTGGCGTCCGGTTGGTCGGCCTGCTGCCAGCCGCCGGCGCGGCCTGCTCTGCGGTGATGGGAATGGTGTCTCATGATTACATGCTTACACCGTTGCAGCGCAGGTGCGAAGCGGTTCCGCCACCAGCGAAACAGCGGGCAGCGCCGCACTCAAGGGGTGCCTCCGGGCGTCGTCCACCGCATAGGGTGGCAATCGGCCAGACACGTCAAGGAGGCGGCGGTGACAGGACCCGGACAAGGCAGTTGGCAGCCCGACCCGGAGGGTCGATTCGACTACCGGTGGTTCGACGGTCAGCGGTGGACCGACCAGGTCTCCCACCAGGGGCAGGTGCACCAGGCTCCGCTCGGTCCGCCGCCTGCCCAGCAACAGGGGGCCGCGCGCCATGCCCAGCCGGAGCACCCCCAGCAGCCGAGTGACCAGGCGCAGGCCGTGCCCGGCGGCGACGGCTTCGCCGGCATCTCCGGTGACCTCGTCGACGGGCGGTTCAGCGAGAAGGAGGCGAAGCCGATCGCGAACCAGAACGCCAAGCTGCTGCGCGTTCGCCTCGGTGAGCCCTTCATGGCCAGGCAGGGCTCGATGGTGGCCTACCAGGGCAACGTCGATTTCGCCTTCGAAAGCGGGGGCGCGTCGAAGTTCCTGAAGAAGGCACTGACCGGTGAAGGTCTACCCCTGATGCGGTGCACGGGGCAGGGTGATGTGTTCCTGGCCGAGTTCGGCTACGACGTGCACATGCTGAACCTGACCAACTCCGGCCTGTCGATCAGCGGCAAGAACGTGCTGGCCTTCTCGGCCAACCTGGACTGGAACATCGAGCGGGTCAAAGGTGGCAGCATCGCCACCGGCGGGTTGTTCAACACCACGTTGCGCGGCACCGGGTGGGTGGCCATCACCACCCACGGCCCGCCGGTGGTGCTCAACACCGCCGAGGCGCCCACCTACGCCGACACCAACGCCGTGGTCGCGTGGTCGGCGAACCTGCAGACACAACTGAAGACCAGCTTCAAGGCAGGTGCGCTCATCGGCCGCGGCTCCGGGGAGGCGCTGCAGGTGGCCTTCCACGGCACCGGGTTCGTCATCGTGCAGCCCTCCGAAGGCTTCCCGGTCACCGCAGCCCCGTAGTCACAGCTCCAGAAGGACGGTCACCGGACCGTCGTTGACGAGCTCGACCTGCATATCGGCGCCGAACACACCCGTCTGGACCCGGGCGCCCAGCGCGGTGAGTGCGTCGGCGAAGGTCTGCACCAACGGCTCGGCGACCGCGCCCGGCGCAGCCGCGTTCCACGTGGGCCGGCGCCCTTTGGCGGTGTTGGCGTAGAGCGTGAACTGGCTGACCACCAGGATCGGCGCCGCGGTGTCACTCGCCGACTTCTCGTCGTCAAGAATCCTCAGTTGCCAGAGCTTTTCCGCGAGTCGGCGGGCCTTATCGGCGTCATCGGTATGGGTCACGCCCACCAGCGCCACCAGACCCTGTCCGTCGGGATGGATCTCCCCGACCACCTCACCGGAGACGGCAACACGAGCCGACGTGACGCGCTGCACGAGGATTCGCATGCCGTGATGCTGTCACGTCCGGACCGGGCGCCGACGGGGACGTTTCCTAAGTACCCTAGGGGGGTATGGTACACAGGACGTCAGCGACGCTGAAGTCTCCGACCGAGAGGACCGCCATGAGCACCACGACCATCACCGTGACGGGCATGAGCTGCGACGCCTGCGCATCGGCCGTACGGACCGAACTCACCAGCATTCCCGGTGTCGTCGACGTCGACATCGACCTGTCCGACGGAAAAGTCACCATCGGCAGCGACTCCCCCGTCGACGACGCGACCCTCCGCGACGCCGTCGAAGAGGCCGGCTACGAGCTGGCGAACTGAGCGGCGCCGTGAGCACCGTTGAACTGTCGATCGGTGGCATGACGTGTGCGTCGTGTGCGTCCCGCATCGAGAAGAAGCTCAACCGGCTCGACGGTGTCAGCGCCTCGGTCAACTTCGCCACCGAGAAGGCCCGGGTCGAACTCGGCGACCACGTCACCGCACGCGACCTCGTCGCCACCGTGGAGGCCGCCGGCTACCGGGCCGCTCTCCCCGAGACCGAACCCGACGACCAGCCACAGGCAGGCGACGAGTCGGTGTCGCTGCGCCGGCGCCTGCTGATCTGCCTCGCGCTGTCACTACCGGTGATCGCCATGGCGATGGTGCCGGCACTGCAGTTCCCGAACTGGCAATGGTTGTCGCTGACGCTGGCGGCTCCGGTGGTCGTGTGGGGTGCCTGGCCGTTCCATGTCGCGACGTGGACGAATCTGAGGCACCGGGCAGCGACGATGGACACGCTGATCTCCCTGGGCACTCTCGCCGCCTTCGGGTGGTCGCTGTACGCACTGTTCTGGGGCACCGCGGGGCAGACCGGGATGACGCACGCCTTCGAATTCACCGTCGGCCACACCGACGGCAGCGCCAACATCTACCTCGAAGTCGCGGCCGGGGTCACGACGTTCATCCTCGCCGGCCGCTACTTCGAGGCACGGGCCAAACGCCGCGCCGGTGACGCGCTGCGCGCGCTGCTGCAGATGGGCGCGAAGACCGTGTCGGTGCGCAGGCCCGACGGGGAACACCGGATACCCATCGAATTACTCAGCACCGGTGACGAATTCGTGGTCCGGCCGGGCGAAAAGGTGGCCGCCGACGGCGTCATCGTCGACGGTTCTTCGACGGTGGACACGTCGATGCTGACCGGGGAATCGGTGCCGGTGGAGGTGTCGGTCGGCGATCAGGTGGTGGGCGCGACGGTCAACGTCGACGGCGTCCTGGTGGTCCACGCCGAGCGGGTGGGCTCCGATACGCAACTGGCGCAGATGGCTCGGCTGGTCGAACAGGCGCAGAACGGCAAGGCCCCGGCGCAACGGCTCGCCGACCGGATCTCCGGTGTCTTCGTGCCGATCGTCATCGCCCTCGCGGTGGCCACCCTGGGGTTCTGGATCGTCTCGGGCGCGGCCGTGTCGACGGCGTTCACCGCGGCCGTCGCGGTGCTGATCATCGCGTGCCCCTGCGCACTCGGACTCGCCACCCCGACCGCGCTCATGGTCGGTACCGGCCGCGGCGCGCAATTGGGCATCGTCATCAAGGGGCCCGAGATCCTGGAGTCGACGCGGCGGGTGGACACCGTGGTGGTCGACAAGACCGGGACCGTCACCACCGGCACCATGACGCTGGCCGCCGTCACCCCCGCCGCCGGCGAGACCCACGACGAGGTGTTGCGGGTCGCCGGGGCACTGGAGAGTTCGTCGGAACATCCCATCGCCCGCGCCATCACCGCCGGCGCACGCACCGAGCTCGGCGAACTGCCCACAGCACAGAGCTTTTCGAACCTGCGCGGCATGGGCGTCGAAGGCGTCCTCGACGGCCGCGCCGTCTTGGTCGGCCGTCTCCGATTGCTCACCGAGCGGGCCTACGACATCACCGAACATCTGGTCGAGGCGGCACAGCGCGCCGAGCGGGACGGACGAACCGTCGTCGCGGTCGGCTGGGACGGCCAGGCCCGCGGCCTTCTGATGGTGGCCGATGCCGTCAAAGAGACCTCTGCCGAGGCGGTCTCGCTGCTGAAAAGACTCGGCCTGACGCCGATCATGGTGACCGGTGACAACGACGCGGTCGCCCGCAGGGTGGCCCGGCAGGTCGGCATCGACGAGGTGGTGGCCGGCGTGCTGCCGCAGGACAAGGTCGACACCGTCGTCCGGCTGCAGCACGAGGGCAGGGTGGTCGCCATGGTCGGAGACGGGGTCAACGACGCGGCGGCACTGGCGCAGGCCGACCTCGGCCTGGCGATGGGTGGCGGCACCGACGTCGCCATCGAGGCCAGCGACCTGACGCTGGTCAGCGACGACCTGCGCGCGGTGCCCGATGCGATCCGGCTGTCCCGAAAGACGTTGAGCACCATCAAGGGCAACCTGTTCTGGGCGTTCGCCTACAACGTCGCCGCGCTGCCGTTGGCGGCGGCGGGACTACTGAACCCGATGATCGCCGGCGCCGCCATGGCATTCAGCTCGGTGTTCGTGGTCAGCAACAGCCTGCGGCTGCGGACGTTCACGCCGTCACGGTGACGTTGCCCGGCGCGCCCGGAACAGCTTCACATCCGACTTGATGCCCTTGAGATGCCTGGCCCCGGCAAACGACCAGGTGAAGCGGTCGTCGTCGCCGATCGCCTCACGGGCCGGTTCGGCCACCAGCACCGATCCCGGTCGAGCGGCACCGGTCACCCGGGCCGCGAGGTTGACCGGGCTGCCGAACCAGTCCCCTTCCCGGCTCACCGCCATGCCGCTGGCCACCCCGGCCCGCAGGCTGGGGAAGTCGTCGTCGCCGTTGGTCACGTCGACCAGCTGCAGCACCGCGTCGAGCAGCGGCGCGGGCTCCGGGCTGACCATCATCACCTCATCGCCGATGGTCTTGACGAATCGGACCGGCGCGGTGGCCACCTCCCGCGTCAGGTCGGCCAACCGTTGCGCGAGGCGCTCCAGATCCTCCGGCGGCACCTTCTCACCCAGCCGGGTGAACCCGACCAGATCGGCGAACCCGATCGTCACCTGCCGGGCGCCGGGCAGGTGCTGCCCCTCGGCGCGTTCGACGGCGTTGACAGCCTCCGTCTCGATGGCGTGACGCAGCTGCAGCTGCAGCATGTCCTGGATCATCGGTCCGAGCAGAGGCGCCAGGTTGGTCACCAACGCCGCGGACGCCTGCGCAATCTCGAGTTCAGTCGCCCCGGGCCGGATCACCGCCGCCAGCGTGGCGTACCGCATCGCCTCGGCCGCCCTGGCCAGACCGTCACCGAGCAGCCGGGTGATCTGGACCAGTTCGTCGGGGTCGATCCCGGCGTCGAGGAAGTCGCGGGTGAACTTCGCCGCCTCCGCGTCGGCGCGCAGGAACACCGCCGCGTCGGGGTCGTCGACCCGCGGCAGGCCCATGGCGCGCTGAATCCGCACGAACAACTCGACGTCCACGCCGAACTTCTCGGCGGCCTGGCGGGCCGATACGTATTCGCCGTCGTCACCGATGATCCGCCGGGAGGCGAGCAGCATCGGCGCCGAGTTTCCGCGGATCTGGTCGACGGCCACACCCTGGTCGAGAAGCCAGCTGATCAGCTCGGCCCGCTCAGCGCGCGCCTGCCCGTCCAGCCCGTCGAGCAGCCCGGACGCCTCGAGATCCACATGGTCGGTCACGTGCCCAACCTACGTGGGTGCGCTACACAGGAGCGATGGCCGCACCGATCCTGCACAGCTTCACCCCGCTGGTCGCGCCTGGGGCGCGGGTCCTGATCCTGGGCAACATGCCCGGTGTGCGGTCGCTGCAGGACCAGCAGTACTACGCGCACCCCCGTAACGCCTTCTGGCCGATCACGGCGGAGCTGTACGGGTTCGACGCCGCCGCGCCGTACCCCGAGCGGGTCGCCGCACTCACCGGCGCCGGTGTCGCGGTGTGGGACGTGCTGCGATCCTGCCGCCGAGTCGGCAGCCTGGACGCCGCTGTGGAGCCGGACAGCATGACGGCCAACGACTTCGGCGCTTTCTTCGCCGACCACCCCACCATCGCCCGGATCTGCTTCAACGGCGCTGCGGCGGAGAAGAACTACCGACGCCTCGTCGCACTCCCCCACCCGCCGGGCCTGCGGCTGCCGTCGACCAGCCCGGCGCACACCGCGGCGTATCCGGTCAAGCTCGCCGCCTGGCGATCGGCGCTCACCTACTGAGGGGCTACCGTGGCGGAATGTCCTGCGTGTTCTGCGCCATCGTCGCCGGCGACGCCCCGGCCGTCCGGATCTGGGAGGACGACGAGCACCTCGCCATCCTCGACATCAGGCCGTTCACGCAGGGACACACCCTGGTGATCCCCAAGCGCCACACCGTCGACCTGACCGACACCCCACCGCACACCGTGGCGACGATGACCACCATCGGCCAACGCATCGCCAGGGCCGCGCGCGCGTCGGGGCTGCACGCTGACGGCAACAACATCGCCATCAACGACGGTAGAGCCGCTTTTCAGAGTGTGTTCCACATTCATCTGCACGTGGTTCCGCGCCGCGACGGTGACAAGCTGAAGTTCGCCAAAGGCATGCTGGTGCGCCGTGACCCCGACCGGGAAGAGACCGGCCGGCTGCTGCGCGAGGCCCTGGCGCGGATCGACGCCGACGAGAAGGAGTGACCCATGAACATCACGCGCTGGCTCGAACAGAACATCGGCATCCGAATGCTGATGGTGCACGACACCGTCTACCAGAAGACCAACGGCCGGATCGGGCACCGTATCCCGCTGCCCGGCGTGCCACCCAGCCTGCTGCTGCACACCGTCGGCGCCAAGACCGGCAAGCAGCGCACCAACACGCTGTCGTACTTTCCCGACCGCGGCGACTACCTCGTCGTCGCCTCCAAGGGTGGCGACCCCAAGGCCCCCGGCTGGTATCACAACCTCAAGGCGCACCCCGACATCGAGGTCAACATCGGCCCGCAGCGGGTGCCGGTCACCGCCACGCCGGTACTGCCCGACGATCCCGACTACGCCCGCATGTGGGACAAGGTCAACGAACAGAACTCCAACCGGTACAACGGTTATCAGAAGCGTACGACGCGGGCGATCCCCATCGTGCGGTTGACACCCCGATCGGGCGGGTCCTAGAACAGCTCCTTGGCCAGCAGCTCCAGCGTCGTCTCCCGCGCCGGCGCGGTGTCCGGATCAGTGCCACGGAACGCGGCCGCCACCGGGTTGACCATCACCTCGTCCACCCCGAACCGCTCGGCCAGCGCCCGCAGTTGATCGGCAGCCTCGGCCGGTGAGCCGACGACGGCCTGGCGCCGGCCCGCGTCGACCACCGCCAGTTCGCGCGGACCGAGCTGTCGGGCCTCGGCATCCTCGACCAGGTCCAGCGGGCCCAGCGGCTGCCCGGTGCGCAGCCGCGCCATCATCTGCAGGTTCGGCAGCAGCAACCGCTCCGCCTCCGCGGCGGTGTCGGCGACGACCGCGTTGACAGTCAGGAACGTCAGCGGTTCGGGCGCCAGGTCACTGGGGCGGAATTCGTCGCGGTAGGTCTGCAACGCCTCGTCGGTGCCCTGGCCGGAGAAATGGTGGGCGAACACATAGGGCAGGCCCTTGGCCGCGGCGAGATGCGCCGAGTACATCGACGAGCCGAGCAGCCACAGCTTGGGTTCGGTGACCGCGGCGGGGGTGGCTTTGAGGATGTAGTTTTCCCGCATCAGGTCCCGGGGCAGCGGGACCCGCACCCCGGCGCTGCTCATCAACGCCACGACGTCGTCGAGGTAGGACGGGAACGCCTCGATGTCGCGGTCGTCGCGGCCGGCAGCACCGCGCAACGCCATCGACGTCACCGGATCCGAGCCCGGCGCGCGACCGATACCCAGATCGATGCGTCCGGGGTGAGCGGCTTCGAGCAGCGCGAACTGCTCGGCCACCGCCAGCGGCGCGTGGTTGGGCAGCATCACTCCGCCCGAGCCGAGCCGCATCGTCGAGGTGTGGGCGGCCAGGTGGGCGATCAGCACCGGCGGGCTCGTCGCGGCCACCGCGGGCATGTTGTGGTGTTCGGCCAGCCAGTACCGCGTGTAACCGAGCTGGTCGGCGGTCTGGGCCAGCAGCGTCGTCGCAGCCACCGCATCCGCGGTGCTCTGGTCGGTGCGGACGGGGACGAGGTCGAGAACGGAGAGACGCATTACTCGGTCAACGCCACGCAGCCGCACCCGTGTTCCCGGTGAATCGGGCGCGCAATGCGACCCTGTGCGTCACTGGGCGCGCCCGATCCGCAGAGCTGTGGCGAAGATGTCGTCCATCATCGCCGGAGTCAACCGCCCGGTGAAGGTGTTCTGCTGGCTGGGATGGAAGCAGCCCAGCAAGGACAGCTCGCGTACCCCGCGACCGGGGCGTCCGGGCACAGTCACCGTCGTCAGCGCGCCGTGCCCGAACCGCGGCACGGGTGTGGGCACCACACCGCCGACCCGGCGGATCAACGCCAGCGCCGACTGCCAGGCGAACCCGCCGAGGGCGACGATCACCCGCGCCGACGCGCCGGTCAGCCGCCACTCGGCATCCAGCCAGGGCGCACACGTCGCCCGCTCGTCCGGCTCAGGCGCGTTGCCCGGCGGGGCACATCGCACCGCGGCCACCACCCGAACAGCTTCGAGCATCAAGCCGTCCGCGCTGTCGGCAGCGGTCGGCTGATTGGCCAAGCCATTGCGATACAGCGAAGCGAACAGGAAGTCACCGGAGCGGTCCCCGGTGAAGACGCGGCCGGTGCGGTTGGCGCCGTGCGCCGCGGGCGCGAGGCCGAGCACCCACACCGACGGACGCACCGGACCGAGTCCGGTGGCCGGACGGCCCCAGTACGGTTCGTCGGCGTAGGCCTTGCGCTTACCGACCGCGACGTCCTCACGCCAGGTCACCAGCCGGGGGCACGCCCGACAGACCGACACCCGCGCGTTGAGCTGAGTGACGGTTCGGGTGGACGCGGCCAGCTCCACCACATCGGCGGGCTCGGCAGCGACGGCCGTACGCGCGGTCGCCGGGTCCCCCGGCCATCCCGAGCCGGGCCGCACCGGGGAGGTGAACAGCTGGCCGGTGCGGGGATGAGGCAACGCCGCCTGGGCTGCCTTCGAGGAGCGACCCATCATTTGTTACCAAGAAGCACCGTTCATCGTTATCACGAAACGCCGAGGTCCTCGGCGTCGGGGCGAGACCGTTGCCGCACCATTGATCTCCAGGCTTTTCGTTGTTCCGGCGGGGGCGCCGGGCGATCAGGCTGATTGGGGAACACACATGCGACTG
>MDTC01041838.1_pt1 | contig 26953 bp, 15 predicted proteins | sample 811181 | NCBI WGS metagenome assembly MDTC01 (sample SAMN05326644, study PRJNA326480) | marine metagenome | isolation source: seawater | place: Pacific Ocean: North | collected 2011
CCCCCCCCTGTCCTGTTCGTGAACTAGAGATGTGACAGCAGCTGGATTGCCCACCGCCTGTGCCAAAGCGACGAGGGGAGGTTGAGGTTGATTTGAGAACCAGGTGGGCGCAAACTGAGGCACGTGATCACTTGCAATGTCCTGAATTTTAGCGAGTTGGAGAAGAGGCATAATATCGGTGACACCAAGAGCATCGGGGGGTGGCCTAGATGTAAACCAACGGTCTCGCTTCGCATCCTCTGCGGTGATACGATGTTCAGGGCACGTGTCAAGCAATCTGGATAATAGTGCAAAGCCAGTATTGTTCAGACTAGTCGTAACGTGGGTTAGTGGCGTAGTCAGGGACAATGTGTTCAGGGGAGGATGAGTTCCATCAAAACCAGACGCAGGGAACTTGCGTCTAAGCAGATCCGTGCCGCCCTTAACCGTGGGTGTCACTTTGTGCGCAGGCGACGAATCGAAGCGAAAGCCACGGAGCCGCGCAAGGTGCCTACCATCGAGACGATGATTGGAGAATATTACAAAAGGTCAACGCGCGATTACATACGAATATAGTGGCCACACCTTTTCATTAGGCTCACCAAGGAGATTGAAAATCATACGAAGTTGGTCCGGTTCGTCTTTGCCAGGAAACAGGACCTGTCGGGAAAGGAGCTCGCCAAAAATACACCCAGCTGACCATAGGTCGATGGGCCGACCGTAGTCGCGGCAACCGAGGAGAACCTCGGGAGGGCGGTAGTGGCCGGAGATTACATTTGGGGTATGAGTCGCATATGGTTCGTTGAGCCTCCTTGCGTGATAAGTTTCTTTGATAGAACCCCGACGTGACTTCTTGTAATGCGTTGTTGGCACTTCACTTGTGAGGAATTTGCGCTTTCGTATATCGACTGATGATGTATGTGGGTCGGAAGGGAGGGACTTATCGCTCATCTCGTCAAGCTCAAGACCACAACAGACACGGCGAGCAAGCCCAAAATCACAAAGACGGAGCACACCCTTATCATCAACAAGGACGTTCTGTGTTTTCAGATCACGGTGCATGACCCAAACGCCATGAAGAGCAGCGATTGCACGCAATAGCTGAAGCATGAGATGTTTAACATGCGCCTCAGTGATCGGTCGCCTCCGTGCACCTTTAACTAAAGTCGTTAATTCATGACCTGCCGGATCCATGACAAGGTGCCATCCCAGTGGTGCTTTATATGGGCTACAAGCGACTGCTTGCATTCGCACAATATTGGGGTGTCGCAGCGATGACAGCAGGGTTATTTCCCGTAAAGCCTCCAGCGGGAAACCTTCCCTGTCAAAATCAAATTTAAGCATTTTTATTGCTACTACTGTGGTTGTGGTACTGCTTGCTTTCCGTCGGACGGCCTGTGAGACAATGCCAAATTGACCTTGCCCTAGCTTGCCAAGAGTGTCATAGACATGAATATTGTGGATCGGCAGCGTTGGCCGCTCCACATCATCCTCTCTGGATAGCGCCATTGCTAGCACATCTGACTCTACTGGCGGCGATACAAGCGAATTCAACTCCAAAGCCCGTGCAGATTTGGGTTGCCACACCCTTCCCTGCTTTGCGTTTGGCTGAGCATCAAGGGTGCGCCCAGGAGTCCTGGCTACTATAGGCCTATATGTGCGCGCAGGATGCGAACGGCCACGGGCTTCTGGTCGACCAGAAACAGAACGACCACGTCCACGGGCGTAGTGTGCACGATCCACGGTGTTGCTAATTTCTGGGCGGAGAGCCAGGCCTATCGAGGAACCTGCCACATGACTAGATCTGAAATGACCACGCGACACTAGCATCCTCGTTTTTTTCAACCGCTCTTCTTGCTTTGAGGAAACGCTCATAACCTTGATCAAAGCAAGGTTGCTCAGACTTCATCCTATGAATACTGCGGTAGGTCCGTTCCTAGCCTAACAGGCTGTCTCCCGACCGCCGCGGGCTTGACAGTGGTGACGGACAGCTGGTGGACTGCTTGAGGTGCGTCGCTGTGCTTGGGCCCAGCTTGACACCGGAACAGGTCAGCGTCAGTGAAGAGCATGTCGCTCGCGAACGGCGCGGCGCGCGGCGCCGTCTTCAGTGAGAATGGCCCGCGAATAGTGTGCTGCCGGCGCTTTTTCTTGGCGTATAGCCTCGTTCGACCCCTTGAGCGGTCAGGAATAGCTTGGGGCTACCCCCGGGCGCGTTTTGACTGGGCGGGGTTAACACACACTACTAGTAATTTAGGGCTGGAAGTAGGGCTAGGCTCCTCCTGCGGTTGCCAAAAAGTTCTTTAAAGAACCTTTTGGCATAGGGGCAGCCCCGCACCTTTTTAAAGATTTGCACATGACCACCCACCACGTGGCCGGAATCGACCGTGCACGTGCGCCTAAGAAAAAACGCAAGCGCTCAAGTGCCGCTTAAGTGAAGCCGCCACGCGCACACACCCTTTCCCCTTTGCCTGCCTAAATTTTGACTTGCTTTTAAAACCTAGCGCGCCAAAGGTTTCTGAGAACCCTTAGACCCCCTACACTTCTATATAGACAAAAATGTAAGGGGTGTTTTGGTTCTTAGAAACTCCTGCGAGACGTCGTCACAAAGGTTCGGCCGAACCCAGGGGTGCCACGTGGTGCCAAAGGTTTCGCAAAACCTAAACACCCCCCACCACATCTATATAACAAATAATGAAGGGGGTCTCAGGCTTTTTGTTCTTAGAAACCTTTCGGGTAGGTCGTCATCTCATTCGCTGATGGTTCCCGAAAGGTTAGGCAAAACCTAAACACCCCCTACGCATCTTTATAGACAATAATCTAAGGGGTGTTTTGGTTCTTAGAAACTTCTGCCAAACCCAAGGCACACGCGAACCCGGGTGGTGGTGGGAGGTTCGCGCAACCCCAGGCGCACGTGCGCGGTCGATTCCGGCCACGTGGTGGGTGGTCATGTGCAAATCTTTAAAAAAGGTGCGGGCTGCCCCTATGCCAAAAGGTTCTTTAAAGAACCTTTTGGGTTGCGTAGGTCCATAGGATAGGATAGTAGTCGAGATTTGCGGGGGTTTGCCGTTTCCAGCGGCGCCGCGCGCCCCAAGCCCACCGGCCTTCTTAGGGTCCTTGAAGCCCCCCCCTAAGGCTCGAAAGGCGGAATTGCTTCCGGATCCATCCGCGGGAAGGCGCAAAAAGACACTTGCCCTCTGGGAGCACAGCGCTGGCGGTCCCCTAGGTTCCTCGCTCGGTCTGTGGTCCGTGCTCCGGAGTGGTAAGAACCATCATTCTAGTGTCGTTCGTAGCTTCAAGTTGCAGGTTTTCGCGTTAAGGCTATTAAAGGGAAAAAGTCATCATGATGATGCCACTTTTTTCGTTTGGGCTCCGGCCCCTTCCCCTCCCGGGCCCTCTCTTGGAGCTCCCAGGGTAATAATCCCCCTCCGCTGCCCATCCATTATTTATTCGCCCGGGGTTCACCTCCGGGGGCGTCCAGATGATTCACCCCCCGGGTGATAGCCAGATCTAATCTCCGGCTGGGGCAGCTGGACTTGCCGAACGCTTCTTCGCCTCGACGCCCGCGTGCGAGCAAAAAGGTGATCTCGCGGCCTGGGCGCGCGGTCGGATAAATCCCAACAGATCTAACTCATGCGGCTCCTGATATCACATCATAGCGACAGCAGTACTGCACAGGGTGGCCCCTGAGCCCCAAGCCGATAAATACCGCATTGAGCAGCGCCTTCTTGCGACAACAGCGATAAAATGTGTGCTGTTGTGGCGTGTCTCTCATTCAGATAGAAAAAGGCAAAACACAGGCGCGTGCAATTGCTAGTACATATGCTGTTTCTGAATCATGTGGCTGAAATTGCTTCGGGACATTGAGCACAAGGACGCGAACAGATGGTATTACAGACAAGGGGACCATCATCTGCGTGCTGCCTAATGACACAAGCCGCGTATTCGATCTCCGCAAAATACAGTCCAATAGCCTACCCATCGCCACGTGGGAAAGTTGCACTGAAATTGAGTGCCTTGTGCAAATTATTTCGTGTGCGGTACTGAGCTTCAAAACTCTCTGGGATTTGCAGGTCATTACTGAGTTGAATTGTCTTTCGGGTGTCATCTCCCAGATCTCACATGAATGTATGGACGATGTATTGCAAAGGATTGCTTCAAGTGCAAACTTCAAGAGCTCAGAGTCTGTCTTTATCCTATCCATGCGAAACATCGCAATAGCATCAAGTTTCCTTCGAGAATCAACTGCCCTGCCAATGTTTGCACCAAGTTGCTGCAGGAAGCTAAAAGTTCCATCTTCTGGTCTTACTTTTGGGGCCTTGGCTGCCTTGCTGACACGGTCAAAGCTGTCTGCACCAAGAACACCGATAACCGACCCATTGTGTTTGAGTGGGACACATACAAAGGGGAGTGTCGACGATATTGTTTTGTTATATGCATGCAATTCTGCTTCTTTTGTAAGTACGAGTGTGTTTTTGTTAGCGTGATCAATACACTGAAAACTGGCACAATGTTCTCGTTGCAATACCCTGCCACACATCTCACTCAAGGAGGTACACGCCACACATACCAGCTCGTTTCCACTTGGTTGGAGAATGGATATATACACACCATGGCCGGGCAAACAACGTGATGATGCATAAAGGGTGTTGTCAATTACATCTGGCAACGCGTGCGCAGTCCACCCATTGCATATAGTTGATATTTGATTTGAAGTATCAAGTTTCAGTTTGTCTCGAAGATCACGAAGTCGATCTCTGCGCAAAGATGCCTCCATTGTCTGTGTAATGTTGCAAACAAGTCGAACGTTCTGCCGAGGCATGTTTGTAGGCGCACTTGCTACAACAACAGCAAACCTTGTTCCGCCAGAAGGTCCAACGCTATGTCCTCCGGCATTGAGATTGAGATCATAGAAAGGACAGATAACCATATTACAGCCCTCGATGTTGCTTTGAACAATGTGAGGGGACCCGCGGTCACAAGCTGCAATTGCGCTAGCCAGAAATTCTGCACCGGCATCGACGGGAGCACAACAAAACTCGACAACACCATTTACTAAACGTGAAAATGAGACAGCACTGACGCCCGTGGCATCTGTTAGACAGCCCGCTGATGAATCTTTTTGGCGTGGACACCGTATATACTCTATCCGAAGTCTAAGCTTAATGTTGCATCGATTATTGAGTTTTCCGAGTTCAGACGTGCGCATAGAAAGCTTGACCTCTATTCTGTTGCGGGGGAAATAGGTAAGGCAGGCATCCGACAAATCAGCCTTGGCAATAACAGTAGGGGGAGTTCCAAGCGGGGTCAATTGCAGTTCCACGCGCATTCGAAGAGATAGGCGGGAATTCGCCTGCTCTACCAGTATCCTCAGATTGGCCCATCCAGGCGAAGGCATGTGAGACGTTGGAGTGCGGCCGAGCTCCAACCCTTTTTCATCAAAAAATACGCATACATAACGGCCCTGAACGCAGGGCGTGTTTGTAATTGAAGCCCGTACTACAGCCGTTCTTTTGTGATTTGCAATTACATCTGTGATACTCCGGTAGTCTGTCCTGCTTTGACTAGACTTATCCGACATCACATCGAGTTTCAAACTCAAAGATAGACTCACAGGGCTCTGCAGGGCAGTTCGGTTTGCATCAACCAAAGCAAAAGATCGCGTATGAGCAGATGAATGCAGGTAGTAGCTGCCATGTAACTCGAGGAGTCCGATCAAGGCAGTGAAGTTCTTTAAATAGTCATAATTTGCCCCTTCAACTCGCCAGAGCTCAACTCGAAGCAGGCTTGAGAACCAGGGGGCAGGTAACTCGACGTTGATGCGTCTCTGCTCAAACTCACCGGTTAAATTTAGGGCAGCGACTGTAAAGACCCGGTCAATTTCTAAATCATTCAGATAGATAACAGCGGCAAGGGAACATTTAAGACCAACCGTGCTGCATCCAAGGACATCAAGGGATAATAGAGCTGCGTCAGGCAGTAATTTTTGATGCCTTATGACACAATCCTTGATAGATACATCTCGCAGCTGCCATATCGATACTCTAGACGAGCAAACTAATTCGTGGTTAATTCTAACAAGACCGTATCTATACACATCTCTTATGGAAATAGGGCAACGCATAGGTGGTGGTCGCTTGCTGCGGATAAATGGCGGGCAAACAATGTATTTTTGGCAAAAATCTTCCATTGTGTTCCCAAGTATGACGGCGGCTGCTTCTAGGAAGCTAATAGTAGCCGGACTAAGTCTGAATACCTTGCGGGCCTGTTTTTTTGGACTGAGGAAGATAACACCTCGAGTAACATTGGCGCCAGAGGACATGGGCAGAAAAAGTGATGCCTGGGCACCTGCCTTGAGGCTATCGGGTGTAATCAAAGGCTGTCCAGTGACACCACAGCGAAGTATCATGAGTTCAGTGGAATTTGTCGACCTAGGAGAGTTAACTATTTTTAGCATCCTTACCGAATTTTGGGTGGAGACCACATGCTTTTGCTGTAAGATAAACCCAAGATGAGTATCCATTGAAGGCACAACCTTGTTGATCATCTTAGTTGCATGGCACATGGCTGCTAGTAATGATACGGAGTCTAAGCGCGAGGCTTGGAGCGCCTGTAACGCATCTACCCGTGCCACGTTGATGCTCTCATCATTAGCAAGGCTACAATTGCAACGAGCGATCAATTCAGAGACCTTAGAACAAAATGCCATTTGCTCCCAAGTAATTATTTTATACTTTGACCTAAACAACATTTAAACCATCACAATCATAAGAAGACAAAAAAACAGGAGGACTCCGTAGCCAAAACGTGCAAAATATAGACAGTTGTGGGCTAACCAGGACCAACGGACTAGATTTCTGCTTGGAACCTTCGAATATAGATAAAAATGCGGTATGCTGTACACTTGCTTGAATCAGAATAGTCCCCTTGTGAACACCCTCCTCCAGTATTGCTTTGCACCTGCGCACCATCTCCCTTGCGACATCACATTGGAGTGTATTGCAACCATCTGTCAGGGTCAAAAGCTCACAAAGCCTTGGATATTTTGTACAGATGCTACTCTTATATATCTGGGAAAGGCAGGTGCGTATGACCTCTGAGGGTGATTTCAAAGATCTATGGCTGGATACTGAATTTAGAAACCGCAGAGAAGATCCCCTAATTTTATCATCGATAGCCGCCCCTAAATAATGGCCTACCTGTTTCAAAAAGTGTGCAATAAGAGGTTCGTCGTGCTCTGGCTCGGGGTTTCCGCGTGACCATGAATCAATGCACATGACTCCTCTATTGCAACATAGCGACGCCATCATTCTTGGTCGACTACAGACATCATCTGCACTATATGCTATGACCAAACCTCCAGGGAGATTATCGCGATGCACCGCTGCAATACGGCGAATGCGTGTGACTGGCACCCCAGCTTCTTGGTCAAACCTCCCCAACCAGTCTTTGCCATCGTACTGGATATCATAATGAAGATGTCCTCGGTCTCCTTTAATTACAGCGGAGTGCCACACATTCCCAAGCTTCACCTCTACGCAAGCTCCAGGCTGAAGTTCATCTTGCTCCCGTTCAACAGGGGCCTCCCGTTGCTTGGCAAGAGTGACACCACCTACTGATGCACATAGAAGTCTCATAAAAGAGACTGCGCTTGAACCTCGCGCACAGTGGTCAATTGTTTGGTCCTTTGCCAACCCCAAGCTGACATTCGAAGCTGGCAGGCACTGTACTATTGCGGACGAAATAGTGGCTTGCAAATCGTTAACTGGGGAAAAAGAATCTGTGCATAGAAGCTCTGTCCTGCCAAGCGCCACTGCTCGTAGGTTTTCCCGCCTTCTACGCAAATTCATCCGCACATTCGCCGTGGCTAGTGCTGAACCTAAGCTGGTCAGAAACGTAATGTGTTTAGAATCGAGAAGTCCAGTCGCATTGGTAATCACCAGCAGTAGTCCTTTCTGTGTCTGCTTGATGCGATTGCAAAAAGGTACAACAAGAATCTTATTCGCACAAGGCATGATAAAGGCTCTGCGCGTGCTAACATGGTCCCAGAATGCTTGCTTCTCGTGACCGGGAATTTCGAGGAGGCGACGTTGTGTAGACACACGCTGGATTTCTAAGCTCTGTCCCATTCGCGCTATTATGCGAATGAATCGACTTTTGTCAAACTCCCATATTTCGGCATAGCGAGCACTAAGAATAAATCGCATGGACGATTCCAGGCCTATACAAAATAGATCAGCGACAGTACTTCCTGTCAATCTTGGAAGAGCCATGACATTTTTAATATGAACAATTGAGCGCAACCTGATCAAGTGCTCCCCAATTGCTTTTCCTGCATATTCAATAAACCCTAGCACCGCGGTGTCACACGGTGCACCCACGGCAAGGACAGCTGGGGTAAGTCTAATTAGCTCTTTCATTACACGAAAGGAAACTTCCGCATCGCGAGATCCGTCCTCCCAGTATATGCTGTATACCAAGCCAGTGCTTTTCCGCCGATAGGCTTGGAAAATATGTCCACATATGATTTGTGCTGCACTGCTATTATCTCTTTTATTCTTGAATGAGATGCCTTTCAATTTCCATAGCTTTACACGCTTGCAAAGCTCATCATTTCTATCAACAAAGGGCGCTAGTCTTTCATGATAGTCCTCGCATGTTCCAAGTCTATTACAATGCACAGGATCTGAAATGTTGCCGTGAAGTGTGGCAGCATCAGAGCATAGATTATCGACTGCAAGAATCCCGACTGAGTGCCCAAACTTTGAGCGCAAGGGTGTGCAAAAGAGAGGAAAGGGCGTTTGAGAAAGCTCGCGGAAGTGAGCACCTATCTTTTTTGCTGCATCAGCGTTTTCAATAACAATAGTCTTACTCAAGGTTATGCACTTGAATGCGATCTCGTCATCCATTTCAATATTACAATTTCGCACACCGCTTTCACGGTTTTCAAAATACTTGATGCTATTGCCGCCAGGATTCAACAAACCAATGAGCGTTGAACAGCTTCTGCTGCCAAAGCCATATCCGAAACAAAGCTTCATTTCTCGGATGGCGGCGTTTAAAAGTGCAGATTCGTCTGCACGTTTGAAATCACACCAAATGTAGCAAGCTTTTACTATCCGACGAGCAGCTATCCGTAGTGCTACGGCAAGAGAACGACATTGCTCCAGCATCGCAGAATAAATTACCGACTCTGGGCTCGATATTAGCCTCGCCGATCGCTGCTGCTTTGGCACTGACACAAGAACATGGCAAGCCGGCTTTGAGCTGCAAGCTCGATGATACCGTGCACTCGCTAGCCGCCTTGCGTGGCGCTGACGGACCTCACTTGCCGACATGCTCAAAACATTAGAACAACCGCACAGGCTGCAGATACCGTAGGTACCCAGAATAGGCTACCTACGGTAGGATGCAAATGACACTAATAGTAGGCCATCTAATTAGGCCCGGGCCCGGAGGGGGGGATATAAAACTTACTAGGCACCACCCCGAACCTACTAGAGGGGTAGGGTAGGTAGATCACTGCTTAGATTCCGAGTCTGTTTTGACCCGCCGGTTTCCAGGGTGCCCCCCCCCCTCCCGACCCTCCCTACCGTTTGGTCGAGGCGGATGCCGCCCTCCCCCCGGGCCTTTCTAATTGCTATGTTGTATTAGATAGCCTTGAGGCGTACATTTGAATGATATTACAACGCGCTGGGTGACTTTTACTCGCCGTTTTGGCGGAACGTGACCGGCTAGTAGTGTGAAAAGTAATCATTGATACTACTAGTAGGGCTATTTTCTACTAGTAGTCACGGACCGGGTCACGGTCGATGACGAATAAAGCGGAGCCGACGAATAAAGCGAAAAGCTTACTAAGTAGAAAATTCACAGACGGGCCTTCAAATTGGACGATATCTTGAAACTTAAATACTGAACAAGGGGCTGCTAGGCAACTTGAATGCTGCCTTCCCGACCGTGACTCGGACTCGGCCCGATGGCCGCTCCGCTGAAACTCGGCGTCCGAGGAGCTCATATGGGCGTGCCTCGCCGGCCGGGATGGTGCTGGCACGCGGCGCGATGGGCGCTGGCATGATGCTTAGTGCGAGGTGGCCGGTAGGTAACTTCAAGTTTTTGTACCTTTTTAAGACCCCTATCATTTGTATAGCGTACGATTGACTGCGAAAAATGGATAGCGACCCCTCTGCGCCTAAGAGGTGAGTGAGGTGATCTTACGCGGTAACTGCGTTTATAGGCGAAGAACTGCTAATGCCTGCACGTCAGATATAGATGGTATTTCAGAGAGACTCCAATCAGTGTCTCTTGCAATATCTGCGGCGATGGACGTTGGTCGTAACATCGCCGGTAGCACACCGAAAACGGCATTGACCCACGAGGGAATGGAGGAATTAAGACTGTGGTATCAAACTGAAGTTTTTGCAGCCACAGATGCCCAGCAACAGCGGTGGGAGGAACGTCGATGGGCATTTCTAGGCCAGTTGCAGTTTTCACCTGTGAACTATACAATATACACACATGATATATACCAATTGGTGATTGATTTGTGCACCAGGCATGCTCTTCGCGACCCACTGACTCATACGGTGTGTGTGTGATATGTGTACTCGAGGACCCATGACTTTTCTGTAGGCTTTCTCCTATACTATCGATTTAAATGATGGGTTAACGACTGATATAGTGACAGATATAATAGAAGATCGGGAGGATACCGAATCTGCTTTTGGCGGTCTCTTATTTGTTGGACGTTCGCGTTACAATGATATTGCACCTACCTGTGTTTTGCAGAACGTCCTGGCAACCCTTAGTTATAGCTTCATTGTCAGGTCGTAGCTGATGAAACTGTTAGTCGAGTTCACTGTATTATTGTGCGATCTGCCGGTACTCAATGGTGTTGAAAGGAACTGGAATCTGTTTGATGCACTTGCATAGGTATGGTGGGCGTTTTTGATGGTTGGTCTAGCTATGGAACCTTGACCCTGAAACGTGGTCGAATTGACCAGAAGTGTGAAGAATCAGCCGTTGATAATCGCAGGCCACTCCTATTTGATGAGGGGGAATCATTTACACTGCAGGTATATTGTAACACGTAAAGCTTCGAGTAGGATTGGCCATCTTGCAGGTTGGAAAACATGCAACAATCAGATTCACAGGGTAAATGATACAATCACACCAGCTCGAAAACCTCCCCACCGGAACTTTCAAGCCGCCCGTCCAGTACGGGGTGTATCACCGAACTCCAAATATGCCGTATCTCTATAACTAGGTATGTTGACAGGCGGGCGCGGCGGTCTCCGAGGGGCGCGGCGGGGGAGAGGGGCCCGGCGGCTGGTGGGGTGGGTGGCATTCTGACCAATAAGCCATCTTACACGCCGCCTCGGCAAACCCATGCTCTCGCAACCAGCCCACACGCCGTCTCAGCAAAATAAGCCATCGGTTTAAAAACCCGATACTTCTTTTATGATTTTGTAATAGAATTATTACGTACGGGTTTCCCCCCCTGCCGTCCCCGAAGGGGGCGTGTCTACGCCTAGTCTAGTTGAGGGGCAACTTAGACATAAAGCTAGGCTACTTGAGCCAGGTTACCCCCCAAAACCCGAAATCAAAAACTTCAAGTTGAAGTCTTAAACCCGAATGGAAGTCCCCACGTTGGATTTGGCACCCCTGCTGGCCTCTCCTTAGCATAGAAAAAGGCATGAACTCCTCGTGGGTTACCTGCCTTCGGGGCAGGTGACCCTGAAGGAGTTTATACCTTTTTTCCCCCATTAATAAACGGCAATGACCGTCGAGGCTCAGACCGCCGCGTGCGACAGGATGCAACTTGTACAATCGTTCAAGAAACTCACCACGTTATTCGGCCCCTTAGCTCAGTGCTCACTCGTAGCTAGCACTAGTCGCATCTCCAATTTCCAGACGATGGGGGGGGTTGACCACGACTCATAAGTCTTACCACCAAGAATTCTTCCTCAAGTGCAGCAGGTAGTTGCCGGTATTACAATCTAGCACGTGCCTTTTAATCTTGCCTTTGGATCTTTAAAAATCCACAAATCCACAGCATTTGTATTTGTACTGTTTCCTCGCAAGTCACTACGATCATCTACCACCAGCCAGGTATCCTAGCCGAGTGGAGGAAACCCTTGCCACGTTGGACTCCGAGCTAATCGTAGGGTAGTAGGAGCTTAATGGACGCCATTGACTCCCTCATAGCACGTGAGGCCCTTCGTGTTTAGGAGAGTGTCGTTGCCGCCCTTATTAAGAATATACTCGGACAGTTTATTGAACTTATACTCATTTGCATAGTGAAGGGCAGTATTTCCTGTGGAGTTTTGAGCATTGACATCAGCCCCCCGGCGAAGAAGCATTTTAATCATTTTCTTGTTGTTTTGTTGTGCAGAAATGATAAAGAGGGTGTTGCCGTGCTCATCTCGATTTTCTATAGCGACTTCTTGGTCTAAGCACTCCTCAACGCCATCAACGTGACCAAGCTTACATCGAACAAAAGCCGCATTTTGTAATTCCGCTACTTCATCCGCGGCCGTCGATGCCGCATTTCCTGACTGGGCTAACAGGCGGTCCTTTGCTGACATGCCAGAGTCAACTTTAATGCCCTTCTGTTGTTCGAGTGATCGAACTGTAGCTTCAAGTACCTCAGTCATCAAGATGCAGTCGTTCTCAAGTGTTCTAAAAACCATTGGCTCGTATTTGACCTCTGCTGCAGGGTGGACTATGCCAACAATAGTGGGCTGTGACGTTGTGTTGACAACTGAGTCAATAACCCCTTGGATACGTGCTTCCATGAACGATGACTGAAGGGTTGCCTTGGTGTTGCGATGCAGGCGCCGCCAGGCGACTACGGCCTCGCCAACAGCAGGGCCAGGGACAACTCTTGTTAAATCTAGGGAAAGCACAGGATAATCATCATCATTGAGATCGACAGCTTGTGTGTGATTTTCTAGTGACTCATCAGCTGGCTTTTTCATCTTTATGGGCTCTTGATTGAGGATCCTCTGTTGAATTATCCAATTGGCACTAGCCGCACAGTGGAATTCTGAGATACCCAGGTTTATCGCAAGGGAATTTGTCATACTTTCTGATGCAACTTCATGGCCGCCGGTCTCTGCGATCCCGCCAAGAATTCTGTTATCATCACAAATTGCACCTCTAGTGTTCTTTGCCCACAGCACCGGACTTTTACGTTGTTTTTCTTCGAGAAGCTCTCTAACTTTGTGAATCTTTTCCGTCAGGAGTCGATCAATTTCTTCTGAGTCTTTGCACTCGTGGTCAACGTGAGTTTGCCTCCTGCTTTTGGCAAAATTACTACGATCAAGTGCGCGGAACGTAGTGTGATGCAGATTTATTTTGTAAAAGCCTGGGTCGTTGGCACCTTGGTGCCGTTTCTTGCGGAGTGTCTGGATGTAGTCTTTTACAGTGCGAAATCGGCTGAGAATGGACGTACAGAGCTCCACTGAGTGCAAAGTAGACTGGCCGGTCAATGCCCCCTTATTCGGAGTCGCTGCATCTTGGGTCAGTGAGCACAGCTTGACATTCAATTTTTCATTTGGCATCGACAGGACACAAGACGCCTTCAGGCGGAAACGATTGATATCACACTCAGGCATGTTTCGGCGGTGGAGAATTCGCCAAGAGTGCTCCTGAAGGCCAATATTACAGTCCATGGGACTATTCACTCTCGTTAACACAAAGATGCATTCACCGACTCTACGAGTGACCGGCGAGACAAATGAGCTTATGTCGCCGTGAGTACTCCGCACAAACGGTACAGACATAGCATTTGAGATTTTAAATGCGCTCGGTGGGGTGATGTTTGTATTATCCCACGCGGCATGCCTTGGCGAGGAAATCACATGGTCCAGGGCTTGCACAAGTTGGATTATTATGCTCTCCAGGGGGGCGGCATAATCACGATAAAGAATCGCAACAATCTCTGTTCTGTCCAGGTCGTTCGAAAGGAATGTTTCCTGGAGCAGATGGTGGTATGCTTTCTTAAACTTGACTCCAAAGCCGACATTTGTTGTACCAGGGACTTCTTTAGTGCGATCGCAGGCACCAGCTACGTTCATAGATAGTGAAGCTGCGGGCTGAGTTTTCAATTGATGTGATTCTTCTGCATCGCAAGCTAAACATGCCTTGATGTTGATTTCCTTCTGCTGGCAGCTCCGACTACTACATTTATTAAGTCCTCTGTCGAAGCTCAGGCAAATGCGCTCTTGACCTGGATATGGTGTGTCTACAGTCAAAACATCGAGCAACTCCATTGCGTGCATTGCTAGTGACTTGAAGTTAAAGCCCCAGGCTAACGAAGAACGATCATGCGGTACATCTAGCCGGAGTTTTTTATCAAGCTTCCAAGTGAATTGGTTGAGCAACAATGTGAATAGATGAACTTGCCCTGGCTGGCACCACCACTTAACTTCCGTACATGGTGCATTTGATAGGCCAAGCTGGGCTATTATATCTAGCGTTTCAAGCCTTGTTTGCCAAATATGGAAAGATTGAACACGACTACAGGACAAAAACACAAAGTCGAAGAGAATAATAGGACTTGGGTCGTCTGGGTGTGGCGTGCAAACAAATACTTGACAAGTAGTCGCAATCATACTTCCGCCTGGATCCGACACCAGACACCCTTGAACGTGTACTAGACTGCGTTTTGTTGGTATAGGCCGGGATTTGGTTGCGGGTAGGAATTGCAGACAACTCGCAGTTCGGGCTAATTGCGCCTGCTCATAGAAAATAGCAGTCGCCATGGCCCCCGTGACCCGGTCGTACAAACCAATGTGCCACACAGGCGGTACAGCATACCCGGGGCAGAATTTTCTAACTGCTGAAGCCCTGTAAGCCACGTCTCCTTGGATTATTTCTTTGCCAGCGAGGAGCGTCACGCTCAGCGCATCTTGCTTATAGATTGCCTTAAATGATAGCGTCAATGGCAAATTCAAATTCCCTGGCGTTTCAGCTAGTGCTGGTGCCATGCAACATTCTGGTTTCAGGCCCCAAGCGTGGGCTTTGTCAATCGACTGGATTTGCGACCTGACAGCAAGAACTGCGGCAACATCATTGCGTTTATGCCGCGAGAGGACGCCACGATTCGAAGCTTCAAAATGGTCGAGATTAGTAAGCCATATCTGGTGTACATCTAGTACAAACCTCCGTGCAACGCAACGTGCGCGTCCCCGTCCAATGCATAGTAAGTTTGCAGCTTGAATGTGCCTTTGACACGAGGTTAGAAGCGGATGCTTCATTAATTTCGCAGCGCAAATCACCTTGCCATGTTTCGCCATCTCAGATGCAATATCACGAGCGGCAAGTGACGCCTGATAGACATCTTCACGAAGCAGCTCATCTCGGTATTTGTTTTTCAAGTCCCGAACGGACCAATTGATTGGCCCGGTAGCTTCGATATCCTTGACCATTCCCTTTGATTTGAGCAAAGGACGCACCCGTACTATGCCGCCAGGCGACCTTTCTATAACCTGCTTGAGTCCTACCCCTTTCGTCCATTTATCATCACTCAAGGGTGAGGCCTTTAGTCTTTGAACTATCGAGACCGGACAGTCCTGAGCAGGGTATGACTTTTTGGCAGAGACGGTCGAAACATTGTGCTTAGGTTGCATTGCCGGCAGTGTCGTCTGCGAAGTGGTAACTGCTGCAGAATTAATTACCCCCCTTCGCCGAAACTTCACCCCCTGCTTTGCAGATGCGAATCTCTCCCTGTTGTACCGGAGGGACAGCGAACTTTGATTTGTAGAGAAGTTTCCATGATGAAATCGATCGGCAGACGTAGGAGACAAAGACGTAAGCTTTGTGCGCGATCTTTGCGAGGCATCAGACGCCTGCGTAATATTGTAATTTGATTCGATCAGGCGCGTGTACTACCTGTTTTAAGGCGCGTCGTGCAATCAATGTTAGGTCCCAAAGAAGGGAATCTTGTGTTTGGAGGCTAGCTTGTCGCAGACTCGTGTCATGCTGCGGCATAGGGATTATTCAAGTCAGAGAGCTGAGTGGCTAGTTTAAGTGTCCATAGAATCATGAAACATGATACAGGCTGGGCTCCAGGTGTACCTACGGTATATCCGAGTCTATCTGTTAGAAAAAAGCGGCACGGCGCCGCAACGTGACGCTTCCGGATTTTTTTGTGTGTCGGACCCCTCCCGCCGGGTGGCGCCCCCTGCGAAAACCACAGGCCTGATGTGCCTAGGAGCACTGGCACACAGAACAACATTTCCCTGAGATACGAGCTCAGGCTCTGGCCTGTTATTATTACGATCTTATAGCTGCATCAGTAGATCCCTGCGTCCAGGCTCTGATGCACAGGTCCCGAAAGACCCCGACAAAGCAGCAATGGATCAGATGCGGCATCTTCACCGTACTGCTCACGTGTCAAGTAAAACCATTCTTAGGAACACCATGAACTGCGTGGAGAACTTCGGCATCAGAAATGATGATAGTGACCCCAAACACGAAGTGCCTTGCATGGAATGTATGAAAGGACTAGACATTGACCAAAGCCGGAAATCCATAGCTGAGGAAATCAGTGATATTTAGGCTAAACATCTCCCTCGGGCTGCTTATGCTATAGACGGCTTCGACTCTGGTCCGTGGTCACATGGGAATTGGAGCAAAGCGACTTGGCATACAGGCTCTGGATCTCTTGGAGTCATCTCGAGTCATGTTCTTTATTTATATTTTGGAGTCTGGAAGCTGACTTTCTTCTCAACAGTAGCTGGTTTTTGGAATTCCTGCCTTTGCAATTCTCCAGCGAGGCTTTCATATCATGATGCTGCCCGCTTACCGTTTTCCACGTGAGCAGCCTGACTCCTAGTCGGACTTAGAGCACTCTGACTCGGAAGCTTCAAGTCACGGTTGCCCCCGGCCGGCCTGCCTCACACTCAGGCTACCAGTGCCAGTGATCTTCGGCGGGCCCCGGGCCTTGCTGCCACCGTTCGGTACTAATTACGTGAAGGAGGTTCGGCAAATACTAATCCAATCATGATCATTATGATCATCATGATGATGTCACGGTGGGACATTGCCAGGAGAAATACCGTCACGGTGACCTCCGACTCGGAGTCCTAGGATACCGTAGGTACTCAGGCTCAGGCTAGTACTAGTACTACAGGCCACTAGCCTCTAGTACCTACTAGAACCTGAGGAGAGCTCTCAGTGTTGGTATCTATAGGATCATAGCACAATCGCTGTACTGCCAGTGTAACTAGGGATCCACCGTAGGTAGGGTCCGGTAGGTACCGTAGGTACCGTAGGTACGCACCTACGGTACCCTAGGTACCCTAGGTAGGTACGGTACCGTAGGTACCTACGGTACCTAGCCCACGGTACCTACGGTACCTACGGTAGCTTAAAGCGGTACGATGCGATGAGGGCTGCGATGTCGGTTAGTGCGGGTGATCGAGTGCTTCTACGAACAACGCGAAATGAATTCGCTTTCTTAGACCTTGGACTTGGACTATCATTTCGATTACACAAGAAGCAATGCGAAAGTGACGCACTGCTCTCGGCGCAATGTGGTGCATCATTCGTGGTGTCGAGAAATGGACAGCTTCTATCTGCAAGCCGCAAGTCCTTGGAAGACATCTCTTTATTATTAGCGTGCAGACCAAGGGGTAGCGTCAGGGCATGTACAGCAAACGCAGACAACCGTAACCTGAATGACACAAATAGCGCCCAGCGACTGAGCACAAGGACAGTGTCAACTATGAAGTCTAGAGGCAGCTCTGGCATTGCAATTGTTGAGGCGCTCACACTGGGCAGCGCCACATGGGACACTAAGACAGAGTTTTCGAAGGTAAAATGGGTCAAGCGCAAAGCAGACAAGTATATTTCAGGGGTGCAGGTTATGGAACCAACAGCACGAAATGTTGCAGAAGCATATGTTGCGCGAGCGATCAACAAAAGTTGGATTTGCGAACCCCATACTGTGGCGCAACTACTTGCGTACGCTAATGTAAAGACTGGCAGTCGTACCATTGTTTGCGATGCATCTGGTGGTCTGGTCACGGGGGCAATTGCTGAACGTAGCGGCACTACAGGAAAAATACTCATCCTTCCTGAGGCTGAAGACCAGCTCTTAACAGATGCAATTGGCAAACTCAACGAAACTCACGATTTATACAAATGCACTACTACAGCACCAGTCAGCGTACTTTCCACTTATTATGAGGTGAAGCGCCCCGTAAAATCAAGTGCACTTGTCATGCAGCCAACAGGCTATCTTGGAAAGGAGGGACAAAACTGCGACGTGATTCGTGACTCTTGGATTAAGCACAAAGCGCATGCCTTGGTCGCAACTACAGTGCCCAATATGTATAAATTTAGGTCATATGTGGAAATTCAGGTCATCGCATCCAGACTTGAGCCACTCAGTGTATTCAAGGCAGCGTTGCCTCTGCTTCATCATGGCTCTACCCTTGTTGTATATTCAGAGTATATGGAGCCACTGACTCGTGCATTTGTCTGGCTCGAGGCTTCAAAAGCCTTCGCCAATATTCAAATTCGAGATGTATGCCAGCGGGATTTCCAAATCATGGAGAATCGCTCCCATCCCAACATGACCATGCGATCTAACGCTGCATACATCTTATCTGCAATCAAGTTAGCAAGAAGTCCAGCTGACTGACTACTGCCTGTGGACAGCGTCTCGGCCGGGGCTTAAAGTCGCACGCTATCGGCCCAGCATCTCAGGTTGTAAAATTATTCGAAGCAAAGGAGCATCCTCTTGAGGGTGAGTTCAGAAAGGTCTCCATCACCGACTTTGAGAAACACCTTAGCGCTGCGACAACGCCATTGTGCCCCGGAAAGGACCCGAGGACTGCTTCCAAGGACTCTCCTCGTCCGGGCCCAGGCCAGTATCTACGCCGCCTCTCCGATAAGATCTGAACTTAAGCGGAGCCCGACACCGGATATTCCCAAAGGGCCCTACATAGATATGGAGAATAAGAGGACGATTCATCCCGTCCGTTGGGGTTTCGGGCGGCGGGTTTATCTCGACCATCGCACCGATTCACACGCGTCGCAGCTGATTTGCAGCACGACGACGACGCTGCCCGCACTGCACCACCAAACTTTGCACAGCCCATTATTTTTTTAAACGGAACCTGCGCCTCAGCAAAAATCCCCGCGATTCGGCCGGCGCGTGGCTGTACGCTCACTGTGCCACAAAAGAAAATCAAAGTCACGTTTACGCCAGAGAGCTGGGCGCTGGCCCTATGAATTTTCGAGGTCTCCACGGAGTGTCAAGCGTCGCAGGCGGCTACTTCACTGGCACTGGCATTCTGATTACTAGAGCCAAGGGGACTTGAAGATAAGACAGGATGTTACTCCAAAGTCTGCAAGTCTGCACTCAGAATATGGGGGGTCAAGCACCAGTGTAAATGGCGTACGTTGATTTAGCTGGGGGGATGTGCAACAGCCACGCGCCGGCCGAATGGCGGGGATTTTTGCTGAGACGCAGGTTCCGTATGATAAAATATTGGGCTGTGCAAAGTTTGGTGGTGCAGTGCGGGCAGCGTCGTCGTCGTGCTGCAAATCAGCTGCGGGCCGACCGCGAACGCCCCCGCGGCGGTGCTTTGAGGGCCACTTTTCGCATGCTATGCTGGTCATTTTGGGCGTATCGCGGCGGTGACCCCATGACCCACGCCCATGGGCTGGTGAGATTGTACGCGGCCAGGATGACGTCTGAGACATAGCAACTAAAACGCTGAGTTCGTCGACGTGCAACTGCGCATCGTCACGGTACCGCCGGCTGCCCCTGAGCGCTCCGCTGGCTATGATGCTTCCTTGGGCTGCCCCGGCGCGGCCCCATGGCTCCCAGGGGCCCCCGCGATACGCCGAAACAGCGTGACGGAGGCCCAACTTCACCGGGCCGTAGCGCGGCGCGCCCGGGGCGTTCCGTCTCACGGCCAACACCTCTGGACGCACCGTCAGACCAGCTTTCCAACGCACTATCGCTTGAGACGGAACGGGCGCGGCGCGCCACAGGCAGCTAAACGCCTCCTACTCGGGTCTTTATCGGGTCGTATGTACACAGCGTAGACGCAAGAGGTGTCATTGGCATGCCTGTTCCGAAGGACGAAGCATCGACACTTGCCGAAAGTGTAGCCGCCGCGGAACTTACTTCAGTTGGCGAAGATGAGGATGCAGCTTCGGCATCAGACGAAGATTCCTCGTGGATTGCTTGGTTTCTAAGTTTGCGTGGAAATGAGTTTTTTTGTGAGGTCGACGAGGAGTACATCCAGGATGATTTCAACCTTACCGGATTATCGTCGCTTGTACCCTATTATGATTATGCGCTAGATATGATTTTAGACGTGAAAAACACCTGTAATTAGACTGATTTTGACACTGCCTATCTAGGTGGAGATGGCGATAGACGAATCTCTCAATGAAGAACAACAAGAGTTAGTTGAGTGAGCATTTTTTCCTTCCTTCCGTGTTTTATTTGTTATAACAGGTCTGCCGCTGAGATGCTGTATGGCTTAATTCATGCGCGCTATGTCATAACAAATCGTGGCATGCAAGCCATGTACGAAAAGTATGCTTCCGCCTCCTTTGGTCGATGCCCACGTGCCTTGTGCTGTGGTCAGGCGGCTCTTCCAATTGGCCGGTCTGGCCAGTGTTGCATCTCAATCTACATTTTTAATTATATATATATATTTTAGGTCTGACTTGCCACGCAACTACACCGTGCATGTATTTTGTCCAAAGTGCCGTGATCTATTTGTACCACGCTCCTCGCGGTCCGCCTCAATTGATGGCGCTTACTTTGGTACCACGTTCCCTCATCTCTTCCTCTTGACTTTCCCTGAGCTCATACCACAACACAACACCTTGTCTTTTGTCCCTCAGCTGCGCCCTTTAATGCTTCAATTAATGTTTTTAAGGACTAGTTTTATCAATTAAGGTTCCACGTGTGTTTGGCTTCCAGATAAATAGGTCAAGTCCATACTACACGACAGCAGTGTCAGAAGCCTGCCTCAAGCGGCGAACCAAGGCATCACGAAGAGCGAAGGCCATGAGCTGGACGACGGTGGTGAAGCCTGTTTCAAATGTCAAAGCAGGACACGACTGATGCGATCACCCAACTGAGGCGATCACATGATTGATGCGATCGATTGTTTGGCCGCATCATATTCGTGTATATGCGACTTGACTGAAACGACTTGAATATGGGGTGTTGAATCGCGGGGGCGACTAGCCAAAAGCCAAGTTGGCAACTCGCAGTTAGAATTTCAACCTCCTCCCAGACAACCCCTCCCCCCCAGTCGGTCCTCCGCTCAATCGCACACGAAGTGAGTTAGATGATTTAATCATGCCAGCCTGGGTGATTAAATTTTGGTTTACAAAACCCGGGGTCTAGGATATTCCTTATTAATTTGTTGTTTGTTTGTTTGATTATCTAAAGGGGACCCGCGGCGAGAATCTGGGGAGAATCTGGCGAGGCGCCAGTCAACTCAACTCTCGTTCGCTTGCCGACCCGCCGGGGCATGATTTGGCAGGCGCGGTTCGGACTGCCGGAATATCTAAGTTGTGCGTGCGCGTGCGCGCTCCGCGACGGGCGGGAAATCCACGGTGACATCCCGAGCGCCAGGAGACCGGCGTGCGCGGGCTGTTTCCGGTAGTCTAGGCGACTCTGTCGGCTCGTAGCATCGCTTCCGCACCCACGCGATGTGCCCACGCTGTAATTTGGCTGGTTCGAAAACGTGTGCGACGCGTGCTTACGCCGTCGACATGCGCCACGGCCGCATCGACCACGATGGCGTAACGAGCGTTCCCGCTTACTCCGATGTTTCCCGATTTTGGCGAAAAACACACCGTGGCTGCTGAGTAGCATTCTCCCCTCCGGTGGCGCTAGGTTACTAGCTAGTAACATCTCCTTGTAAAAATCGCCTCTCTTTTGCTCAAATGCGGGAAGAAATTCCAGATGACACCGCCAACGTACGTGTCGTGCTCTGTTCAAAGATAACAAAGTGTGTTGCTAGGCTGGAGCAGCCGAGGATCATCAAGAGCCTGACATCTCAAACAGCGACGTCTGCACAAAGTCAGTCCCAGTGTCAGCTTAAGCTCGTGCAACACTTTTGCGTTGCAGATATCGTGAGGCTGGGAAAATTGCAAATTTGGCTCTCCAGGGTCTCATGCTTCAAGTCCGGCCGGGAGCAAAAGTGCTTGACCTTTGCAAGTTCGGTGATACAGTTATTGCGCAGAAATGCGGTAGCATCTACCAGAAGAAGGTAAACGGCAAAGCTATCGAGAAGGGCGTGGCGTTCCCAACGCGCTAGACCCGTGAATAAAAACCAGTGTTTTTTTAGAGTCTGCTTTGAGTCTTTAGTCTTGTGTCCTTTAACAATTCATTCGCCTAACATTTAGTTGCGTTTCCGTAAACGAGTGTGTGTGTCATAATTCACCTCTAGAGTCTGACGTGCCAGGGGAGGAGCTATCTGAGGGAGATATGGTGAAGTTGGATGTTGGGTGTTATTTGGATGGGTACATAGCTGTTGCGGCGCATACTATGGTTTGCGGAGTGCAACCAACCGGAGAGCATCCGTTGGTGGGCCCCCAGGCTGATGTGCTGCACGCCGCACATGTTGCCTGTGAGGTAGCGCAGAAGCTCCTGCGGCCTGGAAACACAAATTCCCAAGTAACCCGGGCGATTAAGAAGGTTGCTGACGACTTTCGAGTAAATGCTGTCGCTGGTGTGCTGTCACACCGCATGAAGCGCTTCGTTGTCGACGGTAACAAGTCTATTCTTCTACGCGAGGAGACGGACCAGAAGGTCGAAGATTTCAGCTTCGACCTGAATGAGGTTTACTCAATTGATATTGTCATGTCCTCAGGCGACGGTAAGCCCAAGGAAATGCAGTCTCGCACCACTGTATTTAAGCGTTCTGTCGACAAAAATTACATGCTTAAAATGCGCTCAAGCCGCACACTCTTCAATGAAGTCAATGCTAAGTTTCCGGCACTTCCATTCACACTCCGAGCTCTCGACGATGAGCGACAGGCTAGGATGGGTGTCGTCGAGTGTCTCAAGCACGAGCTGATTCATCCTTATCCCGTTCTCTTTGAAAAGAAGGGCGACCACGTAGCTCATTTTAAGTTTACAGTCCTGATCCTCCCAAGTGGCCCCACTCGCATCACTGGTTTAAAGTCTTTCAATGTTGATGCCGTCAAGACTGAGAAAATATTATCTGATGGAGTCAATGCTATCATGTCACTGGCCTGCAAGAAAAGGAAAAAGAAAAACAAAAAGAAAAACTCTGCTGACTCTTCTGGTTAGGAATGTATGGTAGTAGTGTAGTAATATCATTTCTTGACCATGAGCCAGCCACTTGATGTTATAGATATCTGGAAACGGGCTTCCATGAGGATTACAGTTGCCCGCTGGCGGCCCTGTCAGACTCGAGAGTCGGACATTTCGCTTTGTACTTTTGTCCCAGCCACACATGCATGCAGCTTCGAACATTGAAACGACCCCCTGTTTACTCGGCTGATCTATATCCCCCCACTGGCAACCAGGTTAGTTGCTAGTTGGGACCTCCTCACTAGTAAACACGGATTCAAAAAGCACGAGCGCAGCGAGGCGGAGTAGAAGAAGTGGTGGTCTAAGTATTTCCGACGAGCTAGACCACGCCTCCCGAGTCACTGGCGCGTTTAGTCCTTTTGACGTAAATTGGGCTTACGCTGATAATGATTTCTCGTAGCGTCGTGCCAGTGGTCTTTACTCGACAGCCTGAGTCCACCGTGATATTAATAAAATAAGCAAAATAATCAATAAACGAGGAATCGGTGACGGAGGTCCAGTCCTCATTTCTTAATTTGCACTGTTAACGGAGCACTAGGCCCCGGGGAGCCCCGTAACTTATTGAAATTTTTTTCGCATACTAAGAAATGGACCCATCCTCCATGTGTCCTAATTATGGTGAATTACCCTGTGGATTCTTCGTACTACGTGGAGTCTTCGAAATTTATAGGGGGCCATGAGGTGGCTCGGGAAAATAACTCGAACTTGACTCGGGCCGCCGCCGCCGCCGCGGCAGCCTGAGGCAGCGGAGTGGGAGGCGACTTCCCCTCAGGCCATCAAAGGGATATCAGTGTACCCTTGGGATAGGAAGTAGCCTGGATAGGCCATAATGACTCGGATAAAAGTATGTGGCCAGCCTGAGGCCCCGGGGTTGGCCCGGGTCACTGGCACGGTGTGCTTCAAGTTCAAGTTGGATACGTGAAGGTCCCAGTTGAACTTTGGAATTCTACTAGACGTCCCTTTGCATTGCAGGGCCCGGAAGATGATTCGGGTTCTTTGGCTATATTTGTACCATACAAAATAATAATATCGAACCAGGTATCTCGCGTTGCTTGCGTTAAGCCTTAAAATTGGCAATGACATCGGCGGTTCCCCCCCCGTTAAATCTAAATTCCCCGCCTGTAAAAATCGCGCACTTCGGCCCGCCGGGTGTGTTTCCGCGCTCGATATTGACATGCTTCGGGAAGGGATACGAGTTCATTGGATTACCAGGGTCCGGACGTATGCCACAGCGAGTTGACGTCCTGGCGGCCGACGTTATCCTGCTATGGATCGCGCCACAGCCACCAGCTCTCTCGCTACTGGACGACATGCATGCCATTCTGACACAGCTTCAGCAAATAGAGACATCTTGCCGACCAAAGAGACTCATCTTGGTGTCGAATCTGCTGACATGGGGCTCAAGTCCACTTATTTGTCCTGGCCACGAAGCTAGCATGGGGGCATCGGAAGACGACTACTTGGAGCGACGCTGTTGGCCAACTTGCGAAGGGTTGATGGCACTCGAAGCACATGTGTTGCGATTGAATGGACAAAGCGTAAAATCTTGCGTTATCGCTCCGGGTGCAATCTATGGCGCGGGAGAAGAGAGCTTTTTCAAAATGATGAATGATGCCTATAATTTGACTAACCCGCTCGTCTTGCCTTCCAGAGGCGAAAATATCCTACCAACAGTGCACGTTGGGGTTTTTTGTGCTTTCCTGTGTTGGTTGATTGATCAGCCACAGCATACTTTCCCCAAGCTGTACATGCTTGCCTGTGAGCCAAAACCATCAACACTGGCGAGTATAGTTGACAAGGTATGTGCGGAGTGGGCTATTCGCGCCAAGATTGGAGCTCACACTCTGCCCCTGGTTAAACGGCACGAATCCACCCAACCTCCCGAATGTATGGGATCAAGTCGCCAACGTGACCATGGTGAGGTAAATGCAAGAGCTTGGCGAGTGCATCAATTTGATGATACATTAGAATGTTGTAACATTTCTTTCAATTATCCTGCTAGTATTATGCTTGCTTTAGATTGTGCGGGTCTTGTAGTTGAACGTGGCATCTTCAGCAAGGCTATACACTCCTCAAAGATTCACCCGTTTGTATCTCCCGATAGTAAGCGGCATGGCTTGGCTGGTAACACAACTGAAGTAATTGATGAGTTTGTTGCTGCGTGGGGCCTGTCACCTTATCGTATCTGTGTGTTTCATCTCCAGGCTCCGCAAAGGCATGCGCCAATCGCGAAGTTTCTGTCCCAGCGACTCCAGCTAAAGTGCATCGACATTGAAAGCTCAAAAAATGGTTCTGGGTCTGTTCCTTCGAAAACTGTTGCCAGCTGGGTTCGTCCTTGTCTACTGCAGCAAGAATCTGAAGGCTATGTCCTCGATGCTTGTCACGCGGCGCCCACAATACTTCAGCATATTTTCACCGGCAATGAACTGCAGAATTTCGCACAGAGCGAGTCCCAAATCGTGAATGCTTTGCCGCCATCACACGTCGTACTTTCTTGTGCTGCAACAGAGGCATATGATGAGAATTTTGATGGTGCAAGTTCACGGGAGGATGAAATGGAGACTCTTGTGCCGGCTTTGGCAGACCTCTTTGGCAACAGAACTCAAATAGTTCCCCTTGTTATTGACCATAGTAGTAGCAGCAGCGGTAGTCCACTTGAGTCAATGCTTGATGCACCCTGGAAAGTTGATCTCTTGAATTCTATCAAGGGGGGTCGCAGCATGTACAAGCCACATGCAAGTCCCCCCCCAAGAGCAAGTACTCGTGGATTTACAATCCGTCACGGCAAATTTGCATCCTGCACAAGTCAACTTTCTGCAGTGCCCCCCTGCAGACAACTCAAGGGCGATTCCGAGACTCAACATCTCGAGTTGCAATATGGGTCGACTAGGCTGAGGGATTTTACGATGAAGGCTGCCATGGGGCATCTCACAAAAGCGATGCTTCAAATTGTGAGCTTACCGCCAGGCCGTGATAAAGTCGCCTCAATGGCAGAGTTGCTCTTGATGAAAGCCCAGCACATCCGACTATGCGCTGAGGCTCATGTTCGCCTGCGATTTTTTTCCTCTCTTGCAAGCCTAAGGGAGATCAGAAAAGCAGAGATAGGAGACAAGTTTGAATGACAACTTAGCGAAGTAGCCTAAATTTGAAACTCATCGGCAGGACAAGGGCCAGCCCGGATTGAGCGTTCCGATGGGTGCCTTTTTTGCTAAACCACACACTCAATTGCCCTGATCAACGCACGACGTCACCCGCTGAATATCGCTTGCGTCTTCTCATGGGCAACACGCTAACAGGTGAGATCGCGGCGCGCCACTGGCGACGTTCGCGTGGGGGCCCTCCGGCCCCTCGCTTTTTCAGGGCCCCACAATCCGCCAGAATACAAGGCACCCCTTGGGATCATTCTCAGTAAGTTTCCTTGTTCGGGCTATAATGGGGAGGCGTTAAGTCGGATTCTGGCCCCTTATCTCGAAGCTCCGGTTGGGCATCCTGACCGAGCAGGGAGAAAGCTCTTAGGAGCTACTATTATTGGCCAATAACCCGGACTAAAGAGAGATATGAAGTAGAGCCCATTTTGCATCAAGACGGACGCTCACGGGAAAAACCCGTTCGCTAACCGTTAGGATGCCAAATGAGCTATGCAAA
>MDTC01081634.1_pt1 | contig 26949 bp, 33 predicted proteins | sample 811181 | NCBI WGS metagenome assembly MDTC01 (sample SAMN05326644, study PRJNA326480) | marine metagenome | isolation source: seawater | place: Pacific Ocean: North | collected 2011
CAAATATTATTGCAGCTAAACCGCCAACCAACATTAAGATAGCGAAAATTGATTGCATCTCACCAGTACGAACTAATTCAGCTGTACCAGCAATAGCGCCTGGCAACCCAGCTACAATTCCAGCCAAAATAATCATTGAAATGCCATTTCCAATACCGCGCTCAGTAATCTGTTCACCCAGCCACATAAGAAAAACAGTACCTGTTACTAAGGTAATACAAGCTGTAATTAAAAAAGAAATGCCAGGATTTACGACTAAGCCACCTTGACCTTGCAACCATGAAGCTGCTGCTATAGATTGAAAACTTGCTAATGCAACAGTGCCATAACGAGTATATTTTACGATTTGACGACGACCGCTCTCTCCATCTTTTCGGAGCTGTTCAAGACTAGGAACAATTCTACTTGCCATCTGCATGATAATAGATGCGGAGATGTATGGAACAATTCCTAGAGCAAATATACCAAATCTTGATAACGCACCGCCTGAAAATAAATTAAACGTTGCTAATAAACCACCCGACTGCTCTTGAAAAAAATCATTTAAAGCCACAGGATCAACCCCTGGGACAGGGATATAGGTTCCACAGCGATACACTATAAGGGCACCTACAAGAAATAAAAAACGAACTCTGAGCTCGCCAAACTTGCTAGCCTGTTGTGTACTGTCTGCTGGATTTTTTAAATTCTTAACCATATTTGATACTTATTTAAAATTTATCTTCATTATTCCTCAATAGAACCGCCTGCTTTTTCAATTTCCTCTCGAGCCCCTTTAGAGACTTTTAAGCCTTTTAATTTTACTGCGTCCTTTAATTCACCAGATTTAATAACCTTAACCTTTGTTACAAAGCTTGGAACCAAATTTCTCTTTTTTAAGATTTCTAAATCAATAATTTCACTTTCTATAAGACTCAATTCATGCAACCTTAGCTCTGCTGTGTATTGAGCCATACGAGAGCGAAATCCAACTTTTGGTAGTCGACGTTGCAGAGGCATTTGACCGCCCTCAAAGCCAACTTTATGGAAACCACCAGATCGTGATTTCTGGCCTTTTACACCTCGTCCACAAGTTTTTCCTTGACCTGCAGAATGACCTCTTCCTTTACGCTTGCTTGGTTTCTTTGCACCAACGCCTGGAGATAAATTATTTAGACGCATTTTATAACTCCTCAACCAAAACCATATAAGAAACACGATTGATCATGCCGCGATTTTCAGGAGTATCATGAACCACAACAGTATGGCGAATTCTTTTTAAACCCAACCCATCTATACATGCTTTATGGCTTTTTAAACGCCCAAACTTGCTTTTCATTTGGGTAACTTTCAACTTTTTAATTTCTGACATGATCAAATCTCTCAATTTTCTTTTCGATTTTTTAGTAAAAAAATCAAGCAAGAATTTCTTTTATCTTCTTTCCACGCTTAGCAGCTACTGACTGAGGTGAGTGAACTTCAGATAAGCCTTTAATAGTTGCACGAACTATATTGATAGGATTACGTGAACCATAACTCTTAGCCAAAACATTTCGAATACCCACGGCCTCAAAAACCGCTCTCATAGCGCCTCCTGCAATAACTCCTGTACCTTCAGATGCTGGCTGCATATAAACCAAAGTAGCGCCATGACGTCCTTTTTTTGCATATTGCAATGTATCGTTGTTTAAATTAATACTAATCATATTTTTACGCGCGGCTTGCATTGCTTTTTGTATAGCAATAGGTACTTCTCGTGCCTTTCCGTAACCAAAACCTACTCGACCTACTCCATCACCAACAACTGTTAGAGCTGTAAATCCGAATTGACGTCCACCTTTCACTACTTTTGCAACACGATTAACAGTTACTAATTTTTCTATGAGATCATCATTTGATTGATTGTTATCATTTTTAGCCATTATTCATTTTGTCCTATTAGAACTTAAGTCCAGCTTCACGAGCTGCATCAGCCAATGCTTTAACACGGCCGTGATAAAGGAAGCCAGAACGATCAAATGCAACTGAGTCAATACCAGAGGCTTTTGCTTTCTCTGCAATGCGTGCCCCTACTATTGTTGCTGCTGCAACATTACCGCCATTTTTTATACTTTTTTTCACATCAGCTTCTAATGATGAAGCTGAAGCTAAAATTTTATTATCATTTGCACAAATTATTTGTGCATAAATATGCCGTGGCGTACGATGCACGCTGAGACGGTTAGCCTCAAGCTCCCTAATTTTAGAGCGCCCCCTTCGTGCACGACGTAACCGATTTTGTTTCTTATTAAGCTTCATAATCTAGCCTTAATTATTTTTTCTTAGCCTCTTTCAAGGCAACATATTCATTTGCATATCGAACACCTTTCCCCTTATAAGGCTCGGGTGGACGAAAACGACGAATTTCAGAGGCAGCCTGACCAACCTTTTGCTTATCTGTTCCTTTAACAATAATTTCTGTCTGAGATGGTGTCTCAATATCAATTCCCTCTGGAGATTCATAAACAACTGGATGAGAGAAACCTAAATTTAAATTCAATTTTTTTCCCTGAGCCTGTGCTCGATAACCAACTCCAACTAACTCTAATTTTTTCTCATAACCTTCAGTTATTCCGTGAACCATGTTTGCTAATAACGAACGAGTCGTTCCTGTAATGGCCATCGCAAAACGTGATCCAGAACGAGGTGACAGGTTTAGAGTGTCATTTTCGTAATTTAATTTAACTTCTGAATTTAATTCCAACGACAACTCGCCTTTTACACCTTTAAGTGTAATGACATTATCGTTCTGCTTAAATTCAATTCCCTTTAGCAGCTTAACTGGTGATTTTGCAATTCTTGACATAACTCTCGTCTCTTTTCTAGTTTGATCTTGTATTAGGAAACAATACAGAGGACTTCACCGCCAATACCTTTTTCACGGGCTTGACGATCACTCATCACACCCGCTGAAGTTGAAACAATTGCTACTCCTAGACCACCTAGAACTTTTGGTAGGTCTTCTTTACCGCGATAAACCCTAAGTCCAGGTTTGCTGTACCTTTGGATTTTTTCGATAACAGGATTACCCTCAAAATATTTCAACTCTATAAAAATATTTTTTTCTGAACCTTCTCCAACAATCTTAAAACTTAGAATGTAACCTTCATCTAATAATACTTTTGCAACTGCTTCTTTAACTTTTGAAGCAGGAGCTTCAATGCTCACTTTGCGAGCATTTTGTCCATTACGGATTCTAGTTAGCATGTCTGAAATTGGGTCACTCATACTCATTTATTTTATCTCCAACTACCAGCTAGCTTTCGTTAAGCCAGGTATTTCTCCATTCATTGCAGCTTCGCGCAACTTATTACGAGCTAAACCAAATTTTCTATAAACTCCATGAGGGCGCCCCGTAACCGCGCATCTATTTCGTTGTCTTACAGAGCTACCATCGCGAGGTAAGCTGTTCAACTTAGCTTGGGCTGTAGCACGTTCGTCATCCGTACTATTAATATTACGAACGATCGCTTTAAGTTCTTTTCGTTTTTTACTATAACGAGCTACTAACTTAGATCGCTTAGTCTCACGCATAATCATTGACTTTTTTGCCATAAAATTTCTCTATTTTTTAAACGGAAAGTTAAATGCCTCCAAAAGCACTTTTCCTTCCTCAGGATTTCTAGCAGTCGTGGTGATAACAATATCCATTCCACGTAATGCATCAATTTCGTCATAGTTGATTTCTGGAAATATTATCTGTTCCTGAATACCCAAACTGTAATTACCTTGACCATCGAAAGACTTTGGATTTAAACCGCGAAAGTCTCGGATACGTGGAATAGCAATATTCACTAAACGATCTAAAAACTCATACATACGTTCACGACGCAAAGTTACTTTGCAACCAATTGCCATTCCATCACGAATTTTAAATCCGGCTACAGATTTGCGAGCTAGAGTTGTAACTGGCTTTTGACCAGCTATCTGCTCCATATCTTCTCGCGCTTTTTCCATAATCTTTTTATCGGCAACAGCCTCTCCAACACCCATGTTGAGAGTTACCTTTGTAATTTTTGGAACCTCCATAAGATTCTTTAGATTTAATTTCTTTTGGATTTGCCCAATAAGCTCGCGTTTATATTTTTCATTTAGTAGTGACATATTTTTATCTCTTAAATATCGACGACATCGCCGCTTTTAAAAACACGTACTTTTTTTTCATTCTCAATACGAAATTGAACTCGCTCGCCTTTTTTTGCTTTAGGATTAAAGACAAGAACATTTGAAATGTCCATTGGCATAGCGTGATCTTTGATGCCACCAGTTTCCCCAATATTTGGGTTAGGTTTGACATGTTTTTTTGCAAGATTTACACCTTCAATAAGTATTCGTTCATCCGCAAGAACTTCGAGTACAGTCCCTCGACGACCTTTATCTTTACCTGTTGTAACGATGACTTCATCGCCTTTTCTAATTTTTTTCATAATTTGATAGACAGCATCTAAGCTGCTCCTTCGTTATGCCTGCTATAACACCTCTGGCGCCAATGAAATAATTTTCATGAATTGGTTTGATCGCAGTTCACGAGTTACAGGTCCAAATATACGAGTACCAATCGGCTCTAGACGGGCATTTAACAAAACAGCTGCATTGCCATCGAAACGAATTAAAGATCCATCTTTTCGACGAACACCTTTACGAGTTCGAACTACAACTGCATTATAGACTTCACCTTTCTTAACCTTGCCGCGAGGAATTGCATCCTTGACACTGACTTTGATGACATCGCCAACACCTGCATATCGTCGCTTTGAACCGCCAAGAACCTTAATACATTGAACTCTTCTAGCGCCAGAATTGTCTGCTGCATCAAGTACTGTCTGCATTTGAATCATAATTAAATCCTAAATTTTTATGACTTATCTGCCGCTCGTTCAATAATATTGACGACTGACCAAGACTTATTCTTCGAAATAGGGCGGCTCTCGGCAATTTGAACTCGATCGCCCTTTCTGCATTCATTTTTAGCATCATGAGCCATAACCTTTGATGTACGGCGTATGTATTTGCCATATATCGGATGTTTAATTAAACGTTCGATTGTCACAGAGACAGTTTTATCCATTTTATCGCTGAGAACACGACCAATTACTGATCTTTGTGTTTTATTTTTCTTACTCATTCATTTTCACCTGCTGCTCGTGAAAGTTCATTCAGAACTGTTTTTACACGCGCAATATCTTTTTTCACACGTTTATGTTGATGCACTTGAGTCATTTCACCAGTAGCTTGTTGCATTCGCAGATTAAATTGCTCACGCCGTAATGAAACTAACTCTTGATTGAGCTCATCTATTGATTTACTTCGTAGATCTGCTGCATTCATTACATCACCTGCCGTTTAATAAATGTTGTATTAAAAGGAAGTTTTGCTGCTGCTAAACGAAATGCTTCTCGAGCTATTTCCTCAGTAACTCCCTCCATTTCATATAACACACGACCTGGTTGAATTTGGCAGACCCAATACTCAACATTACCCTTACCTTTTCCTTGACGAACCTCAAGAGGCTTCTTTGAAATCGGTTTATCCGGAAAAACTCTAATCCAAATTTTTCCACCTCTTTTTATATATCTTGTCATTGCGCGTCTAGCTGCTTCTATCTGACGTGCTGTTAAACGACCGCGGCCAGTTGCTTTAAGTCCAAATTCGCCGAACGAGACATTGCTTCCACGAAGAGCTAGGCCTCGATTACGACCCTTGAACTGTTTGCGAAATTTTGTACGTTTTGGCTGTAACATTCTTTATATACCCAATTATTAAGTCGACATTCTTACGAATTTGCCAGTTTAGAATCTGGTTGATCTGTAGGATTGATTTCAGGCTTTTCAAAAACTTCGCCCTTAAATATCCAAACTTTCACACCGATAACACCATATGTCGTATTTGCGTCGGCAGTACCGTAATCAATGTCTGCGCGAAGAGTGTGCAGAGGAACTCGTCCCTCGCGATACCACTCAGAGCGAGCAATCTCAGCACCATTTAAACGGCCACCAACTTTTACTTTTATTCCCTCTGCTCCAACACGCATAGTATTGGTAACTGCACGCTTCATAGCTCGTCTAAACATAACTCGTCTTTCAAGTTGCTGAGCAATTCCTTCAGCAACAAGCTGCGCATCTAACTCAGGTTTACGAACTTCATTTATGTTAACGCGGACTTCACCTACGTTCATTTTTATCATTGAGGCAATTTCTAAGCGAAGCTTCTCAATATCTTCGCCTTTTTTGCCTATCACTATTCCAGGACGAGCTGTATGTATAGTGACATTACATTTTTTTGAAGGCCGCTCAATTGAAATGCGACTGATAGAAGCATCTTTTAATTTATCTTTGATAAAAAGACGAATTAAATGATCTTCACGAATATATTCAGGAAAGCTTTTGGCATCTGCATACCATTTTGAAGCCCAATCCTTGACAATTCCAAGGCGTATTCCTGTCGGGTGTACTTTCTGGCCCATTTTAGTTTCCATCTCCAACGCGAATTGTTATGTGAGAGTTACGCTTAATAATTCGAGCGCCTCGACCTTTTGCTCGAGCACGAAAACGTCTAAATGATGGCGCTTCATTAACTTCAACAGTTGCAATCTTTAGCTCATCAATGTCTGCGCCATGATTATGTTCAGCATTTGCAACTGCAGACTCTAAAATCTTTTTTAAAATACCAGCGCTTTTCTTTGGTGAAAATGTTAAAGCGCGAAGTGCATCATCAACAGATTTTCCACGTATTATATTAGCTACTAACCGACATTTCTGTGGTGAAATTCGAGCATATTTTAATGTTGAAGCAACAAGCATGATTCAAATACCTTTACTTAGTTTGTCTGTCGCCGGAGTGTCCGCGAAACGTACGAGTCATCACAAATTCACCAAGCTTGTGGCCAACCATATTTTCCGAAATTAAAACAGGTATATGTTGGCGACCATTATGAACAGCGATTGTTAGTCCAACCATATCTGGTAACACCATTGAACGACGAGACCATGTTTTGATTGGCCTCCGATCATTTGCTTTTGCTGCTGTTTCCACTTTTTTCATCAAATGGTTGTCAACAAATGGTCCTTTTCTAACACTTCGCGGCATTTTTGAAATCCTTTAATTACGTTTCTTGTTTCGCCGACGAACAATCATATTATCCGTGCGTTTGTTTGAACGCGTCTTCGCGCCTTTCGTTGGAGTCCCCCATGGGCTCACTGGGTGACGCCCACCTGAAGTTCGGCCCTCACCACCGCCATGAGGATGATCAACTGGGTTCATGGCAACACCTCTAACAGTTGGACGAACACCTCTCCAACGTTTAGCACCTGCTTTTCCTAGCTTCCGAAGGTTGTGCTCACCATGACCCACTTCACCAATGGTTGCACGACAATCAGTATGAATTTTTCGAGTCTCACCTGATCTTAAGCGGAGTGTAGCGTAAGCACCCTCTCTTGCAGCTATTTGAGCAGAGCATCCAGCGGATCTTACTAGTTGACCACCTTTACCCGGTTTCATTTCAATGTTATGAACAGTTGTACCTACCGGAATAGAATAGATTGGTAATGAATTACCAGGACTGATTGGTGCCACTTCACCACTCATAATTGTTGAACCAGCTCTAACTCCCTTTGGAGCTAAAATATAACGCCTTTCACCATCAGAATATAAAACTAATGCAATATGAGCACTCCGATTCGGATCATACTCCAAGCGCTCAACAACCCCTGAAATACCATCTTTATCGCGTTTGAAATCTATTTGACGATAATGTTGCTTGTGACCACCACCTTGATGTCTTACGGTGATTCGACCATTGTTATTTCTGCCACCATTTCCAGATTTCTTTTCGAGTAGAGATGCATGAGGCTTACCTTTATGAAGATCTTGCGTCTTAACTGAGACAACAAAACGGCGTCCAGGTGATGTAGGTTTTGCTTTATGAAGTGACATATATAATAACCTTTACTCTGAGCCAAAAAGCTCTTCAATGGCAGCGCCATCTGAAAGCTTCACATATGCTTTTTTCCAATTCGAACGTCGACCTTTTGTTTGCTGAAATCGCTTTGTTTTTCCCTTCATGTTTACGACTTGAACTGATTCAACTTCAACTTCAAAGAGCAATTTAACAGCTTGCGCAACTTCTTTTTTTGTTGCATCAGAGCGGACTTTAAGTACAACTTGATTATTCTCAGATGCCCCATGAGCCTTTTCAGACAAATGTGGTCCCTTTATTACAGTAAATAATCTTTCTTGATGAGAGGTCATACTCATGACAAACGCTCCTCAATAAGCTTGAGCGCTGGCAGTGTAATTAATACTTTTTCAAATCTCATTAAAACAACAGGATCCACCGAATCAATATCACAAATACCAACATCGGGTAAGTTACGAGCTGCAAGAAAAACTTTCTGATCGAATGCTTCATTCAATATTAAAACATTACTGAGGTTATACTCTTTTAATTTATCAGATAAAGCTTTTGTTTTTGGTTGCTTTAATGAAAGTTCGTTTACAATAACAATTCTCTTCTGACGAATGAGCTCAGAAAAAACCGAGCGAATTGCCGCTCGATACATTTTTTTATTTACCTTCTGGCTAAAATTCCGAGGCTGAGCTGCAAAGGTGCGTCCACCTCCAACCCATATGGGACTTCTTGAAGTACCGGCTCTTGCCCGGCCAGTTCCTTTCTGACGCCATGGTTTTGCGCCGCCGCCTCGAACTGCAGAGCGATTTTTTTGAGCTTTTGTACCAGATCGACTACCAGCAAGATAAGCAGTTACAACCTGATGAACAAGCGGTTCATTAAATTTCACATTAAATGCTGAATCAGTTACGTCAACCGTACTTTTATCCTGTAGTGTTAACTTCATTATTACGCTCTCTTCTTCTTAGTTTTTATAGCAGGTCTTACAATAACCTTGCCACCAGGGTGCCCAGGTATTGCCCCTTTAATTAAAAGAAGATTTTTTTCAACATCAACTCGAATAACGCTAAGATTTTGAATTGTTTTTCTCACATTCCCCAAATGGCCAGCCATTTTTTTTCCTTTAAAAACGCGGCCGGGTGTTTGGTTTTGTCCAATAGAGCCGGGAAGTCGATGTGCGAGTGAATTACCATGAGTGGCATCTTGCATACTAAAATTCCATCGCTTAATAGCGCCAGCAAAACCCTTTCCTATGGATGTACCAATAACATCTACTTTTTGACCTTCTTCAAAAAGATCAACTTTAAGTTCATCTCCAATTGAAAACTGATTGTTACTTCCTTCGTCGATCCGAAATTCCATTAAAGTTTTACCAGCTTCTATTTTAGCAGCTGCAAAATGACCAGCTGCAGGTTTTCCTAATCGAGATTTTTTTAAACTACCTGTTGATATTTGCAAGGCACAGTAACCATCTTTCTCAACATTTTTTATTTGAGAAATTTTATTTGGTTGTGCTTCAATCACGGTAACGGGAATGGACGTGCCATCATCCGCGAAGACACGTGTCATGCCACACTTTCTACCAACAAGACCCACTGTCATATTTAAAACCTCTCACTAGCAACATAGCTAGTGACAATTATTAAGTTTTTTACCGACCAACGATCATCTTTGATAATGATCATTGTCTTTTGTTCTTTTCAGACATACGAAAGGGCCAGCCATCGCTAAGGTGTAATCCTTATTGCTCTGGGGCTGACCCAAGATTCGTTACGGTTAAAACCGTTACGTTAGTTCCGGAATTTGCCGTGCCGCCCTCGATTACCTGGCGACTTAATTTTAGCTAATAAATCCTTTGGCCGACTCCCGGTCCGGCCAAAACTAGCTGGCCCGCAATTATACGTTTCCTAACTCTTATTACAAACGGTTTTCGCAGTTTTTCTTTATTTTTTATTAAAAAAATAAAAATTATATTTATCAATAAGTTATGCTTAAAATAACCCTTATTTAGGTAAGTTGTTACCAAAAAAAGTAATTTTTGGCTACTTTTTTTAACCCGAATACATGGTTAATTGACTTTTAGAGCCTAAATTTCTCTATAAATATCTATTTTTTTATCTAAGTAGAAGCTTAAAAAGCGCGTAAATTTCAACCAACAATCATTAATTTAACTTAATCTGAACATCTACACCTGCGGGAAGCTCCAACTTCATCAAAGCATCAACAGTTTTATCAGTAGGATCTACAATATCCATCAACCGCTTATGAGTTCTAATCTCATATTGATCGCGAGCATCTTTATTTACATGCGGAGAAATGAGAATTGTAAAACGCTCTTTTCTCATCGGTAATGGAATGGGACCTCTTACAGTAGCACCCGTTCTTTTTGCAGTATCAACAATTTCCCGCGCAGAATTATCAATCAATCGATGATCGAAAGCTTTTAATCGAATTCTTATATTTTGATTTTCAGGCATAATCTTTACTCAATAACTTTTGCTACAACACCAGCACCAACAGTTCGGCCACCCTCTCGAATAGCAAAACGCAAACCATCTTCCATGGCAATTGGTGCAATAAGTTCAACTACCATTTGAACGTTGTCGCCCGGCATCACCATCTCTGTGTCTGCTGGTAATTCAACGGCGCCTGTTACGTCTGTAGTTCTAAAATAGAATTGCGGGCGGTAACCTTTAAAGAAAGGTGTATGACGACCACCCTCATCTTTAGTCAGAATATATACTTCTGCTTCAAACTTAGTGTGAGGTGTAATCGATCCTGGTTTAGCGAGAACCTGACCACGTTCAACATCTTCGCGTTTTGTGCCGCGTAAAAGAACACCAACATTATCGCCAGCTTCTCCACGGTCCAATAGTTTACGAAACATTTCAACACCGGTACAGGTTGTCTTCTCAGTATCTTTGATACCAATAATTTCAAGCTCATCACCTACATTAACAACACCACGCTCAACACGACCAGTAACCACCGTGCCACGACCTGAAATAGAAAATACGTCCTCAACTGGCATTAAGAAGTCACCATCGACAGCACGCTCTGGTTGAGGAAAGTAAGCATCCATCTCTTCAACTAATTTCACAACCGATGCAACACCAATATCGGATGCATCACCCTCGAAAGCTTTTAACGCAGAACCAGTAACAATTGGTGTATCATCACCTGGGAACTCATACGTCGATAAGAGGTCACGAATCTCCATCTCAACTAACTCAAGAAGCTCATCATCATCAACTTGATCAGCTTTATTCATGTAAACAACGATGTGTGGTACACCAACCTGACGGGCAAGTAGAATATGCTCACGTGTTTGAGGCATTGGGCCATCGGCTGCTGAGCAAACTAGAATGGCGCCATCCATTTGCGCTGCACCTGTAATCATGTTTTTCACATAATCTGCGTGTCCCGGACAATCTACATGAGCATAGTGACGATTAGCGCTTTCATACTCAACATGAGCTGTTGCAATCGTAATACCGCGTTCACGTTCTTCAGGGGCATTATCAATCTGACCATAATCTTGGACAGCACCGCCATGAAGATCAGCCATACACTTTGTAAGTGCTGCTGTGAGAGTTGTCTTACCATGATCAACGTGGCCTATTGTACCAACGTTCAAATGGGGCTTATTTCTTTCAAATTTTTCTTTAGACATTGTCCAAATTCCCAAGTTAATTTTTATAATTTCTTACATATACAATATTAAAACATAAACTATTTTTTAATTATTGAATTAGCCACATTTTGCGGCACTTCTAAATACTTCTCAAACTCCATGGAGTATGATGCGCGTCCCTGACTCATCGATCGAAGATCGGTAGCATAACCAAACATTTCAGCTAAAGGAACTTCTGCTCGAATCGACTTACCCGTTGGCGTATCCTCTAACCCTTGCGGTAAACCACGACGGCGGTTCAAATCGCCCATAACGTCTCCCATATAATCTTCAGGCGTTACAACCTCAACCTTCATCATTGGCTCAAGTAATACTGGATTAGCTTTTTTTGCGCCTTCTTGAAAACCAATAGAGCCGGCAATCTTAAACGCCATCTCGCTAGAGTCAACATCATGATAAGATCCATCATAAAGAGTAACCTTACAATCTTGCATTGGATAGCCAGCAACTACTCCATTTTCCATCTGTTCTTGCACGCCTCTCTCTATAGCAGGAATGTACTCCTTTAGAATAGCCCCACCCACAATTTCATTAACAAATTCAAAGCCTTCACCTGTTTTCAGAGGCTCTATTTTTAAGAAAACATGTCCATATTGTCCTTTACCACCGGATTGACGCACAAATTTTCCCTCTTGTTCAACAAGTGTTTTAATAGTCTCACGATATGCAACTTGAGGTTTTCCAATATTTGCTTCTACCTGGAATTCGCGCTTCATTCGATCAATTATTATATCCAAATGTAATTCACCCATGCCGGAAATGATTGTCTGTCCTGACTCATCATCAGTATGAACACGAAAAGATGGGTCCTCTTTTGCTAATTTTTGCATTGCACTTCCCATCTTGTCTTGGTCTGCTTTTGTTTTTGGCTCAACTGCAATAGAAATCACTGGTTCTGGAAACTCCATGCATTCAAGTGTTATTTGATTTTTTATATCGCAGAGAGTATCGCCGGTTGTAACATCTTTCATGCCAACTGCTGCGGCTATATCACCTGCAAATACTTCATTAATTTCTTTACGATCATTTGAATGCATTTGTAAAATTCGACCAACTCGCTCTTTTTTCTTTTTGATAGAGTTAAAAATTGTATCTCCCGATTTGAGAACCCCTGAGTAAACCCTGAAAAACGTCAGGTTTCCGACATATGAATCTGTTGCAATCTTGAAAGCTAAGGCAGCAAAAGATTCTTTATCGTCAGCATGTCGCCTAATTTCTGTGTCATTACTACTCATTCCATCTATTGGAGGAACATCAAGAGGAGAGGGTAAAAAATTAACAATTGCATCCAACATGGGTTGAATACCTTTATTTTTAAATGCAGTACCACACATTACAGCAACAATCTGCCCTGATAATATGCTTGATCGAAGACCACTAAGAATGTCTGACTCAGTCAATTCGTGGTCACTCAAAAATTTATCAAGTAATTCATCATTCCCCTCAGCAGCAGATTCAATCATTTTCTCTCGCCATATCAAAGCTTCAGCTTTTAGATCATCTGGAATTTCTCGAGTAATATGAGAAACACCCATATCACTGTCATTCCAGTAAAGGGCTTTCATTTTTACGAGATCAATAACACCTTGAAAGTTTTCTTCTGTGCCAATTGGCATTTGAATAGGAACAGGATTTGCCCCTAAGCGATCAACTAACTGGTCAACAACACGCAAGTAGTTAGCTCCGGTTCTATCCATCTTATTCACAAAAACTAATCTAGGAATACTATATTTATCTTCCTGCCTCCAAACTGTTTCGGTCTGAGGTTCTACACCTCCTACAGCACATAAAACTGTTACTGCACCGTCCAGTACTCTGAGGGAGCGTTCAACTTCAATTGTAAAATCTACATGGCCAGGTGTATCAATGATATTAATTCGATGTTCATCAAATTGGTTATTCATTCCAGACCAGAAGCAAGTGGTTGCGGCTGAGGTAATTGTTATACCTCGTTCCTGTTCTTGCTCCATCCAATCCATAATTGCAGCTCCATGATGAACTTCGCCTATTTTATGAGAAACGCCCGTGTAGAATAAAATGCGTTCAGTTGTGGTAGTTTTACCAGCATCAATGTGAGCCATGATGCCAATATTACGGTAACGCTGAATAGGGGTTGAACGTGCCAAAGCAAAGCCTTTTACCAACGGTAGTGAGAAAAGGCCTTATTTGCTTCTGCCATACGGTGGGTATCTTCTTTTTTCTTGACTGCAGTACCGCGGTTTTCAGCGGCATCAAGTAATTCGTGAGCGAGGCGATGAGCCATTGACTTCTCGCTTCTTTTTCTGGCCGCATCAATAACCCATCTCATAGCTAAAGTTTGTCGGCGCGCAGGTCGAACTTCAACTGGAACCTGATACGTGGCTCCTCCAACTCGACGTGACTTTACTTCTACAACTGGTTTTACGTTATCTAATGCTGCCTCAAGTAATTCAAGTGCTTTTTCGCCAGTTTTTGTCTCGCGATCAGAAATATGATCGAGAGCACCATATATAATTCGCTCAGCAACAGATTTCTTGCCGTCATTCATGATCATGTTCATAAATTTAGCAAGAAGATCATTACCATATTTTGGATCAGGTAAAATCGTGCGCTTTGGTGCCTTTACTCTTCTGGACATTAAACTAAATCTCTTTTGTTATGACTTTGGACGCTTGGTTCCGTACTTTGAACGGCCTTGACGACGATCATTTACGCCTGAACAATCAAGCGTTCCACGAACTGTGTGATAACGTACACCAGGTAGATCTTTTACACGACCACCTCGAATAAGAACAACACTGTGTTCTTGCAAATTGTGGCCTTCGCCACCGATATAACTAGTAACTTCAAATCCGTTAGTTAACCGCACTCGAGCAACTTTACGCATTGCTGAATTTGGCTTCTTAGGTGTTGTAGTATAAACACGCGTACAAACACCGCGCTTTTGCGGGCTTGCGCCTAAAGCAGGAACTGTACTTTTAGTTCGTTTTACTTTTCTTGCGTTTCTGACTAATTGATTTACTGTGGCCATGGGCCTTCACTCTTTATTCATTATTTATGTTTTTAAAATTAAATATTCATTTAAACTATTTTTTATCAACTAAACCCAATAGTTCAAGTTCACTTGAAAAATTGCTTTAGACTAAAGTACACATTCTCAAATTTAAGGTTTGCATTCATAGAATGCCTCACTACTGAGGGCCGGCATTTTAGTGATGCATGTAACTCAGTGTCAAGCTAGCATCTTTTTATACTAATGATTGACTGTAAGTTACTGTTTTTCCTACGTCGTCACTACTTCTTCACCATCCTCTCCAGATGAATTGTTATCTGAGGCCGCAACTGACAAATCTACGTCAACCTCAGAGGCTTTATCAATTTCCTGACCTAACCCATCTTTATTAGATGAAGCTTTTTGTGTTTCTTCAAGAAGTTTTAGCTGTTCTGCTAAATCTTGCTCACGAGTACGCCGACGATCAGCATGATGAGCGAAACCAGTACCAGCAGGAATTAACCGCCCAACAATGACATTCTCTTTTAGTCCCCGAAGATCATCACGCAATCCTCTTACTGAAGCTTCAGTTAAGACTCTTGTTGTCTCTTGGAATGAAGCTGCAGATATAAAAGATTCGGTCGCAAGAGACGCTTTAGTAATACCTAAAAGAATTGGATCAATTGTTAAAGGCTCTTTTTTCTGAGCAATTAATTGTTCTTCAACTTCTAAGAATCGAGCTTTATCAATTTGCTCTCCTCGCAAATAATTGCTATCGCCAGGAGTTGATACAATGACTTTACGTAACATTTGACGAATAATAACTTCAATATGTTTATCATTTATCTTCACACCTTGGAGTCTATATACATCTTGGATTTCTTTAACTGTATAGTTTGCTAAACTCTCAACACCTCGCAATCTTAAAATATCATGTGGATTAGGTTCTCCATCAGCAATAATTTCACCTCTTTCGACCTGCTCACCTTCAAAGACATTTAAATGACGCCATTTAGGAATCAGCTCTTCGTAACCTTCTGATTCGCCTGTTATTACGAGGCGACGTTTTCCTTTCGTTTCCTTTCCAAAGCTTACTGTACCTGTGTGCTCAGCCATGATCGCTGGCTCTTTTGGTTTTCTTGCTTCAAATAAATCCGCTACTCGTGGTAACCCACCTGTTATATCCCTAGTTTTGGAGGATTCCTGAGGAATGCGAGCAATAATGTCACCCACCGATACCTTTGCGCCATCAGCTAAAGAGATAATAGCTCCTACAGGAAGAGCGTAGACAGCTGGTATATCTGTATTGGCAAAACAAATCTCAATACCTTTGTCGTCGACTAATTTAGCAACCGGACGTAATTCTTTTCCTGAACCTGTCCTGCTTTTTGGATCTAAAACAACGATACTTGTAAGGCCAGTAAATTCATCTACTTGCTCAGCAACCGTTATTCCGTCAATGAAATCTTCAAACTTAATATTACCTTCAACTTCAGTGACAACTGGATGAGTATGTGGATCCCAATTGGCTAATATTTGACCTTGCGTAACCTTTGCACCATCGCTGATTGTAATCTTTGCACCGTAAGGTACTTTATACCGTTCGCGTTCCTGACCCTGTTCATTTATAACGATAATTTCACCTGATCGAGATACAGCAACAAGATACCCTTTATGATGGGAAACTGTTTTTATATTACGTAATTGGGCAATACCATTAGATTTGATTTCAATATTATTTATTGTTGCAGAACGAGATGCAGCTCCACCAATGTGGAAAGTCCTCATAGTTAATTGTGTGCCAGGCTCTCCGATTGACTGGGCAGCAATAACACCAACAGCTTCTCCAATATTAATGCGATGGCCTCGAGCAAGATCACGGCCGTAACACTGGGAACAAACTCCATAACGCACCTCACAAGTAATTGATGACCTTACCATCATATGATCAATCTTAAGATCATCTACTTCTTGCACTGTTGCTTCGTCTAGCATAGTACCAGCGTCAAATGCTATCTCGTCTGTTCCAGGTATTAAAACTGGCTCTGCCAATACTCTACCAAGAACACGATCACACAATGGTTCAACAATATCTCCACCTTCAACAATTGGAGCCATTGCAATACCATTACGAGTTCCACAATCAATTTCTGTGATAACTAAATCTTGGGCAATATCAACCAATCTTCGAGTTAGATAACCTGAATTAGCAGTTTTTAAAGCTGTATCAGCAAGGCCTTTTCGAGCACCATGTGTGGAAATAAAATATTGAAGAACATCAAGGCCCTCGCGAAAGTTTGCTGTAATTGGTGTTTCAATAATCGATCCATCTGGCTTTGCCATCAAGCCACGCATGCCGGCAAGCTGACGAATTTGCGCAGCTGAACCACGGGCTCCAGAGTCAGCCATCATGTAAATAGAATTGAATGATTCCTGCTCTACGTCTTTACCTTTCGAGTCGGTAATCATCTCAGATCCTAGTTTGTCCATCATAGCTTTTGCGACTTGATCATTTGTTCGTGACCAAATATCAACTACCTTATTATATCGCTCGCCATCTGTTACTAAACCTGAACCGTACTGGTCCTGAATTTCTTTAACTTCGTTTTCAGCTACGGCCAATATTGACTCTTTTGATTCTGGCACGACCATGTCGTTGACGCCAATTGAAATACCAGCAAGCGTTGCATGACGGAAGCCTGTGTACATTAATTTGTCTGCAAAAACTACAGTTTCTTTCAATCCAAGTTGTCGATAGCAAGCATTCAGAGCATTTGAAATTGCTTTTTTGGTCATATTGCGATTGACGTGTGTAAACTCTAAGCCTTTAGGTAAAATACCTGATAGCAATGCTCTTCCTACTGTTGTGTCCAATAATTGGGTTTTTTTAACTAAATCACCTTGCTCATCATGCTCGTGAACATCCACACGAACTTTTACACTGGCTTGCAATTCAGCAGCTCCTGCTTCAAAAGCACGTTGTGCCTCATCTAAATTAGCAAGTATCATACCTTCGCCCTTGGCGTTAACTCTTGTACGAGTCATGTAATAAAGACCGAGGACAACATCTTGAGAAGGAACAATTATTGGCTCTCCATTTGCAGGAGAAAGAATATTATTTGATGACATCATGAGTGCGCGAGTCTCTAATTGAGCCTCTATTGATAAAGGCACATGAACGGCCATTTGGTCACCATCAAAATCAGCATTAAAAGCGGTACAGACTAGTGGATGCAATTGTATTGCTTTACCCTCTACCAAGACTGGCTCAAATGCCTGAATACCCAATCGATGCAATGTTGGTGCTCTATTCAACATCACAGGATGCTCACGAATCACTTCTTCTAGAATGTCCCAAACTTCTGAAACTTCACGCTCAACTAAACGTTTAGCTGCTTTGATAGTTGGTGCCTCCCCTCTTAATTGAAGTTTCGAAAATATAAATGGCTTAAACAATTCTAATGCCATCTTTTTTGGAAGCCCGCACTGATGCAGTTTCAATGTTGGGCCAACAACAATTACAGATCGGCCAGAATAATCTACTCTTTTACCTAAAAGGTTTTGACGGAAACGACCTTGCTTACCCTTGATCATATCTGCAAGAGATTTTAGAGGCCGCTTATTTGTACCTGTAATTGCGCGACCACGTCGGCCATTATCTAATAAAGCATCAACAGACTCTTGAAGCATACGTTTTTCATTACGAACAATAATATCAGGAGCATTTAATTCAAGAAGACGTCTCAAACGATTATTACGATTTATAACTCGACGATACAAATCATTAAGATCTGATGTCGCAAATCTACCTCCATCCAATGGAACTAATGGGCGTAAGTCAGGTGGTAAAACTGGCAATATTGTTAAAATCATCCATTCTGGTTTATTACCAGATTCAACAAAACCCTCTATTAGTTTCAAACGCTTTGATAGACGTTTTAGCTTCGTCTCAGATTTTGTAGCACCCATATCTTCACGCACTTTAATAATCTCATGTTGCAAATCTATGGTCATAAGCATTTCACGAACAGCTTCGGCACCCATACGAGCATCAAATTCATCTCCATATTGCTCTAGAGCATCAAGATACATTTCATCAGTCATTAGCTGGCCGCGCTCAAGCTCAGTCATACCAGGCTCAACAACTACAAATGCTTCAAAATATAAAACGCGTTCGATTTCTCTGAGAGTCATATCGAGCATGAGCCCAATTCGAGATGGTAATGATTTCAGAAACCAAATGTGTGCAACCGGGCTAGCCAGTTCTATGTGCGCCATCCTCTCTCGACGTACTTTTGTTTGTGTGACTTCTACGCCACATTTTTCGCAGACAACTCCGCGATGCTTCAAGCGCTTATATTTTCCACATAGACATTCATAATCTTTAATTGGGCCAAATATTTTGGCGCAAAAAAGACCATCCCTTTCTGGCTTAAATGTGCGGTAATTGATGGTTTCTGGCTTTTTCACTTCGCCAAAAGACCAAGAGCGCACCATGTCCGGAGATGCTAATCCAATACGAATTGCATCGAAATCATCAACCGGGTTTTGATGTTTAAAAAGTTTTAGCAAATCTCTCATTAGTCAGTCTCCAGCTCGATGTTAATACCCAAAGATCTAATTTCCTTGACTAAAACGTTGAACGATTCCGGCATCCCAGCATCCATGTAGTGTTCACCATCTACGATATTTTTATACATTCTTGTACGACCTTGAACATCATCTGATTTAACAGTCAGCATTTCCTGTAAAGTGTAAGAGGCTCCGTAGGCTTCAAGGGCCCAAACCTCCATCTCTCCGAATCGCTGACCTCCAAACTGCGCTTTTCCACCTAGCGGCTGTTGAGTTACTAAGCTGTATGGTCCTGTTGAGCGTGCATGCATCTTATCATCAACAAGATGATTGAGTTTTAACATATACATATAACCAACAGTAACATCACGATCAAATTTATCTCCCGTGCGACCATCCCAAAGTGATGACTGTCCTGTATCATCAAAATCGGAGAGTTCGAGTAATTTTTTAATTTCAGCTTCAGATGCTCCATCAAATACTGGCGTGGCTGTTGGAACACCATTTACTAGATTGCTAGCTAACTCGAAAATTTCTTGATCATTAAAAGATTTGAGATCTTCTAACCTACCGCCAGTCTTGTTATACACAGTATTTAAAAACTGACGAAGTTTAGTGATTGATTCTTGTTTTTTAAGCATGAAATCAATTTTTTTGCCAACTCCCATTGCTGCCCATCCGAGGTGTGTTTCCAACACTTGTCCTACATTCATTCGCGAAGGTACGCCTAACGGATTTAACACGATATCTACAGGAGTGCCATCCTCAAGGTAAGGCATATCCTCGACTGGAACAATTGTTGAAATAACACCTTTATTACCATGCCTTCCTGCCATCTTGTCACCAGGTTGAATTCTCCTTTTAACAGCCAAGTAAACCTTAACCATCTTTAAGACACCAGGCGCTAAATCGTCACCAGCTGTTATCTTATTTTTTTGAGTTTCAAAACGTTGATCAAACTCATCCCTCTGTAATTTCAGTCGCTCAAATGATTTTTGCAATTGTTCATTTGCATTATCATTTTTAAGACGTATTTCAAACCATTTCTCTCTTTCTAATTCATCGAGATATGATTTTGTAATTTTGCTTCCAGACTTAAGTTTGTTTGGTCCGCCTTGTGCCATTTTCCCAATGAGCATCTTTTCCATACGCTCATAAATATCATCTTCAAGTATGCGTAACTTGTCATCAAAATCCTTACGAGCACTCTCAAGTTCGGATTTCTCAATAGATAATGCACGTTGATCTTTTTCAACTCCATCACGAGTAAATATACGAACATCGATAACAGTCCCTTCCATGCTAGGTGGAACACGAAGACTAGTGTCTTTAACATCAGAAGCTTTCTCACCAAAAATTGCTCTTAACAATTTTTCTTCTGGTGTCAACTGGGTCTCACCTTTTGGAGTAACCTTACCTACTAGAATATCGCCAGACTTAACTTCAGCGCCAATAAATGCGATACCAGACTCATCAAGTTTTGCAAGAGCTGTATCACCCACATTAGGAATGTCAGAAGTTACATCTTCTGAGCCAAGTTTTGTATCACGAGCGACACATTGTAATTCCTCTATATGGATGGTTGTGAATCGATCCTCTTTGACAACATTTTCGGAAATTAAAATTGAATCCTCAAAGTTGTAACCATTCCATGGCATAAACGCCACTTTTAAGTTTTGTCCAAGTGCGAGTTCACCCATATCGGTAGATGGCCCATCTGCCATTACATCGCCAGCAGAAATTTCATCACCAATCTTGACAAGTGGTTTTTGGTTAATGCAGGTATTTTGATTTGAACGTGTATATTTTGTTAGATTATATATATCTACTCCTGATTCTTCAGCAGTAATCTCATCATCATTTACACGAACAACAATTCTCGAAGCGTCTACAGAGTCAACACGACCTCCACGACGAGCGACAACTGTTACCCCAGAATCAATCGCAACTGTGCGCTCAATTCCCGTTCCAACCAGTGGAGCTTCCGCACGCAAAGTGGGTACAGCTTGTCGTTGCATATTTGACCCCATTAAAGCGCGGTTTGCATCATCGTGCTCAAGAAAAGGTATCAAAGCTGCAGCTACAGAAACAATTTGCCGAGGGCTAACGTCCATGTAACTTATATCAGCAGGAGCAGCAAGTGTTGTCTCATTCTTGAAACGAACTGCAACAAGATCATCAACAAATTTTCCATTTTTATCCATTTCAGCATTTGCTTGAGCCACCATATATTGGCTCTCTTCAATTGCTGAAAGATAATCAATTTCCATTGTAGCTTTGCCACTCTTGACACGACGATAAGGTGTTTCAAGAAAACCATATTCATTTGTTCTTGCATACACAGCCAAAGAATTTATAAGACCAATATTAGGTCCTTCTGGAGTTTCAATTGGACATACACGACCATAATGAGTTGGATGAACATCGCGAACCTCAAAACCTGCTCGCTCACGAGTTAAGCCGCCAGGCCCGAGTGCAGAGACACGTCGTTTGTGAGTAACTTCTGATAAAGGATTATTCTGATCCATAAACTGCGATAATTGTGAGGACCCAAAGAACTCTTTGACTGCTGCGGCTACTGGTTTAGCATTAATCATATCTTGCGGCATTAATCCATCTGCTTCAGCTTGAGTTAAACGTTCTTTAACAGCTCGTTCTACTCTGACTAATCCGACACGAAACGCATTTTCTGCCATTTCTCCAACACTTCTAACGCGACGGTTACCCAGATGATCAATGTCATCTACAGTTCCTAAACCATTTCTTATGTCAATTAAAGTTGAGAGAACTGCGAGGATATCATCCTTGCTTAATACGTTTTCACCATCTGAATTATCTCGACCAACTCGTCGATTGAATTTCATTCTTCCTACATTTGATAAATCATATCTATCAGGATTAAAGAATAGATTTTGAAATAAATTTTCGGCTGCTTCTTTTGTTGGAGGTTCACCAGGTCGCATCATTCTGTAAATTTCTACAAGTGCTTCGAGGCGAGTTGATGAAGGATCTATATTAAGTGTATTTGAAATAAACGGACCACTATCAAGATCATTTACATAAAGAGTACTTATCTCATCAATACCAGCTTCAATTAATTCCCCAATTAATTCATCAGTCAATTCAGTGTTTGCTGGTGCAAGTAACTCTCCTGTCTCAACATCAATAATGTCTTGCGATAAACGATGACCCTCTAAATATTCATTTGGAACAACTAATCTATCTACTTTGGATTGTGTCATCTCACGAACATGTCTTGCAGTAATCCGCTTTCCTTCTTCCACGATTAACTTGCGACCAAGTTTTATGTCGAAAGCTGCAGTATCACCACGCAATCTCTCGGGGACCAAAGCCATTTTTATCTCTTTCTTTGAAAGATAAAATTCATTATTCTCGAAAAACAATTCCAGCATTTCCTCATTGGACATGCCTAAAGCTCTAAGAATAATAGTTACTGGTAATTTTCGACGACGATCGATGCGAGCAAAGACAGAATCTTTTGGGTCAAATTCAAAATCAAGCCAAGAGCCGCGATAAGGAATTACACGTGCTGAGAATAGTAATTTACCAGAGCTGTGTGTCTTACCTTTATCATGATCAAAAAATACTCCAGGAGATCGATGCAATTGAGAAACAATTACTCGCTCAGTACCATTAACTACGAAAGTTCCATGATCAGTCATTAATGGCATTTCGCCTAAATACACTTCTTGCTCTCGTATATCTTTGACTGGTTTAGGATTTCCACTCGCTTCTTTATCGTAAATTATCAAACGAACCAATACACGTATTGGAGCTGCGTATGTTAAACCTCGCATTTGACATTCTTTAACATCGAATACAGGTTCGCCGAGTTTATAATTTACGTATTCAAGTGCTGCGTTGCCTGAATAACTTACAATTGGAAATACCGTCTTGAAAGCCGCATGTAACCCAATATCATCTCGATCATCAACCGTTTTTGATGTCTGCAAGAATTTAGCATATGAATCAACTTGAATAGATAACAAATTAGGTACATCTAAAATTGTTGGACGTTTGCCAAAATTCTTACGTATACGTTTTTTCTCTGTGAATGAATATGCCATTCAAGAATTCCTTGTTAGCCTCTGGTTAATAAGCGCAGACAAAAACCTAATCTAATCAGATTAGTTTTTTGTCTAATTTTGTTTAAACGACCATCTTTTACTGGTCGTTTGAGCATCCCATGATGCAACAATTACTTCAGCTCGACAGACGCGCCAGCTTCTTCAAGCTGTTTTTTTACTTCGTCTGCTTCATCCTTAGAAATGCCTTCTTTAACAGTTGAAGGCGAACCCTCTACAGTATCTTTGGCTTCCTTTAGTCCAAGACCAGTAATTGCACGAACAGCTTTAATAACAGCAACTTTGTTTGAACCAAAGCCTGTCATTACAACGTCGAATTCAGTCTTTTCTTCGGATGCGGCACCAGAATCAGCAGCTGGCCCAGCAGCAACTGCTACGGGTGCAGCAGCAGAAACGCCCCACTCCTCTTCAAGCATCTTGACGAGTTCAACAACTTCCATTATTGGCTTAGCACTCAATTCTTTGAGTAAGTCTTCATTTGATAATGCCATTTTTTTTTCCTCAATTATTTTCTAATTCTCTGAGATAGAGATATGTAAGTTAAACGTCCTGGTCGCCGCGAGCTGCAATCGTTCGAGCAAGCATTGCTGATGGCTCTGCGAGCAAACGAACTAATTGACTCGATGGTGCCACCAAAGTACCTAATAACATTGCACGCGCCTCATCTAGTGTTGGAAGTTCTGCCAGCTTCTTAAGATCAGAACCGGGTAGTAACTGCCCTCCAGTTGATAAAGAAATTGCTTGAAGAGCATTGTGTTCTTTAGCAAATTCCTTAATAACTCTAGCGGCAGCTCCAGGATCATCTTTTGCAAATGCAAGCAATAATGGTCCTTTTAAAGTTTCTTGCATACATTCAAAATCTGTTCCTAAGACAGCTCGTTTTGCGAGCGAGTTTTTAACAACTCGCAAATAAACACCTGCACCGCGCGCTTCCTTACGTAACTTTGTCATTTCTCCAACAGTCAAGCCTCTGTATTCAGCTGCAACGGCTGTAACAGAGTCCTCTGCGACTGCATTTATCTCTTTGACAAAAGCCTTCTTGTCTTCGAGTCTCAGTGCCATGATTTACTCCTGGCTTACGGTTATACAAAAGATGAAATCAAGTTTCATCACCCAGTTTTAAGGGCATCTACCCTTATGTCGGATGGATAACCAAAGCCCCATAAACTGACTAAGGTAATACCATCTACGTAGGCATTAATTAAGATTAACTTACAAGCTAATCACCTACGGTCTTTGACGAAAAACGCATCCTTGCGTTAAATTTGAAGATAATAAATAAATCTTCATAAATTTTTCTTTTACAAACTATTACTCATGCATCAACAGTTGATCTGTCTATAGTTACACCTGGACCCATAGTTGAGGAAATAGTTAACTTTTTAAAGTAAGACCCCTTTGCAGAAGCAGGTTTTGCTTTTTTTAAATCAATTAGTAAAGTATTTAAATTCTCTTTTAGAGCTGTTATTTCAAAATCTGCGCGGCCTATTGCACAATGGATAATTCCACCTTTATCTGTTCGATATCGAACTTGACCAGCTTTCGCATTTTTAACTGCATTTTCAACATCTGCTGTAACTGTGCCCACCTTTGGGTTTGGCATAAGGCCACGTGGACCAAGTATCTGACCAAGCTGACCAACAATACGCATAGCATCAGGAGTAGCTATTACAACATCGAAGTTTAATTCACCGCCTCTAATTTTTTCAGCAAGATCTTCAAAACCAACAATATCTGCACCCGCATTAGATGCTTTATCAGCATTCTCTCCTTGAGCAAAAACAGCGACGCGCATAGTTTTTCCAGTTCCATTAGGCAAAACAATCGAGCCACGAACAACTTGATCTGACTTACGAGGGTCTACCCCAAGATTTACTGACACATCAACGCTTTCTGGAAAATTTGCAGTAGCATGATCTTTGACTAGACCAAGAGCAATATCAACTTCGTAAGTCATCTCTGAGTTAATTTTTTCGAGAGCAACTTTTCTTTTCTTAGTGAGTTTAGCCATTAGTTTACACCCTCGACTTCAATTCCCATACTACGGGCAGTACCCGCAATTGTACGAACTGCCGCATCAATATCTGCAGCTGTTAAATCAGCCATTTTAGCTGAGGCAATCTCTTCAAGCTGAGCACGATTCACTTTGCCTACTTTTTCGGTATTTGGAGCCCCAGATCCACCTTCAAGACCTGCGGCCTTTAGAAGTAAAATTGATGCCGGTGGCGTTTTTGAAATAAATGTAAAACTTCTATCACTGTACACTGTAATAACAACAGGAATTGGTAGTCCTGGCTCAACATCTTGTGTCTGAGCGTTAAAAGCTTTACAAAACTCCATAATATTCACACCATGCTGCCCAAGAGCTGGGCCAACAGGAGGAGATGGGTTTGCTTTGCCCGCTGGTACTTGCAATTTGATATAACTGGCAACTTTTTTCGCCATTGTAAAATCCTTTCGAGTTCAAACGCCCTTACCTAAAAGAGCTCCTCGTAAAATGTTTCCTTATTATTATAAGGATAAAAACCTAAATCACTAAGCCTTTTCGACTTGACTAAAATCTAACTCAACAGGCGTTGACCGACCAAGAATTTGGACCCCCACCTGAATCCTACTTTTTTCATAATTAACCTGTTCAACTATTCCTGAGAAATCATTGAAAGGCCCGTCTGTAACTCGAACAACTTCTCCTGGCTCGAAGAGCACTTTTGGTCGAGGCTTATCAACACCCTCTTGAACACGCTGTAATATCCTATTGGCTTCCTTCTCCGAAATAGGTGCTGGGCGATCACTGGACCCGCCAATAAAACCAAGTACTTTTGGCACTTCTTTAACAAGATGCCATGTCTCATCATCCATTTCCATTTGCACTAATACATATCCCGGAAAAAACTTACGCTCACTACGACGCTTTGCACCCTCCCGCATCTCTACTACCTCTTCAGTTGGAACTAAAATCTTTCCAAACTTACTTTGTAATTCCATGCGCTCAATTCTCTCTTCAAGAGCACTCTTTACACGATGCTCAAAGTTTGAATATGCATGAACGATGTACCAACGTAAGGCCATTCTCTATATCCCATTTACCCTATTTAAATGGCATTAACCAATTAAATAAGAAACTAACTTAAGTAAAGCCATATCCAACAACCAAAAAAACGCCATCATCACAATGGTAAAGACAAAAACAGCAATTGCTGTTTGTGTAGTCTCTTGTTTAGTTGGCCACACAACCTTTCGAATTTCTACACGTGAGCCCTGAATAAATTGCCAAAGTTTCTGGCCTTGGACGCTGGTCATAGATATCAATATACCTACTGAGGTTCCAGCTAAAACCATTAAAACACGAACCGCCTGTGGCAAGCTTGTTTCAGATACACCTGTATCAAAGTAATAATATGCATAAATTCCGGCAATAATAACTAATACCGCAATTAATAATTTAAATTTATCGAGCATACTGTTTTCTGATGTTTCTATTTTTACATTCATTTTTTATATCATTCGTTGTTCAAATGGCAGGCCAGGAGGGAATCGAACCCCCAACCTGCGGTTTTGGAGACCGCCGCTCTGCCAATTGAGCTACTGGCCTAAACTTTTTACTCAATAACTTTTGCTACAACACCAGCACCAACAGTTCGGCCACCCTCTCGAATAGCAAAACGCAAACCATCTTCCATGG
>MDTC01171218.1_pt1 | contig 26945 bp, 23 predicted proteins | sample 811181 | NCBI WGS metagenome assembly MDTC01 (sample SAMN05326644, study PRJNA326480) | marine metagenome | isolation source: seawater | place: Pacific Ocean: North | collected 2011
CTGACCAGTAGAACTCTGCTCACCACGGCCTCAGCAAGGCGTATCGGACTTAAACGAGGACGGATGATGGAGCTTCATGGCGCGCAATGGCGAGGGGTCGGTTCGGCCCCGAGCTAGATTACTGGTCGCCAAAGGTAGCTTCTCTGTTATGGGAGGAGGAGAAAGGGATATTATCAGAAATCTACCTGCCCTATCAAAGAAATTCAAAGTTACGGTAGCTACTCTTGACAGTTCTAATGAGCTCGAATCATTATGTGAAGAATACGGCCTTGATCTAATGAAACCGGATATTCGTTGGACTCCCTCCAAGAGACCGATATCTAGAATTTTGGATAGAGGATTCTCCAGTTCCTTGGGGAGCTGGAAATCGATTGAGGGATTAGTTGAGGCTTTAGGAGATTTGGATTACTTACATCTGACGAGCGGAGATGGCAGTCTCTCTATCTTGGAAATCATCCCCGATAGTGTATCAGTACACTTGCATCTGCTTGAACCTCACCGAGGGCTTCATGAGGATGTTTTGCATCGTATGGTGGATGGAACCCCTAGGCGTAATCTTAGCTTTACTAGAGTGGCTTTGAGTATGGCCAGAAGAAAAGACTTGTCCAAAATCAGAAGAGTTTCCTCAAGAGACAGAACTGCAATCAGTGGGAATTCAGAGTTTACATCTTCACGTATCGAAGACGTATATGGAATTCCATCAGGAGTTTTACCTCCCAGCTTGGACCCAGAAGAGTTTTCATCGAATCGCCTAAAGGACGAGAGTTCGTCCTTGTTTGAGATTGATAGTCCATATGCAGTGACCATAGGAAGAGCGAGTTGGGCCAAAGGAACTTGGGAGACAATTTCTATGTTAAGTGGGACCGGCTTCTCACTCGCATTGGTTGGCGGAGGAGAAAATGAAAGTATTGATTCTCTAATTAAACATGCTAAGTCATGTCAAGTAGGGTTGTGGGTCGCCCCAAGGCTTGATTCGTACGATCTTTGCAGTCTTGTCGAAGGAGCGGTAGCAGTCGTCAGTATGGCTCATTCGGAGCCTTTTGGGCTTACTCCGATTGAAGCGCAGTCTCTTGGAACGCCAGCTCTTTTCGTAAATGAGGGAGGATTCAGAGAGACGATATCTGATGGGGTATCGGGAAGGCTTCTTCCCAGAGATGACTATTCTGCTTGGCATGAGGCTCTAGCAGAGGCAGGAAAAGCAGACAATCGTTCTTCCTGGTCAAAGAATGGTAGAGATAATATTGCCAATATGGGACTGAACCCAGAGGTATTTTCCAAGAGGCTGGAAGAGATTTTTCTAAGTTTGGAATGAGCCTATTCAATCCTAACTATCTTCGGTAGCGTGAATTTGAATACCAGTGCTGAAGATGTTATTCCTAGAGTCAGTAGGGAGAAGGAGGCCCATAGAGGTAAAATAGAAGCTGTTTCAGTAGGGAGCCAGAATGGGAGAACATCGAATAGAGATTCGCCTCTGACTAATTTTCCTCCAATAGAAGAAGCCATTGAAGTCATTAGGAATGCAACACCTGCTGTTGCGGACTGTAGAAATGCCAGAGGTCTTTCTTCCCATAATCCAGGGCCCATCCTAATCCTTCCTATCACGAAAGCGCTCCAGAAGCCTAGAGCTAGCCCACTGTACACGAACTTATTGTACAGAAGCGCACTTTCTGCTTGACCGTCCGCCGCAATATTGCCACTCAGAATAGCGATTGGTAGGAAAATTAGAGCCAATACGGAGCCAGCCAATGATGCCCTATCCATAGTAACCATTAGCGATTCGTTGTTGATTTCCGAAGTAGGGACGATCCTAGAAATTGAACAGCCTATGGCGCACAGTGTAGCTAGTACCATCGAACCAACTACAATCTCCGCCATTGCAGTATGGAATGTTGCAGCACCCACCATTATTCATTACCTCCGTTATACTCAGGATCTTCTATCCATTCTTGTGATTCTGGATTCCAAAGCCAACCAGGATTCTCTTCAGACCTTACCATTTCTGATGATGCGACAATTTGTGTCTGGTCCATATTATCTCTCTCAATAGTTGGGTAGAGACGAGCTTGTAGGGTTACTAAGAATGAGATAATCAATAATGCGAATGCGAAAGAATGTGCTCTGGCTGACCACACCTCTCCCTCGAATGGAGGAGGGGCGGTACCCATCTTTAGCCAAGGCTGTTCTATAGCAAAGGTCCCGTTGTACGTAGTTACCCTATACAGGATGTTAGCCTCTCCCATGGTAGCGGGAATGCTGACTTCCCAATCATTGCAGAAGTCTTCTGTCAGTTCTATACAGACCGACTCTACAGAGATGGGGTTCCACTCTCCGTCAAGCATCCATTCCACACTAATGTCAGTTGAGTTCCTAGTGCTAATGGACAATGGACTATTATCACCTGAGACCCTGAATGAGGGTGCTATCCAGTCATTTGCCAACCCGGGGAGTCCCTCCGGAACGTCTTGGACAATCACTTCGAATTTTTCACTAACTCCGGAGTATGCCTTGTCACCCGGATAACCGCCATGATGGATCTCTGCATACAAGCTATGGCTACCAGAGTTTGTAGGCGAAAGAAGTACCCATGTTACTGTAACTGAGCCACTGGAAGCGGCTTTTGTCTCGATATAATTGGATGATCCCCCATTCGGATCCTGAATCAGATGCCAGCCGTGATCTTCAGGCGTGTCTGAGTTTCCATTTAGAGACCCTAGAATGAAAATTCCAATGATGTTGCTAGGAGTACTGATATCTTCGATTGTGACATGAATGGCAACTGCCTGTCCTGAAAATACCTCATTACCAAGAGTGATTTCGATAGTTGCTTCTGATGGCATACTTAGAGCGGGGTCGCCATGGCACGAACCACCACAGGAATAGTCCCTGTCTCCGTCGCCGTTCCCCCCTGGATTCGCTAAAGAGCTCCCTGGAGTTAGGATTAGCGTGATACAAATAAGAAACACAAACGCGTTTCGGTTCATTCTGACTTCCTCCTGGCCTCGAAGAATGCGAATATCAGAGATAAAACTCCCAGGCTAATCATGATTCCAGAGATGATTACTGATGCAAGTGGTGTTGCTTCCTCAGTTGATTCTAGATTTTCGGAAGCGATAGATGTCGCATCTACACTGACATGATTCTGACCATCTACTACCCATACTATCTCTTGATCATTTACTACTGAGGTCACAACGTAGTATAATGTGGTTGCAACTGGGACTGGCTCACTCCATTCCTGATATGTCGTCGACCCGATTGGAATCAAGGGAGAAGGAACTGGTTCGCCCCAAACTGGCATATCATCGAACATAGTTAATCCCACCACAGAGGATATTGGGGTCGTAGATCTGTAGATTCTATATTCGTCTGATGGGCCAGCCCAGACTAGGTTTACTCTGTCTCCCTGCAAGGTTGCCGTTAAAGACTGGGGAGTTTGGGGCTCATCATATACTATTGTCGATATCGAGGATTGGGTTTCCTGCATATCGTCAACTACTGTAAGTGAGATTGAATGAGGACCGGGGCCCATAGTAACGTCAATGGTGCTTCCAGATACCTCAACACCGTCTATTATCCATAAGTACGAGGAGACTTCCCCATCCGGATCAAAGGAACTGGTTGCATCGAAAGTGGCGGTAGATCCTGAGATGGGCGGAGATGGAGTGGTCGACCAAAGTGGGACCGGAGGTAGGTTTGCTATTGTCACTGAGGCTGAAAGATTTGTGTGGAGACCCCATGGATCAGTAGCCGTAACTATTACCTCCCACAGTTGTCCAGGCTCGAGTCTGATCGAGTTTACGGTATCGTTTCCTTCTAGATCGGGAACAATGAAGCCGTCCCTGAACCAAGTGTAATCCAGTACAACTGGTTCATTGTCCGGATCCTCTGTACGAGATATTGCCAATAGGTCATTCAAAGAGTCTGGAGGGGCTTCCATGTTCCCAATTGGAGCGCTCTCTAAGGAGACCTCTAGAATGACTGGGCGGGCATTTTCAATTACTCTAGAGTTTGTTTTCATCGAGGTCCCGAGGCCCTCTCCATCTCCCGGGATCACCTGTACTGACCAGTGTTCATCTCTATGCACCTCCGAAGACGGAATGGAGTCTAATCCATCAAACTCAGTAATCCACTCACCGTCGACCCACCATCTAATTTGACTAGCCTGCTCGGAGTCTCCATCAATATCAAATTGCTCCCATTCTACATACAGGTCCGAGTCTGTTGTCAGTTTTCCCTCGGGGAGAAGTGAGATATTCGTAACCACGGGCGGGGTATTGACAATATTTACAGCGGGAGTTACGAACCAGTCAGACCACACTAAACCATCGAAAACTCGAACATGTGACTCCCATGTTTCTCCCTTCGAAGTGAAGGAAGGGTCAACTGTTGTTTCATCATTGAATGCGGCTACCATGGATGAGTCTCTAAACCATCTAATCTCAGTGGACTGGATTGTGTCTCCATCTGGATCGTAAGGAGTATATATCAATTGCAAGGAGTCGGTGGTAACGGTATTTCCAGAAGTTGTAATGAATGCAGAAACAGAAGGTCCTGTATTGGAAGAGCCTATGATGACTATCCCGCTGTATACGGTATCTCCAAAGTCAGAAGAGTCACTCGGAGTAACTGAAACCTCCCATTCATCTCCTGATCTTATCATGAAGCTGGAGACGGTTCCTTCCCCGTCTAGCTCCGTGACCCTAGAGCCATCTAGGAACCAGTAAATAGTGGTCTGTTGTGTATCTTGTGGATCTCCATCTAAGTCAAAGTAATCCCAGTTCATTATCAGATCATCGTCATCCATGGGAGATTCCGGCCCTATTGACAAGCTCCTAGCGATTGGTACGGTGTTTCCTATGGAAATTGGATCCAGGGAAACCGTCTCTCCAAATTCATTTCCATCATTGGGAGTGACCTCGACTCTCCAGCTCTGGCCCTTAGAGATCCAGGAGTTTGGAATATCGGTTAGGTCATCTATCTGAGTGACTCTGAGCCCGTCTCTGAACCAGTGAATGGAGGTGCCCTGCTCAAAATCACCGTCTTCGTCGTAGTATGTGTAGCTGACTCCCAAACCTGTCTCCTTAGTAGGCGACGCCGGGACATAGCTGACAGAGGACGCAATCGGAGGTGCATTAGTAGATCCAGAGTCCTCGCTTGACTGATAAGTCAGGGTTGCCCAGCCGTCTCCTGCATTGTTTCCATTGCCGTTAGCAGCCATGACCGCCAGAGAGAAAGTTACCGAACCTGAGCCAGCTGAAGGGGCAGTCCAATCCAAAGACCAGCTTCTGTAATCTGGAAATGAGTGAGTTCCCTGATTTCCAGCAGAATTGACTTGTGTATTCATTATTCCAAAACTAGATGCCAGAGTTCCGCTGGACACCTGTAAGTTGAATCCCCCCTTCGATCCGGAGACTCCTCCGTTCATTCCTATATCCAAGGCATAGCTCTGGCCGGGAGAGTAACTAGAGGGAAAATTATGAGTGGGTACTGGAGAGGCCGCAGAGCCTCCGTGGCAACCACAGCCATTTGAAGAATTATACTTGCCACTACTATTGGCTATTGCCATCTGGGAAGCGGATGAAAGAAGTAAGAATATCACTATCACCGAGATGGCCCCGCGTCGTGGCATAGCTAACCATGGGAGATGCAGACTGAATAAATTCATTGGTTTTAATCGGACCATTCATCCGCTGCATTCATTGATTGTCCCCTCGTCGGAAGGCCATGGGACCGATCGAGAAGGTAGCGATTATTGGTGCGGGAAATATGGGCTCTGGCATAGCACAGAAGAGTGCTCAGGAGCGTTTCGAGGTCCAAATGGTGGATCGAGAGCAAGAATGGGTAGATAGGGGGGTCAGCATTGTCTCAGGATTTCTTAAGGAAGCTGAAGATCGAAGGATATTCAGCCCTAAGCAAGTGGAGCAGATAAAATCAAGGATAACCGGAGTGGTGGGGACAGAGAATGTTGATCCGTCTACAGATTTAGTCATTGAAGCTGTTTTCGAGGATTTTGAAATTAAAAAATCTGTATTTGAGATCCTAAATGATGTCTGTGATGAACATACCATACTAGCTAGCAATACATCTTCATTGTCTGTTGATGAGCTAGCATTATCGACTGGAAGGCCAGATAGATTTGTCGGTTTGCACTTCTTTTACCACCCTGCAAAAAATAGGCTTGTTGAGGTGATTCCAGCTACTGAAAGTTCTGAGAGTAGCGTCAAGCTAGTTGAGCAGTATTGTAAGTCAATGGGGAAAGTAGTCATCATTTGCAAGGACCGTCCTGGTTTTGTGGTAAACCGTTTCTTCGTCCCATGGCTAAATGAAGCGTGTAGACTTCTGGAAGAGGGGATTGGTAGCACGGCACAGATTGATTCGGTTGCTAGATCTTCATTTATGATTGGAATGGGGCCATTCGCTTTGATGAACCTTACTGGGCCTCCTATTGCTCTACACTCCGCCGATTACTTGGCTGAGCAATTGGATACTCCTAGGTATATCGGATCTGATTCCCTTAGAGAGCTTGTAAAAGAAGGAGGGTTATGGGAAATTGGAGAGTCAGGCGAGTGCGATGATGATACTGCAAGAGTAATTTCCGAGAGGCTGTTAGGACAGGTTTTCTCGGTATCTGCCCAGATAGTGGATGAGGAGATATGCTCGATGGAGGATGTTGATAGAGGGGCAAAGGTTGGGTTAAGATGGGCCAAAGGGCCCTTTGAGCTTGCCAATGAAATAGGAGTTGATGAAGCTTCAAGGATGGCTATAAATTACTCTGAATTGGCCGGAATAGAGCTACCAGAATGGTTCTCCACTAAGACGGAAGAGTTTGAGTTCTCTTATGTTGATTTGAGTGTAGAAGGCGAAATTGCAACAGTAAGATTGAATCGTCCAGAGGCGATGAACGCTCTGAATGTAGACCTTGTCTCTCAATTAGGCGAGGTCATGGAAGAAATTGATTCAATACAAGATATTTCCACAGTAGTGTTCGAAGGAGCAGGTAAGGCGTTTGTCGCTGGAGCAGATGTGAAATTCTTTGTAGATAAGCTCAGAGAGGACTCTTTCAAGGAGATATACGAATTTACCTCACATGGACATGATGTCCTCAATAGAATCGAGAGATGCGATAAGACAACTATTGCCCTGACTACAGGTTTAGCACTTGGCGGTGGTCTTGAGCTAGCACTTTCCTGTGATTACCGGATTGGCACTAGGAGGACACAATTCAGATTTCCAGAGACTTCTATAGGGATATACCCAGGCCTCGGTGGAACTCAGAGAACTACGAGGATTTGTGGGGTAGAATGTGCTCGTTACGCTGTATTAGCTGGCAACTTTCTAGATTCTTCGTTAGCATTAGATTTGGGACTCCTAACTCACAAAGTGAAATCCTCCGAAGTTGAGAGTACTGTTGCGACCCTAGTTGGGAAGAAGCCTCGTCAGAAGTATCCAAAAAAGCCGTTGAATGATGAAAGTGAGGTTGTTCGCTTCGCATCGAGTTTCTACTCTGACGATAATATCGGTGACCTAATTTCTGGAAAAATACCTCCAGGATATGATTCCGAAGACCCAATGGTCTCAAGACAACTAAAATCACTCTCTAGAGCGGCGCCGGTCGCCCTCAGAATAGCGGGAGATTTGCTCTCTGATGTCAGAACCGGTACTTCTCTTGAAGATGGTTTGAATCTCGAGCTAGATAGATTAGAAGAAATATTCAGCACACGAGATGCGGAAGAGGGGCTAAGTGCTCTGATCGAAGGTAGACGTCCCAAGTACAGCTCTTGCTAGAGATCCTTCAGGGGAGACTGGACCCAAGCGGGGGCCCTGTAGTTAGCTATAGCTGCAAAGAGTATCGAGCTGATACTTATCTTAGGCATCTCACCAGAGATGTCCTCGTCTCCAATCGTTTCTTCAATCCATTGTTCTAGAAATTTATCCATTTTCATTGCCTCCTACTGGTGTAGATTTAACACTAAACCATGGAAACTAGTATTTGATTGGCATAGTAATGGTGATTACACGTAGGTGCATTTTATACACTAGATACCTTGTGGAATACCTGTTAATATGTCAGAGGAGCCGCTTAGATTAACAAAGAGGGACATAAGAAAGGTAGAGAATCAAGTCGATGAGGTGATGCACCTTGGTAAGGATATACGTACATTATTTTCTAAATACAATGATGAAAAATTTGATATCAGCTGGGAAGTAGATTCTGCGGTCGATGCATTCTCAGTTTTCAGTTCGAGATGGACAACAGAAATTCTGGCTACTCTCTACATAGCAGGAGATCGAAGATTTAACGAAATGAGGAGCTTATTGAGAGGCATTAGTAGCCGAACTCTGTCTGATAAATTAACTACGTGTGTAGAATTCGGCTTGGTAGAGAGGCTGGTTGAGGATGGACCTCCAGTTAGGGTGAGATACAGTCTAACTGAGCATGGTAGGAGAGCTGGGAAGCTACTCTCTCCATTGGTTGCCTACATGAAAATTCACAATGGAAAAATCGAAGGTCCCAAGTAGGGCATCCATAGAAAATTTTGAATGAGCATTAAGACACATCATTAAAGCCCCTGATGTCAACCAGCAAGTTGTGGCGCTAGTTGATCAATGGAGGATTAACCGCCCGTGGTATGTAGACTCAATAGGTGCCTTAGCAGGAGCTGCATTAGGTCTAGGAGGTGGTTTCCAACTACTATTCCCTGCAACTCAGGGAACCATGATAGCACACAGAGAAACTGGTTGGGAGCATCCATTGAGGCTCAGGATTTTAGAAGCTCTAGAAAGATCACCTGGAATACATTTCAGGGAGTTGCAGAGAAGGCTCTCTGCCGCTAATGGTACCTTGCGCCATCATCTTGATACTCTCACAAAAGAAGGGGTCGTAACTGTGGTACCAGTTAACGGGCGAACCTGCTACTACTTCGGGGCTCCAGCGCAAGTTGAGATTCTGGAGGGGACCGGAGTCATGGACGATTCCAGAGCGGCGGCCATGATGCCAGTCGGGCTTTCAGAAGTCCAAAGAGTGGTGATAGCGAGGCTTACGGAGGATGAAGATCCTGCGTCACAGGCTCAACTTGCCAGGGACCTAGGAAGATCCAGGGCCTCTGTCCACTCTGCAATTTCAGTACTTAGGAAAAGAGGGATCCTAGATCAGACTGGCCTATCACTTGCTCCCCACCTAAATGGTTTGAAGAGATGTAAAGTTGAGTATCCATGGCTTGACATTAGAGTGACTGCTCGTGATTGTTAAAATGTGGATAATTGCCATATTTGGTGTCCATGTTTAGGAATTCTATAGAACCCCCAATATCGGGCGGAGGTTGTGTTCAGGCTAAGACTGGTCGAATTTCCGATGCCGACAGGAAGTACAAACCCTGATGTCTTACTAGCTTGGTTGCTAGACTCAATGGGCCTAGTCAGGAGAAAGGTTGAGGGAGGAGGCGTAGAAGAGGGGCAAGGAGCACTTCATCGGATTATGATGGAGGCCTTCTTGAAAGAACCATTGGGGAGGTGGGATGCAAAATCACTATGCGAAGTAACGGGCCTTTCACAAACTGGGATTCATCACCAAATGATTAAACTGAGGGAATGTGGACTAATATCCTCCAACACAGATGGAGGATGGCATATCCATGTTCTGCGGGGAGGGAGTATCTCATCGGCACTCGAGTTAGTTACTAACGAGGCGCGAACCGTTCTTAAACTGAGGATGAGGGAGCTATCTGATTCGATAATAGAATCTGAGGAAAGAATGTCAGTAATTTCATCCGAAGAGACTCTGCCATTCAAAATTATGATTTCAGAACCTGGCCCGATCTCTGAAGAAGATAGCCATCTGACATCATTGACTAAAGATCTAGGGCTGTCTGGAGAGAGAGTGAGATCAGGAGATAGCTTGGCCAGTAATATCCTAATTGAGCTTTGCACCATTAGTGACCCAATCACCATTCTCGCACTTTCAGATAAGATGGGAGAGACTCGTTCCAGAGTGGGGAGGTCGGTTGACAAGATGAGAGTAGCTGGAATAGTTGAGAGGGTCCCCATGATGAATAGAATAGCTCAGGATATTTTTATTGGGGTTATGAGGCAATTTGATGCCAGAGGGGAAGAATGGCTGATGACCAGAGGGGGTTTGGGTAGACTTGATGATTCTATTTCCGAGAGTTTGATATCTGGTGCGAAAAGTAAGTCTTTGAGTATTGATAAGGTCGAGGAGATACTATTGGATGTTGATCTGGATTCCCAGAAGATACTCCTCAACACTCTGGGAGGGAGGATGCCGTATGGATTCAGAGTTTCTGGAAAAGATGGCGGCATGGTCACAGAGAATGTCATGAGGAGTGCTGACAGAACGCTGAGGAGGCTGAAGACGGTGTCTCAAAGACTAGAAGAAGCTATCTCGTTTTGAGATTCATCTTCTTCTAGGTTTCGCAGATACCTGCTAACCTCATTTCCGAGTAATTCCTTATCCTGTATTGAATGTAGCCTAACCCTCATTGCGGACGCCCCTGGAAGACCCTTCGTAAATGAGACTGCGTGTCTCTTGAGGTTCTTACCTCCCGATTTATCATATACTTCTTGAGATAATTCTAGGTATCTATCCCAACACCACCTCCTCGCTTCCGAAGGACCGCCTCTCCCCCAAGGAGGAGTTCCGACTGACCAACCCATACCCTGCTTTATCTCATGGAATACTGTTGGTCTGCCTATGGCGCCTCTTCCAATCATTAAGCCAGAGGCCCTGGTAGCTTGGAGGCAGGCCTTAGCCGATTGAGTGTCTGTGACATCGCCATTTGCTATTACAGGAATGTCTACTGAGTCAGCGATTTCCTTGATTTGATCCCAATCTGCTATTCCTGAATATCTCTGTCTCAGAGTCCTACCATGAACACAAATCCTCAATACTCCTTCTTCTGCTAATCGCTGAGAAATTTCAAGAGCAGTATTTTCTCCTGATCCAGTCCCTAATCTCATCTTTACAGAGATTGGTACGTCGGTAGACGCTATGCATTTCCTAACCATGCTAACCACCCTATCAGGGTCCCTCAGAAGAGCGGCCCCCGCGTCGTTTCTACATACCTTAGGTGCAGGGCATCCAAAATTGATATCGATAATATCCGCTCTATCTTCTAGCATTTCTACAGTTTTTGCCATCTCTGAGATGTCTCCTCCAAAGATTTGAGGGATGAATGGACTCTCTCGAGGATCAGTTTCGACCTTAAGCCAAGAGTATGTATTCCTCCTAGTTAATCCAGACGCAGCGGTGAACTCTGTTACAGTAAAATCGGCACCACACTCTCTCGCGAGGAGCCTGTAAGCTAGATCTGTTACCCCTGCCATTGGGGCCAACGAAAGAGGAACAGGGCCAAAGTCCATGAACATGGGACTGGCTTTTCAGTTATCAGATGAACTAAGAAAAGATATTGTTGAGACTAGAAAGAGGACTCCCAGTCATCAACGTCCTGAGAGCGTTCCCAATCTACGTCAGATATCCCACTTTTAATCTTCAGAGTCTCTCTCGCGAGAAGCCAGTAAATTAGAGCTAGAGATCTCCTCCCCTTGTTATTGGCCGGTAGTACTAGATCGACGTTTCTCAATCTGTTATTGGCATCACAGATACCGATAACTGGCATACCCGAACTCACGGCCTCTGAAAGAGCCTGGGAGTCTGCGGCTGGATCCGTCACTACGATTACTTCCGGCTCGATGTATGTCCTGAGTCTCGGATTAGTTAGGGTCCCGGGAATAAATCTGCCAACAATTCTCTTCGCCCCTATGGCCTCAGCGAACATTCTTGCAGGCCGCTGACCATACTGACGAGCGCTGACTACCAGTATTCTGCTAGAGTCGTAATTAGCTAGGAATTTTGCCACAGTACGAATCCTAGAGTCGGTCTGCCTGATATCGATGTGATGAAGGCCGCTTCCATCTTGCCTGAAAGTATCCAAGAATGCTTTCATGTCAGAAGATTTCTGATTTGTGCCAATGTGAACAGCATGCTGCTCGTACGTATCAAGCGGTACAAGTGGGGTTAGGCTCTCATCCAAAGCGATTCCTCGGAGTGGGGCGAACTGCCAACCACTCATAAGCGCTACGCCGACTAGTTGCTCAACTTACTTGGCCTTATTCGAGCTCTGAGCTAAATGTACACTCGCCTTCTGAGTGTATTTCTGGGAAAACAATACATTTCTTCGTAACCCACAGTGAGACCCTAAACTCATCCTCAAACGAGAGTGTATCAATAGGGGCGGCTATCGCATAACCTCTGGCCCTGACTTGAAGAATCCAATTTCCATTGGTGAAACCTGAAGAGTTGCCTATAGAGACAGTACAGTCGCTCTCGCTTCTTAGCTCGAGTGACATCTGACCAACTGAACTGGTTGCGAGATACTCCCAGCACTTTTCTCCATTTGGTTTCAATAGAGTGATCTCGACGAATCTGAGCTCGTCCGTGTTATTGCCCAGTAATTCTCCAACTGTGGAGGACCACTCGAACGAAACTGAGAAGTCGAGTAGCATCTTTGAAACTGTCTCATCTACAGATATCGTACTCTCGTTAGAGTAGCAGTCTGTTTCCTGATTGGAGTTTTCCGCACTCGGTAGTATACACTCATTCTGTCCAAAAATGTGAGCCTGTACTATGGGCTCTACTGGTACTATCTCCTCACGAGGATCGTCTCGCATTCCCTCCATCAGCTCCCTCTGCATCGCGAGCCCCATACAACCACTAGAAGCGATGCTGAGAAGTATGATTAGAGACAAAAAGACAGATGAGGCGGCTCTGCTCACATTATTCCGAAGTGGAGGTATGTCTTGAATACGTGTGTAAAATGGGTGCCTCTCGGTACTCATAGGGAACGTCAAGGCCGTAGCTCAGTCCACCTTCGTCGTCATTGAGGCGATTAGTGGGAGGAGGCCGGATTCATGAATGTTCCACCCAATGACTGGAGTCATTTGAGTTGTAATCATTCCTCTTCGGATACTGCCCTGGGCTCATGAACTTCACGGAAGACAATTGTCCCTACTCCGATATGGTCCCTCAATGTTCTCACTAGGCTGAACTTAGCATACGACCAATTCTGATCATAAGCAATTGTGTCCGGAAGAGTCACCGTAAGGTCGTCTTTCTCAAAATCAATCTCGAAGTCGTCCCGTCCAGTATTCATCTTGAGTAGTGTCTCTACCTTTTCTTTGCGATCTTCCACGACCTTGACAATATTGTAATTGTATCTCAATGTTGATCCAGCTAATGGATGATTATAGTCAATTCTAGCACGCCCGGCACTCAAAAACTGTAGTACACCGGTCCTCCCACCAATCTCAACTGGAGCACCGATTGCGAGCATATTTGGATCTCTAACACTCCTCATCAAGACATTCTGACCGATTGTCTCCACCAGGCTCGCATCTCTCTCGCCATAAGCATCTGGAGCCTCTATGTCTATTTCGTAGTCTTTTTCAGCCTCAGCATCTGAGAGTGATGATTCGAAACCTGCGATCAGTCTACCGTCCCCTACGACTGTTATCATTGGCGTATATTCTCTGTTCTCATCGAATATATCATTCTCCTTGGCTACGTCCTCGCGTGTAGTCTCGATGAGTCTCTCAGAGTCAACCTCGTAAAGGTCGTAGTCGATGTGTACTATTGCACCATTTTCCATGTAGTTCGCCTCCTTGGCGTCCGGCCGACCCGCTTCCCCTTTTTCATTCAAACGGTGCCCCTCACCTAGACAAGAATTCATTCTTCCTCTTGATTATGTGGTTTTTCAGATGAAGAAAATGCTAGGATTCCTCCAATTATTGTAAGTAACCATCCAGTCCAAACTAAGTGGCTACCCTGAAGTTCATGGATGGTTACTCTTACTCTATCGAGGCCGTCTGTCTGGTTGAAAAATAGTGCGGGCATCAAATCTTGAACTTGAAAACCGTCCATGATAACGATAGTGTCGCCGAACAAGCCCACGTGTCTGTCAACCTCGGATCTTGGGACAGGTCCGAATCTTAGTATGCCTGGAATCAGAGTATCAACAAGTTCACCGTCTTTCCTCATCTCAATGACCACTCCCAAAAACCCATCACCCACATTGAAGTCAAATCCTTCATCTCCTTCGGATAATACTACTGTGTCCACCAGGATGTATTCGTAGTTCCCATAAGAAACTGGTTCATTCTTCTCTAAGGTTACCAAATGAGAGGGGTCTGATCTATCTACCAATGTTGTTGTAAAAACATGACCTATGAGGAGGAGAAGGATCCCAACATGGGAAATATGACTGGCCAGGAGCCGGGCTCTAGGAGACCTAAGACTACTGAATCCTTCTTGGTACATCTTTCGTGAATGGGACTTCAAGGTCATTAGTAAATTCCTGATGTTGAAAGGTAGTGAGAAGATCAGAAGTACCAACATAAACGAAGCAAGAGACCCTCTGGAAACGGAAGATGATATTGGAAGCCTTGGATCCCCAGGTAGTGCTATGGAATCTGCCGCAAGAGCCGCTAGGAGGGAGGCGGACAGAGCGAATAGAATAAGATAGGCCCCTGATTTGGAGCTGATCGATTTCCCCCATGTATAAGCGGCCAAGCCGATTGCTAGAATGGCGATAAAGGGCGACCCGTAGAATTCATGAGCTTGAAGACTGGTTCCATCTATCTCTACAGTAAGTATCATCCATGTGAGTAATAGGAATCCAGTTCCCCCATACCATGGTACCGCCTTAGCTATTCTTAGCCTTGAAGAGGTACCTGTAAAAAGTCCTGTAATGAAGGACCAGTCATCCTCCTTCTCTGATATCATCCATGGAGTGAGGAATGGAGTCATACCCATTAGGGATTGGTACCATTCTGCGTTCCAAGTCCAACTCGAGAACAACATCAGTGCGATTCCTGTAAATATCCAATGAAGCGGTGGGTCTGCGTTGTCCCCATTGATAATGAGATACATGAGTGAAAATCCAACAAGAATAACTGCCACGGACCCTATCCAGAAAGAGACTAACAAGAAAGTAACAACGAGGATGATTGCAAGGTTCTTGTTTTCCTGGAGCATTGATCTTGAGTTTTTTGACTCCAATTCCAACCTTTGCATCCTAGCTAGGTGAATGACTGTGAAGACGCACAGAAGTATTATTGCTGACAAATATCCTACTAATTCTGCTCCTATCGCATCAAAGCTGACCACATCTAGAACCCTCAAGTATGGGTCTTGGGGAAGTGTCCCCTGTCCATCTGCGACAAAGGCATGGACCGATGCCCAAACGCCATTGGCCCTAGTAACCAGAGTGGCATGGAAGGTTAGAGCTCCTGCAAGTAACCCTGCTGCTGGTGAAGCAATAATCGCACTGCCTCCTGTTTTGGATCGCGCGTGCACGACCAACAATAGACATAGCCATGGGAGAAGAGAACCAGTCTCGACCGGGTCCCATGCCCAATAGCCCCCCCAGTCCAAAACGGTATAGGCCCAGAGTCCGCCTAGTCCTATTCCTATTGTTCCAACTACGAAACCCGCTCTAGCCCAATACAGTTGTGACTTATGGATGATATTAGACGGATCTTTTCTGATGACTCCTGCAATTACGACACTAGAGGTCGCTATACACAATGAGTAGAACGCGAAGACGACAGGCGGGGGAATTACCATTAGATCTGTTTGCAGTAGGGGGTTTAGGCCAGAAGCGGAGGAAGAGGTTGTTCCATCAAAAGGCCCGAGCATGAGAGACAATAGAAGGATGAATCCTACCCATGTATGCATTATTCTAACTTCCAAAGATGTTCCTTTTACTCTCATAGACATAATCCTAGTTACTATTGCCATTAGTGCGGCCCAGAGAAGAAGTGGACCTGCCCGGCTACTCCAGACGGCGGAAATCCTGTATAATAGTGGAAGATCCTCTCCACCAAATCTGAAAACCAACTCCAGTGACCTAGCATCGGTAACAAAACAGAACGTTAGTAAGATGAAAGGTGAGATTTGTGAGATTAGCGCTAAGTCTCTAGAGATTGAGCTGACTGGATTGCCCCTGCTAGTACACTGAAGGGCCGAGAAAGCGATGCCAGTGACCAATAGTAGCCACCCAATTTGGGAAAGCAATATTTCACCAACCATAGTACTTGGCCCTACTATATCCAAAGGCTAGCATAGCCCTGACTATATTTTTAGCATACAATCCAGGGCTTCTGTAGAGGAGCTTCAATCCCACGAATACCTTACCAGATAGGCCCATGTCTGACATCTCATCTGGGAAGCACTTCGCCATTACTGACATCTCTTCATCAGATAGCTCAAATAGAGCATTTTTTCCCTTGAGAATCTTATCATAGGGAGGGAATTCTGCTTTCCAGAGCTTTGGATACTCGGATAATTTTTCGGAGGAAAGGTCATTTTCTGAGATTGCCTTTGCCGCGGTCTGAGCGGCGAAAACCGCGGATTTCAATGCTAAGTGGGAACCACCCTCGAATAGGGGCGAAGTAAATCCGGCGGCATCTCCGATTAGCATCAAGCCATCATAGTGGGTATTCTCATGAGGGCCAGAAATGGGAATAGTCCCTCCGAAGGCTGGATTTCCCTTCTTTTTCCAAGTAGGAAGATTCTGATTGAGACCCTTGAAATGAGTATGCTCAATGAACTCATCAAGAGCCTTCTTGGTTCTGGGTTTGTCTTCTGTCACTAGACCAATATTTGCCCTGCCGTCACACTTAGGAATCATCCACAGATATCCCTTCTCAGCATATGATGGCCATATATAGAAATCAAGATAGCCATCAGTAGGGACTCCTTCTAGCTCATATTGCATTCCGGCTACTACCTTTCCTCGAGGATTGAGGTCAAGTAATCTTGAGCAAACTGAGGACACCCCGGATGCGTCTATCACTATCTTAGCCCGTATAGGGAAGAGGTCCCCCTTGCCCTGACAAAGCCATCCGGAGAAACTGTCTTGTTCGAACAACTTCTCCATTCCCGTGATTTTATGGCCCATGCTAAGTCTGGCCCCCTCTTTGACAGCAGATTCAGCTATCCACTGTTCGAACAGGTGCTTTTCCAGAACGTATCCTTCTTCGGAAAGGCATTTCTCGGTTCCGTCTGGGAAAATTACCCGAATCCCTTTGACGGTTTTACTAATTACGTGTTCAGGGAGTGTGAGCCCTAAATTCTGACAGGCGATTTCAGAGATGCACTCTCCACAATGGACGGGAGTACCTATCTCATCATGATCTTCAACAAGTATGGCATCTAGTCCCAGTCTGGCACATTGTAAAGCTGCATTACCGCCACCTGGCCCTGCACCAACAACCAAAACGTCACAGGTAGTCACAGCCTCGCCCATGTTACTCCGAGAGGAGTCGCTCAAAAGAAACCGTCGGTCGCGCCGCCTACGGCGGCGAGCGAACCTTCTACTATTGTGAGTGCTACGGGAGTACATGGTCTGGCGCACCCTGAGGCGTTACATTCGGTCCTTAGAAGACTCTGGCGAGCTGATTAGAGTAGCTGATCCAGTCGATGTGGAGCTCGAAGCTGGATGCTTTGCAGATAGATTAGTGAAGAAGGGAGGTAGTGCAATTTTATTCGAGCAACCTAGGCTTCCCGATGGGACAATAAGCGAGATTCCTCTTGCAATGAATCTCTTCGGGACCAGGGACAGGACAAATCATGCTCTAGGGGTAAATAGGCCCGATGAGATAGGGGAAAGAATGGTTGCCCTGATGAAGCCAGACATCGGAGGAATCCTGAAAGCTCCATGGACTGGAATAGGCTTGGCCTTGGAAGGCATGTCAATGGCCCCGATGAGAGTCAGAAGAGGCGCTTGCCAACAGATTGTGATAAGAGACCCAGATGTGACTAGACTCCCAATACCCAAAACATGGCCAGAGGACGGGGGGAGATACATGACTCTGCCACTCGTAGTTACAGTAGATCCCGATACAGGAGTCCACAATATGGGTATGTATCGAAGTCAGGTTTTCGGTCCCAAGGAAGTCGGCCTCCATTGGCAGGCGCACAAACATGGAGCGGACCATGCCGATTCTTCCTCTGGAAGAATGCCAGTAGCGATTTGTCTGGGAGGCCCTCCAGAAGTAATGTTTAGTGCTATTTCTCCGCTTCCAGATAACCTTTCTGAGTATGAATTTGCAGGATTACTCGGAAAGCGGCGTCTCAGAGTCACGAGATGTGTGACTAATAATCTCCTAGTTCCAGCCGATTGTGATGTAGTTATAGAAGGATACATGACACCTGGTGAAACTAGGGAGGAGGGTCCTTTCGGAGATCACTTCGGACATTACTCCCTGGCTGATCAGTATCCTGTAATGCACATTGAGGCGATTACTCACAGAAAGGACGCCATAGTACCAATGACAATAGTGGGAGTCCCGCCTATGGAAGATGGATATCTGGGAGAGGCAATAGGTGATGCTTTCCTGCCCGTATTGAAATTTCAACATAGGGACGTGATAGATCTTTTTCTCCCGCTAGAGACTGGTTTCCATAATCTCGCCATAGTTTCATCGAAGCGGAGATATCCAAGACAAGGTAGGAAAACAGCACTGGGACTTCTTGGCGCCGGCCAGATGATGTTTCTGAAGACCATTGTAGCAGTCGATCCAGATCATAATGTAAAAGATCTGGATTCTTTACTGGATGCTCTCGACTCCAAGGTCGATATTTCTGAAGATCTTGTAGTTCTACCAGGGATGGTTGCTGATTCCCTGGCCCACGCATCTCCTTGGGACAATATTCATGACAAATTACTAATTGATGCGACAATACCCATGGCGGGCGATCCGAGAAGTAAAAGGGCTCCACTAAAAGGATGTCCCGAGTCACTAGAAGTGTCAGTATCTGGAATTGAGGGAGTTGAACAAGCACGATTCCTGAGGTCTTCTATGCTTGTAGTTACTACGAAAATTGAAGGTGGCCCTTCACCAGAAGAAAATGTCGAGATGAATGATGAAGAGGGAGCCCTAAAACAACGAAACAAGATTCGGAGAATCATGGACTCTGTTTGGAATCTAGAAGGTGCTACGAATCTAAGATGGTTATTCATTACAGATTCAGATGTAGATCTATTTGAGGGGGGTTGGATGAGAGTTTTACTTTGGCAGTTTTTCTGTAGATTCGATGTAGGTAGAGATTTACACTTTGACATGGATAAGAAAAGAGTTTGCTGGGATGCCACCGCGCCTATACCTTCACTACAGGGACCAGTTCCAGTGAGGAGGTGGCCAGGAGTCACGTTACATGACGCGGATGTCCTCAACAGAGTAGATTCGTGGCTTGAGGAAGGCGGATTTTAATGGGCTTTAGAGATATTCTGGAGTTCATAAAAATTGAGCACACTCTTTTCTCCCTCCCCTTTGTATTAATGGGATATGTGCTTGCTCACAATCAATTCATGGACGAACTTTCTTCACAAAAGTTTGGAATCGATATCTTCTGGATACTAGTCGCGGCGGTCGGGGCTCGTGGTCTTGCAATGACTCTGAATCGGATAATAGATAGAGACATTGATGCTTCTAATCCTCGGACAGAAAATCGTCACCTGGTTTCGGGTGCGATGTCAATGACTACCGCCTGGACGCTTTCAGCGATCTTTCTGATAATGCTGTTAATTGGAGCGTGGAAACTTAACGAAGTTGCGCTTATGATGGCATGGCTCCCAGTCATAGTTTTCATCGTCTACCCATATACAAAACGTTACACATGGTTGTGTCATTTTTGGCTAGGCCTCTGTCTCGCACTTGCTCCGGCTGGAGCATGGGTTGCTGTCGCGGCAGACGTACATGGATGGGCCGCAATCACAGGATTGAATGATGGTGGTTTTCTTTGGTATCCAACAATTTTCTTCATATCGCTAGGAGTGACATTTTGGATTGCCGCGTTTGATATCAATTATGCAAGAATGGATATCGAGAGTGATCGGGAAAGTGGCATTCATTCATTCCCTTCTCGATTTAGTGAAACGGCGATAACAAGGACATCTATACAGCTCACATTACTCTGGTTCGCCTGCTTCGCTATTTCGAATCCTATGGATGAGATTTGGTTTCTAGCTGTGGCAGGCCTGATGTCTGTGCTGAATATTGCAGTCATTCTAGCCAGAGAGAAATTAGAAGACTTTCAAACCATGCTATTTCGCGTATCCATGCTTACTGGGTGGGCCCTTCTAGTGGCCATCATGATTATTGAGCCATCGAATGATGGGCTGTTAGACTGAGGTGAAATGATGTTCGTATTACGTTCTGATTACGAGACCGCAGGAGATCAAGAGCAGGCGATTGAATCTCTGATTGAGCAAGTCCGAGAAAATCAAGAACGCTGTATCCTCATGGGCGTGACGGGATCTGGGAAGACCTTCGCAATGGCAAATATCATCCAAAGACTGAAAGTTCCAACATTGATTCTCTCGCACAATAAGACCCTAGCAAGACAGTTGTGGCAAGAGATGAGTGAATTGTTTCCAGAGAATGCTGTTGAGTATTTCGTCAGTTATTATGACTACTATCAGCCTGAAGCGTACATCCCTGGGCGTGATCTCTACATAGATAAAGAGTTACAGATGAACGAGAGGATAGAGCAGGAAAGATTCTCCACGGTGGCCTCACTTGTTTCTAGGCCTGATGTAATCACCATTGGTACTGTATCAGCCATATACGGACTAAACCCTCCTGAGGTCTTCCAACAAAATCATTTGAGACTGGAAGTTGGACAGGAGGCGGACCCCCAGGAAATAGTTCGTGAACTTGTTGGACTTCAGTACCGTAGAGTAACTGGTGAGATTACGCGAGGGGATATCAGACTAAGGGGCGAGGTACTGGATATCTGGATGCCTAGCAGGGACGATCCCATCAGGGTCAGGTTTGGTTGGCAAGGAATAGAGAGGATCCAGGTGTGTGAAGCAGTATCTTGGGAGGTACTAGATGAGTTCGAAGAGGCTTGGATACATCCGAGAGAGTTCTACATGACCAGTGAAGAAAGTTTCAATGAAGCACTGGAGGATATAGAGCATGAGCTTGAAGATAGAATAGGATGGTTTGAAGAGAATGGGATGGACATCGAAGCTCACCGTCTTGAAGGAAGGACAAAGTTTGATTTGGAGATGTTGAATGAAATTGGTTCATGCAAGGGAGTCGAAAATTACTCCAGACATTTCGATAGAAGGGAGAAAGGAGAGCGTGCTTACTGCCTCTTAGATTTCTTCTCCAATAATGCAGAGAAATTTCACGGGGGATCTGAAAGATATCTAGTGATAATGGACGAGAGTCACGTTACCCTCCCCCAGGTAGGTGGAATGTATGGGGGAGATTTCTCTAGGAAGAAGAATCTCATAGATCATGGTTTCAGGCTTACTTCTGCTTATGACAATAGGCCTCTGAGAATTGATGAGTTTCAGAAGCTAGTTCCCCAGATGCTGTATGTCAGTGCGACCCCGGGAGAGAGAGAGCTGCGTCATCTGGCAGAAGTGACTGGTCAGAAAGTGCCTGAGGAGTTGTTGCATGTTGGAGGCGGAGGAGGCTCTAGGCTGGCTGATCTGAAGAAGAGGTCTAAATCTTCGACCATGGAAGAAACAATATCAAAGATCGAGGGTGTAGTGAGGATGGAAATCCGTCCCACTGGATTACTCGACCCAGAAATAGTAGTCAAACCAACCAAAGGTCAAGTTCAACACCTTATGTCTGAGATCAATGCTAGGGTCAAGAAGGATGAACGAGTACTGGTCACAGTGATGACAATTAAATTTGCAGAGGAAGTTGCAGAATACTTAGACAGAAACGGCATAAAGGCACATTATCTGCATTCTGAAATAGATACTCTAGAAAGAACGGAGATAATCAAAGCTCTCAGAATAGGACATATCGATGTGATTGTAGGTATAAATCTACTACGTGAAGGACTGGATATTCCTGAAGTTTCCTTAGTGGCTATATTCGATGCAGATAAGCAGGGTTTCCTGAGGAATGAAAGATCTTTACTGCAGACGATTGGCAGAGCGTCCAGAAATCAGAACGGATTGGTAATTCTATATGCAGATTCTATTTCTCCATCAATGGAAGCAGCTATGGCCCAGACTATCTCAAGGAGGGGGCGCCAAGACCTACATAATCAGAAAAATGGGATAGTGCCCCGAACGATCCAGAAAGCCCTCCCAACCATGGGCCAGGAAGTTGGAAGTTTACTTGCAGGGACTGCTGGAAAGGGAGCAAAGGGAGGAAAGAGGTTCATTGGTAAGTTCCAGAGTAAGAAGGGAGTATCAGGATTAGCTCAGAAATTCTCACTCGGAGCTGGAATGTGGAATACCTCAAGCTCTGTTCTCGATAATGTGAGCCAACCTGAGTTTGAGATTGATGTCAGTGAATTTCCAGATACCGCTGAGAAAGTGGAGAGTAATAAGATAATAAGCAAACTGGAGAGGGAAATGAGAGCAGCCGCCGAGAGATTAGACTTTGAGAGGGCCGCACAGATTCGTGATAGAATTCTTCAAATCCGCAACCCATCTAATTGAAGGTCAGTTAGTATTGCGGAAACTGTGAGCCGTTACTCGCGGGAAGATTTCGACGATCCAGTGGTGGACTACGATTTCTCTGCTATGAGTGACATTACCTCCTTGATAGATCAGATGTCCAAGGCAGGTGGTTTTACTGCCACAAAGCTAGCCTTTGCAAGAGATATCCTCAGAGATTCAATTTCCAAGGTAGGCCCTGAGGGAGTTCTGAACTGGATATCATTTCCCGCATGTCTTTGTGCGACAGGCACAAGGGGGTTCTTTCTGGAAGCACTGAAGAGTCGTTCATACAATGTGGTTGTTACTACCTGTGGAACCCTAGACCATGACATTGCGAGGACATTCAGAGATTACTTCCATGGTGACTTCAGTCTTGATGACATAGCCTTGGGAGAGCAGGGGCTTAACAGACTAGGCAATGTAATTGTTCCAAACGAATGCTATGGGGAGATACTAGAAAATATTGTACTGCCATGGCTTTCCGAGATTGAAGTAGAGCGTCGGGATTTGAATCCTGATAACCCATGGTTGGGCTTTGGTAGTGTGGAGCTTTGCTGGGCATTGGGAGATAGGATTGAAGATGAGTCCTCAATATTACACTGGGTTGCTAAGAATAGAATCCCGGTTGTCATTCCCGGGATTACAGATGGGTCCATAGGAGCCCAGATATTCATGCATAGGCAGAAATCTCCTAATTTTATGATAGACGTACTTGCTGACCAGCAGATTCTATCTGACTTGACATGGACGGCAGAAGAAAGCCATGCACTAATGGTAGGAGGAGGAATTTCTAAGCATCATGTAATCTGGTGGAATCAGTACAGGGGCGGCTTGGACTCAGCGGTTTCAATAACAACCGCACCAGAGTATGACGGATCTCTTTCAGGAGCAAGATTACGAGAAGCTATTTCATGGGGAAAAATACGTCCTGAAGCTTCTCAAGTGGTCGTTGAAGGGGATGCAAGCGTATTATTACCACTTCTCGGCGGGGATTTGTTTCCTCAATAGTACTATGAAAAGTGATGTCTGACGTGAAAACGGCTAAGAGCGGCCTAGCACGCGACAGTTGATATGTCCGTCGAGAAGATGATGCATGATATGATAGAAATGCTAACAGATGCAATGGGTGATGCTGTAAAGCACGACAAGGGTAACAAAGCAGCTGGTACCCGAGTTAGAAAGGCTATGCAGTCCACCAAGAGTATGGCCCAGGACATCCGTGTCAAGGTCCAGAACGATAAGAACTGATTACGAGATTAGTCTTTCGCGTGAGCGAATATCTCCATTAGTGATACACGCATAGGAACCAGCGGATGCCATCCTTCAGATTCACATTTTATCAATAATTTGTGTAAGAGCGATAAATCTGGTCTTTTTGTTTCGATCATGATTTCATGTGAAACTGGACTAGGTACTGTAGATAGCGATTCAACTGTATGGGAGTAGTTCACTGAGTCTTCATATCTACCCCAAAGCATTCTCATCTCCTCAACAATAGACTGAGGCCCCCAAGGCCTCCTTCCGGAAATATTCAAGCGACCGATTATTGATTTGGCTATATCACTCAAAATCAGAGTGCAGAGTGCATCACATACATCCCTAACATGTACCCAGTACCTAGGTGAAAAATTCCTGAGTGAATCAAAATCGAGAGTTCCTTCGCGTATTTCATTAGCCCAACCATGTAGTTCTTCATCGCCCCAGTGAGTAGAGTTCCCCTCTGGTGAAAGTAAGTCATGAATTACAACAACGAGGCCTGGATGATTGGTTTCCTTGTGAAAGGGGACTATTGCCATATTTCCGATACTTTCGTGTCCAAAGTGAATAACATACTCTGCATCATCTGAAGATTGAGTCAATATTGCGCCTGCCCGTTGAAGTCGATCTGCCAGAGCTTGAGAAAAATCGTCTTCATTTCCACTGAGGAAAATTTTCTTGGTCATCTTATCACTTAAGCGGCTGAGGTTGCTTGTTCAAGAGATTTGGCAGTCGAGAAATTAATTATTGCATTCCTAACAATTTGTAATATCATATCTATCTCTTCTGTGGTGATTGCAAAGTGTGGTGTGAACCTTAGAGCGTTTAGTCCTCCATGTATAACACCTAGACCATTCTTCCTGCACCACATCTCAACTTTATCATGGCCAATAACTGGGAAGTAGTTTGGATCTAATTCTGCACATACTAGCAACCCTGTTCCTTGAACCGATAGAATTGCCTCTGGGAATTCGTTCATGAGTGCCTCAAGACCTTCTACGAACTCTTTTCCCCGATGACGAATATTGTGTCGTAGATCCGGAGTAATTCTGTCGAGGACAGCAATAGCAGTTTCAAGAGCTCGTGGATTTGTAGTCATAGTATTTCCATAAATCCCAGTAACATACAATTCTGCTACCTCTGCCGTCATTCCGACTACGGACAGAGGGAACTGTCCAGCATTTATTGCCTTAGACCATGCTTCCATGTCTGGAGCCTCCGAGTCTTGGAATCCCTCATAGTCAACGATACTGAGGCATCCTTGTCCCCTAATACCAGCCTGGACTGAATCAATGATTAACATCGATCCATGTTCTTTGGTCAATCTTCTCGCCTCGTCGTAGAAGTCCCTGTCAATACATAATCCAGGGGCACCCTCGCCTTGAACTGGTTCAATTGCCAGTAGCTCTATGAAAACATCATCTATTTCTGCCTGTTCGAATGCTTCTCTAAGGGCCTGGATATCGTTTGCAGGAATTAGAGACAGGTTATCTCGATTTTGGAAAGTATTCAGATTTCTATCATACCCATCCTTACAGGAGTGTGATATCTGCGCAGGGCGGTCCGTTCGTCCATGGAACGCTCTTTCTATTGCTATCATCCTAGTAGGCTTTCCTTCATGCCTACCTCCCGGGCCTGTCATATTCAAGGCATTGACATCAGATATTCTCATTCCCACAGTCATAGACTCCGAACCTGAGTTCATACAAATAAATCTGTCAAATGGACATTTTCCTCTTGTGTGGCCAATTTCCTTTTTCAATCTGTCAGCTAATCTCTTCTGACTGAATGAGGCAGTCATGACGTTAGCCATAACCCAGTTCTTTTGCATGGAAGAGATTACATCATCAGGCCCATGACCCATTCCTAGCATCCCATACCCTCCATTGTCATGGATTACAGCGCCGTGTGATGTGATTATCCAAGGCCCCCTGGCAGAAATAGCGACATATGGATTAACAGTAGCCGCGGAGTAGAAGTTGACAAAATCTGACTGTAATGTGTGTATTAATGAGTCTTCATCTATAGCTTCCATATCCATTTCAGACTCCATACAGAGGCTATCGAAGGAGAGATTTGCTTCATCTATGGCAATCTTGAGAGATGGATCTGTATCGATGAAAGACAGTATGACGTCATCGGGAAGGCCCTTTGTAGAGCTTCTACCAGAGCGGTTACGAATTGAATGTAGAATATCAAGGCTCGCAGACATCGATTGTCCGAGACGCGGGTTGCTCATCAAGGTTCTTGGTGAACGTTCTGAATAGAGATGGATTGGAGCGGCAACTGAGAGAAACTGAAATTCTGATAATATATCAAAAAATTAAACACACTTTAAATTTGCAATAGGAAATTTATAATATTAATGAAATATTCAATTAGATTATCAGTCTTAATTATAGCATAGTATAAGTGCTAATCCGGACTCTGGGGAGATGAAGAGGAAGCGCGGGGGATGCAGCTCAGGTTCAATTGGTGAGAAAATGAATGATGAATACAGAATACAGGAATTACTTCAGAGAGACGTGTACGTAGGTGACAAATTCGTAGGCGTGATCACAGGGGAGAGGTTTCACCCCAGAGATGAATGTGTACAGTCTTTGAGACTCCAGGTCGTCCCCGGAATAGCCGAGGAATTCATGAGGAAGCCAGCAGAAAGTGCACCTCTCTCCAAAGAACTGGTACATAGCATAAGACCTGATGGTGCAATAAAACTATCAAAATCGATGCGCGAGCTACAGAGAAGGTGGAGAAACACCGTGAGAATCTCTGAAGAGTTGTTTGCTCCTGATGAGCTTCTAGACAGAGCTGTTCTTGACAACGATGGCATAGACATAGGCAATGTAGTTGGGATGGTCAAGATAAAGAGAACCTACAGGGGAGTGGTGGTTAATCCACACTTCATGGTCAAGAAGAAACATGGATTACCAGATACACTGATAATTCCAGTAGGTCAGCTCGCACGCACTACCTCTAGATTAGATGAAGTCATTCTAAGGTGCACTGTAAAGCGTCTAACTACCCTTCCAAGCTTCCTAAAGCTCAATGGAGATGATGCTGAAGAGTTCGATGAGGCTGAGTAGGTTTCAAATCAGTACCCCATGTCGCACGGTTGCTTAAGGGCGTGTAGCTTAGTTTGGCTGGAGCACCCGGCTGATAACCGGGAGGCCACAGGTTCAAATCCTGTCATGCCCA
>MDTC01196531.1_pt1 | contig 26939 bp, 26 predicted proteins | sample 811181 | NCBI WGS metagenome assembly MDTC01 (sample SAMN05326644, study PRJNA326480) | marine metagenome | isolation source: seawater | place: Pacific Ocean: North | collected 2011
CTCATCCTGGTTCGTCTGTTCTGCCCAGCCAGAGAGATCGTCTTTGGGCTGCCAGCTCTGGGCTGATGGTAATTATTGGACTAAACCATGCTCTTGCTGCTTGGTGGCTGGAAGTCAAGGCTCCTCATCGCTCTCTTGCTGCCATTCACCCGCTGCCGATTCGGGTCGTGGGAGAGACTTCTTTGAAGTCCATCCCAGGTGATCCTGGGATTCGCCATGTTTGAAGCGGGGGCTCAACTAAGTCCAGAAGAGAAGTCCAGATACGCTCGTCAGATCTCCCTCCCAGAGGTGGGGGTTGAAGGTCAGCAGCGTTTAAAAGCCGCTTCTGTTTTGTGCATCGGTGCTGGCGGACTGGGTTCGCCACTTTTGCTTTACCTATCGGCTGCGGGAGTGGGCCGAATCGGAATTGTGGATGATGACCTAGTTGAGCTATCCAATCTGCAACGGCAGGTGGTTCATGGCATCGGAACTGTGGGCCAGGCGAAAACTTCATCTGCGCGATCTCGGATTGAAGACCTCAATTCGTTTTGCCGGGTTGAAGAACATTGCTTTCGCTTTTCAGCAAATAATGCGCTTGACCTGATTGGTTCTTATGACGTTGTTGTGGACGGAACGGATAATTTTGCAAGTCGCTATCTGATTAGCGATGCCTGCGTTCTGATGAAACGACCGTTTGTCTACGGCTCTGTCCAGCGCTTTGAGGGGCAGGTCAGTGTGTTCAATGTTGGGATCAATTCTCCCGACTTTCGAGATCTGATGCCGGAGCCTCCGCCTCAGGGTCTTGTGCCTTCCTGTGCTGATGGCGGAGTCATGGGGGTGATGCCTGGATTGATTGGGCTGATACAGGCGGCTGAAGTCATCAAGCTGATCACAGGCATCGGAACTCCTCTCGACGGTCGCTTGCTCTTGGTGGATGGCTTGTCGATGCGTTTTCGAGAGTTCAATCTGAAACGCAGACCGAGTCGCGCCCAGATCAAAAAGCTGATTGACTACCAAGCGTTCTGCATGGCCGGAGGCTCGATTTCCGGAAAGGAGTTAAAGGTTGTGAAAAGCATTTCTGTTGTTGAGCTCAAAACATTGATGGATCTGGACAACGATTTGGCTCTGATTGATGTTCGCAATCCTTCAGAAGCTGAGGTTGCTGTGATTGCTGGTTCCGTGTTGATACCACTAGCAGGTATTGAAAGTGGGGAATCGATGGAGCAAATCCGCGCCATCGCAGGGAGTCGAACAATTTATTTGCATTGCAAGCTTGGAGGACGATCAGCCAAAGCCGTTGCGTTGTTGGAGGCGGATGGTATTTCAGCCATCAATGTGGAGGGGGGGATTGATGCTTGGTCGCAGGAAATTGATCCTTCCGTTGCTCGCTATTGAGCACAATTTGCGAACAAATTTAATTTTAGTAGTCAACACCGCGCTTGAGATCAACACCTTGTTCGGCGTAATGCTTGTGACACACCATCTCTGAGTGAACGCTCGCTAAGTCGAAATAGGCCGGCTGATGTTTGCATCGTCCAGTGATGATGACCTCCGTTTCAGTTGGCTTCCTGAGCAGCGTCTGCACAATTGGTTCGACAGGAAGAAGTTCAAGATCGACAGTGGGATTCAACTCATCAAGAATCACGGTTTTGTAAAGCCCACTTGCGATCGCAGCCCTCGCGATCTCCCAGGCTCGTTCAGCTTCGATGTAGTCAATTGGCTGCTGTTGACCACGCCAAACAATGGCATCTCTGCCTGAGCGAAGATGATCTACTAGGTGTGGATAGCTCTCACGTAACGCTGCGATAGCGGCATCTTCGGTGTAGCCACTCCCACCTTTGAGCCATTGGAGGATCAGCACGCGATGGCTTTTGTCCTGGCTAATGCCTCTGCCAATTGCTTGAAGGGCTTTCCCGAGGGCACTCGTCGATTTTCCTTTCCCTTCACCGGTGTAAATCTCTATCCCTCCTGCGGTGACAATAGATAGCGCTGTGTTGTGTTCAACTTCGGGCCGTTTGTGCGCACGCATCTCAGAGTGCAGATCGCTGATGTCCACTAATGGTCGAGGAGCGCCACGCCCAGTGACGATGATTTCCATGCCTTCCGGTCGGCTATTCAGTGACCGGATCACATCCTCTGTCTCTAACAGGCCAAGATCGAGCACAGGATTGAGTTCATCGAGAACCACAACGGAGTACAAAGCGCTGGCGATAGCGCCTTTGGCGATATCCCAACCTCGTTGGGCCTCCTGGCGATCGAATCGTGTGACCTCTTCAACACTGAAATAATCACCTCTACCTGTACGAACCTGATCGATGAGGTGGGGGAATCCTTGTTGCAAAGCCTCGATAGCTGCGTCTTCGTCATAAGCCCGGCCAGGCCCTTTTAAAAAACGGAGCAGCAGCACTCTTGTGCGTCTCTGCTCACAGATACCGAGACCAATGGTTCGAAGGACGACTCCTAATGCGGCTTGGCTTTTGCCCTTACCGTCTCCGTCATAAACGTGGAGTTGCCCGAGGCTACGTTCGCGACTGTCAGCAGCTGTGACGATCCCAACTCCTCGGTTGTTGCGAGCACGGTTTGGTTGTGAAGTACCGGATGAGACTGCATCCATTGGCGGCAACAAGGATGAGTCTTCTTACGCTGGGAGCATACAGAGATTTGAAGCGAAGGCAGTGCCCAACGTGACGTTCCGCCAGCTAGAGGCTTTGTCAGAACGTGAGTGTGAAGACTTGGAGCGGTTGCGTGGTTCCTTGGAGGGCTTAGGGCATGTTTGCGTTGCCTACTCAGGCGGAGTTGACAGCAGTCTTGTCGCAGCGATTGCTCATGAGCAGCTTGGTGAAAATGCACTCGCGATTACTGGCGTTTCTCCCTCATTAGCTCCCCATCTCCTCGGGGAAGCGCGCCAGCAGGCGGCCTGGCTGGGAATGCGTCATCAGGAGGTGGCCACCCGCGAGCTTGAGGACCCGAATTACACCCTTAATCCTCAAGACCGATGCTATGCCTGCAAAAGAGAGCTACATCGCCACCTGGCTCCGATTGCTGCTGAGGCCAATGGTGCTTTGGTTCTTGATGGAGTGAACAGCGATGACCTTGGAGATCATCGGCCAGGAATTACTGCGGCTCAGGAAGCAGGAGTGCGCTCTCCTCTTGCAGAACTTGGCATGTCAAAGGCCACCATTCGCCGTTTGTCTTGGGCGCTCGGTTTTCCGTGGTGGGATAAGCCTGCCCAGCCTTGTCTTGCCTCTCGATTTCCATACGGTGAATCAATCAGCAGTGAACGACTTCAGAGGGTTGGGCAGTCAGAGGCTTGGTTGATTCAAAGAGGATTCAATCAAGTGCGGGTTCGTAGCCATGGATTGGCCGCGCGGGTGGAGGTCCCTGAGGAACGAATTGCTGATTTACTGCAGCCTGCGTTACGGCGAGATTTGGTTCGAACCCTGCTGAGTCTTGGTTTCACGTCTGTGAGTGTTGATCTGGAAGGGCTGGTAAGTGGCAAGCTCAATCGTGTTTCAAAAATCAGCTGATTAATCGTTACGACTGTGGCGCTGCATGCCTGCCCTGAATAGTTTTTATCAAGATGAATAACGACTTTTGGCACTGCATCAATCCAGTCATCATCTCCATGACAGTGAGGAGCAGGCAATGGTTGATGCCCTTGTCTCCCCTCTCCCCAAGCATCATTTCCCTGGGGTAGGGCGAGAAGGGGATTCCACGGTGCAACTTTTGAAAGAGGAGTTACTTCTTGATGGCAACAGCAAACAGAATTTAGCCACGTTCTGTCAGACCTATCAGGCTCCAAGCGCAATGGAGTTGATGTCTCTGGGCGTTGATAAGAATCTGATTGATAAAGACGAATATCCTCAGACAGCAGAGCTTGAAAAGCGCTGCGTTTCGATGATGGCGGATTTGTGGAATGCACCTGGTGCAGCTGTGGGGTGCTCCACGATTGGAAGTAGCGAAGCGGCAATGCTGGGGGGGATGGCCGCAAAGTGGAGATGGCGAAAGCGTCGCGAGGCGGCAGGTCTGTCAACCAATAAGCCCAACATGGTGTGCGGAAGCGTGCAGATCTGTTGGAAGAAGTTTGCGCGTTATTGGGATATCGAAATGCGAGAGCTAGAAATGCTTTCCGGTGAAATGTGCATCAGCCCTGAGCGAGTTGTAGAAGCTGTTGACGAAAACACGATTTTTGTAGTGCCCACACTTGGTGTCACTTATCACGGCCTTTATGAAGACATTGAGTCGATCAGTAAGGCTCTTGATGCGCTTCAGGATCGTACCGGCCTTGATGTGCCAATTCACGTTGATGCGGCCAGTGGAGGATTTCTTGCACCGTTTTGCTCACCAGATCTTCCGTCATGGGATTTTCGGCTGGAGCGTGTGAAATCGATCAATGCTTCAGGTCACAAATTTGGTCTTGCGCCTTTGGGAGTTGGCTGGGTTTTATGGCGCAGTCAAGACGATTTACCTGATGAGCTTGTTTTTCACGTGACGTATCTGGGAGGGGACATGCCCACGTTCCAGATTAATTTTTCAAGACCTGCAGGGCAGATTATTGCTCAGTATCACGAGTTTGTTCGCTTGGGCCGAGAGGGTTATCGCAGGCTCCATATGGCAAGTCACGCCAATGCTCAGTATTTCGCAAGCAAATTGACTGAAATGGGTCTTTTTAAAATCATCCATGATGGCAACCCTGACAAAGGGATCCCAACCGTAGTTTGGGCTCTTGATGCCGAACTTCAGCCTGGATTCAATTTGTATGACTTCGCAGATCGGTTGCGGATGAGGGGATGGCAGGTTCCGGCCTATCCCTTTACTGGGGAACTTGAATCGCAGGCATTTCAGAGAATTCTTGTCAAGCGAGACTTCAGTAGGGAAATGGCAGATCTGCTGTTAGACGACATGGCGACCGCTATTTCACATTTTCAAAAACATCCGATTACAAATAATTTGCTCGCTTCAGAGGTGGCCTCTTACAACCACCTCTAAGTAAGGCTCTTCACTCAAGCAGCGATTGGTAAAGCCGGCATGCGTTCTGACTTGCCAATTGCTGCGGGTGTTTCTCTTAGAAAACTGCGCAGGGCATGACGACCAGCATTCAATTCTTCGCATAGCACCTCGCAAGCTTTCTCCGGCATGGTGTGGTCACCGCAGGTAAAAACATCTACGGCTGCGTACCCATTTTCTGGCCAGGTGTGGATGGAGATGTGGGATTCAGCCAGGAGTGCTAACCCTGTCACCCCTTGTGGTTCAAAGCGGTGAGTGATGAGGTTGAGCAGAGTTGCACCAGCACGTTTGGCTGCTTTTGTGATGGTGTTTCTTAGAAAAGTTTCGTCGTTGAGCTTGGAAGGATTGCAGTCATAGAGCTCAAGGATGCAGTGTTTTCCAACCATGTCGGTTGCACTGGTGTCGTTGGAATTGGAGCTCTGGGCGTGGTTGATTTCTTTATTGGCCCATCCCGGGTTGGGATGCAGGCTGGACAAACTCTGCTCCATCAAGAATTTTTAAGCAAATGGGTCGCGACACTACCGTGTTTCGGAGTGTGATCTCAAGCTGTTTGCATTGAGAATCTGCGACTGCTCACGCCAGGCCCCTTCAAATGCTTCGAGGTGCGTTGCACTCACTAAGCATTGATGGGTTTCCCCAACGGCTTCTAAGAGGGCGAGTTGTCGTGTGGGGTCGAGTTCTGCAAGAACATCATCGAGCAAAAGAAGTGGAGGTTCGCCGCAAAGCTCACTGACAAGTTGTAATTCCGCCATCTTCAAGGCGAGTACCAAGGTGCGCTGTTGGCCAGATGAGCCGAATCGTCTAGCGGCGGTCCCATTAATTTGCATCTCGATCTCATCGCGATGAGGACCAACCCGGCAGCTCCCCACTCGTTCCTCCTCACTGCGTTGCTGTTGAAGTTGCTGTTCGATCGCTAGTCGCCATGATTCCTCAGCTTCTTCTCCGATCAATTCACTACCTGGGAGATAGCGAAGTTGGAGATGCTCACGCCCCTCACTCAGTCTTTCCTGCCAGACAGCTGCCATTGGCTCTAAGCGAGCAAGGGCACGGAGGCGCCTGCGGTGAATCCGAGTACTCACTAAAGCCATTTGGCTATCAAAGCTATCGAGTAGAACTTGAGGCTCCATCCCTGATGACAGGCCGCCACGGCGCCAGAACTGTGCTCGTTGTCTCAGCAAGCGCCCATAGCGACTGATTAGGTCGGCATAAATAGGCTCTAGCTGAAGGACAACACGATCCAGCCACTGACGGCGCATAGCGGGCTCTCCTCTCACCAGAGGCAGGTCAAGAGCACTAAAACCCACACATCTCAGTGGACCAATGAGATCAAGTTGTCTCTGAAGTGCTTTCCCGTTGCGTTTGGCTTGCCGGCCTCCTCGCCGACGAAGTTCAAGTTCAAGCAATTCCTGGTCTGCACAGGTTGCTTTAATTAGTGCCCGGCTTGAATCCCAGTGAATTAAGTCACTGTCTTGACTGGAACGGTGTGAACGGAGGCTGCCGAGTAGCTCAACCGATTCCAGTAAGTTCGATTTGCCGACACCGTTGCTACCGATCACCAGCAGCCGTTTAGCCCCGATGTCCAGCTGCAGTTGACTGTGGTTGCGAAAGCCCTGCAGTTGAAGCTGGAGAAGCCGAATTGGTCCTAGTGCGACGTGTCGCTAAGGTACTTGGATCGGTTCGATTTGCCGATCAATACCCGCAGCTGTTGCGGCAGCAGTAGGGGCATGTAGCTCAGTTGGATAGAGCATCAGATTCCGGTTCTGAGGGTCGGGGGTTCGAGTCCCTCCATGCTCGTCATAGATCAGGCTCCATCCCTCATCGGAGCCTCAAACCCATGGCTCGAATCCCTCCAGGATCCATCATAAATCCCTGCTTTTTCAATCCATCAAAAGCAATCGCTGGTGCGGAAATCGAGATACTGCAGCCTGGTAATTCTTTTTTTAAGCGTGCGAGTGAGTGATGAACAAGCACGTTAATTATGGAATTTTGATCTTGACCAGGGCGCGCGGCCAGATTCCACAAGTTGGCATTTAGTGCAAGGTCGCTCGTGGCTCTAATGAATCCAACCAGTGAACTATCTCGTTCATCGATGATGCTTAATTGCCAGAGGCTGCGGCTGAGAGCTAACGCCCAGCGTTCAACTGGTTGAGATGGTTCACCACAGGACAGGAGCAGCGTATTGATATCCCCACCACTTGGATCGGGATCTGTCTGCAACCGGCAGTGAGCGGGCAGTCGTGGTGCAGCGGCCTGTTGTCGAAATGGAAGCGGTGACACTCAACCTGTATTACGCATGCCTGCGGCAATACCGTTGATAGTAAGCAAAGCTCCTCTCAGCAGTTCGCTGCGGCTGTAAGTGCGTCCGTCTCCATCACTGCTTGGGGATTCACTCATGGGTGGTTGACGGTTTTGATCTCTCAGCCGCCGCAACAGAGCGACTTGTAGAAAACCAAGGGGGACAATCGTGCGATTGCGTAGATCTACCGAAAGTTGAAGGGCGGGATCAGCATCAAGAAGCCTTTCATGGCCAGTTATTGCTAAGACGAGTGCCTTTGTGCGTACGTATTCCTCCGACACCGTCTCGTAGATCCGTTCAAATGCATCGTGGTGCTCAACACCACCCAAACTGGTGACGTAATGACGGGCAAGATCGAGATCAACCTTTGACAAGGTCATCTCTACTTTGGAGATCAACATTCGGAAGAATGGCCAGCGCTGATGCAAGGTACGAAGCAACTCGAGCTGTTCAGGATCTGCTTCAAGCTCTTCACTTAAAGCTGAGCCGACGCCAAACCAGCTGGGGAGAAGGAAGCGGCTTTGGGTCCAACCAAAAACCCAGGGAATTGCCCTCAGGCTGGAAAGATCGCGAGCACCTGATTTCCTTCGAGCTGGTCGACTGGAGATCTGTAGTTTGCTGATCTCTTCAATGGGAGTGACTTGTTGGAAAAAGGCCACAAGATCAGGATTGTCATGAACCAAGGCCCGGTAATGGCGACGTGAGCTCTTGGCAAGCCTGGACATCAATTCATTCCAGTTCGGTGTCGCATCAAGCTGGTTGGTGACCAAGCTGTTTTGCACAACAGCAGTGGTAACTGTTTCTAGGTTGTACAACGCAAGTTCTGGAAGGCTGTACTTCGAGGCCAAGACTTCGCCCTGTTCAGTGATTTTGATGCGTCCCTGCAGGGTGCCACTTGGCTGAGCCAAGATTGCTTGGTAGGCCGGACCACCGCCACGCCCTACAGAGCCACCGCGACCGTGGAAAAGTCTGAGGGCAATGCCCTGACGAGAAGCCAAGTCCTGCAGAGCGATCTGGGCTTGATGGATTTCCCAATTGCTGGAAAGGAATCCTGAATCTTTGTTGCTATCGGAATAACCAAGCATGAGCTCTTGTAGGAGCAGCCCTTGGGTGCCGACTTTTGGAAGGAGATCTCTGTAAATAGGGGTCTGGAAAAGTTGTTCCATCACCTCAGGAGCCCTCTGGAGGTCTTCAACGGTTTCAAACAAAGGAACCACAAGTAAATCGGCGTGACGGGCTGAAGGATCAACCAATCCCGCTTCCTTTGCGAGTAAAAGCACTTCGAGCAAGTCGGAGACGCTGTGACTCATCGAGATCACATAGGTGCGGCAAATACGGCTTCCAAATTCATCTTGCAAGCGGTGAAGCATTCGGAAAACGTCCACTGTTTCAGCGGTAGCCGCAGACCAGCTCACAGCAGGAGGGATCAAAGGACGGCGTGTCTGTAATTCCTCCATCAACCAGGCCACACGCTCGGTCTCATCCATGTCGCCGTAAGCACGATCTGGATTGATGTAACGGCTTAGTTCGTCGAGAGCATCACTGTGTCTTGTGCTCTCTTGTCGGATATCTAGACCAGCGAGTGAAAAACCGAAAATGTGGACCTGAGTCAGCAGTGTGTCGAGTGATTCACAACTCAGATCGGTGTTGACGAGGCTAGTTCGTATGAGCTCAAGTTCGCTGCGAAACTCGGCAATGGAGCCGTAATGAAGGGCATCCCCTTGTGTATTACCTGGAGCACAGGACAGCAATCCTTCGGGAGGTGTTCGCCAACCGGCTTCAGCTAACTGCTGATTGCGCAACTGCGTGAGACGTAGGCGCTCAAGCATGAAGCTGAGCTTCAGGCGATAAGGCTCAAGTCGGTATCGGGTGGCTCGCTCTTCATAAACTTCAGGAAAACGAAGTCGGTCCATTTCCAAAGACTCCAGCAGCGGAGCACTCACCTGGCTCCACTGCATGGAAATGCTGAGCTGATCGCGAAGATGTTGAACGGCGCTTATGTATCGATCGAGCATTAACTGACGCTGATAACAGGCTGTACGCCAAGTAATTTCAGTTGTGACAGAGGGGTTCCCATCCCTATCAGATCCCACCCAAGATCCGAAAGTACAGAACGAAGACGATGGAACCCTGACGTCGGGATAACTTGCAGCGAGAGAGGTAATGATCCTGCGCCGCAGCTGCGGCATGGCATTGAAGAGAACCTGCTGGAAATAATGAAGGGCATAGTCAACTTCATCTAGAACTGATGGCTTGAATTGATGGAGCTCATCGGTTCGCCACCAAAGCCTGATCTCTTCTTCAAGCTGCAGCCGCACGCTGTCAGTTACGCCTGATGGTGAGAGCGGCTGAGTCTCAAGTTGCTGGAGGAGGCTGGCAACGCGTCGCTGTTTATGGCGGACGGTGTGCCGCACGATCTCTGTCGGATGGGCTGTAAAGACCAAACGGATATCAAGTTCTTGGAGCAGTGCTTCAAGCTGGGCGGGGGGAACGTTGAGACGTCTCAGGCGTTCAAACAATTCTCTAAATGTTGCCGGTTCGGTTTGGGTGGCCAGAGGAGGAGCAAAGGGGTCAACTTTCTCTGCTTGGTCCTGTGAGCGATTAATACTCTCGAGATAAGTATCTTCTTCGATGCGTTGCTCAAGGATGTTGACAAGCTGGAAATACAATGAGAAGGCCCTAGCTGCAGCAATAGCTTCTGCAAGATCCATCCCTTTGATGAGATCAACCAGTGAGTCGGTACCCGCTGAATGCTCACCAGGGAGAACAGGATCACTGAGCTGCTTCATTCGCAGCAGTCGTTCTGCCTGATCAGGAGGACATTCGCTTCGTAGAACCGTTTGCCATAGGTCTTCAACGAGGGCAAGACGCTGCTGCAGAAGTTGGCCACTCTCAGCTTCAGTTCCGTCAGCCCTGGACTGTTTGCTCTCAGGATTAAGGGCTGAGGACGAATCCATCGATGAGAGACCGAGATCAGATTGAGACATGATCATCCCAAAGCGTCAGCCAGTGATCGGTCGCTCAGCTGTTCTTCTTGCTCCATGTCGAGAATTCCGGCGCGGAATTCGTCTTCAATGCTGTGTCCGTTTGAGATTCCTTTGAGCCAGAGCATGGCTTGGTTCCCCTCCGTGAGAACCGATTCAAGAGGGAGCAATCGGGGTGCCAGTCCCAATTCATGGGCTGTAGGCATGACGGCGTCGATCATCTCCCTCAACCAGTCACGACAGACTCGTTGGCGACCATCACGCCAGTCGTGTAATTGCGAATCGAGGCTATATCTGGCGGCAGCTGCGTCATTGGCATCGCTGAGCTTCATCAGTTTTTCAGCATCCAGAAAGCTCGACTTGAGCGGGTCGAGTTGATCAGGATCTCGAAGCAACATCAGCACACGCAGCTCCATCAGTGCGGTGATCGCCAAGAGAAGATCTGGATTGGTAACTAGATCGCAAATGCGAAGCTCGAGTCGATTGAGGTCAAAGGGACGTTGTGGTCCATTTGGACGAACGGATGTCCATAGATGCCGAACGTTATGCATGAGCCCTTCTTTGAGTTGGATCTCGGTCCACTGCACGAAATGCTCAAGATCGCGAAAGAGAGGAACTTGCTTTGGGGTGAGCGGGAATTGAAGCCAGCGTTGTGAATGGGCTCCCGAGACCTGACCGTTGAGAAAGGGTGAACTGGCACTCAGAGCAAGTAGCAACGCTGCTTCACAACGCACGAGCCGAAGAGCAGGAAATAAGTGAGCAGGATCACTGATCCCAAGGTTGATATGAATGCTCGCTGTCACCACAGTGGTTCCATAGGTGGCTTCGATCAGGTCGTGATAGGGGTCGTCTGGGTTGGATCGTTCAAATCGACTTGTATCTCCCAACGAGAGGGTGCTGCCTGGAAGCAAGGTGAGATCGCGTTCTGCGAGCCATCGTCGTAGGCGTCGGCGTGGGGCCAGAAGGGCTTCTTTGAGTTTTCCGTAATCGGTTTCAGGTTCTGTGATGTACTCCAGATTGCGGTGATCGGGTTCGACGCAGAACTCAGAGAGATCCCGCTTCACCAGCTCAGCCACCCCAACATTTTCACCGGTACAGCGACCGGTGAATAATTCCACTTCAAAGCCTTTAAGCCTTAGTTTTTGGGTCATGACCCTGAGTCCTCAAGGCAAGCGAGAGCAGTGAGCATGCCCCTGGCCTTGTTCAAGGTTTCTTGATATTCCGCTTCTGGGTTGGAATCAGCTACCACGCCTGCACCTGCTTGAACCTGGATTCGCCAACCTCCATCAGGGTGCGGTCTCACCACCATGGTTCGAATGGTGATAGCGGTGTTCAGAGCCCCAGCAAGATCAACTGATCCATAAACACCGGAGTAGGGCCCTCGAGCATCGGGCTCCAGTTGATGAATGATCTGCATTGCCCTGATTTTTGGTGCGCCGCTCACAGTTCCTGCTGGGAAGGATGCCATTAGCAAATCCCAGATGTCTTGTCCTTGAGCCAATCGTCCCTCAACTTGACTCACGATGTGCATCACGTGGGAGTAGCGCTCGATCACCATCAGCTCTTTGACTTCCACCGATCCAGCCGCACATACCCTTCCCAGGTCATTACGGCCAAGGTCGACCAACATCACATGCTCAGCACGCTCTTTGGGGTCAGCAAGGAGATCGGCTTCAAAATTTCGATCTTCCAGCTCATTGCGCCCCCGTGGGCGTGTTCCTGCAATAGGCCTAAGGCTGGCGCGAATGCCCCCCTGGTCTGGTTCTGCTTTGACCATGACCTCTGGGCTTGAACCGATCAGGTACCAGTCTCCGAAATCGAAGAAGGCCATATAAGGGGATGGATTGACCATCCTCAGGCTCCGGTAGATCTCTAAAGGTGATTGTGGAACATGAGTTTCCAGTCGTTGACTAATGACGAGCTGAAACGCATCTCCTGCGGCGATATGTTCTTGGGCTGTTGCTACGGCTTGTTCATAATTTTCACTGGATCGATTGCTCACCGTCTTTGGTGAACGGTTGGTTGCTGGTTTCCAGCGCAGTGGACGCACTTGGGGCAGAGGCAATGCCATGCGTTTTTCGAGCTCACGGATTCGATCCATAGCTGCGTCCCATGCTTGATCAGGGGTATTGGATGCCGCTGAGGTGTCGCTTAGATCTCCGTAGGCAACCGCAGTGATCAGACGCTTCACTTGATCAATAATCAGAATGCTGTCCATCAGCATCCAGACACCATCAGGAGGGGCGTCCTCGTCGGCTTCGTGAACGGGAACGCTTGGTTCAATCCAGCGGATTAGCTCATAACCCCACATTCCATACAATTGCCCGAGGGGAGGAAGCCCTGGAAGTGAGACAGGCCTGTATTCGTTCGTGCATTCACGAAGGATCTCGAGAGGATTGCCATGAAAGAACTCTTCCTGGCCATCTCTCCAGCGGCGAGTCAGCGTTTGCCCCCGCGCAGTGAGCGTCCAGAGAGGGTCACAGGCAACAACACTCCAGCGTCCTAAGTTTTCCCCCCCCTCAACAGATTCGAGGAGAACCCCAGGGGGACGACCTTCTCCCACCTTGAGCCAGGTAGTGAGAGGGGTTTCTAAATCAGCGGGCCAGCTATGGGCCAAGGGGATGAAAGTCGCCCCACAGCGTGCTGCTTCAAGAAAGGCGGTGCGGTCGGGGCTGAGCATGGGGGGATTGTCGCAACCGACCGCAGGGCATCATGGCCTACTGCTGATCAGGAGTCGAACGTGTTGCGGCCGCTGAACTTGATATTCGCGGGGTTGGTGTTCGCTCCGATCCTTCTTGGGTTATGACCAACCATCGGTCGGCCTTCATTAACTTTCTCGGAGAAGACACCATCCAACGGATGAAGAAACTCCGTATCTCCACCTGGGAAAATCCGATAGATCTTGAAGTCCTCGATCCGAGGCTTGAATTTTGTTCGAAGTTGAGTGCCCAGCGCCAGGCACTGTTCCTTGCGAGCGAAATACATGATGTTTTCGCCGGAAGACATCATTGCGGCTCCGCCAGTCGGCAGTTCGAAGGCCTGATCGCTTTTGCTTGTCCAGGTGATGGCGTACTTCTCTTCCGTTTCAGCGGAATTGAGCAGGCCGCCGGTGCTGCCGATGTACTGGGGGAGCTGACCGTTTAGAGCGGATGCTGTCATAGCTGTCCTCGGAATTCGGCGTGCCGTGTCGCAAAAAATTAGCATCGCACTTCCGCCCCGATCGCCCTTCTGGCCTGGAAACTTCACACCCGTCAACAATGGGGGGCAATAGGGAAAAACACGGTCAGTCCGCGATCCCGCCTTTGCGTCAACCTTCCGCCTAGTCGAGCCAGTAGGCGCCTAGTAGCGGTTTGACTGAGCTGCAAGCTTCCTGTATCGGGATTCCAGCTCAGCACAGGCCCAAGTTGGGCGATTGGTTCTTGAGTTGCGGCCCCTTCATCCCGCTCAGCTGGACTCTGGCCGTGGAGTTGCAGTTTGAGACGGGCTCCAGCTGGTTGAAGAGTCAGCACGAGCTGGCTTCCGCTGGGCAGTCCTCGACCGCAACGATCGACAAGGCCTCCGAGCATTGGCTCAAGGCGACTTGGGTCGCTGAGAACGGAAGGTAGGTTGCTCGCGATCGAAAGGCTCAGCTCAATTCCTCTTCGCTCAAGCTGCTGCTCCCAAGAGGGAGCCAACAGGTTGATCATGCTGCCCAGATCTGTCTGAGCGAGGACTGAGGGGCTTTCAGGCTGACGTTGAAGCTCTGCGGCCTGAAAAATTAAGCCGAATCGGTCGATTTGTTCGCTGCACTCTGTATCGATTAGTCGGAGGCGTTTGAGGACAGTCTCAGGTAAGTCCTTGCGCCGCAGTAAGGAGCGGATCAGGGTGCGGATGGTGGCCAAAGGTGTCCGCACTTCGTGGGCAATCGCCTCCAGCAAGGACAACTCCTCATCGGCCTTGCTAGCCGTTGATCTCAGCTCTTTAAAATTTTTTGGAGCTTGTTTTTGTTGAATGCTTTGAACTGGTGCCGATATTGATGCCTGCAAGGTCACCGTTGGCGCCATTCCTGCAAGTCGTTCGGCCAGGCATGGCCAGAACGTTTGTCCCAATGCGCTGCTGCTTTCAAGGGGGCCGAGTGCCTCTAAGGCTTGATGGAGAGCCAGCGCTTGCTCAGGGGAATCACGATGAAGCCTCTGTTCGATAAGCCCGAGAACGGCACTTAACGCTTCAGGCTCACTGCGCATCAGCAGTTGGCGTTGGCTCGCTTTGCCGTGCAGAGCCAAAGCGATTTGCACTTGGGATGTGATGACAACTAACAGAGGGTCATGGCTGTCTTCCTCGTGAAGGGGTAATTGCCTGAAACTTGCTGTGTGGGAATCGTGTTTACCACCACCATGGCTCTGGCCATGCCGAAGAGGGTCTGGAGGAAGAAGACTTGTGCCTGGCGAAGTCAGCGCTCCGAGTGCCTGAGGTGCCCAAACCCACCCTTTCAAGCTGTTCAAAAGTTGGGGTGAATAAAGAGCTGGTAAAGGAGCCGCCAGCCAGACTCCAGCCGGTGGATTTGCGTTGTGTAAGAGCTTTTCTTGGAGGGTTTCAAGAGCGGCCCACCACATCCTCCGAGCAGTGGAATCGTCGGAGCCGCCCGAACTCACTCCCTGTGCCATTTGTTGGTGAATGCTCTGGAGCAACATCAGTGAATCATCGTTGCAGGGACCTTGTGGAGCGCCTGGAGACAGAAAGACAAAGGCCTAAGGCGAGAAAATTGACGACCATTGCACTGCGGCCGTAACTCATAAAAGGGAGAGGGATGCCTGTGACCGGACCAAGACCAATCGTCATGAAGATATTGACCACAACTTGGAACATCAACATCGTGGCAACACCAATCACTACGAGCGATTCAAAATCTGAACGGCTTTGTCCGGCGACCTGTAAAAGTCGCCCCATCAGAAGTGCAAATCCAATGACAACCAAAATCGTGCCAAGGAAGCCAGCCTCTTCCCCAAGAGCGCTGAAAATAAAATCAGTGTGTTGTTCAGGAATAAACCTCAATTTAGTGAGTTGCCCTTTGAGTAGCCCCATCCCAAACAAGCCACCCGATCCAATCCCCACCGTGCTCTGCAGCAGGTGGTAGCCACCTCCAAGAGGATCTTTTGCGGGATCTAAAAATAAGACGAGACGATCACGCTGATAATCCTGCAGGCCATGCATCCACATCCAAGGTGTGACGAGAGCTGCTGCGGTTTGAACCAGCATGACCAGCCCTAAAGCCATTCGTTTCCATGGCAGTGATCGATAGGCAATCACCATCGTCAAAGGGATCCAGGCAGCGAGCCCCCAAGGGAACATTCCAGCGAGCAAGGCCGTCGCGAGTGGAGAGAGCAGTAGGACTAGCCACTCAATTGGCATTCCAGACCAATACAACATGGTGAGTAGTAGGGCACCAAACACCAGAGAAGTCCCAAGGTCAGGCTGGATGAACACCAGAAGCCATGGGATCGAGATAATGCCAAGTGGTCGAAGCAGATCGACCGGTCTTTCAACAGGGTGCCGATCGAGAACCGCCGCCAGCAGAAGAATGGCCGACAATTTCGCAAACTCAGACGGTTGCACGTGCACCCCGCCGATGCTGATCCAGCGCTGAGCTCCAAGCGCGGTCGTGCCAATCAGACGCACGGCCACCAGGCTGATGACAGTGATGCCATAAATCGGGATCAGCAGCGGTTTCAGCCTTAGCAATGAAATCCTGGCCATTACGAGAGCAATGACGATCCCGAAGGCTGCCGTGATCCAGTGGTGATACCAATCTGCGTAATCCGCTTGGCGCTGAGTACTGGCGATCAAAAGCCCCGCGACCATGACCATGGCCAAGGGGACTCCCCACAACACTGGTTCATTGAGTCGCCAGCCTTTTCGTCGCCGATTGCGGGCGAACAGACTCTGTTCATGGCTCATCAGGCCAATCTTCATGCTCAGTAAACGTCTTGAATGCTGGTGCGTAGTTGCTCAGCAAGCCCCTTGAAGGCCTGAGCACTTGCGGATTCAGGGTGGCTGATAGTGATTGGCTTGCCTAAGTCGCCTCCCTCTTGAACGGACATTTCCATCGGGATCTTGGCCAAAAGTGGAACTTCGAAAGCCTCAGCCAATGTTTGTCCACCTCCAGATCCAAATAGCGCGTATCTCTTATCAGGCTGGTCTGGTGGGATGAAGGCACTCATGTTTTCTACGACTCCAAGAACGGGGACTCCCATCTGAAGAAACATGGCCAACCCTCGTCTGGCGTCTTGCAACGCGACCTGTTGAGGTGTGGTCACAATCACCACTCCGGCCATGGGAACTGCCTGCGCCAAAGAAAGCTGGGCATCTCCTGTCCCTGGTGGAAGATCCACAATCAGCACATCTCTCTCGCTCCAGTCCACCTGATAGAGAAATTGACGAATAATTCCGTTCAACATTGGCCCGCGCCAGATGACCGGTTGGTTTTCTTCAATTAAAAGTCCCATTGAGACCACGGCGACTCCGCAGCTTTCCAGTGGGATCATTTGCTGATCATCGCCAGAACCACTGACCTCAGGGCTTTGATCGGAGACCCCCAGCATGATCGGTGCGTTAGGCCCGTAGATATCGGCATCAAGCAATCCAATTCGGAGTCCCTGATTGGCCAGAGCGCAAGCAAGATTCACAGCCACCGTGCTTTTGCCGACGCCCCCTTTCCCACTGCTAACAGCAATGACCTTTTTTACCCCTGGAATTGGCTGGCGTTCGGCTGTTTGGCCGTGGCCGGCTTGGCCAATTCCACCTTGCGAGGGTGGGGATCCCAGTTCAATCTGAACATCGTGGATGTTTTCAAGCGTTAATAAGCGTTCCCGTGCCTCCGCAACGATGCGTTCGCGTTGACCCTGGGCAAATCCGGGAAGATTCAAGCGGATCACCGCTCGAGGCGGATCAATGCGCACGCGATCAAGCCAGCCAAGATCAACAACAGACCGATCGCTGCCGCCATCAAGGATCCCTTTCAGCAACTCAGCTGCCTGTTCTGCTGTGACCATGGATCTGTTGCTTTGAAGTGGATCCTAGGTGTGTTGCCCATCACAGTCCTTCACACATGCTTGTCGGGATCGGTGTCAGGCTGAAATGGTCATTTGATTGTTGATCAGCATTTCATGGTCCGCTCTTTTCTCAAGCGCCTTAAGGGCAAGATCTTGCTCTCCTCGGATGCCACTGGGGAGCGACCACCTTCAGATTCCCGTTCGCGGGCCCGGGAGCTGGTACAGGGTCTTCAAAATGAAATTTGTGCTGGTCTCGAGCAGCTGGATGGCAGCGCCCATTTTCAGGAAGAAAGTTGGGACCGTCCGGAGGGAGGTGGCGGGCGTTCCAGGGTGATGACTGAAGGCCGGGTGTTCGAGCAGGGAGGTGTGAATTTTTCTGAGGTTTATGGAAAACAATTGCCACCATCAATCCTCAAGCAGCGGCCAGATGCCGAAGGGCATCCCTGGTTCGCTACCGGAACCTCGATGGTGCTGCATCCGCGTAATCCCTATATTCCTACAGTTCATTTGAACTATCGCTATTTCGAGGCTGGCCCTGTTTGGTGGTTTGGAGGTGGTGCTGATCTCACCCCCTTCTATCCATTTCTTGAGGATGCCCGACTCTTTCATCGCGAGCACAAGCGCGCCTGCGATTCGATCGATCCCAGGCTTTACACCGTGTTTAAGCCTTGGTGTGATGAGTATTTTTTTCTGAAACACCGCCGAGAGACCAGAGGCATCGGAGGAATTTTTTACGATTACCAGGATGGAAGTGGTCGGTTGTATCGAGGACAGGACTCAGAGGGCCCCGCGGCAAGTAAAGCTTCTGATATTGGACCTTGTTGCCTTGGTTGGGAGCAACTCCATGATCTGGCTAAAGCTTGTGGTCAGGCGTTCTTGCCTGCGTACGTCCCGATTGTGGAGAAGCGCAATTCCCTCTCTTATGGAGAGAAAGAACGACAGTTTCAGCTTTACCGGCGAGGTCGCTATGTGGAATTCAATCTGGTCTGGGATCGGGGCACCATTTTTGGATTGCAGACCAATGGTCGAACCGAGTCGATCTTGATGTCTCTCCCACCAATGGCACGTTGGGAGTACGCCTATCGAGCGCCAGTAGGCTCACGGGAAGAACTTCTTACTGATTTATTTACCCGGCCGCAGGATTGGTTTGAGGACCCGTCACTGGAAGATCGTTGCCGTCCCCACCAGGCGATTGGCTGAGGCCTTGCTCCAAGGCATCCACGACTCGCAGTGCAAGGCAATTAACGGTTTGCTTTTGCGTTTTGGGATTGCGGAGCTTTTGTTCCAAAGGAGGCTCCAACATTCCAATTTCGAGAATGCCGATCCCGCGTCGGGGTCCGCCTAATCCGCCGCGAAAAAGTCTCGGGAAGCGACCAAAGGCTTTGCCGAGGCTTTCATCTACAGCGTTTAGGGGTCTGTTAATTGCTGGAATCAGCCCTGAGCCGAAACCGTGGGGCCGATAGGCATCGAAATGGATTTCGAGGATGTAAACACCTTTGGCTGACCGTAATCTGGCTTGCGACCAATTGGTTTTTGGGTCGTTGTCATTTCTGATCGTCAAGGCGGGCGGTGTGTAGTCGGTGATATTGAGTCCTCGGTTCTTGCCTAAGCGCACCACCGCTTTCTGCACTTTTAAGTTCCAATAAAGCTCGTCGCGCATCCGAGCATCCATTGGAGCTCGTTTCCGTACATCGACAGCAAAACCAGGCGTCCCTGCACTGGCCATGTTCTGGGAGTCGGCATGGCCAGCCATGACAACAATCGGCAGGTCCTTAGGCATTGGTGTAGTCCCGACCCAGCGGCCTGGCATACGAGTTCTCAGTCCCAATAGCGGGTCAGGGTCGGATGGAGCCGGACAAGTCTCTTGGACCTGTGATGCCACGGCCTTCCTTGCAACTGCGCTTTGTTGAGTCCAGAGGTTGAGTTCCTTGGCCTGGGTAAGTGCTAGGGCAAGAAGAGAAAATGAGGTGACGCTGATCGGGATTGTGAACCGTTTGCATCGAATCCAGGCCAGAAGAGTGGGCATGGGTTTCAGATAGGAGAGGTCAGCAAAGCGCCATCGCTGGCGAGTTGTAGTGGTTCTGCTAGGGCGAGTTCAAGAGCGATCAATTCGTCGCGATGAGCTCTGAGCCTGAGAGTGCTTCCATCTTGGGGTGCTGGTTCGATCAATCGGATTTGAATGCCTTCTTGTCGTGCAGCGCGTTGGCTGTAAATCCATCCAGCTAAAGGCCCTAAAAGGATCAGCGAAACTGGCCACCATCCGAGTGCTGGATTGAGCTCACGAAGCACCAATCCAAGGGATCCTGCTCCAACTCCACCAAGGATTGAAAGCAGCACAGCTAGGGGATTGCTCGAGGCCACCCGCCCGCGATATTCAAGTAGGCAGCGCTCTGCATCTCCACCATCGCGAATCCATCCGCGTGCTTCAAGCCATGTACAAAGGCCATCCATGACCTCAATCGGGGGTCTAGGGGAGTGAACCTCCACAACAGTGGTGCGATCTTTGCTGGCGGCTCGTAAAAAAAAGACGAGTCCGATAGCTAACAGCAAGGTCAGCAGCAATATGGATGTCTGAGTGGTTGGCATCCGCCGTGGTTGGACGTTCTCTACACCCGTTCTAAGTGGTCACTACTGGATCATGATCGAGGAGCCAGCGTCGCCAGGGATCCATCAGTCTTTCTGCCTCGCCTCTGGCTTCGTCATGAAGGTGAAGCATGCGGCGTGGACGGCCGCGGCTCGGGCAGCGTTTGCTGTAGCAATCGAGAAGATCTTTCTTATTGAGAAAATCCACGGCTTGGTGCAGAACGGTTTCTGAAACACGCAATTGTGGGTGTTCCCTTTGAAGCCTCTGCAGCAGTCCAGATGGGTAGTTGTCGTGCTGGAGAAGGCAAGCCAAGATCCAGCACACTGCGAGTTCTAGATCCAGGAACAGTGGAGGTGGTTCCTGAAAATAATCTTCGATATCGGCCAGGCAGTTGTGTGTAGCGTTGCGACGGTGGAGCATAAAGCCGATGGTTCTCAGATTGGTCTAGCTCGGTCTCGGTTTGATTTTCAAGCCGTGAATGGGAAATCATTCCGGTGCTGGCAAGAGGTCAAAGTGGAGACCTTCGTCTGCACTGTTTTGTCGTCATGAGTGATATTTCCGCACAGCCTCGAGCGTTTGCTGTTTTCGACGGCGATCTTGATGCCGATTGGGCGGAGCGCTACAGCCATGCCCCGTCTCTTGCTGTGGACACGGAAGCTATGGGGTTGATTCACGGACGCGATCGTCTCTGCCTTGTTCAGATCTGTGATGAAGAAGACCAAGTGGCCTGCGTGCGCATCGCCATTGGTCAAACCGAGGCTCCTCGTCTTAAATCACTAATGGAACAGGTCTCCATTGAGAAAGTGTTCCACTTCGCTCGTTTCGATGTTGCGGCGCTTGCGACCGGTCTAGGGATACGGGTGAACCCCATTTTTTGCACCAAGGTTGCGAGCCGATTAGCCCGTACTTACAGCCCTCGTCATGGTCTTAAGGAGGTGGTGATGGAATTGGTGGGTGTGGAGCTTGATAAGCAGGCTCAAAGTAGTGACTGGGGGCGCGTGGATGAACTCAGCCGCACGCAGCTGGCTTATGCAGCGAATGACGCGCGCTATCTACTTCCTGCTCGTGATCGCCTGAAAGAGATGTTGCATCGGGAGGGACGATGGGACCTCGCCGAGCGTTGCTTTGGTTGCATCCCGGTGATGTCAGATCTCGACCGCTTCCGTTTCGCACAAACGTTTGAGCACTGATGGTTTCAAAGAGGAGCTGTCTAGCCAATCCGGAGTTCAATCCTCCAGCATGAATTTCTCATCCAGTGGTTCTGCTTCCAGCAAATGGTCGAGGACTTGTCCTTGATCGCAATTCGCTTTTTTGCGCTCGTCTTGTGCTTCTGAAAGCAGGCTTGCGGCTACCTGTTTGCGAGAGGTCAGATCTTTGGCTCCTGTCCTGCTGGCAGCGAGTTCAACTTTTCGACGGGCTGATGACTGGCTGATTCCAAGTTGAGTGGCTAGTTCCGCGCAGAGCCTGAGGTAGTCATGTTCCTGAATGGCGGGCATGGCTTGAGGATCATTGCTTCTCAGTATCCGTGTCCAAGAGGCAGTTCGATCAGAACTCGTTTGGCGATGGCATCACTTCCACCAGCTGGACCCATGCGTTGGCGACCTCTCTGCCCCATTTTCAGCCGAAGGGTCGGATCATCCAGCAGCTGCTCAAGCCTCTTACTGAGCTCTTTGCTTGATTGACAAGTGAGAACGGCTCCACCAAGCAAACGACTTTGTCGTTTTGCAAATCCTTGGGTGAATTGGGGGCCTGATCCCGGAAGGGAGAGCGCAGGAACTCCAAGCCCCACTAGTTGCTCGGTCGCTGTTCCTGCAGTTGCTAATCCCACCTCAGCCCATGGAGCCCAGTGATTGAACTGATCAATTCCTAACAGGATCAGTAGTTGTCCCCTTACCCAACAGGCTCCTGCCTGCAGTGCATCACTGGGTGGCGGCGTAGAACGGAAGCCTTGGCGCTTCAGTTCTTCTCCAAGTTCTTTCAGACCTGGCTTGGAGCCAAGAGCAACCAACACAGCTATGGGTCTGTCGTTGGGCAATGGTGAAAGTCCATGAAGCAGTCGGCTGAAATTCCGTATTGCTTCTGGCATTCGGCTCCCGCATAGAAGCAAGATGCGTCGGCAGCGAATAAGGCATGCAGGCGCGGTTGCGTTGCTCAAGCCGTCCATCATTGGATTGCCTGGGGCTTCTGCAGAGACCCCATGTCTTCTCAACCCACGCGCTGTTAATCGGTCACGGGTAACGACCAGACGGCAGCGCTTGCTGCGCATGAGGAGCCACTCCCAGGGATCCCATTCGCTTCCCTTCAATGCGTGGTAACTGTCACTGAGATTTTTGCCTGGCCCACTGCACCAGGTGTAATCGCTTTTTGGAGTGCCAACGAAGCCGAAGGGCCGTCCCGAACTCCAAGCCATTAAGAGAGGGAGGAGATCTCCCACCGCAAGAACAGTGTCCACTTCAGACTTGTGTTTGCGCAAGCAACGCCACTGGCGCAGGGTGAGAAGTGGCAGCCCTGCCATCAAGTCGGCTAGAAACCCCCTCAGGCTTTGGTTGCTAAAGCCCCCGCTTGGTAAAGGAGCCGTGGGACCGACGCGTTGAACCCAGCCCTTTTCAATGGCTGCAATGAAGTGCCCCCCTGTCCCAACGAGAGGTAACACCGTCAAGTTGAGGCGGGGGCGGTGCCGTTGAAGTGCCTCGATGATCCTCAAAGCGATCAGATCTTCACCGTGACCGTTGCTGATAAGCAGAAGGGATCCCGAAGCCTCGCTGATACGATCCGCTGGTGGAGTTGACGCTCCCGAAACGGCGGCATGGCCAAGTGGTAAGGCAGAGGATTGCAAATCCTTTATCCCCAGTTCGAATCTGGGTGCCGCCTTTGATCCAATGAGACTGGAAAGGGTTTTTTTAAATGCCTTGCGTATTCCCACGCTACGCAGTACCTCCAGATTTACAGCTCAGAACTTGTCTCATTTCAGATTGAATGATCGTCTTTTAATCCTTATATAGACATCTTCCCAGATCCCCTCGTCCGGAAGGCGTCAAAAAATCCTCATTTAGGGGTCTTCTCTCATGAAATTTTGTGATTCAGTGTTGAAGCTTCAACACTGAATCAGCAAGTTTGTTTTGGCTTACTGACTAAAGGTCAAATGTCGCAAGAGGGCCTGTTGCATTTTTAAAAACAAGTCATTTTAATGACCAATAAAAAGTCTCAGGAGCGTTCGAACTCCCGAGACTTGAATCGTTCTCATGCGACGTCCCATTTCTAAAACATGTTCTGAGTATTTGTGCTTGCGGAATCCCGAAGATTGAGGTTCGGTTCCCCTGGCAGGACGAGTCCTTAGCGGCTCGCTGCTAGCAGGGCGCGGTCTTAGGGGTAAGGAGGAGCTTTTAGTGCTTAATGGTCTGATTTGCCTTTCGCTTGACTAAATTTAAGAAGTAGAAATCTCGCATTCTTTGGGATTTAAGTTATTAAAAGATGCCATTTTGTTGCGAGGCGATGGTTTTTATCGCTTCTTGGTTGTTCTCCAGGTCTTAAAGCCGATTGGATTATCTATTGAAATCAGACTGGTTTTGAAGTGCCTTCAGGCCTTGGCGTTGAGATCTATGTTCGATTGGATATCTTGAGCGTTTGCATGGTTTTTGATCATGGGTGATGCAAGCAAGTCTTAGGTTGATAAAGTTGAAGCTTTCTATGATTACGCATTGGACATTGATCTATTTACTATTAAGCCAGTCTTGTATCAAGACAAAACTCTACGTCTGTAAGCCGTTCGTCTTGTGGAGGTTGGAAAGATTCGTATGGCAAGCACCTTGGGAGAGAGTGAAGAGTTCGAAAGCTTGGACTGCTTACAAAAAAGCAGCAGATATCAATTATTTGCTTAGGAGTTGTTCTTTGTATTTAAGTTAACTGGATATATTTTGTGGCGTTTGGCTTTCGATTGAGTGGTTGTTCATCATCTCAGGTTTTCTTGGTGGTCTTTGATCACCACTGAGTAATCGTTTGTGTGATTTTTCTGATGAAGCTCAGGCGGTATGGATGCTTACTTCGCTGGAGACTTCTCTTGTGAGCATTTTGATTGCTGTTGTTGTAGAAGACAATGCTTTTAAAAGCGATCTCAACGCTTGATTGCAGCCAATCATGCCTTCGATCTTGATGAAGGGAAATTATTTGTCTTGAAATTTAGAGTTGGGCCTCAGCCTTGAATTTATCGCCATTTGGCTTCTGGGCGATGCAGCTAAGAATCTTGTTAGTTAATTTACAATGACCTTTGCTGACATGCAAAGACCTTGGTAAGCCAGTTGCAATTCCATTGGAGTTAAATGATGCTTCTGCCACGCTTGAAACTACACTTTTCCAAGGAGAATCGTCCATGCGGCATGAACCGTGATTACATAGCAGAGGGATTGTTCCTTGCGTTGTCAGGGTGACGAAGGTGAGTTGTTTTCGTGAATCTTTGGTTTTTCCTGCGCTTATAAAGTGAACTCCTACAACCGATGCACTACGTTTGTTGAGCTGCAATTCGCGACAAGCAATAGTGTTTTGATTGCTATCGGTGTAAGAACATTTCTTGGTGCTCGTTTGGTATCGGCCAATGTTGAAATTGGGAACAGCGATGACCGCCTGAGGAAGGCTTAATAGCACTATAGAAAGTAAGAATTCTCTGAGGCATAGATGTGTTGAGCGATCAATCATTCGTCTAATAATCGTTATCTGCTACGCACATGCCAAGACATCGAATGCCATTCGTGGCAGTGCGACGACAATGATTACAGAGGATTGGTTCACTTGGTTTCATTGGCACGACATCCTCTTTCCGCTTTGTTTCATTCCCTGGAGTTTCGCTCTTGTTGAAGATGGTTTCTGTGATCGATGCCATGGCGCGCGCTGCTTTAAAACGATCATGGCGTGAACAGTGATGTGGCGGCGTGACAGGAATTGGATTTGGAACCTGGGCATGGGGGAATCAATTGCTGTGGGGGTATCAGCCAGAGCGAGACGATACCCATCTTGAGGCCACTCTCACAGCCGCTGTTCAAGGCGGTCTTTCGCTTGTGGATACTGCCGATTCCTATGGCACAGGTCGGTTCAATGGGCGTAGCGAGATGTTGCTGGGTCAGTTTTTGACTGCAATGGATCCTGCTCGGCGACAACATCTCACGGTGGCCAGCAAGCTTGCCCCATTCCCTTGGAGGCTTGGTCGTCAAGGTTTTAAGCGTGCGTTTTATGCCAGCAGAGAGCGCTTGGGTGGGCATCTGGATCGAGTCCAGTTGCATTGGAGTACTGCTCGATATGCACCTTGGCAAGAGTTGCCTCTGCTCGATGGGCTTGGTGATCTGGTTGAGCAAGGATTGGTCTCAGAGCTCGGGTTGTCGAATGTTGGCCCCAAACGCCTCCGCTTCCTTCATAAGCACTTATCAAGAAGGGGAATTCGTCTTCAGAGCCTTCAAGTCCAATTTTCTCTGCTTGCGCCTGAACCAATCCTGCGCCAAAAACTGGCGGCAGTTTGCTTGGAGCTAGGTGTCGAGTTGTTGGCCTATAGCCCTCTTGCATTGGGTGTTCTGGCGCTTCCTCCAGGCGAGCAAGCCACCAATTCCACGAAGTTACGATCAAGATTGTTTCGTCGCCTACTCCCAGCGAGCAAGGACTTGCGCTCAGTGATGCGTGAGATCTCGGAAAAACGAGGCGCCTCAATGGCACAAGTTGCTCTGAACTGGTGCCGCTCCCATGGAGCTATACCGATTCCTGGACTGCGGCGACCAGCTCAAGCTGTTGATGCAGCGTCAGCGCTGCTTTGGACCCTGAGCGAAAACGAGAAACTCACTCTTGATGAACTTAGTCATAAAATGCTGGCTCGAATGCCTGCAAACCCATTTCAGAGTGCCTGATCCGCTGGATCAGGATCAGGACTCACAACCACGGGGAGACTTGAAGCTTTGCCTTGAAGTGGAATGACTTTTACGGGTGTAGGGCGGGAGATCTCTTCCTGAGGTTTGGATTGTTCACAGGCATTAAGCGCTTCTTGAAGTAGTGAGTCAAATGTGGCGCCTGACAAGCGATGCCTGGCGATCTCGAGAAAAGTTCTGGGGAGTGATTCCCCGGCTGCACTGAGAACAGCTGGATTTTCGCGACGCTGCTGCTGTTCGTCTTCAATCGCACGAAGAAAGCGATGAGTGACATCCCGTTTCGTACAAGCTTTGATCAGAGTGTCTCGATCAGCCATCGGTTGATCGACGTTCTCTTCGAGTTCGACGATTCGGCGTTCGAGGCTTTCAAGGACTTCACTTGCCTCTTTCGTGATGTTTGCAAGCTGACCGTCCGATAGGAACGGCATGTCGGCTACAAAAACCTTCCCATGATCCTTAAGGGCTAAAAAAGTAGGCCGAGGTCCTTGCCGATGGCCAGAGGATTTGTCGTAATTACCACCTAAGGGACGTCTCGGAGGGGTAGGACCAGCAGAAGCTCTTCTACGAGTTGTTCTTTGAATTCTATCGAAAGCCATATCAAATTAAAGATTTAACGTCTCTGATCGCGGCGGTTGCCGGTTTGCCAGGCTCAACACTAACGATTCAAACGCCAAAAAGCTCCAAGAGCACAGCCAGTTTCAGGAACTGACTTAATCAAAAATCTGCGATCAGATTTTTTCATGCTGGGAGCCCCAAGACGCACCCCGCATGCTCGCTGCTGGATGCGGTCTCGATGCTGCCAATCTTCCAGGCCTTGATTCCTTCTGCTTCGCATACCTGCTCAGCCATTTTCATCCCTTCTGCCGGAACGATGAGACAGTACCCAACGCCCAGGTTGAAAGTGTGCCAAAGATCTCTCTCTGGGATGTCGCCGCAGGACTGCAGCCATTCGTAGAGATCGGGTCGTGGCCAACTCGAGGGATCCACTCTTGCTTGAAGATCTGGAGGTAGACATCGCGGCAGGTTTTCGGGAAGGCCACCTCCTGTGATGTGAGCCATCCCGTGGATTGGTGTTCCCTTTGCAAGCAACGTTTTTACGAGATGCCCGTAGAGCTGTGTGGGATTGAGCAAGGCTTCGATCAGTGGTTGATCGCTGGGGCC
>MDTC01020200.1_pt1 | contig 26929 bp, 19 predicted proteins | sample 811181 | NCBI WGS metagenome assembly MDTC01 (sample SAMN05326644, study PRJNA326480) | marine metagenome | isolation source: seawater | place: Pacific Ocean: North | collected 2011
CTCGCTGAAAAGAAACAGATATCTTTATTTCTGTTGTCCTCTCCGAGTTTTTCTCTTTCCCTCGATTTTATAAAGTACCATTCAATTTGATACGAAACAACATCCCAAAATGAAGGGGGACGATGCTTCGTGTGATTCTGGTGACACCGAAGACGTGAAAGATGTGACTACTGTTGTGAACCGCGCAAAGCAACAACCAGAAGAAGCGCAAGAGCAACAACCAGAAGAGCAACAAAGTCAAGGAGAAAAAATCATGTCCGTGAAAGTCGCGGTGATGGTGCGACCAATCCTTGAGAATGAACTCATCGACGGTAACGACATTGCGATATTTGCAGATGAACAGGATCAAAGCATATCATGTGCAACATCAGACCACACGTTCACGTACGACCACGTCTATAACGGGGAAGATAAGAAATCGGAGAAGAAATTGTACGATAATTGCGTTAAACCTCTGGTTTCCGGTTTACTCAACGGCTTGAATGGCACGGTATTGGCGTATGGGCAAACTGGGAGCGGAAAGACATACACGATGGGAACGAGTGCGGGGGCTACGTTTGGCGTCGTGCCGAGGGTTGTTAGAGCTTTATTCGATGAAAAAGATAAACTCAGAGAGAATGGAAGTACGGATACTATATCCATTCGCGTTGGTTTTATAGAGATTCACAAGGAAGAGATTCGAGATTTACTCTCTTCTTCAGCGAATGCGAAAAAAATGGTACAAACTATGATCACGTTGCGTGAAGATGCCGATGGGGCCATATGCTTAAACGGAGGAAGCGAAATTGAGGTGAAAGATGAGAACGAAATGGCTGAACTGCTTTCGTCCGGAGCGAAAACACGAGTGACTGGTTCGACGAACATGAACAAGACATCAAGCCGAAGTCACGCAATTTTCACGATTTATCTCGAGCGAAGGAGTACCTCACCGGAGTCCTCGAGCAAAGTCACTTTAGCTAAGTTGCACCTGGTTGATCTTGCCGGGTCAGAAAGGCAAAAGAGAACAAAAGCAGAAGGGAAGAGATTACAAGAGGGTATCGATATTAATAAAGGACTGTTAGCGCTTGGAAATGTGATTTCAGCTTTAGGCGATGACACGCGCCGAGCTGCAAATGGGCACATTCCATACAGAGATTCGAAGTTAACGCGTGTGTTACAAGACTCACTAGGAGGAAATTCGCAAACCGTCTTTATTGCTTGTGCGTCTCCAGCAGATTCAAATACCGAGGAAACGCTCAATACACTGAAATATGCAAACCGGGCTCGCAATATTAAAAATATGGTGCGTGAGAACAAGGAGGAAGCGTCAACGGCTGAACTTTCCCGGTGTAAAGCGCAACTTGCAGCAATGCGGTCGCAAGTTATCGCGTTAACGCAAGCTTTGAATAAAGCGAAAGGTGGCGATGGCGAAGTAAAAGAGCATGAAGTAGTTGTAGTTTCCGATGAACTTTCTGGGAAGCTTGCCGCATCTGAACGAGAAGTTCGAAGGTTAAAAGCAGAACTAGCCTTCTGCGAAGAAGCTCAAAAAGAAGCAACAGAGAAGGAGTTATTGGCGATTACGGAGCGAGATGCCCTGAGAGTGGCTTTAGAGAAAGCTGGAGGTGTTGATCCAACGACAGCAGCTGGTAAAAGTAAAAACAAAGAAACTGACGAGGATAACATAGGAATTTTCCGTGGATATAACGCGACTATTCATGCGCTACGAGCGGAAGTAAAGATTTTAAGACGACAAGTAACGCGCAATTTAGAGGGTGAGGATGAAGAATGCAACACTGAATGCATTTCAGAGCGCATTGACGACGAAGCGGACGATGACTATGACGAGGAAGAGCAAAATCAGAACGAGCTCGACTCTGTCGAGAAGACGTTGTGGATGAAAGAGAAGCGAATGCTAGAACTCGAAAAGAAAGCTGGCACAAATAGCAGTGCGGATGAGTTGCGAAAACGCTACGAAGAGTTAGTAGAAGAAGTTGAAAATGAAAGAAAGTTGCTCGTGGAGGAGCGGGAGCGCGTCCATCAAGCCATCCTGAAAGCGAAATCTACTGGTGGACAAGTTTTGCAAAAACGAGTCGAGAAAGAGCAAGGCGGAAAGTTAAAAGAGTTGGAAATAAAGCTTCATGGATTACAGAAGCAGTTAAAATCGCATAAAGAGACACTTCGGGCGAAAGAACAATCTGATATGATGCAAAAGCAACTGAAAAACGACATTTTGCAACTGAAAAGGTCGCGTGTCGAGTTGGTTCGAAAGATGGAAGAAAAGACAAAAGAGCGCATAGCGAAGCAACGGGAGACCGAAAAGGCGCTGATGCAGGCAAAGAAAGATGGATTGAAAATGCAGCGCGAAGCTCAAAAGTTCAAGAACCAGTCCGAAAAGCAGTCGCTGGTGTTGAAAAGACGAACGGAAGAAGCACAGGCTGTGAAGAAAAGATTGAATGACCTTCAGATGAAAGGAAGAATACAGTCTCACACCGCTTCCAGTTTGGCTAACGTCCGATCTCCTATACGAAAAAATAACATTTATGCTCCTGCAAATGATTTAGCCAAATCCGCGTCATTGGGCACTCGTCGCAAATGGATCGATTCGGAGATTAAAACTGCGGCGACCCGATTAGCTATGCGAGAGAAACTTGACGAACTCTATGCACTTCGAACAAAGGGAGACACGACCGTATCGAACGAATTAATCGCAGAAATCAACGAAAAAGTCACGCATGCAGATGAAATGGAAGAAAAGGCTGGCGGTGGAGCACGGCGTTGGGCTGGTGTCAGAGCTCTTGGTGACGCTCGGCAGTTACTACAGCTTGTCTTTAACGCAGCTGTCAAGGCAGAGACGAAATCTCTGAAAATCGAGGATATTTCTGCGAAAGAAGCGCACTACTCTCTGAATACGCATGTTAGTGGTAAAACAAAGGATGCTAAAGAAGAACAAGAACAAGAACCAGAAGTGAGTATTAACGAGGAGTTGTATAAAGATATCCCAGCATTGGAAGAAACCACTCCAAAGCAACGTGGCAACATTGTGAACAAGGAAAAATCAAAGATTCCTGCATCTCAGCAGTACATTTCTTCTGCTGAAGATAGCGACGGAGGAGAAGAAATGGTACCAACTGATAATGACGATCCAGACTACGCGCCCGAAACGCTAGAGAAGACGTTATTGAAAGAAAATAGCAGCGGTTTAGCTACGCCTCTGAATTATGTCTTTCGGAAAGCTGCCAACTTTTTCGGTCGTGGATCAAATGCAAGGGAGCCTCTTCAAGAGAATAATAACGTAGAAACGGCAATATTACACTAGATATCATTACCGTGGTAACAATATTGTTATGGTTATTAAATGCTAATATTCGTCGTCATATATCGCGTTCAATTCTTTTTGCGCTTCTGCTTTTTCTCCATCTTTGTCTTTCTTTTTTCTCTTTCGGTTGCGCTTCTTTTTCTTTTTCTTCTTCTCTCCATCAGGGGCACCTTTTCGACCTTCGATAAAGAGCATTCTTCGTGTTATCATTTCCTCCGCTTGTGTCGGAAACTCCTCCAACACCGAGAGAGCCCGCTTCATTCGATCGATGACTACATTTGCACCGTCTCTTACTCTGTCGCGATGCTTTGCGTCCACCACCGTGAGATATTTTAAAAACAAATCGTAAACGTCATCCTTCATTAAGGGGTCGAATGATGCATTTCGTACGCACCATTCGTGTTCTTGATTCGAAAACGTCCAGTTTTTGTCATCTTTTAACTTTCCATTCAAGTATTCTCTCGCCGCATGGTTACCTTGTTTCATGTTGGTCTCTATGGCCTTTGGGTACGAACATCGGAAGCATTTATCTTTTTGCTTCCGATAGTTGTGCGCACCACATTTTCTGCACGTCCAATCACCAAAAGACCACTTTGTTGTTCCATTAATCGCAGTTTGCGTTGAAGTAATAACCTTCGCTTTTTTTGCTGCGGTGCCTTCCTCGCCCATTTCCTTGGCCCTGGCTTCTCGCTCTCTTTTCCGCGCTTTTTTGGACTTTTTCTTCTTCTTCAGTCCTCTCTCAATCTGTTCATGAGATTGCTGCTTTTCCTTCTTCTTCGTCCTTTTACTGTGTTGTTGTTGTTGTTGCGACTGTTGAATTTCGTCGCGTTTCCTTTTCTCCTTTGCAGCGATATCGCCCATAGTTGGTGGCGGTGGCATTTTCTCTTTCGAAGAAGCATCTTTTCCTCTTTTGGAGGACTGCTTTTCACTCGTTCGCGGTGGCTTTTTCGCATCTGCGCCTTTCTTTTCGTTGTTCGATGGAATTTTAACATCGTCGCCAGCCTTCTTCTTCTTGTTCTTCTTCTCCTCCGTGAGTGTTGCTGCCGCTGTTTTCTTCTCTCTGTTAACTTTATTAGTAGCATCAGCATCAGCAGCAGCCTTCGGCGTTTTTTCAGCTTTCGAAGCCGCCGCCGCCGCTTTCTTCGTCGGCATTTTCCGCTTCGAAGTTGGCGTCATGGGAAGTTCCGCTAAATCTTCATCCACTCTCCCGCTCAATCGAGACGAGCGGCGCGTACTAACCTGTCGTGCGTGTTAAAAAAGAGCGCGAATTTTTGTCAACGAACGACGTTTTCTCGGCGGCGGCGGCGATTTGAGAAATGACGAACGCGCGCGCGTGGGCTCGACGACGCGAAAAAGAAAGGAAAACGGACGAGGGAAGAGGAAAAGAAATATGACCATCGCGATGATGCGAATAGTTTCGCGCACCATGATGACGACGCGAGTCGCTCGCTCGCTCGCTCGATTATGCAGATGCTCAAATGAAGAAAAAAATGGATGTGTCGAGTGCCGAGAGTTGGTCGCTCTCTAATGCGATTTTTCAAAAGGCACTTTCGACACCACCTCACCAACTCGTCAGTCGGCATAAAAAAAGAATCAATCATCGCATTAGTAATTGAGGTGGTGGCTTTCCATTCTTCCGTCGCGGCCTTCGATTCCGCGAAGAGGTAGGCGAGGATGAAGAAAAGAACGAGGCCAGCAACCTCGGCGCGCTTCGTCTCGGCGGCCGTCGTCGTGGTCGTGGTGGCGCTATCTTCTTCTTCTTCTTCTTCTTCTTTTTGTGGCGTGAGAGTTCACGCGTACGATGCGACCGAGAACGAGCGTCTCATCGGTTGGCTCGGTGAAGTCAACACGCGAGAAGAAACGAACAGTTCAAAACCATGGATCGAAGCGTTGAGTTGGAGCCCGCGAGCGTTTTTATATCACAACTTCTTGAGCAAAGAAGAGGCAAAACATTTGGTGGCTTTAGGCGAACCGAGAGTGATACGGTCCACCGTGGTTGGTGGTGATTCCGGACGCGTTTCAGATATTCGAACGTCGTTTGGGACGTTCATACCGAAGCGGTATGACAAAGTTATTGAGAAGATTGAAGAGCGATGCGCGGTGTTTAGTGGGATTCCCGTGGTAAACCAAGAACAAATGCAACTGCTGAGATACCGAGATGGGCAAAAGTATTCCGACCACTCGGATGGTTTAATCTCGGAAAACGGTGGGAAACGCATAGCAACTATTTTGATGTTTCTCCACGAACCAACGGAAGGCGGAGAGACGAGTTTTGTGCTCGGAAATCCGTTAGAAAAAGTAAAAGAGAGAATCGAGGGAACGAAAGATCAGTTTTCGGAGTGTGGATACAGGGGCGGGAAAGGATTTGCAGTCAAGCCTAAAGTTGGGGACGCTATTTTGTTTTTCAGTTACGATGAAGCCGGAATTTCGGACAATAATTCCATGCATGCGAGTTGCCCCACGTTAGGCGGAACAAAATGGACGGCGACGATGTGGATACACGAGAGACCTTTCGATACGGCGACATGGAAGAAACCAGAGTGTAAAGACTATCACAAAGAGTGTGCAAATTGGGCAAACCGAGGCGAGTGTAAAAACAATCCAATTTACATGTTAGGGAATGAAGTTGTCGGGCAGTGTTCGAGATCGTGCTGCGCAAAGGTGAAAGAGAGCGACATGACGTACACGCAGACGTTGTTCTGCAAACCATGCGAAGAAGATAGCGATTGGAAAAGAGAATTTTAGAGAATTTTAGAATTTAGAATAGAATCCGCGCGAATTGCATTTATACTCACATGTATTTACAAACCTATTACTCGTACATTGGCTAATCATCTCTGAACTATTTTCACTCGTTCAAACACTTACTTAACGCTTCATAATGTCCTTGCCCGTGAAATAAAAGCATCAATTTTGGCTTTTTGTCATCTGTTGTTGCGGTTCCGTAATCTTCGTTCCCATAGATACCTATCGACCGTAGCGGCTCCCCACTCATCGCCATGTGCACCTCTATCGGTCGTTTCAACACGTGCGAAGCGAGTAAGATTTCGGGCTCACCTCCCCACGCGCCTGGATATCTCATGTTCGCGCAGTATTCGTCAAAATCACCTTCAATGATCCATTCTAATTCCTCTTTTCTCTTTACTAACTCTCGAATCGTTTGTTCTCTCAGGATGTCAGCTTCTAACACTTCTCGCTCTGCACTTAATCGAGTGTTCTCGTCCTCTATAGATTTACTCACAACTAACGAACGAAACAAACACCTACCATCGCCGGTAATTTTGTGAATGTCATAGAAATCGTTTGCATCCCCTCCTTCTTTAAGAAACGCGTGCGTGCGACACGGGATCGCGCGTCTTTTCTTTGTACTGAGATGATTACCATGAGGCGATGAATACGCGTTGGCAAAAGAAGACACGAGCGACCTGTTGTTGTTTCCGCTTCGCGAGAAAGGGGAAGAGGCGGACGTAAACATCACCGCGGTGAAGAGGACTGCTAAAGGACTCGTACTCATCATACACAGAGATGTGAAGAGAAGACAGAGAGCTCGGGCGTTTTCTTTTTTAACCAAGGAGCACCTTATAACGACTTTCTTCTCTTTTTAGGTGTTGTGGAAAAATCAAAAATCGGATTTTAGGTTTGAGTGATGTAGATTTTTAGATTAGTATGACGCGCGGTGGTATTTCTATGTTCCTTTCAATCTCTTCTTGCTCGACTTGTGATGATGGTGCTTTTTATCTTTCTTTTTATCCTTCTTTTTATCTTTATCGTCGCCATCCTTATCACTCTTCTCTTTCTTCTTCGCGTCCCATGGGATATCTTTGTTCGAGTCTTTTTGTCTGTGTACAGAGAGGATTTTACCGTCGCCGCGAGCGCTCTTGGCGTCGATAGCAGCAGCCCACTCTTGATCTGTACCGGCGATGGCGTAACGCTGAAGCTCAGTCTCCTGGAGCAATTCTCGTTGCTTTTTGCGAACTTCTTCGCTCACTTTATCCGCCCTGTGTGTTTGTATGAGTGAAAGAATTTTTACGCATCGTTAGTTGGTGAATATACTCTATCATTTTTTAGTACTAAATTAAACGAACAAGAAGAGAAAGCGTAGAAATGAAATCGAGCGGATCAGATCTGTTGAGCTTTATGTTTAGCCACACGATAACTCAACGACTTATAACCCCAAATACATGGTGGCGCCGCCAAGCGTATGTTTCAGATAAATCCCTTAATGTTTAATCCATCACCTCCGTTTTGAAATCCATTTCTTCTCAACAAAACGCGAATCACGAAAAAATAAACAAAAAAAAGACGTACCCTTCTTGCAAATCTTCGTCGACACCAACAGCATGCGGTGTTAAGTTTGGCATGACGTAACTCGGAAGCGCTGCTTCAATTTCTTTGACTCGACCCAATTTCAGTGCCCCGTATATTCTCCGCATGGCTTTGTTAAACAACGCCATCACTTGTTGCGCGGGCAAATCCAACTGTTTTGAGCTATCGTCCAACGTTCTTTGCTGTAACCCCATGCCTAACAAAATAGCTGCTTGCGCGTACGATAACGTCGCTGGTATTCTTTTGGCAAAGTACGCTCGCGTTATTGGTGGCACGAGATCCGTAATGACATGATGGTCAACCAACGAACTCGAGTATTTCTCCAAACGTCGCAAATCATGCGGCGACAAAATTTCGTTATCAGTTCGAATAACTGCGTCTCTTCCTGCTCCGCTTTGTTTATCGTTATCGTCGTATTGCACCTGTGGGTTCAACACGGATAGTGCCAGCGAAGGTGAAAGTTCTCGAAAAGGCGCTCCAAGCAACGAGCGGAATCGAACTCTGAAATCGTCCGTAAATGGTGCCAACCAGTTCCCTTCCGGAGCGTCGTCGTCGTCGCTGTCGTTCGCATTGCACACGCGAAGCATTACACAAGAGTGTTCTCCCGTAATATCCGAAGGCACTTGACGCACGTAAACTGGCTCGTACCCTGATTTTGACCAAAATCGATAGAGTTCAGAGGTTAATCCGAACGCCGTTCCGGTCCAGTGCACTCGCTCACGTTCCCGTTCGGCTAAATTCACTAAAAGCGGCGGTAAATCTTCTCTCGGTTTCACGGTTTCGCTACTTAATCCACCGTTCATTTTATTCTGTCCATTTTCTCTATCGTTTTCATCTTTGTTTTTCTTGCCAATATCCATATTTTCACGCATATCGATTAGTTTTCCTTCGTAATATTCGTGTAATAATTCCAAAGCTCTGGTGCCGTATCCTTGCCTCGGCAAATCTGGGTGAACGGCAATTCGAACTATTCTCGCTCCAGTTAAACCAGGAAATGCGTCGTCTTGAAATTGCCCAGAGATTGTCCAAGGAATTAAATCACCCGAAGGTGCGCTACCAGCTGCTAACGTCGCTCTTGCCGATACTTTCGATATGGCACCTTCGAGTGCGACTTGCAAGACACACAAAATCTCTGGCAATGCGTTTGATTGCTCGTTGACTGGTGCTAATAACACGTACAATCTGTGCGCTGGTGCGTCCGACATCAACTGCAAATCGTCCGGTGTGTTCTTGTAATGCGAAGAAACGTACAAAGCCATCATGCGTTTAAGAAACTGCTCTGAGGCTTTGTGCGCGGAAAACAAAGTATCCCTGGAGACTTCGTACAATTCGCACGCCGATGGCGGTGGAATTGAGTTAATGAGCGGTGGTAAAGCATCAGCAGCATCTAAACAGAGGAGTTGATTCAACCATGACTCGATTCGGTCTCCTGGAGCGTATCTACATGGCTCCGAGAGTTGCACCTCTCGGAGCAATCGACCACTTCCTCCTTTAATACTATTGTTGTTCTGTTTGTTATTCTTTCCATGCCTACCTTGTTGCCCGGAAGAACTTGACGATGCTTCCCTTCTTAAATTCCCAATCAACTTAATGGACAACGCTCTCCCAGTACCTTCGTAGCCGTTAATCGTCGAGCACAAAAAGACTAAATACGGTCCTAACAACGCTTTCACGGTCGGCAAAGGAATCGCCGCGGCTTCATCAATCACCAACAATTCCGCCGTCGCCGCTCTTTCATGGTGCTGAGGTAATATATACTGAATCGTCTGTCGGTGGTTCCTTGTGACGTTAATTCGAACGATTGATTTCCCAAACGCCGGGTTGGACGATTCTACTAAATCGTAATCCAAATGTTCCTTATACCCGAGCTTATCGAAACCTTTCAAAACAAACTCAAAAAACGTCTTCAAGTTCTCAGGCGATGGCGAAGTGACGAAAATATTCGAGTATCCCATGGCGACCGCGCCGGCAATGGCGATGCCCATGGCGGCGGATTTCCCTCGCCCTCTCGCCGCAGTCAAAGCTACGGTTGAACGCAACGTCTTCTCGCTCGCGGCATCTAAAAACGTCACCACCGCTTTCGCTTGGTCTAATGTTCTACACTGCGAAACCAATGGTCCGGCCGGTTCGGTTTCTTTCAACGACTCTTTCAAATCAGTTAAATCAGCGTGTTCCTGCGCCGCTTGCTCGCTAGTCACTGGCGCAATCGATCTAATATGCGACGAAATTGGCAAAATATTCAACTCATCGTCCATAATTGCGCACGTTTGACACGCTCCTAAGGACAAAATGAACCGCTCGTTAAATCTTGGTACTACTTTATCGTGCGACTCGGTTCTAAATCTCGCGTGCACGTCCATCGACATCGTATACAGTTGCGTCAAAGACTCTAAATTTGACAACAACAAAACAATAATCCCACCCCCTTCGACTGTTTCAATCGTTCTCGCCAACAAGTTTGGCGTCAACGCTTCAAAATCTTGCAAAACTGCCATCCCAAATGTATTCCCGAGTACTTTTTGCGTCTCGTGGTAGTAACAGTATCGAATCTGCGTGCTCGATACGAACAAGTTGAACGGATCTTCGTTCTCTTCGTCCATTGCCCCGCTATTTTGCATCATCTTCACCTGTTTCTGTCGCTTCCTCTTATTTGAACTCAAGTATAAATCTTTCTTGTAACACCACAGCACGTTCGGTCGCGCTTTGACGACGGCCTTGGAAAGCATGTAATGAATGTTCACGATTTGCTCTCTCGCGTTGTCCCCGACGACGACGAATAAGGTGCGTTCGTTCAGTTTCACTCCATTCTCGACGAGCGTGCGAATCCGAGAGTCAACTTTCTTCCTCATTGTTTTTGTTATTTATCACGACGTGCGCGCGCGCGTGCGAGGTTCGATACTACTCAAAAGCGGGGACAAAAGACGTGAATGAAGAAGGTGGCGGCTGCTTTGGCTTTTTTTTTTTTTTGAGTCGTAGTTTTTTTTGTGTGTGTTCACGATGCCCGCTGTGCACTTTTTACTCCTTTTACATCCCTCCTCAGAAGAACTCATTAATTCGCGAATGCACATGAATGCACCGCGACCGACATACCTTTGTCGCGTTCTCAAATCCACCCACACCATCCTGAGAGTGAATAGGAAGAGCAATACTAATGGGGAAATCGTCGAAGGATAAAAGAGACATTTATTACAGAAAAGCGAAAGAGGAAGGGTGGAGAGCGCGGTCGGCGTTTAAGCTGATACAAATAGACGAGAGTTTTAACTTGTTTCGGGAGGACGTGAGAAACGTGGTGGACTTGTGCGCCGCACCAGGGAGTTGGTCGCAAGTTTTGAGCAGGAAATTGTATTTGCCCACGTTGCTGAATAACGATGACGATGATGGCACCACTTCTGCGCCTCCTAAAATTGTCGCTGTTGATTTACAACCCATGGCGCCTATCGAAGGTGTAATTTGCATCCAAGGGGACATCACCAACATCGATTGCATGAAACAAATAATATCTGAATTTGAAGGCGAGAAAGCAGATTTAATCGTCGGCGATGGCGCGCCAGACGTGACTGGATTGCACGATTTAGACGAGTTCATGCAAGCGCAGTTAATTTTAGCTGGTTTGAAAGTTTGCGCGCACGTGTTAAAGGAAGGAGGGACGTACGTGGCGAAAATTTTCCGCGGGAAAGACATCGGGTTGTTGTATAACCAGTTGAAGTGCTTCTTTCCGAAAGTGACGTGCGCAAAACCGAAATCGAGTCGGAATTCAAGCATAGGTGAGTCGTAAAAATTCGTATTTTCACACATAATTTTGTTCTCGGCTTCTATCCAGGTCGTTTTTTTGTAGCGAATATTAACACTTTCTTCTTTCTTCTTGAATACCTATTTCAACCAAACAGAAGCGTTCGTGGTGTGCGAAAACTATTCACCACCGAAAAATTTCCAACCAAACGATTTAAGAGACGTATTAGAAAAGAAATTTAGATGGGGTTTAACAGAAGACGGCAAAGAGAAATTGCCGGACGATTTCCAACGAACTATTGCGGTCCCATTCGTCGCTTGCGGTGACTTGAGCGGCTACGACGCCGATCAATCGTATTCACTCAACGAAGAATCGAAGGACGGACGATACGAGTTTAGCGAACCGGTTATGCCGCCTATAGCTCCGCCCTATCGGGAAGCTATGATGAAGAAGTAGAATAGAATCAGCGCATACTAAACGCAGTTGCAGAATGAGCAATTAGGTTAGGCGAAGAAGAAGAAAGAGAGGACATTACGTACAGACGTAAGCGTGTGTATGTGTGTGTGCCGTCCTCGTTTTGACTTTTTTTGTATTTCATTCTTCTTCTCTTTTTCTTCTTAATTCCACCGCACCTTCCAAGTACGGAATATTCCCAATAATATTCCCCTAAAAAAATGTCCATCCCGAACACCACGCAGTCCAACGTATTCGTCTATGGCACGCTCAAACGAGAGATGTTCAACCACAAAATGCTCACGAATGGTGGCGTGAATAGCAGCAGATTCGTAGGGGTCGCCGAGACTTCGCAACCGTACACGTTCTCCCTTTTCCTCTCGCAATATGGATTTCCGTACCTTGTCGAAAATGAAGCCTCGTCGTCTCCTATCGGCACGGTCGTAAGAGGCGAATTGTACGTGGTAAACGAAGATAAATTAGCAGAATTAGACGTTTTAGAAGACGTAGCGTCGGGTTTATACGAAAGAAGGGTGATTAATGTGGAATTGTTGACCGACGACAACGACGAGAAAGTTTCAAAAGTTGGAGGAGAGAAGAAAATCATCTCTGCATTTGCGTACGTCGCCGGCGAGAAAGAGGACAAAAGCACTTTAGCGCGGATACAAGAGTACACGAAAGACATTCAGGATGAGAAGTACATACCTAAAATTGACCGAGGCAAAAGATAAAAGAACGTAGTAATGTAGTTATATTTTGTATACGAAGAGAAGTCCAAGTCACATGCCAAAAAGGTCCGCGCGCTCAATATCAAGGCTAATAAGTTTTACAACCACTACATCTAAACCTATAGTTTTCTCTTTGCCTCTATCTATATTCTTCTCTAAAAGTCCTCCTCCTCCTCGTCCTCGTCTTCGTCGTTCACATATCCTGGCAACACGCCAACTTGACATTCCCTCATCATAAACTCTCCATTGACGTATTTATGAAATTTGTCGAACAACGCGGTGCAGTCTTTCCCAAACGCTTGCTCTAAAATCTTTGGCCCACCCGGGTGGAAGTGAATATACGGTGTTAAATTGTACACTTTTCCTCGAAAACCAATCCATGCGTCTTGTTCCGTGTTGTGTTTCGCTATTTCTTCTAAAGTAATCACTCGTTTTGAGACGTTTATTTTCTTATTTCCTCCTAAACCGTTCAAGTTGTTGTTTTTCGTCCTTGTCAAACGCATCCAATCCATTTGAGAATATCCAGGCGCTAACTGAACTTTGCCCGCGACGTTCTGCTTCGCATCTTTACGCGACGCGTGGGTCCCCGCGCTGACGGGAACAGGCACCGTCGTTCCCTCTTTGTCCACGTGAGAGACCGTGGCATTTTTTAACAACCCCTCGTACCCTCCGGAAGACGACGACGACGCGTTCCTGTTCGTGCTGTTGTTGTTGTTGTTGTTGTTGTTAGTATTCGCGTTTGCCCCCCTCTGAAAGTGCCTCAGCGGATTCGTCGCGTCTCGCGGTGAAGACATTCTCTTCAAAGTTCGTGCCGTCCGCGCGCTCCGAGAAAGCGAGGGGAAGACGCAGGTCCAAAAAGTTTTGGGGAAAAACGAAAAACGGAATGAAGTCGAGGACGGTGTCGTCACTCACTTTTACTCGCTCACTTTTCTCCGCGCGAAGAAAAGGAGCCGATGACGACGACGACGACGACGACGCCGTGGGCGAATCGGTATAGTCGTCATCGTAACGCTGCATCGATGATGCGCGCGTCCTCCTCCTCTTCTTCTCGCGTCGCGCCGGTCGCGTCGTCTCGCCGCTGCTACGAGGCGTTGAACGACAACAGAAATGGACAAAATGGTTTTCAGATAACGACGACGACGACGACGACGAAAGCAACGGGGGCACCTACAAACGTTCGCGCGCGAAGAGAAAGAAGAAGAAGAAGGAGAAGAAACGGGAGAATGAAGTCATCGGGCGACGCTGTTAATGCTGTTACGCCTGAGAATGCGAGAGAAAGGGGATGGGGTCCAACTCGAGAGGAAATCGAAACGATAGAAGAAGATTTAGAATTTGACTCTTTAGACAGAGTCGAATGGTTCGAACTTTTAACGTTCGTCGGCGAATACACGTCGACGGCTTTAGGAAAAGCTCGGTTCTCCTCAAGTGAAGGTAAAAGTTTAATTTCGGAAGTGTATTCGCAAGAAATGTCGGAGATGCTTCTAGATGAAACCGAATCGGCGATGTACATGGAATCCGTTGCGGGCGTTTCGCTGGATTTTGGTGGGATGCTTACAATCGAGACGAAGAGAAGCGTGCATAAAGCGTCTCAAGGAGCGCCTTTAGGTGGAGACGAGTTGATAGCGGTGGCATTTTTTTTAGAAAACGCGAGACGTTTGAAACTATCCATCGAAAATGTTTCTCATGAAGACAACGAAACGGGAGAGATTGAGGTGCCGAGAGCGATGGTGCCTCTGAGAAATATCGCGATGCAAATGGAAACGTTTTCGGAAGTGGTGGACATTATCAAATTGAAAGTTGACGATACTGGGTCGTTCAAAGACACTGCGAGTCCGGAATTACGCAGAGCGCGAGAGCGCTTGTTAGGAAAAGAGACACAACTGAAAGAGTTGTTATCAAGGATGCCTGGGAGTGCAGTTTCGTTTCGAGGGCGCATGTGTTTAGCGGTTTCGCCAGAGAGTGCACCAAAAAATGCACTCGTTTTAGGCACGCAGAGTGGATTAACCCTCATTGAACCACCATCGGTGGTGAACTTGAATACAGAGTTAGCAAAAGCAAGGGACGACGAGGAATCAGCGATTGATGGCATAAGAAGAGAGTTATCGCGAGTCATCATGGAAGTCGCGGAGGAGATTTTACGATGTTTAGAGTTGACGATTGATTTGGATATCATCGCGGCTAGATGTCGTCACGGGCAAGCGCTAAATTCGGTACGTCCAACGTTTGCCAGTGAATCTGTTTTGGAAGACGCCATTGAGGAAAGATTGAGGGAGAAAGCGGCAAGGAATGAAATGAACGACGGTGATGACGAAAACAATAAGGATGAAAAACAGGAAAATTTGAGCACTAAGAACGCATTCGTTCAAGCGGAACTCGAAATTGCGAAATCTAAAGTCTACCTTCCTGGACTTCGTCAACCAGTGCTAGCTTCGCAAGCGGTAAAAGCTGTGAAAGACAAACGTCGCGAGGCGGCTGAAAGAGAAAAAAGGAAAGAAGAAGAAGAAGACGATACAAGTTCACAACCGAGATTTAAAATCGCAACAAGAGAGTCGAAGAAGAAGAAGAGCAAGAAACTCCAAAACGAATTGAACTCTCAAGATCATTTCGATTTCGATTTTGACGATGGCTTTGATTGGCTTTACGATGGCAAAAATGAAGACGGAAGCGATGCGAATACTTTCAGAGTGAAAGGCCCAGTACCCGTGGACGTTTTCGTGGAGGCGAGAACGAAGTGTGTCGTCATTACCGGTCCGAACACGGGTGGTAAAACAGCGGCAATGAAAGCTCTCGGGTTAAGCGCGTTAATGGCGCGAGCTGGTATGTTTGTACCCGCTGAAAGAGCGCACTTGCCATGGTTTGACTACGTTTTGTGCGACATTGGCGACGACCAAGATTTACTCACGAACTTGAGTACGTTTTCGGCGCGCTTGACGACACAGAAGGCTATTTTGAAGCGCGCTACTCCTCAATCTTTAGTCTTAATCGACGAAGTCGGGACTGGTACGTCACCTTTGGAAGGCGCTGCGATAGCACGCGCGTTATTAAAAGCTTTAGCGGGGTTACTTCCCGGACGACTCGGCGTTTCGTTGGCGTTTGCGACTACCCATCACGGCAGTTTGAAAGCGTTGAAGTATGAACACAAAGATTCCGGCGCATTTGAGAACGCTGCGGTTGAATTCGATGAAGCTGAGTTACGTCCAACGTATAGACTCTTATGGGCGGTCCCTGGTCGTTCGAGAGCTTTGCAGATTGCGGAGAGAAACAAGTTAGACGAAGATGTCATTGATTTGGCGAAGGAGGTCATGGGACAAAGTTTTGCGACGTTGGATGATGTCATTGCAGAACTCGAAGGTGCGAGAAAAGATGCAGATAAAGCTTTTGCAAAGGCTATGCAAATGCTAAAAGATGTAGAAAACCGCATACCACAAGCACGAAACGCGGAACAGACAGTGTTACGAGTAAAGGAGGACATAGCAATGAAGCAGGCGACAACCATCTTGAGAATCTCGAGGGAGGCTAAAATTCGCATCCAAGGTGAAGAGCGATTGAAACGACAGGAACTCTCGGCAAACACAAAGAAGTCAATGATTTCGAAAAGTGCTGCTGGAGAAACCGATCGCGAGCGGGAAATTCGTTTAGCTAAAGAGCGCAAAGTAGCTGCAGCGAATGGAGGAGAAGTCGCCGAAGAAACCAATCAAGAGTTGACAGAAATGCCGACAGTTGGGGACAAAGTTATTTTGAAAACGAGTGGTTTAGCCGGAAAGGTCACGAAAGTCTCTGATGAAATTGTAACGGTCGCTGCAGGATTTATTGTTGCGGAAGCTAAATTGAATGAGCTATGGAAGCCTTCGCCGTCTTCTCCTTCGTCGGTAAAGACGAGCTCCTCTCAAACATTTGCAGGCGTGGAGAAGAAACTGGCATCGCCTTCTAGAGCGGCTCGCGAATTCGACGCTCTTCTAGGGAGTGAGAAAATTAATTCCTCTTCGAGCGATGGTAGAAGAGTTTCTGTTGAAGATTATGACGCATGGGACAACGAACCAAGCAAACTGGCTCAAATAGGGGACTCCGTGAAGATTTTGAAAAACAACTTCAAGGGGAAAGTTGTCGAAGATGAAGACGGCATGTTGACTATACAAGCTGGTCCGACGCGAATGGTTGCTCCAAGTCACGGCGTGAAAGTTACGAAGAAAGCGAGTAATGGGAGCGCGATAGGCGCAGGTGCTGTGAACGTACCGAGATCGACAATGAGCAAGAAAAAGAAGAAGAAAAAGCAGAGCGCCTTTCCTTCCGGGACAAATATAACTACCAACGCACCGCCGGCGGTGCCTAAGAAAGAGGAAGCTTCAATTGAAGATTTGATTAAAAAGTTTGGAAAATAGAAAGATAGCGTTAGAAGGAAGGAAATACTAGTACAATGTAGTGGTTGCGTGTAATTATAGTTTAAAAATAACTAAAAACAATGATATGGTCTTATATGTACCGGTACCTGGTACCATGGTACCATGGTACCACGGTACTCATGTTTATGAGCAAATGTAATTAAATTGTCTGAACTTGTCGTGAGAAGTTGTTATGTAGACGTAGATGTGAGTTGGATTTTGACGTTGCGAGTTTTCTTTTTTTACTCCATAGGCGGAGCCCGCCTATCTTCGTATCTGTTTCCGCCATCGCCTCCCTTTCTATCATCATAGGAGCCATGTCTATCACCGTAGCCTCCGCCTCGTCTATCGTCATAACCTCCGCCTCGTCTGTCGTCGTATCTTCTTCGATCATCATAACCTCCCCCTCGTCGGTCTTCATATCGGCTTCCACCGCCGCCGTACCCACCCCGGCGGTCATCGTAGTCTCTCCCACCTCCGCGATAATATCCACCATCTCGCCTGTCGTGTCCGCTATCGTTCCTTCGATCACGATACCGGTCTCCGCCGCCACCATATCCTCCTCCTCGATAATAGTCTCTCCTATTGTTGTTATCCCCGCCTCCTCGGTCACCGCGATAGTACCCTCTGTCTCTTGAATGATACGGCCCTCTCGTATCTGGTTTCTTCTCTTCAGCCATACCGACGCGAATAACTCTCCCGGCAATCTCTTTCTCGTGCATCGCATCAATTGCCGCGTCTGCGGATTGTTTTTCCACGTAACGAACGAAAGCGAAACCTCTCATTCGCTGAGTGTAGTGGTTTCGAGGGACGTACACGTCTCCAATCTCTCCATAAGGGGAAAACATGTCCGTAATTTCTTCTTGGGACAGATCAAAACTCAAGTTGTCGATTTTCACGGAATGTAAGTTGGAAATATCCGGTGGACCGGATTTGCGCTCCTCTCTTCTCTCGTCAACGTCACCCGATGGCAGGGGTGGCTGCTGTTGGTCTCGATTCTCGTCGTCTCCTCCTCCAGGTGCAGGCGCGGTGGCTTCAGCCGCGGCTGCTTCCCCTCCGTCTCTCGCTTCTTCGCGGTCTTGTTCTCCTTCGTCGTTCGCGGACATGGTGTCGTTCGATCCGCGCGTCGTTCGTTCGTTCTTCTTCCTCTTGTTCTTGTTCTTGTTCTTCTTCCCGGACGGAGCTTAAAGCGTTAAATGTGATGAAAAATTGAATTGGATTGCGATCGAAAAACAAAAAAGGGAAAAGAAAAGAGAAGACACATAAGTATGGCCATAGTCTTTTCCTCCGTTTTTGGGTCGTGTGTCCAAAAAAATTTCAAATTTATGCAATCAATCACATCGATGGATCGAATGGAAATAAAAGAATTTTTGCTTTTTGCATCGGACGGAACCCCCCACATATTAGTTAGATATAAAAAACAAAAAAATTTTGCACACAAAAAAATACGCGAAGAAGAGACGAACAAAAAGGATGCGCCGACGATCTTTGCGTCTCCTTCTCTTCGTCGCTCACGTCTCGCTCTTCTCCTTCTCCTCCTCGCGGGGAGCAGAATGCCCGCTCGAGATTGAGAAGATAGATTTGAACGGGCTTGGAAACGCGTGCGGAGATGCGACCGATCCAGGTAAAAACTCACTTCTCTATTATTTTTCGCCCTCGTATTTAATATCTCTTCTCGAACTTAGACGTGTGCTCGAAGTGCATCACGTTTCTCGGGCAAGCAATTGCAAACGCGGGATATACCGAGGAAGAAGTGAAGGCGTTGCCGATAGATGCGTGCGCGACGGAGAATTTGTCGACGCTGTTGGCGAACGGAGCGACGATCGATGCGTTTTTAAAAGTTTCAGCCTGCCCACGAGACGCGCGGTCGATGTACGAGAACGTGACCTTTTCTACAGGAGAAGAAGAAGAAAAAGAAGAAGAGGAAGACATTGGAAAGACGGTTCGAAGTGCGTTCGCGCCCGTTGTTGAGGAATATCAAGACGAAAAAAATGGTGCGATGGTAACGAACGACAACAAGAAGAAAGGCGTCAATGTCGTCGGACTTTCGGTGTCGCTGGCGGTTGTCGTGGTTTGTTTCGCGGGAGTCGCTCTGTTTGTGGTATATCGAGATAAGACGAGACAGAAGCTCAATGCGCTGTATGTTCAAAGAAATCACGACGCAGAGAGAAACGTGACGGTTGCTACAAGACGACGAGTTTGCGAAATTCTATCGTTCCAAAACATTTCGTGTCAATTAAAGACGAACAGAGGAGGGGGGAGAGGAGGACGTGCGAAAAAATCCGCAGCGCGCCCGAAAATCATAAAAGGAATTTCTGGGAAGGTTTGCGCTGGTGAAGTGTGCGCGATCATGGGTCCATCAGGTTCTGGTAAGACTACATTGGTGAAATCTATAATTTCCGCCTCGGGATTTCACGTCGACATCGATCTGAACAAAATTAGTCTCTCTGGGTACGCTCACTTTGCCGGTAAAAATAGAATAGGGTACGTACCTCAACACAGCGATTACCTCCTCAAATTTTTAACGACGCGCGAGTCAATTTTGTATTCAGCTTGTTTGCGTCTTCCGTGGTATGTTTCGAAACAAACGAAGGAGAACAAAGTAAACGCGCTTCTGGATGAACTTCACTTGATTGACGTTCGAGATACTCGCGTATCTGATTTAAGCGGCGGTCAACGCAAAAGGCTATCGATTGCCATGGAGATGGTTATCGATTCTGACTTGATCATTCTCGACGAACCGACGTCTGGCTTAGATTCGAAAACTGCTGATACGATATTGGTCCTGCTCAAAAGTATCGCCTCTCGCGGACGCGACGTATTATGCACAATTCACGCACCGTCAGCGAGATCTCTGATTGAACAAATTGATACAGTTTTATTGCTTTCGTCGACTGGAGATCGATTATTTTTTGGTTCCGTTTCGCTCGATTTATTTGATTCTGTACAAATGCCTTGCCCGAAAACTTTCTCGTTACCTGAGTGGTGCCTCGAAGTTGCGAGCGATGAAAAAATGTCCAAAAACTTTCTTCTTAAATCAGCAAACCTACCCTTAAAAGAAGAGGACGAAGAGGAAGAAAGCAGTTCATCGGAATCCAACGCCACTGCTGTTGTTGTCATGGATAATCAATCATCACAAGAAATTTATGACAAAAGCGAGCGCTCGTTCTTGACTGAGCTTTCCGTCCTCTGTTGGCGAGAATTTTTAGAGGTAAAACGGAACATCTCTCGTTTCATTACGGATTCAGTCACCGCTATTTTAGTTGGGGCTCTCATCGGTTTGCTCTACTTGGACGTGCAAAAGAACTTAAGGGGCTTCCAAAACCGTATGGGAAGCTTATTTTTTGTTCTTTTCTTCTTTGCTCTTTCGAGTGTATCGAGTTGTGACGCGTTTCTCTCGTCCAGGAAAATTTTCCTACGAGAAAGAAGAGCCGGCTATCATCGAGCTGATACGTACTATCTTTCTAAAATAATTGTTGAGATAGTCGTATTACGTTGGACGTCGGTCATTTTAACTTCAATAAGTTACTACTGGCTGATGGGTTTGCGTGTTGATCCTTGCGCCTTCTTCATCTTCTTGGGTTTTGCGTTGTTATTTTCAGCAACATCCACGGCGTTGATGAGTTTTATCCAGACGCTTTGCGCGTCCACAGCCATAGCAACACTGGCTGGAATAGTATGTGTCCTAGTTTCAAGCCTTTTTGGGGGTTTTCTCATAAACATTCCAACCTTGCCGGGCTTTTGTAGATGGATTCGTTGGTTTTCGGCATTTTTTTACGCATGGGGTGGAATGCTAGCGAGCGAGATGAGAGATGGTAAATATTTGTTCGATGCCGATTTTGACGGCACAGATGTCGCCGTTGTTGTGAGCGGATCGACGTATTTAAACGTCGTCGGAGTAGATCCATCAAATATTGGACGAGATGCAGTCGCGTTAATAATCGTAACTGGAGTTTATATGGCTTCGGCGGTATATATGTACCACCATAAATTTCAATGAGTGTTTCGAGGCAGATTTCGGTTCGAGAATACGAGAATAAACAAAAAAAAGTGGTAATAAAGAGTATAGCATATTCAGCACACCATTTCGTTCATCCAGATTTAAAATACATTCATAATGCAACGACGACTATTATTTCAGCACGCTTTTAGCGCGTTCTCCCTCTTTTATCTCTTGATCACATCTTCTAAGGGAGGAGTGAATGCGCAAACGGTAGGAGCTTGCCCTCTTGAAACGGAGCGCCTCGATTTCGTCGGTATCAACGAAACATGCGGATCTGCTTCTGATCCGCATCTTTGTACGGCTTGTCCATTATCTATCGTACAAAAAATAGTCGATGGTGGCTACTCTGTGGAGGAAATCAACGCGTTGCCCATCGAACGATGTTTGTTAGAGAATTTGCCGCAACTGCTTGAACACGGAGCTACACTTCTTGCGCTTCTCGCACTTCAAAACTGCGATTTTAACTCCGGTAACTTATCGATGGACATTCTGAATAGCGTCGTGTTCCCACCACCGTACCCGGGATTACCCACCGAATGGTTACGAAACGGGACAACATCGCCTTCATCATCATCATCCGATGACGGCGCCTATTCTTCGCAAGACGTTTCAAAAGCGGCTGGTCCTTCCTCTGCAGACACGCAAGAACAGGAGAAAGACGCCAGCGTCCCGATGGAATCGTCTGCAGTGAATTCGATGAATTCATTCGCTCTCCTCTCGAGTGTGTTCCTTCTCGCTTCGTTCGTGATGTCGGATTACTAATAATCCTATTGTACCAGTGGGGGGTAGTAATAATAATAATATATAATAATAATGTGGTTAATACACTGCTTTATCTGATTAATTAGACCGTGTGTGGCATAAAAGGACAAACGAACACCTTTTTTATATCTCGCGTATTTTTTGTATTTTATCTCATCCGAGAGATTTTTGCCTCGAAAAGAGAAATTTCTACCTCAACTTTTTTGTGAGAGCTTTATCTACGTCAATCTTGAGGGAATATCCTCTATTTCACGTTCACGCGTCGTGCGTTACTCGTTGCGATCGAATCAATCGATCTCCAAGCGCACATTTGCATAGCTAAGAATATATCATATGCAAATCTATATTCAACCAACCTATATATCGACGCGTTGAATTGTCAAAGCGCTTTCATATACTTACGGATTACTACGCCACGTTTCACATTTACGCGTAAAAAAAGATTAGAAAAAAATGAACAGCGCTTGTCTTCAATACGGGATGACGCGAACGTCATCGATGGTTAATTTTGCGCCCGCGAGTACATCGTCGTCGTCGAAAAAGACTATCACGACGTCATTTCCTAGATCGCAAGGAAGAGGCGGGAAGGCTTCCACGCGCGATGCCGTGGCTGAGCCATCGCAACAGCAAAATGCACCGGAACAAACGTTCCAAAGACGACCAGAAGATGTCGTGCGCTCGAACGGAAAAGAGGTTGAATTATTTGCGCTAAAGGCGTGTGTAAAAAAACAAGAGAGCGGCCAATTGGCCCCGAAAATGAACGTCGTGCCGTCTGCGTTAGAGCCGGCGTTCGAACGTTGTCGAGAAGTCACCGCTGAGTACGCAAAGACGTTTTATCTAGGAACAAAACTGATGACGCCGGAGAAACAACGGGCGATTTGGGCTATTTACGTTTGGTGCAGACGTACGGACGAGTTAGTAGACGGGCCAAACGCGTCGCACATTACGCCGGAAGCTTTGGATAGATGGGAAGAACGCTTGGAGAACATTTTTGCGGGGAAACCGTTGGACGTTGTCGATGCAACTTTGGCGGATACCGTGAGTAAATTTCCGGTTGACATTCAACCGTTTCGAGATATGGTTGATGGTATGAGAATGGATTTGGTGAAACCACGATACGAAACGTTTGATGAGTTGTATGAATATTGCTATCGCGTGGCTGGTACGGTTGGCTTGATGTCGATGCCGATTATGGGCTTGGATGAAAACTACCGAGGCGACTTGCAGTCAGTGTATAAAGCGGCATTATCGTTGGGATTAGCGAATCAATTGACGAACATTCTCAGAGACGTTGGGGAAGATGCGAGAGAGCGTAATCGTATCTACGTTCCGTTAGAAGATTTGGCCGAGTTTGGTATCACCGAAGATGAAGTGTTGACCGGATTGGTAAAAAACGGTAAGGTGGACGAGCGCTGGGTGAAGTTTATGAAGTTTCAAATCGCAAGAGCGCGCGAGTGCTTTGCTTCCGCGGAAGCTGGCGTGAACTGCTTGAATAAAGACGCTAGATGGCCGGTATGGTCTGCCTTGGATGTATACAGAGATATTTTAGATGCCATTGAGGCGAACGGGTACGACAACTTCACGCAAAGAGCATACGTTCCCAAGTTGCAAAAGTTTGCAATGTTGCCGACGAGTTTCGTAAAGGCGCAACAAGGGCCGACGGAAGAGCAGCAAAAAGGTCGCTGGAACGAATAATTTTATGCCATCTAAAGAGAGAACGAGAATGAAAAACAATTAGTAAGGCGAGCGTTTTAAGAAAGAAAACAGATCATTTTTTTTGTGTTAAACCAAATTATACACAACAATTGCCTATCTGCGTGCTTTTGGCGCCGGTCGTCCTGCTTTCACCTTTGGTTTCCTCGCTTCTAAAAAGTCTTCTATCGAAATCCCTTCGCATTCGTGACACGTGAACCGTTTCGGCGTCTTCTCTTCATCTTCAATACCCACGCATCTCGTGTGCATCCAAGTCTCGCATCGGTCACACGCAATCATTCGCTCCCCATCGTCGTCGTTCGTTCCACAGTGACAGTTCACGACCCATTGATCGAGTCCACCTTGGTAACGAAAATCGCTCTCCAAGTCCGCGCCTTCACCCATAACTTCGGCATGCGCGTACTGCAACGAATTTTTGTTCAATCTCGTGGAATCTGGAAGATTTTCGTACCCTTTAATCGAGGTGACTTTGAATTTCGAGAGGATGACGTATAAATCCGCAAACGCTTTCGTCGCTTCCTTTTTCAACTCTCCCAACGTGCATGGAACCGGAAGCAGAACAATCTCCGGCGGTGGCTTAGACTCGACGCCAAGCTTTCGTCGATTCTTACCCATAATCGCACCACCCAAACCAGAAACTTTTGGTCCTGAATTCGATCTATCGATGACGGCAGTGACGAGTACGCGGGTTGGTTTAAGATTTTTGACATTCGCGGGCATGCTCAAGTGCAACAAGTCGTCAATATCTATGTACGTTTTAACAAATTGTTTCGTGTCCAACAACACTCGAGCCGCATTTGTGAGATGAGCACCTTTACACGTGACTCTGATTTTATTCCCGGCTTGAACTCGAGCTGGTTTGTAGCTTTCCAGGCAGTCTCGATACACCGCTCTCAAATCCTTGTCAACGTCGTACGCAGTGAGCTCTGAGATGGATTTCGCGTTTGGATTCGAACGAATTTGTGGTGTCACCGGAACTGCCGTCGACAATTCTTGTTGACTTTTGAGTTCTGATTTCTTCGCAGCTGGACTTACCATTGCAGAGCGCGTTTCTCTTTGATTTCTTACCGGTTGTTGGCGAGTCGCTCCTCTCGTTGTTGTTCCATTACGCAACATGCGTATGCTATTCAATGGAGATTTTCCTTCGCTAACTGCTTCAACTGGCGCGTTCGCGTATGGATTAAAAAAGTTAAGTGGCGCCGTATATGTGGGAGAATTTGGCGATATCTTCGCATTCGGCATCTCTAACTGATACTCCAACTGCGAATTGATCGGATTGTTTCGTCTTCGCACTTTCGCTCTCGCATCCTTCGCTCTATTTTTACCGTTCATAACGACCGGATGATCCGCAATCGTCTTCAAAACGTGATCTAACAATCCCGTATCTCCAACGCCTTTCAGGCGCGCGAGGTTTCGAACGTCTTGTCTACCTAACCAAAAGCCTTTGTTATCCGCTAAAACCATCACGCACGCGTTTGCCGCGATGTTGACTCGAGTGAGTGTCCATCTCGTCTGAGCCGCCGGATTCTGATTACTCGAGCGACCTCGTTTCCACTCGACCATTGGTTCGGTCGGAAGAGGCACATCTTTAATCAAAGGCATTTGTTGCTCCTGTTGTTGTTCATGATGACCACTATGTTGTACCATGGAAGTTGGTGACCTGAGCGTTCTCGCAAACGCCGAGGCGAGACCAGTTCCAGCCATTTTCAATTTCTTCGCCGCAGAAACAAAGACCGAATCGTGGTGCACCGTTTCCCTTTGTTTATTATTATTTTCTTCTTTTACTACTACTTCTATTACCTTTTCCTCCTTCTCAACTTCTGCAGAGGCGCGTTTCTTGCTGGACCTTTCATCGCCGCCAAGTCCATTTTTCGTTTCTTCTTCAAAATCAATTGCTCGCGCCCGCTGAGAGTTATGGCGGTGGTGGTGCTGATGATGAAAGTGACGCCTGGGGGTCGTTTGGTTCGTTTGAGGTCTGTTCTCGGCGACATCTGAAATTCCGGCCAACACGGCGCCTACGCCATGCGTTGCTAACGTTTCGAACGGCCTGATGCCTTCTTTAACTTCTCTGCGAATATTTCTTTGCAATCGCAGTAAGGCTTTGACTAAATCGCCTAAAGTTTTTGGAATCTCGAGTTCATCATCTTTTTCCTCATCATCCCCTGTTTTCTTTTCTGATTCGAGCGTCAAAATGTTGACGTATTTATCGATCAAGTGCACCATCGGATCGTCCTCGCCTCCCGTCATGACAAAATCGCTTCTCAAGTTCTTCAACGGGAACGTTCGAAAATCAGCTCCTGCTCGTTTATGCGAAGTCGCCGTATTTCCAAAGCTACCTTTACCAAACACGTACCCGTACGTCCCGTACCACGTGTTACCACTACTCGCGGGGTTGAGTAAACGATATTCAACCCCATATTTCTGCGAAACGTCCTCCACGGAAACCTCTCTCGCTCTCAACGTGTAGCAAATATTCTCCCACAAACCCATCAATTGCGATCCGCTCAAAACCATCGACCCCGCCTCTCGTCCGTTGATACGTTTCAAGTGCCCACACCCGTTCGCGTGAAGCAATCCATGCAACAAATGCGTCTGATGGTCGACAATCGAGCACTCTTTATCGATTTCTCCACACACCGTACACACTCTCTCGCCTTTTGGCACCGCGCAGCAACACAGCTGACAGACTCTTTTCCCGGCTAACTCTGGTTTTCCTCTCGTTTTAAAATCCGTATGCACGATAAAGTGCCACTGCTTTTTGTTCACGGGGTGATGATGCCACCCGATACATTTACAGCAATCGCAGTGTATGCACTCTTCGTTTCCTTCCACTTCTGTGGACTCTTCGTATATCCGCAGAACAGTCTCATGTGGCGCATGGTCCTTCGAAGACGAAGGCGTCGTCAACACGAGAGTGTACCCCCAAATCCCATCTTCCGTCGCTCGCGCGTCTGGCGTCGCGAGTTTCAAAAATTGTTTGATGTTTGATCGAAACGGACCGAAATATTCCACCTTTCGTTTAATCCAAGGCGTCGGTTCCGCAGTATTTACCGTCCTTTTTCTCTCGTCCATGCCCTCTGTGTTAGGCCCAGCAGAACTGGTGCTTCTCCCCAAGGTGCGCCTCGAAGCGGCCATGTCTCTCTCTCTCTTGTGTTATGTTATGTGGGAGTACCAAAATCAAAACACAACCCAGGGTCAATCCCTCGTCCGCGGACCTTTCTCTCCGGAGGCTTCTACGCCGACCCCGACCGCGCGCTCTGGGTCCAAATTTGCCTCTTTTTCTCCCTTTTTCGGTTGGCACAAAAGGGCCTCTGTGACGGCTGCAACCACCCCCAAAGGAAAAAATCTCAATTTGAGAAAAGAGGAGGGTAAAAGGAGTCCAATCTCTCTCTCTCTCTCTCTCTCTCTCTCTCTCCGCGAGACTGCCGCTCCAACAACGAGATCGAATCGCTCGAACGCGCGCGTCGACGCGATCGGGATCGGATCTCTCTTTCTCTCTTTCTCCCTCTCTCTCTCTCTCTCGAAGCGTTTATTCCTCGC
>MDTC01035948.1_pt1 | contig 26910 bp, 22 predicted proteins | sample 811181 | NCBI WGS metagenome assembly MDTC01 (sample SAMN05326644, study PRJNA326480) | marine metagenome | isolation source: seawater | place: Pacific Ocean: North | collected 2011
ATCTATAGTGATGTCGCCGCTTCCTAACATTGGAATAACTTGACCATCAGTCAATTGATCGGATTGTACATTTCCTCCTGCATATACGTGGTAGTCTAACACTCCCATTAAAGAAGCATCCCCTATATCATCTAAAGAATTCCAAGTTGGCACAACAGCAATTAAAGCTTCGAAAGCTGCATTTGTTGGCGCAAACACTGTTAATGGGTTTGTTCCAGTTAGAGCGCCTAAATAAGCACCATTGAAAGATGGACGTGTTAAGGCCTGAACGAGAATGGAAAAATTTGGATTAGCTAGTGCAAAATCTACCAGTGAATTTGGCATCATTACTTTGTCGATTACATGCACTACACCATTGCTTGTTTGGATGTCAGTAGAAAGTGGGGCAGCATCTCCGTCAAAAAATACACCACCAGTAACATTGATTTGTAGTGAAAGCGGCTCCGAGTTTGGACCTGGAGAAAGAGTATTTACATAAGTATCAGACAAATCTGCAGCTTTAACTTCGCCTTCTACAACGTGATAGAGTAACACACTTGTTAAAACCTCCACAGGGATGTCTGAAATACCATTCCAAGCTGGATCAGAATCTAATAAAGCTTGAAACGCTGCATTGTTTGGAGCAAATACTGTAAATGTTCCACTATTTAGTGCATCTACCAAATCTGCAGCAACAACTGCTTCAACTAATAAGCTCAAATCGGCAGTTGCCTGAGCAGTTTCTACGATGGTCATAGGATCTACTGGTGGATCAACATCCTCTTTACAAGCAGAGACTAGAATTAATAATAACATCGGGATAAATAAAAAAATATTTTTGTTCATTGTGATAAATTTTGTGTTTAAAAAATTGGTTTAGATTGGTTAATGTACACTAAACATCATATTTAAGATAATGTTTAAAAAATTATAATAGAATGTGATAAATGGCAAAAGAATTCACAAAATATAAAAAGCACGACCTATTATTAGACGATAACTGGCTTAAGATTCCTCTAAAGCTGCCGCTCCTCCTACAATTTCCAAGATCTCGTTTGTAATTGCAGCTTGACGCTCTCGGTTGTATTGTAGTTTTAAATCGTTTAATAGCTCATTGGCATTCTCCGTAGCTTGATCCATAGCTACCATTCGTGCCCCATGCTCAGAAGCATTATTATCAAGGATGAATCTGAAAAATTGTGTTTTCAATATTTTCGGGATCAACTCCTTTACTAATTCCTCCTTGTTTGGCTCAAAAAGGAAGTCAGCATTCATTTCACCTGCCTGTGCATCAAACTGAGCAATTGGCAGAAATTGTTCTTGACGAAAAATCTGAGTTGCCGCGTTCACAAACTCTGAATAGACCACGTGAACACTATCACAGTCCCCTTTCAAGAAAGCGTTCATTGCATATTCAGCAGCGTTTGAAGAATTATCGAAACTAATATCAGCGAACAAGCCTTGGTAAGTCGTATCAACTGAAATACCTTGATAGTTTTTAAAGAAATCATTTCCCTTCTTTCCAATTGCAGCAATGGTTATTGCATCCTTGCCAATAAGATGCTTATAATCGCTTTCAATAAGCGCTTTAGCTTTCTTATTTAGATTTGCATTGAATCCTCCACACAAACCTTTGTCTGAAGTAATTAATAAGATTAAAACTTTTTTAACTGGCCGTTTTTTACTGAAGTTTAAATCCAAGGAATTAACATCTACGTTGGATAGAATATTTTTTAGTATGCTAAATAATTTATCCGAATAAGGGCGCATTACCGTAATTCTATCAGTTGCCTTCTTTAGTTTAGAGGCAGCAACCAATTTCATCGCTTTGGTAATCTGCTGTGTAGTGACTACCGAACTAATACGTTCTCTTACTTCTTTTAAATTAGCCATGCTTTATTTCGATTTTAAATCCGTCGAAGAGTTAATTCTATTTTTGATAGTTTAAAGCAACTTCCTCAGCCAAATCTTCAAGTGTTTTCTTAGCTTCATCCGAAACTTTTTTACCGCCCAACGAAGTCAATGTATCTTCAAAACGACTTTCTAACTGATTCAGAAATTCTTTTTCAAAAGCTCTCACTTTATTTAAAGGCACTGCACTCATTAAGTTGTTGGTTCCCAAGAATACCATTGCCACTTGCTTCTCTACACTTAATGGAGAGAATTGCGCTTGCTTCAGCATTTCCACATTCCTAGCCCCTTTATCCAATACTGCTTTTGTAGCTGCATCTAAATCAGATCCAAACTTAGAAAAAGCTTCAAGCTCTCTGTACTGGGCTTGATCTAACTTCAAGGTTCCAGAAACTTTCTTCATTGTCTTAATCTGAGCATTTCCACCCACACGTGACACTGAGATACCAACGTTAATCGCTGGACGAACTCCTGCATTAAATAAGTTAGACTCCAAGAAAATTTGACCATCCGTAATTGAAATTACATTGGTAGGAATATAAGCTGAAACGTCACCACCTTGAGTTTCAATAATTGGAAGCGCTGTAAGAGATCCCCCCCCTTTTACCATTCCTTTAATGGAATCAGGAATATCATTCATCACCTGAGCAATATCATCATTCGCATTTACTTTCGCTGCGCGCTCTAACAATCGAGAGTGTAAGTAAAATACATCCCCGGGATAAGCTTCACGCCCTGGAGGTCTTTTCAATAACAAAGAAACTTCCCGATAGGCAACTGCTTGCTTAGATAAATCATCATAAACAATCAATGCTGGACGTCCTGTATCTCTAAAGAATTCTCCAATAGCTGCCCCAGCAAACGGTGAATAAAAAATTAATGGAGCCGGATCTGCTGCCGAAGCACTAACGATTACCGTATAGGCCATTGCACCATTCTCTTCAAGAACTTTAGCAATCTGTGCCACTGTACTTGCTTTTTGACCACAAGCCACATAGATACAATATACAGGCTCGCCTTTATCGTAAAACTCTTTTTGGTTAATAATGGTATCGATAGCTACCGCAGTTTTACCTGTTTGTCTATCTCCAATAATTAGTTCTCTTTGTCCTCTTCCAATCGGAATCATCGCATCTATTGATTTGATACCCGTCTGTAGTGGCTCAGTTACCGGTTGACGATAAATAACACCTGGAGCCTTTCTCTCCAATGGCATTTCGTACAATTCTCCTTGAATTGGACCTTTACCATCAATAGGCTCGCCTAGCGTATTCAATACTCTACCAAGCACACCTTCGCCTACTTTAATAGAAGCAATTACCTTAGTTCTTCTTACGGTATCCCCTTCTTTAATTTCTTCAGAAGTACCCATAAGTACAACACCAACGTTGTCTTCCTCAAGGTTTAAGGCTATAGCCTTCACACCGTTTTCGAACTCTACAAGCTCCCCATACTGTACGTTAGTTAAACCATATACACGGGCAATACCATCACCCACTTGTAAAACGGTTCCAACTTCTTCCAACTCGGTGGCTGTCTTTACGTTCGCTAATTGCTCTCTTAAGATACTTGATATTTCATCTGGTTTTACTGCTGCCATGATCCTAATTTATTAAAATTTAGAAATGTAAGATTTATCTTGAATTTGTTTTTTAATCAGTTGTAGTTTTCTTTCAACACTGTTATCTAAAAGCATATCGCCATACTTTAAGACGAACCCCCCCACAATTGTTGGGTCTACTTTCGTTTGTATTTCTACGCTTTCAGTAAGTTTATTGCTTAGTAAAAGAGATCTAACTTCTTCTACAGTTTTCTTGTCAACAGGAATAGCTGTTGTCAAAGTTGCCTTTACGATATGATTAGCTTTATTGTATAGCTCCATAAATGAATGCACCATCTCTACAAGGTGCTTCTCTCTTCCTTTAAGCACCAGCAAGTTGATAAACTTGTAAGTCAAATCAGATAGTTGAGTTGAAAATAACATATTCATCACTTTCTCTTTTTTATCCGAAGGAATAATTGGGCTCTTCAGCATCAAACGCAACTCTTTACTTCCATCTAAAGTTTCCTCTAGTAGACGCACATCCTTTACCGTCTCTTCTAAAGACCCACGTTCTTTAGCTAAGCTAAGGATTGATTTTGCATATCGACTGGCTAATCTAGGTGAAAGCATACCGTACTTATTTAGTTTAAATTAGCTTTAGAAGCTATTTCGCTAATAAATTTTTCTTGTTCTCCTTTAGCTGCAAGTTCTCTCGAAAGAACCTTTTCAGCAATTTCTAAAGATAAAACCGCAGCTGCATTTTTCATATCTGCCATTACCGCTAATTTTTGAACTTCAATATCCTCTTTTGCGGTAAGCATTATTTTAGCTGCATCTTCTTGCGCTTTCGATTTAGCTTCAGCGATAATTTCTTCCTTTACCTTATTTGCTTCACGCAAGATATTATTTCTTTCTTCCCTAGCCTCTTTCAAAATTTCCTCATTTCGACTAGACAATTCAGCAATTTCTTTTCTTGCTTTTTCAGCTTCTGCTAAAGCATTTGAAATCGAATTGTTCCGATCTTCTAATGAGGAAGTAATTGGTTTCCATGCAAATTTTTTCAAGACGAGCATCAAAAGCGAAAATGCAATTGTTGACCAAGCTAATAATCCAATATCCGGAGTTAATAATTCCATATTAATTGTTGTTTATTCTAATTCTAATTTTTCAATTAAAACTTCTCCGCTCGCAATCCGAATACGGAGAAGTCTTTCAGTTAGCTGACTACACCAAGAAAGTTGCAGCCACAATACCAAACAATGCAGTACCCTCAATAAGGGCTGCAGCGATAAGCATTGCAGTTTGAATTTTGTTAGTAGCTTCAGGTTGTCTTGCAATACCTTCTACTGCAGACGCTCCAATGTTACCAATTCCAATTCCAGCTCCTAAAACAGTTAGTCCAACACCGACAGCTTTTAAAGCCATCATGCCTTCCATGTCAATAGGTAATGTTTCCATAATACTAAGTTTTAAATGAACAATTAAAAAATATTTTTAATGATGCTCCTCCTGGGCTAAACCAATGAAAAGAGCACTTAATAATGTAAAAATAAACGCTTGTAAAAATCCCACCAAAATCTCCAACATAAGCATCATCAATGCAAAAGCAATAGATACTGGAGCAACAAAAAGGGATTTAAAAATAAAAATCAATGACAACAAACTCAATATTAAGATGTGTCCCGCAGAAATATTCGCAAACAAACGAATCATCAAGGCAAAAGGCTTAGATATAACACCAATAAATTCAATAGGAATCATTATTGGCTTCAAGGCCATAGGCACAGCTGGGTTAAATATATGTCCCCAGTATGTTTTGGTTGCGTAAACATTAGTTATTATCATTGTAATTAGAGCCAGCAAGAAGGTCATGGCAATGTTACCCGTTAAATTTGCGCTTCCTGGAAAGAATGGAATCAACCCAAAAATATTGTTTAACCAAACAAAGAAAAACACGGTTAACAGGTAAGGCAAAAACTTTGCATGCTTTTCCTCTCCAATATTAGGTATTGCAATATCTTCTTTCACAAATAGAATCAATGGCTCCAATGCGGCATAAATTCCTTTTGGCACCAAGTTACCTTTCTTATAAAATCCTGCCATTCCAACAAAGAGAAAAATCAAGACGGCACAAGAAAATAATAAGGTAAATACATTTTTAGTAATAGAGAAATCATAGAAAGAACTTCCTGCTAATAAAGTAGATTTCCCTTCGGTTTTAAAATGATGCCCATCATACATAACTTCTCCGTGGTGCACTTGTACATCAACTTTCCCTAATGGAAAATCACCTTTGATTTTTTTCACAACTCCATGGTCCATTACAAACCCATCAACTGCCGTATGTCCGTGATGAAAAGCTGACGAAAGGAAAAACTGTAAACCTTCTATTGTATCCCATAAAATTACAGGTAAAGGAACTGCCAAGTCCCCTGAGATATGGAATTCATTAGCATCCGCGATATGATGCATAATCATTTCGGCAACGTCAAACTCAGCTTCCTCCTGATGCATCGCATGCTCTTCACCATGAATGTGCTCTTCCACTTCATGAGCATTAGAATGCGCCTCATCCTTGTCCTGTGCAAAAGCCAAAAATCCGAGCATAGAAACCATGCTAAGTACTAAACAATATAACTTAAACTTTTTCACGAGTGAAGGCTTATTTAAATTCGGCAGCAAAGTTAGTTATCTTTTAAATAAATGCATAGCTAAATTCCCTTTTTTTCTTAAAGAATAATTAAGCATATAATTATCCAAAGAAGTTTTAATACATTTACAATCATCTTTTTACCTTTTAACCTTACTTCTATGAGATTTAATACAAAACACTTACTTACCATATTGGTGTTTGCACTTGGCACCCTTTGCTTGAATGCTCAAAATAATTTAGGCCATAATACAGATAATTATGCAGGTGTGTATTCATTAAACTATAACCCTGCAGAAATTGTAGATAGTCGCTTTAAATTTCACATGAATATCGTTTCATTCGGAACGACTTTCAGTAATAATTATATCGGTATTAAAAGAACAGCCTTATTTAGTGAGCGCGATGTAGCCTTTCAGGATGACAATTTTACCGACAATTACCTCATAGAGCGTTTAAATGGCAAAAAGAAAGGTGTTTATGTATCCACAGAAATTATTGCTCCCCTGTCATTTATGGCAAACTTCGGGAAAAAGCATAATAACGCGATTGGTTTTAATATGAGAGTGCGGATGCAAACTAATGTAAATGGGGCGTCAGAAAGTCTAGCAACCATGTCTTACAATGAGTTATTGCTTGCTGATTTATACGATGTAGGTATTCAAAATGAAAATTTCTCCATTCAAAATAATATTTGGAGAGAATATGGATTGACCTACGGTCGAGATGTGATCAACACGGGAAGGCATTTTGTAAGTGCTGCAGGAACGGCAAAATTAACTCAAGGACTTGCAAACGTTTATTTCTATTCTGACAACATGAATGTTGCATTTCCTTCAGATTCATCAGTAAGCGTAGATAACACTGATATTAATTTTGGCTTCTCGAGTGTACTTGGAGGGAATTTAGAAAATCTTGAAAGTGGCGACATTTTAGGAGATGGGAAATTTGGCTTTGGTTTAGATGTTGGAGCCGTTTGGGAGTTTAGACCAAATGCAGATAACTACAAATATGAGTTAGATGGTAATCCAGATTATCTTGATCCTCGGAAAGAGAAATACAAAGTAAAAGTTGGAGTAGGCTTATTGGATATGGGCTTTTCCAGTTATGAAAGAGATAATGGGGTGTTTGGCGATTATTACGCAGACCGCGCTGATATCGATATTGAGGAATCGTTTGGAGCTGCTTTCGATGAATTTGGAAATTCAGGACTACAAGCTTTTGAAGATACCCTGTCTTCATTATTTGATGAAACGACAGCAGAAAAAGGGACTTATAAAGTTTCCCTTCCCATGCGTATTAACGCGTATGTAGATTACAATATATGGAAAGGATTTTATGCTAACCTAGCTGCAAGCATTGCTCCTGCATTTAAAAATAATCCTGAAAAAACCAGAGGAATCTCTGAATTCAGTATTACCCCAAGATTTGAACACAAATGGTTTAGCTTTTATTTGCCCGTTTCAGTTAACACACATGGCAACCCACACTTGGGGACAGGAATGCGCGTTGGTCCCTTAGCTTTAGGAACCAATGACATTTTACCATTGATGGGAAAGAAGACCATTTATGACGCTAATTTCTACATGAACCTAAGTATTCCAATCGGAAAGAAAATTAAAGACAAAGATAAAGATCATGTAAGCAAGAAAATGGATGATTGTCCTAAAGAAGCCGGACCATGGGCCTCTCTTGGTTGTCCTATTCTAGATTCGGATGAGGATGGTATAATGGACAAAGATGATGATTGCCCAAATACGCCTGGATTAGTGGCATTCAATGGCTGTCCTGATACTGACGGAGATGGCATTCAAGACAGCGAAGATGATTGTCCAGAAGTTGAAGGTATTGAAGAATTTAACGGTTGTCCTGATACCGATGGAGATGGTATTCAAGATAAACAAGATGCTTGTCCTGAGACAGCAGGAGACATTCGATACAATGGATGTCCTGATACCGATGGCGACGGTTTAATTGACAATGAAGATGCTTGTCCTGAAGTTGCGGGAGTATTGGAAAACAAAGGATGTCCATATGGAGATGAGGATAACGATGGTGTGACGAACAATATTGATGATTGTCCTAAAACTCCGGGTCCAGTTGAGAACAATGGTTGCCCAATCATTGAAGAAGAAGTGGCTGAAAAGCTGGATATTGCCTTTAAGAATTTAGAATTTGAAAGTGGTAGAGCTACAATAAAAGTTTCTTCATATGTTTCGATGGATGAATTAGCAAAAGTGATGATTGACAACCCAGAAATTCAACTCTTGGTTGAAGGACACACAGATAATATTGGAAATGATAGTTCTAATCAAATTTTGTCTGAAAACCGAGCGGAAGCAGTAAAAACTCTACTGATAGCTAAAGGAATTGCAGGGAATCGTGTTAAAACTTTTGGGTTTGGTGAATCAAAACCAGTGGCAAGTAACGATACGGCTGAAGGTAGACAAGCGAATCGTCGGGTAGAAATGACCATTGTTTTTGAATAAAAATTGATTGTATTTAAGTTAGGCCCTGAGTGTGATCACTCAGGGCTTTTTATTTCTAATAAATGCCTGATTCTCATCAAGCAAGTTATTACCTTTGCATCATGGCGAAAGTTGAAGAGTTTATACTAAAAAATAGATTAACTGTTTTAATTGAGGAGCTTGACAACACCCCAATGGTTACGGTCAATATCCTCTACAAAGTGGGTTCCAAAAATGAGCATGAGACCAAAACTGGTTTTGCTCACCTCTTTGAACATTTTATGTTTGAAGGTTCTAAAAATATCCCGCACTTCGATAGTGCCCTGCAAATAGCTGGCGGCGACAACAATGCTTTTACTTCAGTCGATTTAACTAATTACTATGAAACTCTGCCAGCGTGTAATATCGAAACAGCTTTGTGGTTGGAAAGTGATCGAATGTTAGACCTTGATTTTAATCAAGAAAGCCTCAGCACCCAAATTTCAGTAGTGTGCGAAGAATTTAAACAAAACTACCTAAACAAGCCTTATGGCGATGTTTGGCATTTACTCATGGATATGTGCTACAAAACCCATCCTTACAAATGGCCAACAATTAGGAAAAACTTGAGCCACATACAAGCAATTACCCTTCAAGAGACAAAGGATTTCTTTTATAAATATTATCGACCAAACAATGCCATTCTCAGTATTGTTGGTGGTGTAAAAGCAACTACTATTCTGCCCTTAATTGAAAAGTGGTTTGAAGAAATTCCTTCCGGTCCAGAAGTGCTGCCAATCGAGCAAGTAGAATCCCCTCAGCAGGAAGCCCGATTCAGTGAAGTTGAACGAGATGTTCCAAATAGCATTTTATACAAAGCATATCACGTCTGCGATCGCACACACCCTGACTATTATCCTACTGATGTTATCAGTGAATTATTAGGAACTGGAGACTCCTCTCGATTAGCGATTAATTTGATGGATAAACTCGATATATGTACTGAGGTTGATTGCTACTTGAGCGGAACGGACGACCACAACCTGTTGATAATAGAAGCTAAGCCTAATGATGGTGTTTCATTAGCCCAGTTGGATGAAGCCATAAAAGCAGTATTAAAATCCTTTTATGAAGATCCGGTGTCAGAGAAAGAATTAGAAAAAGTAATAAATAAAGCATGCAATTATCTGGCATTCACCAACGAAAGCCATTATACCAAGGCCTTTAATTTGGCTTATTTCAAGTCGATAGATTCCATGCATTTATACGATAACGAGCAAGCTTTCTATCATACCGTAACAAGTGATGTGGTTCAAAAAGTAGCCCTAGATATTTTTAAAGAAAATAATTCATCTACCTTATTTTATAAAAGCAGCCAACATGAATAGGCAAATTTCACCCTCAATTACATTACCAAAGAAGCTAAGTTTTAGTCATGTGCACAAGGAGACTTTATCCAACGGATTGTCTGTTCATATCATCGAAGGTACCAGTCAAAATATATTTCAATTGAATATATTATTTCCTGCGGGAAGACTTTATGAGAGCAAACGGATGTTAGCAGGCATATGCGCTAGCGCAATTCTAAAAGGGACTAAAAAACATACCGCTGCCCAGTTAGCAGAATCTTTTGATTTCCATGGAGCTACAATTAAATTTCAAGCAAACATGTATACCGCTCAGCTAAGCCTGTTTTGCCTAAGTGAAAAGCTAGGACTGGTGCTTCCCTTGTTAATTGATGTATTACAAAACGCCATATTTCCCTTGGAGGAATTGAGGAAGATAAAAGTAAAGAGTAAGCAAAAACTAGCTGTTCAATGGGAGAAAAACAGCTACATAGCCAGTCAGTATTTTAATCAGGCAATTTTTGGTGAAAACAAACCCTTTGGTTACCTCTCGCGTGCTCAAGATATTGATAAGATTAGCCAAAATGATGCAATTAATCATTACAACAAGCATTATCAGTTAAGTGCAAATTCAGTAGTCATAGCAGCTGGGAAAATAGGCGCAACCGAAATGAAAATTTTACAAGACAATTTGGGCCAACTCTCACTTAAAGACAAAGTGAGTCCCTCATGCTCTTTTCAGACAAGCGCAAAAACGCTTATTGAACTTGAGCGTAAAAACAGCTTGCAATCAGCAATAAGGGTCGGAATGCCATTTGTAAATATTCATGATACTGATTTTGATGATGCACAAATACTTAATACCATACTCGGAGGCTATTTTGGTAGTCGCTTAATGAGTAACATTCGAGAAGAGAAGGGTTTTACTTATGGTATCTACTCGTTTATCAATCCTATATTAAATCATTCTTACTTCTGCATATCTACTGAAGTTGGGGCACAATTTAAAAAGGATACATTAAAGGAAATAGAATTTGAGATTAATCGTTTACATAATGAACGAATATCAGATGAAGAGTTATCGATGGTGAAGAATTATATGGTGGGTCAGTTAATGAAAAGTGTGGATGGCCCCTTAAGTATGATTGGGACCTTAAAAAACTTTCTTATTTTTGACCTAGATTTAGAAGTGATAAATAAACAACTAAGCAATATACATGCTGTAAAAGCCGTCAGATTGCAAGAGCTTGCCCAGCAATATTTAGATTTTAACAAAATGATTAAGGTTACAACTGGATAACATAAAAATATGCGAATCAATCTTATACTCTTAATAATCTTTAGTGCCTTATCTCAACTTGCTCAGGCGCAAGAAATTTTATGTGTTGAAAGTCAAAACAATGATGTTTTACTTAATTGGAATCCTCCAGTTTTGCCATGCGGTCCATTTGTAAGTTATGAGGTTTGGGTGTCCAATGATCCTACAACTGCATTTACCTTGATCACGACAGTTATTAATGCTGCGCAAACTTCATTTACTCACATCAATGCATTTAATATTGGTGATCCGCTCTATTATTATATAATATACAACTACAATTGTCCTGGACTTCCCCCAGTGATTTCAGCAACTGCCACCAATTCTTTTGGCTCATTCCAACCAGAAATAAGTTCTTTAGATGTCCAAGCTGCAGGTATTGAAGTATGCTGGGAAGAGAGTGAATTCATTCAAACTTGTGGCTATGTAATATCCTATTTATTGCCTAATGGATTAGCCCAGCCATTCGATACGGTATTTGGTATTACTAATACCTGTTACCTAGATACATTTTCTAATGTAGCGGATCCCAATTTAGTATATACATTGACCTACCTTGACTGCTGTGACAACTTAAGTCAATACAATGATATTGGTTATCGCTTGGTTTCTTCTACCGCAGATCAACAAGGATGTAATCAGCTAATAGCGTATGAATGGGACCCATACACCAATCCTTACAGCTTAGATTTTGAATATCACATTTCTATACAGGTCAATGGGGGCCCTGTTGAAGTTGTAGATACCCTAGCGAATAACCAAATTATATTCAATTTCTTCGATTTTATCGATCAAGATGAAATCCGTTTCAGAGTTGAAGTAATTGATGAAAATGGAATGGTTAGAAGTAATAGCCCCTGGCTTATTGACACGGCAGAAATTGTGCAACCCCCGAGAGAATTTTACATACGAACATTAACGGTTACTAGCCCAATACAGATTGACATTACTTTCTTTGTAGATACACTCGCCGAGTTGAGGAATTTGGAAATTGATACGAGTAAATTAGGCGTCAATTTTGATATGGTGGAGCGCTACCCTTCCAATTTATTTCCAGGCTTAGGTGATATTTATTTGCCTGATACATTGTCCCCAATATACAATGCCGCTCGATATTATCAGATTGGATCAAATGATAGCTGTGGAGATGACCACTACTCGACTATTGGCCGAACGATGTATATTCAAGCCGAGTTGTTTGACTTTTTTCAAAACAAAGTTCTTTGGAATGCCTTTGAATTGGAATATGCTGTGGTCAATAATTATCGCCTATATCGAGATTATGGTGCAGGCTTCCAACTTATTGAAACCATCCCTGGTGGAGCAATTGAATATGATTATGTTGACGATATTAGCGCTTATGATAATCAACGTGGAACCTTTTGCTATAAAGTGGAAGCCGAATATTCATTGACAAAACCCAACGGCTTGGTAGAAGCTTTAACAAGTTCTTCCAACGAATTCTGCATAGAGCAGCGACCTTCCGTTTATGTTCCTAATGCAATTGCCCCTAACGGAATCAATAATGAGTTTAAACCTTTCATTGTTTTTGGCAACCCGACCAATTACAAAATGCTGATTTTTAATCGCTGGGGGGAAAATATTTTTGAAAGCAGCTCGCCCAATGCCGGTTGGTTTGGAGATAATAACGGAAGTCCCGTTCCAACTGGTGGATATCCGTACCTAATTCGCTTTACTGCATCAGACGGTGCGAATATAGAGAAGAAAGGAATCGTAACCGTTATCCGATAGTTAATATCTTTTGTATCTTCGATTAGATCCAAACTTTTAACATGAAAATAAATTGCCTTTTAATACTTCTTTTTTGCGCCATTTTAAAACTGTCTCAGGCTCAGACTTCAGTCGTAGACACCTTTAATTTTGACGGACTAGAACGAAACTATATTTTATATGTACCTGCCATTTACGATGGCGCGAATGCAGTACCATTGGTCATTAATCTTCATGGTTATGGGTCAAATGCCGCTCAGCAAAACTTTTACGGTAATTTCAAAAATTTGGCTGATGTAGATAATTTCTTGGTCGTCCTACCCGATGGTACCAAAGACCTTTCAGGAACGCCCTACTGGAATTCATTTGCAGGCAATGGTACAGTCGATGATGTTGCATTCATAAGTGGTTTAATTGACACCCTTTCAAAAAACTATAACATTGATCCAGCAAAAATATTCTCGACAGGCATGAGCAATGGTGGATTTATGAGCTATAGGTTAGCTTGTGAGTTAAACAATAGAATTTCAAAAATTGCATCAGTAACAGGCTCGATGAATACCACTTTACAGGGTACTTGTTCTCCCGGGGCTCCCATTCCGGTCATGCAAATTCATGGAACGAATGATCCCACAGTACCTTATAATGGATCCTTTGGTGTTTTAGCCATTGAAAATGTGGTCGACTATTGGGTTAATAATAATAACTGTGAATCTGTGCCTATTGTGGAGAACTTACCCGATATAAATACTGCGGATAACTCAACGGTAGAGCGATACACCTATGTAAATGGAGATGCCGGTTCATCTGTTATTTTTTACAAGGTTATTGGCGGAGGCCATACTTGGCCCGATTCAGCAATACCAATCCCTGCATATGGCCCAACCAATAGAGATTTTAATGCCTCACAAGTAATTTGGGAATTTTTTAAAGGAGAGTCTTTCGTAGGCGTCAACGATAGAGATGTGCTTGAAGGTATAGCAATCAAATATAATAACGAGGTATTAAGAATCAATATCCCTGAATCCATTCGAAAGCCCAATATTCAAATTTTAAACACGGTAGGGCAAGTAATCATTAGTAGCTTGGATACTGAGATTTCCACTACAAACCTAAGTACAGGTTTATATTTTGTGAGCGTTCAAACTGAAACAGGCAAGTACTCACAATCGTTTTTCAAGTATTAGGCATGAAGTCTACCTCATTTAAAGTTTGTTTTTTGATTGTTGTAATCGGAGCACTTATCTTATGGTGGGCAGACACTCCGCCACCTGGGATTATTGCTTTTGAATTATCACGAACTATTGAAAACGCTAATGACATGGTCGCCCAATGGGAAACACTTGACGCGATTCCCTTAAAGAAGTTCTCTTTACTATTCGATTATGTATTCATTTTTGGTTATGCAGGTGCTCTTTTTATCATCTTACAAGAATGGTGGGGGAAAACGGAAAAGCAATGGATATACTATTTGAGCTTTTTGCCGGTTGTGGCTGGCATATTGGATGGTATTGAAAATCTAGGGCTGCTTCAAATTGTTTATGGCTCTGGCACGCAGTTCGCTGCATCTTTAGCCTTTTACTGCGCCAGCATCAAGTTTATCATGCTACTGCCAAGTATAATGTTTAGCGTATACTATCTATATGCTAAGTGGAGAGCTTCAATCCATTGAACAAAATTCCTGAATATACCTCATAGGTCTTCAAGAACTAAAAGGAATAAAACTTTCCAAGTATCAAAGACTTGGCAAGTTTGTCTTGGGAAGTTTACCTATAATGTTTACATTTGATTGAAATTAATTCGCAATGGAAAAGATTTCAAACAAATTTGCATTACAAGGGCTAACCTTCGACGATGTACTCCTCATTCCTGCTCACTCAGAAGTTTTACCAAGAGAAGTCAATATTCAGACAAAATTGACCCGAGACATTACAATCAATTTACCCTTGATATCTGCTGCGATGGATACTGTTACGGAGTCTGCAATGGCAATTGCAATGGCCAGAGAAGGTGGAATGGGTATGCTTCATAAAAACATGAGCATTGAAATGCAAGCTAAACAGGTTCGGAAAGTAAAGCGATCGGAAAGTGGATTAATCGTTGACCCGATTACTTTGCGACCAAATGCAACTATTGGGGAAGCATTAGATATAATGAGTGAAAACAAAATTGGTGGTATTCCAATTATTGATGGAGATGATCTACTCATAGGTATCTTAACCAATCGTGATTTGCGTTTTGAAACCAGGCTAAGTGCAAAGGTGAGTGAAATCATGACCAAGGAAAATCTAATTACTGCTCCAGAAGGAACAGACTTAGTAGCTGCCGAAGAAATTTTGAAAAAGTTTAAGATTGAAAAGCTTCCTGTGGTAAGTCGGGATGGAAAAATAGTTGGACTTATCACTTACAAAGATATTTTACGTGTTCAAAATTACCCCAACGCCTGCAAGGACAGTTTTGGCCGTTTAATGGTTGGTGCAGCTGTCGGAGTAACGGGTGATATGTTTGAACGTATAGAAGCCTTATTAAATGTTGGCGTTGACGTCATTACTATAGATACTGCTCACGGGCATTCTGCAGGTGTCTTAAATGCAGTTAAAAAGGCAAAAAAAGAATTCAAAGAACTGCAAATGATAGCGGGTAATATAGCTACCAAAGAAGGCGCTCAAGCCTTAATTGATGCTGGAGTTGATGCCGTAAAAGTAGGAGTTGGCCCGGGATCCATTTGTACCACAAGAGTTGTCGCTGGTGTAGGTGTCCCTCAACTCACAGCTATTCATCAAGCTTCTTTAGCTTGCTCCAAAGCAGGTGTGCCAGTTATTGCCGATGGAGGAATACGATATACAGGAGACATAGTAAAAGCTTTGGCTGGTGGTGCTGACGTAGTTATGGCAGGCTCTGTATTTGCAGGAACCGATGAAAGTCCTGGTGAAACAATCATTTATGAGGGTAGAAAATTCAAATCCTATCGCGGAATGGGTAGTGTAGAAGCCATGAAACAAGGATCTAAAGACCGATACTTCCAAGATGTGGAAGATGACATTAAAAAACTAGTTCCTGAAGGAATCGTTGGTCGAGTGCCCTACAAAGGGACGCTAACAGAAGTCATGCATCAATTTATTGGTGGATTGCGCGCGGGTATGGGATATTGCGGTGCGGGAACCATTGAAGCACTAAAACAAGCTAAGTTTACTGTCATTACCTCTGCAGGCGTAAGAGAAAGTCACCCACATGATGTAACTATTACCAAGGAATCCCCTAATTATAGTAGATAAAAAGAGCAAGATATCCAAGCGCTGCGCTGAAAGAAAATATTTTAAAAGTCTAGTTATCTTTACACCATGAATCCATTTGATCAAGCCCAAACAATGCTTCAAGAAATTCAAGAAGCGAATTTATCCTCAAGCGAATCAGCTGAGGAATTTAGAATTAAATTTATTGGAAGTAAGGGTTCATTAAAAAGGCTTTTTGCTGCAATTAAGGATATCCCCAATGAACGCAAGAAAGAATTTGGTCAACTAGTTAATCAAATTAAACAAGAAGCTGAAGCCAAGATTACAGCTGCCAAAAAAAATGCTTCAGGTGCCAATAAAAATAAAGCGAGTGATAATGATTTAACCGCTCCGGGAGTTCCATATGAAATGGGTACCCGTCACCCGCTTAGTCTTGTAAAAAATGAAATGATTGAGATCTTTAAACGCTTGGGTTTTGTAGTTGAAGATGGACCAGAGATTGAAGATGATTGGCATAATTTTACTGCATTAAACTTGCCCGAGAATCATCCTGCGCGAGATATGCAGGATACCTTCTACATAGATTATGAGGCCAACAAACTTTTGCGGACACATACTTCTTCCGCCCAAATAAGGGTTATGGAAAAACAAAAGCCTCCTATTCGTATCATAACGCCGGGTAGAGTGTATAGAAACGAAACTATTTCCGCAAGAGCGCATTGTACTTTCCACCAAGTTGAGGGTTTATATATTGACAAAGATGTAAGCTTTGCAGATTTAAAACAAACCCTATATTATTTTGCAAAAGAGATGTTTAACAGCGATAATATTCGCATGCGACCATCTTATTTCCCTTTTACTGAGCCTAGCGCTGAGATAGATATATCCTGTTTTATATGCGACTCCAAAGGCTGTGCGGTATGCAAGCATAGTGGATGGGTAGAAATAGGTGGCTGCGGCATGGTGGATCCAGCCGTTTTAACCAACGCAGGAATTGATCCGGAAGAATACTCGGGCTTTGCTTTTGGTATGGGTATCGAACGGGTCGCCATGCTCAAGTATGGGATCAATGATATTCGTTTGTTCTTCGAAAATGACAAACGCTTCTTGGAGCAGTTTAGTTAGATATAGCCAGTTGATTAGCCATTAATTTAAAAAAAGTATAGGTAAGTTTGAAGCTTAAAATAAACGCTAATTGATGTATCTTGTGAATGCTTCAAAATGAAAATCATGCGGGACTATAAAATGCTAAGTTATATTAAGGATGTATTAGAAAATATGCCAAGTGATTGGTTGAAATCCACTACACATCGACTAGATATTTTTGATGAAAAGTTGGCCAAAAGTCAATTCTTAACAACTTTTGAAGGCCTCTTTAAGGATAACAATTCAGAGCCAGCTGCATTAAAGGATTTACCCACAGCCTATGACTATATACGCTTAGGACATCCCTTATCTTGTATCTTGGAATGGGTAATTGCAAATGAAAATGAGCTAGACGCAAAAAATGTCATCAGTTTTTCTTCTCAAACGATGCCTGTTTTAGCAATACTTAGAAAAAATTTATTCGAAAATAAAAATACTCGAATCCTATTTAAGGGAGAGTTGCCAGATTGTTTTGATGCTGAGCTACTAAAAAGTATTTATGGCTATAAATTTGAATTAAAGCGTGTTGAAAATCTAGAAGACTTACACAGCGCAGATAGCTTCAAGGGAAGCACCATTTTCATAGCACAACATGAAAATATTCAAGCCATGGATTTAAAATCATTCCAAATGGCTGGGGGACTTGACTTTAATATTCATACTTATGAGGGCCTTGGAAGTGTTGTTTTAGTAAATGACAAACAAGGTAGGCAAAACGAAGGTTATATCGCTGAAATTCAGCATGTAAGAAGAAGAGAAACCATTTCCATGACGCCCAATAATTGTTTAACTGCTTTACAATCAATAAGCGGTCAATCTTCCCATGGCAATATACAAGGGAATGCCGAGGCAAACCATACTTTGGTTGTTGATTCTATTGCTGCCATTACAGGATCAAATACAAAATCTCTCTTAGGATCAAGTGGACTATCCATTCAATATGCAATTATGATGGGGATCATTCATGATGCCTTAGAAAACCATCAAGGAAAGGCTATCAAATTGGTAGTTCCGCCAAATTGTTACGGTGGGACCAATGATCAAGCTCGACGAGTTGCGGCTTGCATCGATAATGTTGAAGTAGTTGATTTGCCCGTTGATGGACAGCACGATATGGTCGATAGTATTCAGATTGTTTTAGATAGAATTGCCAATGAAGATGCCGTCCCATTAATTATCGCTGAAATTCCAACCAACCCGAGAGTTGAGGTTCCCAAGCTAAAAAAGTTAAAAGAAGCACTAAGTGCAGCGCGTAAAACGGCTAGTGGCAAAATTGCAATCGATCCCGTTTTTATCTTGGATCAAACATTCTGCCCCAATGTACATTTTTTAGGAGAGGGTGAGATTCTATCATCAGTTAAAACCATTGCCTATGTGAGTGGATCAAAGTTCCCAAGCGGAGGACTTTGTACGGTAGGGTATTGTATTGGAAATAAAAAGACAGAAGCATTGATTGAGAAAATAGATACGCATCTAAAACTTTGCAACAATGAAGCTAACAATCTCCAAATTGAAATCTTAGCCAAACAACTGCCTTCGATGAATCAACGGATTGATGAGGCTTATCGAAATACCCGGGAATTCGTAAATTTTATTAAGCAAAATTTGCCCGCTGCAAAAATCAATTTTGTATCAGAAGAATTGGCGGACATAGGTTTTACTCCATCCGTATTTTCATTAGACCTTCCTACTAAAGGGAATACACATGAAGAAAGAGAGTCGCTTAAAAGGAGCTTAAATCATCAATTGATTCAATGCATGATCCGCGAAATCCCCAATGAAAGTAAGTTCTGTGTAAGCTATGGACAATTGAAAGGATGCTATTGGACGATACCTGCAACTTCTACGCAAGGAACGACCAAAGAAGGAGATAAGGATTACATCGTACGAGTATCACTTTCTCCAAATATGGATCTTGAAAAGCACAAGGAGGTTTTTGCCAAATTTGTAACAGTCAGCAGCTGACTATAGTAAAATGCTCACTAAAGCGCTCCATCGATAATTTCCTTAACGCACGCTGGATTTAACAAGGTGGAAGTATCCCCAAGCTGATCCATTTCATTGCAGGCTATTTTGCGTAATATTCTGCGCATAATTTTACCTGAACGGGTCTTAGGTAGACCATTGGTAAATTGAACTTTATCAAGTTTGGCAATAGGCCCTATATGTTCTGTAATGATTTGATTAATTTCTTTACTCAAGTTTTCGTGATTCCGGTGCTCTCCCACTTCTTTTAAAGTTACATATCCGTACAAAGCATTCCCCTTTACATCATCTGGGAAACCGACTATTGCCGATTCAGCAACAGCAGGATGCTCATTGATAGCATCTTCAATCGGAGCCGTACCGAGATTGTGCCCAGATACTATAATCACATCATCGACTCTACCCGTAATCCGGTAGTAGCCTACATCATCACGTAAGGCCCCATCCCCAGTAAAATATTTATTTTCATAACTTGAGAAGTAGGTTTCCTTATACCGTTGATGATTCCCCCAAATAGTTCGCGCTATGCTGGGCCAAGGAAACTTAATACACAGTATACCTTCTACTTGATTCCCTTTTAACTCATTTCCATTCTCATCCATGAGCGCTGGCTGAATACCCGGCATGGGTAAGGTTGCATAGCTTGGTAAAGTTGGTGTAACATAAGGAATTGGGCAAATCATTATACCTCCGGTTTCAGTTTGCCACCACGAATCAATAATCGGTCTTTTCCTTTTTCCTACATTGTTGTTGTACCAATGCCAAGCTTCTTCATTGATTGGCTCACCTACAGAGCCCAAGACTTTTAAAGAGCTTAAGTCATACTTATCTACAAAATCTAAATTCTCTTTTGCTAGAGCGCGTATGGCAGTTGGAGCCGTATAAAATTGATTGATTTTATGCTTTTCAACGATTTGCCAAAATCTTCCAAAATCAGGATAACTAGGGATCCCTTCAAACATCACTGTGGTTGCTCCATTGGCCAGAGGGCCATATACGATATACGAGTGACCCGTAATCCAGCCAATATCAGCAGTACACCAGTACACATCATCCTCTTTATACTGAAAAGCATTTTTGAAGGTGTATGCCGTATACACCATGTATCCGGCTGTAGAATGAACCATACCCTTTGGCATTCCAGTAGAACCTGAAGTGTATAATATAAAAAGCGGATCTTCCGCATCCATTGTTTCTGCAGGACATTCATTGGTCACGTTTAACAACAGATCTTCTAAGTACTCATCACGACCTTCCTTCATCTGAATACTGCTGTTGATTCGTTTCACAACTAGCACACTTTGAACACCTGGACAAGACTCTAATGCGTCATCTACTATTCCTTTTAAGTCGATGGTTTTAGCGCCTCTGTGCGAACCATCTGAAGTAATAAGCATTTTGCAAGCACTATCATTAATTCGAGTGGATAAAGCTGTCGAAGAGAATCCAGCAAAAACTACAGAGTGAATAGCACCTATTCTAGCGCAAGCTAAAGTAGCTATCGCTAACGCTGGAATCATAGGAAGGTAAATACATACTCTATCTCCTTTGACTATACCCTTTGACTTCAATACATTCGCAAAAGCATTTACTCGTTTTGATAAATCCTTGTAAGTGATATGCTGAGCTGCTTCGCTGGGGTCGTTTGGCTCAAACAAAATAGCTGTTTTATCCCCTCTTGCAAAAAGATGTCTATCAATACAGTTCTCCGTTATATTAAGTTTTGCGCCTTTAAACCATTTGAATTCAGGTTTACTAAAATCACATTCGAGCACATTGTTCCATTTCTTTCTCCAAACAAAATTCTCTTCAGCAATCTCCTCCCAAAAACTCTCTGGGTGATTCACCGACTCTCTATAAACTTGGAAATACTCTTCTAAATTTTTGATGTGATAATTACTCATTGTTCCAGCTTGATTTTTCTCTAAGTTAAGGGCTTCTGCTGAAAACAAAAAGCCTCACAGTATACTGCGTTGTCTTTTGCTTTATTACTCCGTCTTCCAAAAACATAGTACCTTTGTATCATGCAAATCCAACAACCCTATAAAATCATTGTAGCAACCGGTTTAAACAACGAGATAGGAGCCAAAGGTGATTTACTTTGGCGCTTACCAAAAGATATGCTTTGGTTTAAAGAAAATACTTTGGGCGCGGATGTCATTATGGGCAGGAAGACTTATGAAAGTTTCCCTGAAAAGTACCGCCCGTTGCCAAATCGAACAAACATCGTCATCTCTCGAAACCAATCACTCGACCTGCCTAAAGGGGCACATCTTGTGCATAGCCTTGAGGAAGCCTTCACCTGCGCCGAAAAATGTACAACAACTGAAAAATTCATCATTGGCGGTGGTAAAATATATGAATTGGCCTTACCCCATTGCAAGGAAATCCTGCTGACTAAAGTGCATGCTACGTTTAAGGAAGCAGATACCTTTTTTCCAAATATTGACATGAATGAATGGACGGAAGTTTGGGCAGAACATCATCAAGCAGATGAAAAGCATGCCTATGATTATTCATTTATACGTCTAGCCCGGAAAGAATGAAAACATGGGATGTCATAATCATTGGCGGTGGCGCTGCAGGTTTTTTTACTGCCATTAATTACAAACAGCTCAATCCAAATAAAGCGGTCTTAATCCTTGAAAAGGATAAAGACGTTTTAAAAAAAGTAAAGATTTCTGGAGGGGGCAGGTGCAATGTAACGCATGCTTGCTTCGAGCCCAAAGAATTGGCTAAATTTTATCCGAGAGGCAGTAAAGAATTGCTCGGTCCATTCCATCAATTTTGCACAGGCGATATGATGGGCTGGCTCGAGGACCATGGCGTTCCCACAAAAATAGAAGAAGACAACCGAGTATTCCCGCAAAGCAACAGCTCGCAAAGCATTATCGATTGTTTTATGGATGAAACAAAACGCTTAGACATCAAAGTCAATCTAAGAACCCGACTCGATAGACTTGTAAAGGAAGATAACTGGAAACTCCATTGCGGCGAAGAAATTTATACAACAAAAAATCTTGTTTTCTCTTCTGGCAGCAGCCCTAAAGTATGGGAACTTATACACAGAGACCTCGGGCATCAAATCGAAGCTCCGGTCCCCTCCCTTTTTACGTTTAACAGCAAAGATGCTAGAATTCAAAATTTAATGGGACTTTCAGTTCCCATTGCGCAGGTCAAAGTGATTCATCAAAATTTAGTGAGTCAAGGACCCTTATTAATTACTCATTGGGGGTTGAGTGGGCCAGCAATATTAAAATTATCAGCTTGGGGAGCGATAGCATTACATCGCTTAAAATATAAATTTACTATCGCTGTCAACTGGTTGGGCTATGAGACTCAGGAAGAATGCAAAGCAGTGCTTTTAAATCAAAAACAGGAACACGGTAAAAAAAGTGTAGCTAAGCATTGCCCTTATTCTATTCCCAAGCGACTTTGGGAAAGTTTGGTATTGGATGCTGTCAATCAAAAAGACAAAAATTGGGCAGATCTTAATAAGCAGGAGTTCGGCAAGCTCGTTGAAAACCTCATTGGCTGCACAATTGAAGTAAAAGGGAAAAGCACTTTCAAAGATGAATTCGTGACAGCTGGTGGCGTGAAACTATCTGAGATTAATTTTAAGTCCTTTGGTAGTAAACTTCATGATAGGTTATATTTTGCTGGCGAAGTCTTAAACATAGACGCCATTACGGGTGGTTTTAATTTTCAGGCCGCTTGGACAGGTTCTTGGATGATAGCTCAACATATCAAGTAAAATAATTTATGCATATTTAAAGTACTAATCGCCATGATAGCAAAGGATAACATTTTACGGTATGTGCTGATCATTAGCTTTCTAGCCTGCATGGCAATGGCCAATAAGTTATGGTTGGGTAGCAGTCGAATCATCCCTGAAGTTGCCTTGGTAAATGCTGATTTTTTAGCCAGTAATGCACTTCAATATGCCTTGGTTGGCATGCTTGTTTTATCCCTGTTATTCTCTTTTTTAAATAGGTATTATACCTATTGCATTGGCATTGCTGCTAGCTGTTTTTTCATACTAGTCCTTGATGACATTAACCGTTTACAGAGTTACTATTTTCAATTTATGGCCATGCTCGTGCTACTAGCCGGCATGTATAAAAAAAGCACGAGCCAAAAGATATTGGTGATGTATGTACTCATGGCAGGCATCTATTTTCACAGTGGTTTAAGCAAATGGAATGATAATTTTGTTCACTTTGTATTTCCCAATATGCTTTATGCATTTCAGTATATTTCTTTAGAGACATGGCAAGAATTTTCTTTGAAAGAAATAGCCTATAGTATTCCTATTTTGGAGATGACTCTTGCGGCATTAATTCTTATTCCTTCGACCAGAAAGGCCGGCTTAATCACAGCGATTGTGTTGCACCTTGCTATACTTTTTGTAATTGGCCCCTTCGGTTTAAGCTGGAATTCTATTGTTTGGATATGGAATATTGCAATGATTGCTTTCAATGTTATTCTCTACCTGCAGCACGAAAAGGCAAAAGGAAAGGTGGTCAAACCATTTAAGCTAATTGGTTTTTGGATTGCTTTGCTACTTTTTGGGCTTCTTCCCTTGCTAAATCTTATCGACAAATGGGATAATTATCTTTCCTTCAATTTGTATACGGGGACAACACCGAATGTGCAATTGCATATCGACCAGGCATCTCAGTTAGATGACATTCCTTTGTTTTACATCGAACAGGATACTTTTATCGACTTAAATGTTTGGGCATTACAAGATATCCAAACTGCTATCTATGCAGAAAAGTGGGTGTTTGATCATATCAGTAAGCAAATCTGCGAGAAGCTTGATTGTAAGCAGGTGACCCATTTTCAGGTGTATAAAGAAAGTATTGATTATATCGATTAATTCAATCCTACTATCTGATTACAGGCTTGATCAAGCATTTTATATACATTTTCGAAGCCAAATTCTCCATAATAAGGGTCAGGAACAGCTATATTTTTTCCGGGCGCTAACTCATTCATAATCAATTTAACCTTTGCCTTTTCCTTTTCAGATTGGGCCATGGCGATCACATCCCTATAGTTGCTGGAATCCATGACGTAGATCCAATCGAAAGTTTCAAAGTCCCAGCCTCTAAACGGACGACTGCGTTGATTTGAAATATCAATCCCATTCGTTTTGGCTACCTGTATAGATCGCATATCGGGTTTTTCTCCAGCATGAAGACTACTTGTGCCCGCACTATCGACTTCCCAGCCCAAGCTCAAGTTATTGATTTTATGCTGTAAAATACCCTCTGCCAATGGTGAACGGCAAATATTACCAAGGCATACCATTAATACTTTCAATTGCTCTTTTTTAGGTCAGTTAAAAGATAAAGATAGAAAAGCCACAACATAATCTTCTTCTCCTTCGATACCTTTATACTTTTCGCTTAACTTTGTAAACGATATGCATACTGATTCACATACCATAGCAGCCATAGCAACAGCCAACGGAGTTGGTGCCATAGGCATAATCCGTATATCAGGAGACGACGCAATCGCTATCTGCGATAAAGTATTTAAAGGGGCAATATTGAGCAAAGCAAAGAGTCATACCTTACATTATGGGCATATTTATGATGGGGACCTCTTGTTAGATGAAGTGGTTGTCAGCTTATTTCGGGCACCTAAATCTTTTACTACTGAAGATAGTGTTGAAATCTCTGGCCATGGCTCCCCTTTTGTATTGGAACAAATACTACAAGTACTTATAAGAAACGGTGCAAAAATGGCGCAGCCTGGAGAATTTACCCTAAGGGCTTTCTTGAATGGGCGTATCGATTTAAGTCAAGCAGAGGCAGTTGCTGATTTGATAGCCAGTAATTCAGCAGCCGGAAGAGAACTGGCTTTGCAACAAATGCGTGGTGGTTTTGCTACCGAATTAAAAACTTTGCGGACGCAATTGATTGATTTTGCGGCACTCCTTGAATTGGAGTTAGACTTTAGCGAGGAGGATGTGGAGTTTGCTGATCGAAGTGATTTGATCAATCATGTCAATCAGATTCAAACGGTCCTGGGTGCTTTGAAGAAATCCTTTCAGTATGGAAATGCCATTAAAAACGGCGTAGCAGTCGCGTTAGTAGGAAAGCCAAATGCCGGAAAAAGTTCTTGGATAAATGCTTTGACCAATGATGATATTTCCATTGTAAGCACGATTGCTGGAACCACTCGAGATAAAGTAGAAGCGCGATTAAATATTGACGGCGTCTTGTTTCGATTAATGGATACCGCAGGTATACGCGCTACCCAAGATGAAATCGAAAGTATTGGGGTTGAGCGTGCAATACAAACTATTCAAGAAGCTGAATTAGTAATATTCATCTTTGATGTAAGCACCACTTCCTATACAAATTTTGAAGAGGAATTGAAAGATATTCAAGCCCAAAACAGTAAAGCTCCGATTATCATTTTGGCCAATAAATATGATCTTGTAAGCAAGAATCAAATAAGCATAGATGATCGGTTTAGCAAGTACACGAATCTACATTTAATTTCTGCTCATCAGGATACAGATGTTCACGATTTGAAAAAAGAAATGCTGACATGTATCAATAACTTAAACAGTTCTGAAAGTAATCATGTGGTGAGCAATGCCCGCCATTATGAAGCCTTACAACAAGCACATCAAGATGTAGCAAAAGTATTGCAAGCCTTCGAGATGCAAGTCAGCAGTGAACTCATTGCCCATGATATGCGTCAAGCTATCAATAGCATTGGGAGCATAACTGGAGAAGTAGACATCGATCAAGACATCTTAGGAACAATCTTTGGTAAGTTTTGTATTGGAAAGTGAAGTAACTTTCCTTTTATTAGACAAAGCATTAATATTACTGATTACAGATGCTATTGTGGTTGATATTAGTTTAGCTCATCTACTTCAAGCTGCCAGTAAATACTTCTTTCATAATCATATGCATCAATAGCCATTGGGTCATCTATAAGCTCATCGTCTAAAGTTACTGTGATATATCCACCGTTATTGAAGTAAATTATTGCTTCATCAGCATAAAATTCAACTGTGACATAATACCAATTTCCCGTATCATATGAATATGCAGCGCAGTCAAACTCTACTCCGTCAATATTCCAGCCATTATATTCTGCTGAATATGCCGTGGAAAAAATAAAAAGCGAAAAAATAAAAGTTATTAATTGAATTTTCATAAACTTAGTTTTTGGAAAATAAGGTAATAAGTCAGCCAACAGCTTATTCAAATGCCAACCAATGTGCATCCACATCTTGGCCCCACCAAGTGCCATCTACGCGATTCACCACTATTTCAAAGCCTGTAGTTGTAATATTTCGAGTGGTTAAGTTGAAGGAGTCATCAAAAATGGTCCCAGGTTGCTCGGAAGCGGTACATATCACATTAGGAGGATTAGTAAATGGAGAAGCAAAAGTAACCGACACCACTTTCAATACAGTAGGGCTCACAACGTTGCCAATATCCACTTTTCCTCCTTGCATATTACTAAAAAAATTGGTCCCTTGAGGGCCTTGTGCACCATCTGCTCCTGGCGCTCCATCGTTTCCTGCTGGTCCTTGTGCACCGTCTGCTCCCGGTGCTCCATCATTTCCTGCTGGACCTTGAGGGC
>MDTC01256751.1_pt1 | contig 26875 bp, 9 predicted proteins | sample 811181 | NCBI WGS metagenome assembly MDTC01 (sample SAMN05326644, study PRJNA326480) | marine metagenome | isolation source: seawater | place: Pacific Ocean: North | collected 2011
TAGAAGCGATACCAACAGCAGTTTTTGCTATTCCACTGTTTGGTGGAGATCCTATGGTTATTACAGGTGCTGTAGAGTATCCAACACCACCATCGGTTATGTTAATTCTAATAACTCCTTGTCCTGTGGTTACAATACCACATGTAGCAGATGCTCCAACTCCTCCACCACCAGATATTGTAATGGTTGGTGGAACAACATATCCAGCACCAGCATTGGTGAGTAAAATTTTCTCAACAGAAGTTACTCCACCTCTAGTTGTTATAAATCCAACGGCGGTAGCATTATCACCTATTTGTCCAGTTGGTGATGAAGTAATTCCAATAATTGGTGTAGAAGTATATCCATAACCATCATTATTCAGGAAAATTTCACTAACATAACCGCTATTTACAGTTCCCTGAATAAATGCATCAGCAGCAGCAGTTCTTCCTACTCCAATCAAATTCAACGTGGTTATATGACCCTCATTCTGAACCTGAGTATCAATTGAACCAATTGAGGTATCAATAACTTCATCTTCATACTCGAAGAGTTCACATTTCAATTGGAATACATAATTTTTTCCTAATTGATAGAAAGGATCTTCATGCTCAACAAACTTGACTTCAAATAATCTTTGACCTAATGGAAAATAAACTAAATCTCCTTCTCTAGGTCTACCTGAAGTAGGTATTATAGAATTATCTGTCCCGTCATCTTGTCCTGCCATAAATGGAGCGACAAAATCTTCAAATCTCTCCTTGGAGATTGTTAATATTAACTCATCACGAATACTAACACCGAATTTTGTCATAATATCGCCAGCACCACCATAACCTTCAAAGGTGTTTACGTATGCTTCGATTGCAAAATTATCATCAAATTTTGAAGTTTGCACTTCTTCAATAATTGTTTTTTTATTTACAAATTTTCTGGGAATATAAGTTACTTCAACACCATGAAATTGTAAGTGCTCATTTATTAGATCTTGGACTAATCTCTGTTCAGATGCAGTCCCTTGTAGAAAAAACGGATTAAGTGCCATTATCCAATAAAGTCGAGGGGTGGTAATTCATATTCAGTCATCATCCTAGATTTGATATCTGCTATTTCAGATTCTGCCTGCTGTAAAATTTCCCCTCCATTTAATTCAATACCTCCAGGTAATTTTACTCCTCTAAACTTACTAAGATTTCTTCCCCACTGCCTTTTAATGAGAGCAGTTAAATATAATTTCATAAAACTGTCATTGTAAATCTGAGTGAAACTATTAGGATCTAATGCTCTGTAACACTCAATAACAATAAACTCATCTTTTGGTTGAGAACCCCAATCAATATCAAGATATAATCTATCCTGCCTCTTATTAAATCTTATCTGTTTATCTGTTGTGAGTAAATGATCAATATCCTCAAGATATGATTTGACCATTGAATATTGAAGTAATTCAACTGAATTAAAGTAATATAAATCGTTTAGAAAAAGTTGATACTTAATACTAAACATTCCACCAGAAATTGAACTGGTATCAAACTTAAAAATTTTTTCGATTCCTATTACAGAATCTGGAACCTGAATATAATTTTCGGTTTCATAAAAATTATATGTTCTACCAGAAGTATCGGTTGCTGTGGAACCAACTATTCCAGTTCCACTAGTTCCCTTTCCTCTTCCTCTATTTACATCATCTTCTGTAATCTTGTACTTAAGATACATCTTTTCAACACCGTCATAGTGACGTTCGTTGAAGTATTGAATCGCATCATCAACCAAATCATCAATTTGGTCTTCATCCACATTAATTTCCAAAACTGGAGCACCAAGTTGACGTAAGCAATAATCAATTAATCCTTGCCTGGTTGATGGTTTTGCCATATTACTCTTCTAATTTTGCTTTGAGGTCAGCGTTTTCTTGCAGCAAAGCATCAAGTTGTTCTTTATAGTCTTGAGACAAAGTTGCTAACTTTGCTTCAAGTAAAACATTTTGATTCGATACTGCTGCTAATCTAGAATTATAAATTTTGATCAGAACGTTGACATCCACTTCACTTTGATTTTCCATTAGTTACCTCAGAACGTTCCCCCGTCTAGAGTTGAAGTCCAGTGGGGCTTATTAGTATATATGTCGGTGATTCCAGCTGGATTAGATGCTAAATTACTAATTCCACCACTTACACCTTCTCTTCTCAAATTTTGACCGGTGACAAATGTTCCTTCAATTCCAACCAAACTTACAGTGGTTGAACCAGAAACTGAAGTTTCAACAATACCATAAGCATTACTTGAATCTTGCCTAATGATATCTCCTGCAGATGCTGTAATTGATGCTGTCAAAGTAAATTCTTTCTTTGTAACAGCAGTTAGTATCTGCTTTGATGTAAATATTGGGAGAGCAGGAGCATTAGTTGATCTCTGTAATCCTGACTGATCAAAATAAACAACACCACCTGTGGCATAATCACCGGTTTGATAGTAGATACCCTTGATATCAAGGAAACCTTTAGTACCAGTTACTACACTATTGTTTACCTGTCCATCAGGAATATAAGTCCATCTTCTGCTATCATCACCATGTGTTCCATGAGTTTCTGGATTGACAACAGATGATGCGATAGAATCATCTTCAAAACCAAAGAAACCAAGTTTATTATTAATTACACCAGTGCTTGTATTATATGAGAACGAAATACCTCTATCCGTATTCGTATCATATGCATGAGTGATTGTTACCTGTGAGGTTGTGCTTATACCAGCAGTAGTAGCAGCATCTAAGGTAATAGTTTTAGTTCCAGTATTAACATTGTTAACTGAGGTTCCAGAGGGAATACTGGTGTGGTCGATAATATCTCCAATATTAATCCCAACGACAGAATCGAGGACAATCTGATTATCACCAATACCAACAGTAGCCATGACTGTTCTTGTACTGGTAACATCACCTATATGAAGAATAGGATCATTTACTGTTGCTGAAGTTGAGTTAACAGTTGTAGTAGTACCATCAACTTGAAGGTCTCCTTTGATTACAACAGTACCTTCATTGCTTAATCCATCTGGATATGGATCAATGAATAGTGTATCAGAACTTCCAGGAGTAGTTGATATAATATTATTTTCAATTCTTATATCACCAAGAATTGTTTCTGCGTCAACTTTAATATCTGTATTCCAAGTCCATGGAGCACCAGTTACCTGAACACGATTTGTTCCATCCTCATCATATTCGATTCTAGCATCATCATCATCACCAAAGGCAAGGAATGTATCATCGGGTATTACAACCTCTCCTGTACCGTGAGGATCTAATTTAATATCTCCATCAGTATCTGTAGATGAAATTACATTTCCATCTATTCTTAAGTTATCTACATTCCACTGATTGACTTTGAGTGATTCTGCTCCACCTAAACCTGAGTTGGTAGCAGGTGCCATGATGGCAACGACACCCCTATCTTGGTTTCTGGAGTTATGAGATGCTGCTGGAATTATACCAGGCTCATGCTCCATCATGGAGGTATAATAGAATCCACCAACTGGATTGGCATTAGTGCCATCATCTCCAAGGAAAACTCTATCCTTATATTGATTTAAACCTCCGTAACTACCAATACCTGTTACGTATCCGAGTTCTCCCCATTGTAAAGATGCTGGTTTACTAGTACCCGAGGATCTTTTGATCCTGATAATACTTGCCATTTCAGAAATTTCCTCCGTTGATGTCTAAATTCTGTGTTGCGCCTGGTGTCAACTCCAAGGTTGCTTCCCACTTTTGAATAGCACTGTTGTACACTAAGACCATGCCATTCTGTAAGTTTGAAGCACTAACATCACTAAGTTCAGCCAAAGAAAGACCTTGGGCACCCGCAAGAGAAGATATAACTTTAATTGCAGGTTGTTGTCCTACCCTGACCTTAATATCAGCCATTTACAATAGATTTTCAGGATCTAGGAATTATTTATACTCCTTCAAGTCCCAATTGGGCAACTACTTCCTGTTGTTTAAGGTAAAGCTTGGCATATGATTTAGCAATATCCTTCAGTGTTTTTTTATCGTCACATGAATCAATTTCTTTTGCAAGTTTTATATATTCAAAACCTTTATTAAGATTATTCAATTCAATCTGATCGGGATCCATTAGCAAGCTCCTTTAGTAGTGATTTAATTTCATTTATATCCTTTTTAAGTATATCTAATTCTTCACGTTCTGTCTGCCTCACTTGCTTCATTTTTAAATATTGATTATATCCGGAAGAATCAGTATTAATGATTGCTCCGGTTTTTTTATCTCTGAATAAATTACGTTCTCCCTCTACAGGAATCAAATCTTCTTTTTCCATATTATGCTAATGCGATTGCTCTAAAATCTTTCAACTTAACTGGGGCAGATTCATTTGTCGATGACATTACAATTTTAATTGCAAATGCTGTAAATTGATCTAAATTATCTATACTGAATTGATATTCGGAGTATTCCTCCTCACCACTTCCATTTGCAGCAACAAAAGCATCTGCTCTTCCACTGTTTTTGTTTGGATCAATTACTCTATCACCAAATCCATCACCATCTGTATCAATCAAATTATCGTATCCTGGGAATGCGATGAATTTTTGTTCAACCCCTGTAGAATCTACTTTGACTAATTGATAGAATACTCTAAAGTCTGCAGTTTCTTCTCTATGAGCAGCAATGATAACTTTCAAACTTGTTGCTGGTTGAGCAATCGATATTGGTTTAGTTGCAAAAACTGCGCCATGTGGATCATTTTGTAAATCATTGCTTCTAGAATCGCTAACATAATCTTTAATTGGAGCATTTGATTTATTTCTACCAAGTAAGAAAGTTGCATTTTGAGTATCCATCATTGGAGATAGATTTTCATTTTCTGTAGAAAAATCGACCCTTAATGTAAGTGATTTATTACCTGGCATATTTTGCAATCTTACATCCTCATTAACTTTTGATGCAATCATTCTTGGTGTTGGGAATTTGATTACCTTGTTAAGAGTAACAGGTTCAAATCCTTTATCAATAAAGGATGTCTCATTTCCACCAGCACTAGTTCCAGAAATAGTTCTGATATTAGTTGTGGCAACCGTTCCTTTTCCTGGTGTTATTATGTTGAACTCAGGGACAATGGAACTAAATTGATAATTTTGTGAAATTCCAACACTATTACCACCAAATCCCTTTTGAGACTCAAAACATAGTAATCCTGCTCCACTAGATCTATCAGGTGCCATAGTTCTATCAAACTTGAGATAGTAACTATCAATATTTGAATTATCATCACTATAGGTAGTTCCTGGTATATCATGAGATTTGTTTATTCTCATGAGTGATACACCATTTACTTCATATGGTCTTATCGTAGCACCTTTATTATGTGTAGATTTAACTGAGTCATTTAGTGCTCTTCCATCAATAGTTAATGTACCAGTGCCAGATGCACCTGGTGTTATTGCACTGTAAGATACAACTTCATTTTCAATCAGAGCATAACCTCTTGAAGTAGAGATTCCTTCAAATGTTCCAAACATTGCAGTTTTTGCAACTGAAACCTGAGTTTCAGTTAAATTAAATCCTGCAGTAAGTTCAGTTTTTGTGGTATCAGGTTCAATATCAACAACTTGAATTTTATTATTGCCACCATGATGTGCATGATTATGTTGTTTGATACGGAAGAAACTTCCATCATATATGTCATCAATTTCTGAAGAACCAGAAGAACCAACAATCACTGATGCAGTAGTTCTTGTTGTTGCATCGTCAGGATCTGTGAAATAGTAAATATCGTTTCCATTACTAAAACTTTGCCCTTGAACATCAGTCAAGTATAAAGTATCTTTTGTTTGATATCCGGTGATTGTGAATTTAGCACCAGAACCTCTCTTCTCCTCATTTGTACTACCAATAGATGAAGTCTCAATTTCAACTAATTCACCTTCAACATAACCACTACCACCACTAGTAATTGAAACAGATGTAATAACACCACTACCATCTGTACTGATAGTTACTTCACCGCCAGTGCCCTTTCCTGATAATGACTTTAAATTACATCCAGTCATCGAAGAACTTGCTTTATATCCGGTTCCACCATCAACAATAGTAATTGAACCACTACCATTGGCTGGAGATCCTCCAATGTTCTCTACAAATCCACTAGCACCAGGTCCAGTCGAATTTTCAATAACTTTATCTCCCAAACTAATCGAACTGTTTAAAGTTCCAGTGAATGGAACCATTAACTTCCTTGGTAATCCTTCTATTGGATTTGGAGAAAGGGCAGCAGAATTATCACCTTTTGGTAAAATAGAATTATTATGCCAAGTGAGTGTTCCAGAACTTACAAATTGTGCTTTATATAATTTGAATGTTAAATCCTGATATTGACTTGCAGTCCATATTGTACCATTTTGAGATTTAAATAGTGATCCACCAATATACTGTTTAGATACAACAACCTCCTGAACATCAGGTACGTTTGAAGTTGTAACGGTTTTTTGACCCATGGTTGCAACCCACATCTCATAATTATCAGATGCAGGCGAAAGTATCACGATAGCATATTCTGTGCCTGCTTCTAAGTAAACCGGAGATTCAAATCTAACTCTAGTTGGTACAGGATTTAAACTACCTTCGGGAGTAACATTAATATCATTTGGATTTAATGCAACCTGAGTATAGTCTTGGACAAGATATTGTGTTGGAGTACCCAACTCAACTGTCCTAAGTTCAACAAAAACTTTAGCTGCTGGATCCTTTCTTGCAAAATATAAATCGAATGAAGTTAAGAATATACCCGAACCATCATCAACCGTAAATGACTGTGCTAATGGATCTCTATGTGGTGCTTTAACTTTTTCTTTTTTAACTTTTTTAACATTACCGTCACGATCGAAGAATCTTGTCTTCTCAAAATATTCAACAAGTTTTGCTTTTTTAGCTGGTTTGGGTGGATTTCTAACTTTAACCACATCTTTTTGAACTTTGAATGTAGAACCATCACCAGTCCATGTACCAATTGCTTCAGAAGCAAATACTGTTGATCCAGGTAAAGTTGTTGTATTTGGTGGAGTTGCAGTAACTTTGACTGTTTTTGTTCCACTCTTAACTCTTACCGCAGGTTTTGGTTCTGCATTTGGATCTCTAAAGAAGAAGTTACCAATAACATCACCCCAATTATCAGAGATTAAATCTGCCTTTTCAATAAGCGCAGCTGCGCCAGATTGTTTACCAATTACAGTTGCACCAACTTCTACATATCCATAATATTTTTCTTTTGTACCAAGAGTCTTTACACCAAAATTAATTAATTTTGAAGTTGCAGAATAATTTGAACCTGGAGCAGTTCTATTTCTATCATAAGGATCAACTGTATACTTTTCAACTTTTACTGAAGGAGAACCTAATCCATTAATAATTTCATTCAGTTTGTTATCACCAAGTTTATGATTAGGTGCTTTAATTTTCAAGAATGCAATTTTTTTCTGTGCAGCATAAACTTCTACTTCTTCACCAGGAATAAATGTTCCTGATTGCATAGTAATTTCACACAATTTAGGAACTATATCTACTTGCTGACTATCGATATAATGATAATGTTTTGTAAATGGTCTCAATCCATTAGCATATAGTGCTACGTTTCTGGAACGCATAAATTTATCAACTTCGCCTTCCATTTTGATATCTTCAACATAATCAAACTCTCTCCCTTTGTTTTTAAGTTTGCGAGAGAACTTTGTAGTCTTTTTGATTGTTGTGGTTTGGTACGCCTTTCTTGTACCTTTTTCACCTCTACCACCACCTTTCTTATATTCTTTAAATACTGGATCTTGCTTATCTTTATCCTTTTTAACTGTAGCCACATGCTTCCATTTGGCACCTGTAGATTCCTTTCTAGTATTATCGGGTAGATAAATTGTTCTAGTCCAGTTATCAGATGCTGGATGTAATGTTACTGCTCCAACAAATGAGATAACATTAAATGGATTAACGTTTTCTACTTCAGTTGCATGTGGTTGAGTTATCCAATCTACCTCATTGTATGCTAAAGTTAGCATATCTCCAGTTTTTTGGATATTTGGATCTGCTAATTTAAGATTTTGTGTTAAATCTGCGGTTTCAATATCAATACCTGGATCGAAAGCAAGTTCTGCATTCATAGACCAAACATCAATAGGAGCAATACCAGCAGAGCCTTCTTGACTGATATCAATAGTTGTATATCTAGGATCTGCTAAACTCTTATCTCTGAAATCACAGACAATGAAACCAGTTTTAAATCTATCAAATCCATTGGCATCAGTTACAGATGTAGTTTTTGTCCCCAACTCAAGCATTGTAAGACTGGTAACTTCTTCAAGATTTTCAATTCTATTCTCCAGTTTTCCGATATCACGCATGGTGAATCTTCTATTATCTTTTAATACAATTCTTGTGCTGGAAGCATCAAAAAGATATGGAGGATAAGAAATTTCAGCAATTTCCATAGCATCATCAGCTAATACTGGTGATTGTGGAACATCTGCTGGTTCACCTTGAATTACTTCAAGTTGACCTAAACGATTTAGTGATACTAAATCTACTCTAGGTAAGTAATACGAATAACCTAAGAAAGAAGATTCATCTGGACTTACAACATATTTAAATGTTGATTCATATTGTCTTTGGTTGAATGCAAATGGTGATGCAGTTGTATGATTTGTGAATTTCTTAACTCTTGGTCTAAAATCCAAGATATCAGAAACTTTCAATCCACTAGGTAATTTTGGAAGTTCGTTTTTGTATCTATCTGCCGAATATGAATTAACAGTAAATAAATCACCACTATTTCCAGATGCAACTTCATACTTATCAAAGATAATTAAGAGTTGCTTTGATGGCGTAGGACTATCTGGATTTCTTACAATGGTAGCATAATCTACCATCTCATGGCGATTACCACTATCGAGAGTATAATTTGCTGTTAAATCTACGTAACTACCAGTTACGTATTCTTGAATTACTGCTTCAACAGCAGAATCTGAGAATTTAACTACTTCACCAACTCTAGGAGTATTTGAATTTCTCTTTACGTAGAAAACTTCAGTTGCAGTAACACTTACAACTTGTCCAATTGCTCTACTATCAACACCTAAAAGTTTTTCACCAACAACTACACTTTGATCGAGAGAAAGACCTGTGGCAAACTTCAGTTTATCTAAAATAGGTGCATTGGAATCAGTAGATTCATAAACAGCACGAAGATTTACAACATCAGGAACATCCAAAGATATTACTCTGTCTTCTATTCTAGTTCCAAAAAACTTGTTATGTGTTAGTCCATGTGAAGTTTTTGATTTTTGAGTTCTAGATACTACTAATTGATTACTTCTAATAATATCTTTTGTTTTACTAACAATTCCTTTCTTTATTAAGGTTGCAATTATAGTTACATTACTTGCACTAGTTGCACTAAGACCACTGAATGTGACTGAAGTTCCATTAGCACCTAATGTAAATTGATCGCCAGTTAATTCTTCAATTGTACCATCAGAATATATGATAGAATATCTCTCTGCATCAAACGATTCATAGAATACATCAGTAATTCCAGTGCTAGGATCTATAGCATCGGCAACTTGAATTTGAACGGAATTACTAGCTACAGATAACCCAGTGATTTGCTTTGTAATAGTTAGATTGGATGCAGATAAGTCAACCGAAGAAATAGTGGTAACAGGAAGAGTCGAATATAAACCCTCACTACCTGCAGATCTGATGATTGGGGTCATCAATTCAAAATTATAACTACCATTTACATGCGTATGATAATAAACACCCGTAATTGATTGTGCAGGTGGTGCTAAGGTAATTTCTGTTCCTGAAGAAGCAATAGAATGAATAGTTGCATAATTTGGTCTGCCTTGCGCGGCTGTAGCATTTGATTGATATCTTATCGTTCTACCTTCCTTTATACCAGTAACTCCAGCAAAAAATCTTCCTGCAACTTTAGCTGTTCTATTTGTACTACTACCAGAAATGGTCATGGTGTCCGTAGCACCAAAGTTTGGTAACGGATGTGGATACAATACTGTATCAGCAGCAAACTTAGATTGTAAATTTGAATCTAGTGTATCTGCGTCTTGATAAACACCCTTAATGTCTTCTACGCTATATTCGTTCAAACTGATGATACCAGTTTTAAATTCAACCTCTTCGTTGATAATAATTTGCTCACCAACTATAAATGAACCAGATGTTTGATTTAAGAACATCGTGTTAGATCCACCACTACTTGTGGCGGTGGTAGATGCTAGATAACCAGTCGCACCACTCGATAAACCCCTAACGTAAGATGTAAGAGGAACTTGAGTCAAATTATAAGCATTAGATAAGATCAATTTAGTATAAGTTTGAATATCATAAAGATATAAATCCCACTCAGTTGAAGAATCTTTATAACTATCGTCAGTTAGACCAAACCAATAAACTCTTGCCTCTCCAATTTTGGTTGGAGTTCCACCAGAAGAACCTGTGAAAACATATGGAGCACTAGTATTTGTGCCACTTGCACTTTCCGAATATCTTCTCTCCAGATACAAATCAATTTTATTAGTATCTGTTCCACCTCCACTTGCAGGATCACCAATGTTAATATAAGGTGTTCCCAAGACATTATTAATTCTCAACATACTTCCCATTGTGAATGGGATATTTGCACTTTCTATGGTTTTTGTTGTTCTTGGTTTAGGAACATCGAGAACGGTTGATCCAACTAAATCAATATCATATCCTCTTACATATGCGGTTCCAGCAGAAACCTGAACTGCTAAAGTTTCTTCTTTAGGAGTATTTCCTTCATCTGTTACCTCATTTGGAAGGAATAATCCACCATTACCAGTTTCATCATTCAATGATTCTTCAGTTTCAACGACAAAATCATCTATTGCATAGTTTCCAGATTCTTCAAAGGTTCTTTTAGCAAAATACTTTTTAATCTCACTATATTGAGAACTATTTTGTATCTTTTTAATTTCTCCCTCGTCAATTCTAACGAGTTCTATAAAGTTGGTGTCATCATTATCAGTTAATGCTTTTTTAGAGAGTTTAACAGATAGCTTTAATCTATCTGCACCAGGTGCAGCATAGTTGGAAAAACCTTTAGCATTATCATTAATAGATGGATCTTGATCAGAATTTACTACTTCCTCAATTACTTCAAATCCAACTCTAAATGAAGGTTCATTATTATATGGATCTAAAACAATTTGAGAATCAGGTGTATCTACAAAAAGACCTCTTATAAAGTAAACACCTTTAGCAACACCAACAGAATAACCCACTGCTGTAGCGTTGGTAGTAACCAAAGATAAAACAGAGTCTTCCTGTACTAAGGTAGTATTTCCATATGAAACATTTTCTTGAAGTATTAATACTTCACCATCTTGAAACTGTACAGTTTCTCCATCATTAGCACCATCACGATACTTGACAAATAATGTTATTTCCTCTACTCCCTCTTCTGGAGGTAAAAAATAACCTTTTATAGATGCTACTACCTCAGATGTTTCACCCTTAAGTTTTACTTTGCCAGAAACAAGTGCATCAAGATAAACTGATACATCAATGCCAAGATGATCTGGTTTAACTTTGATGGTTGTAAATCCATCATCAACTGTAATCCCACCTGGAATAACCATGGAGCCTTCTTTGAAGACGTGGCTTCCATAATTTTCTATCTGGTTTTGTAAAATTGACTGGAGACCAGTTAATTCTCTTGCCTGAACAGGATATCCAGGTTTAAATAAAACCTTATAAAAATTATTAGCCTTATCGAAATCATCATAATAAGGGCTTACATTGAGATTAGTCTTCTGTGGCATTTTTTAGAATTCCAGTATAATTTTTAAATCTTCTTTTTGGCGTGGGTTTCTGGCAATACTTGCTCTGTTGTCAAGGTAAATAACATCCCCCGAACCTTTATTTATTTCAGCACTTGCCATACCCTGAGTAAAATTAACACCAAGATTAACTAACTTAGTTCCTGTTGGATTAGTAGTTATTCCAGAGAATGAAGTATCAATTGATCCAGAGAAGTTAGAAGTTTGACCGCTAACAGTATTTCCAGATGCTTCAAAAGGATATGCTCTACCGTTTGTTGATATTCCGGTATAATCTTGAGTATCAAAAGTTGTTTGATTGAAGAATAAAGATCTATCGATGAAATACTTTAAAACTTTAGTTTCAACATCAAAAGAAGCAACATAACCATATGCTCTTGCAGTGTTGTTTTGAACAACTTGCTGTATTTTTTCACCAACTTTTGGTGTTCCCACTATTGAGTTGAATTTAAGAGCATTCAATCCACTAAAGGTATTTTCCACATATAAATCATTTGTTCCAACTTTGGTTGGATTTTTTACAATAGATACCTGAGCAAAACTTGTATCTATTGGAAAATCCTTTGTAGAATCATCAAATCTTGCATAAACTAATACCTTATCAGTTCCAAGTTCAGTATATACATCAAAACCATGTCCATCAGATGGTGGAATTATTGGAACCAAATTTGCATTTTTTCCAGTTGTGCTTGAATTAATTGGTCCTAAATCAACTAACGCATAACTATATCCCTGCCCACCGGAAGTTACCACAGTATCAGTAATCTTTCCACCAACAACATCAACTCTTACCTTTCCACCAGAACCATCACCAATCAAATCCATTTCCTGACCAAGACCATTTGCATAGTCATCACCACTTTTTTCAATATAAACTGTCTTGATTTGATTTAAGTTGACTTTTGAATCTCCCGCTTCTCTAACAGCTCTTATCTGAGAATCAGTAGAAGTTTGCCACTGATTTGGTACAGTAATATATTCTGTGGAATCAAATTTTATGATATCACTTGGACTAATAGTGAACAGATATTTCCAAATATATCCATCACCACTATCACCTGCTCTGGATGGTTCTAAATCTGTAAAAGTTGGTTCATCCTGAGAAACATTTCCTTTAGGAAGATCACCACTAGAACCATTTTCAATACAAATATAAACTCTGTAATCAGAATTTATAACATAATAATTTGCATCATATAGTCTAGATGCATTGGTTATTGGTGCTGGTTTTAAGACACTGTAGTCGTGCCTATACATTTCGTACCTAGAACCTGCAGTCCAATTGATTCTTCTTACTAATCTTCTGACATTAGCGGAAGTAACTTTCTTCCCATATAATGTAACGTCACCAGAATGCTTATTATAAGAAATACTATCAATAGGAGCAGGTGGATTTGTATTCCAAGTCGTGCTCCTACCAAAACCAACAATTGTTGGATTTGGAAGACCAATAGTAACATAATATGAGTTAGAAGAATTCTCAACTGACTCTACAAAATTACTGGCATTCAGGATTCTAAATTGATCAGTAACAAGTGCGGACATCGTTATGCTTTTTTATGTATTTATATCTGGTTATTGGGTATAAAATGGAAGGTTGTTATCGGCAATCAAATTAGAATCTGCAACAGGTTTTCTGGAGCGAATTGCCCCACTCTTACCTTGCCCAAAATTACCCCTTCTCTGAATTGTTGGGAAAGTTGATAATCCAGAATCAACTACTAATCCAGTAACACCAATTGAAACAGGATTAATTCTTTGTGAATAATTATATATTCTTCCCCAAGAAATTTTTCCAAGAGAAGTTGTCAAACCTGCTTGAGTATCATTAAATAATCCCGTTGAACCAATTCCTACAAGATTACTATTACTATGAACATTACAAATAATTTCACCATTTGCAGCAATTGACATGCCACCAGTTCTGGAATCAACAACATAGATATTATCTAAGAATTGTGTTCCAATACCAACAACATCATTATCATTACCATAAACTGAAGTAACACCAGTTCCAACAGCAGTATCATAAATCATGATTGGATATCCAACCATAAGATCATTCGTATCAGAAGCATTTTGTGCTTCTCCATCTATACCATAATCTTTAAGTGCATTGAAGAAGAATTGAATTGCCTTCTGACCACCAGAACCTGTAGTTTCTTTTATACCAGTAATAATTCCAGAAAATCCCTGAACATTTTCAATATTTGTAAATAATTCAGTATTAATCTTGGGAACTTCAGTTATTGCATGAGTTGTAATTGTATTAGTGTATCCAAATCCAGGATTTACAATAGATACCGATTGAATAGTTCCACCAACTCCAACAGTTCCTATTGCAGTAGCAGTTGTACCAACACCAACTCCTACTGATACTGGTGCCGAGAATTTAATATCAATAGGAGATGTAGTATATCCAAAACCAGGATTCACTATATTAACTTGAGAAATAGTACCAGAATCACTTACAGTTACTGAGAATTCTGCAGAAACTGGTTCTTTATTATCAAATAATAAAGCGTCGAAGTTAAATGTTCCAACGTTCAAATCATAAATGATTTCATCATAATCAAAGAATTGAGCATTATCAACAAAAATATCTGCTGAAGTTTGATTTATATCACTAATTACTTTTGCAGTTGGGAATATTCTGGGTTCAATGGAGTCTCTGGTTTTATAAACCAAATCTCCCTTAACAAACTTATCTCTCTTTTGTTTTGTCCACTTAACAGGTTTAAATGTATTTTCATTGATACCTGGTCCAGTATAAATCGGCGTTTCAACTTTATCAGATCCAAGAATTTCTTGAATGGTTCTTTCGGATAATTGATCAACAGTTTCTTGATACAATGGATGCTTAGAAACAAATAAATCATCACCCACTTTTAGAGTTTCAGTAACACTAACAATACTGATGTCAACACCTTGTGTTCCAACATAGAAGAATATATCTATCTTATCGTTGATACGTGGTGGTCTGGAGAATATGAAAGATGTTCCACCATCAAAGTTATATGCAATTCCTGGTTTTTGTAGAACACCATTGATAAAGATTACCAGAACTGCATCAAGATCAATTGCACTGGAGAGGGGATCATCAGGATCAATTTCAAACGCAAGAAGTTCTCCCTCATAGAATAATGGGAATCTCTTTCTATTTCCATCTTGATAACCTATGACACTATCAATATAGTCCATCTCTCCAAAAGACCATGCAGAGAAGAAATCATTGAAAGTCTGAGTAACTTCGAGTTGGAATTCTGAAACTGGTTCAGATATATTTGCGGCAGTAACTAAACCTGCCACGGTAATTACATCACCCACTTGGAATCCATATCCATTTCTAGCAATCTTGAAATCACTAACACCAACCATTGAACCTGGAGCAATAGTTTTTGTAGGAGTAGTAGCAATGGTTGGATCAACAGCATTTGTTACGATACCAACTAAAGTATGGATAGCAGACTGTACATTTGCACATGTTGGATTTTGACTATCGATTGTAACTGCAGAGTCAATTACTTGCTTTCTATCCGAATAACCACCAATTGTGATTGTTTCGTTTCTCATAGCTTGAACTGCTAAATCTCGTGCTTGCATGAAAGCAAAGATTGTTTCCTGCTCCTCACCAGTAACGTGCGCTCCACTTATATAAAGGTTTGCAGCATCTACTGTTAAATCATTTCCACCATATCTGAGATTGTATGCTAGAGATTCTAAAACATCAACAATATCATCCTTACAATCTCTTCCAGTCGTGCCTGTAGGAGGAGTATATGATGGGAATTGTGCAAGCATTCTTCCATAAGCAACATCTGCAATCAATTCAACATTATCTACAATCAAGTTTGCAGCATCAAAGAATCTATCTCCATTTGCACCATCTGATAGTTGACCCATAGTTAAATTAACTAACAGGTTTTTACCAGAGTCTGTTGTGGTTCCAATTCCAAGTCTGGATACGCCAACAATTGGCATATTTTCATAGTTGGGTTCTGGAATCTCAATAATTGGATTCACATAACCACTACCAGGAGAATCTATATTGAATGTAAGCGTACCACCAATACCAACTGTTGCAGAAACAACAGCACCTTGACCTGCACCACCTCCTGGACCAACATTTACGAATATAACATCACCAGCAACTTGAGTGATTGGTAATTGTACCCCAGAGGCAGGATCAGTTGATCTTGGATATGGTTGCTCAGTAAAGAAATCATCAGAGGAACATCTAAAGATAATTGATTTGTCTGTAATTTGTATTACATCGCTTGTTGTTAATCCATGATTTGGAATTGTTAATCTTAATTCACCGGTATGTGAAGTGTAAATTGCATTCTCAACAGTGAAAGGACCACCAGTTGCAACTATACCATTTTCTACTGCTCTTTCAAATCTATGCTCATATGCTATATCAGTAACTCCGATAGATACCGGTTCTCTATATCCAGATCCAGTATTTAAAGAGAAGTGCTCATAAATTTCTCCACCGCTAATGTAAGTATGAACAATAGTGCTAACACCAACATTAACTACTAATTTTTTAGAATTGATAATGTTAAAGATATCAAATGAACGATTATGGTCTGGATAAACTTTATTAGTTAATCCACTACCAGTATCACATTGGAATATCAAATTCTCCAATTTGACTCTATCACCCAACTTAAGATAATGTTCATTACTGGTTTCGATTTCAATTAAACCAGAAATATTATTATAATCTGCAGATGTAATAGGTGCAGGATTTACCCAAGTATTGATACCAACTATTTCAGTAAGAGCACCTGAAGAATCTTTTTTAGCTTTAACATTTGCTCCAGTTAATGGAGCGTATCCCAATCCTGGAGTGGAACCAAATGAAACAACTAAACCACCTCTAGGAATTTGATTTTGGTTAATGTCAAATTCCGACTGAATTGGACTTCCATTAATTGATGTAATTCCAGTAAATACTACGCTTGAAATTCCATTGGTCGAATCATTTTCAAAACTATAGTTATTACCTGCATTATTTTCTGTGGTAGGTGTCTGGAACACACCATTAATGAATAGAATTCCATTACCAGGTTCTATACCTGTAGTGTTGATACCACCAACAGTTGCAGTATATGTTTTTGCTATTCCTGTAAATGAATCAGAAATATCATCGAATAACATATTAGTAGAATAATCCGATCTTAAGAAAGTTCTACCAGAGAATTCTGCTCTTACATAAGGTAGATTTCCTTCATCTCTTCTTGCTCTAGAATTTCCTTTCGGTGGATCCAAAAAGAATACTTCATTTTTAACAATATTGATTGCTCCTCTGAAAATTCTAACTTCTGATTCATCTGTATGAGATGCAGCAATTGAACCAACAACTCCTCTTTCAACAGATACTGTGGGGTGAGTTGCGGCAGCACCAGATGCAATAATACCATTAATAGGACCTAAGATTTGTCCACCAACATTAGTACTAAGTCCAACTTCAATAACCTTCATATACTCATCATCAATTTTCAGCAAATCTCTAGGTTGAACCGAAGAAATTCCACTCAAATTGAATGTTGAAATTCCTGCGTTGATTCCTCCAGAATTATGTCTAAGAATATGATTGATTGGAGTAAACGAAATTGGTTGTTGAACAATACCATCAAGACCGATGACCGTTTTGCTTAACTTATTTGTAAATTCCAACTCATGTGCATTACCCTCACCCGCATCAGTAAATGTTACGAAAATACCTGCTCTCGCATAGTCTTCTCTTGTTGATAATCTAAAGGTATCAGGAGTTAAAGCAATTGCAAAAACTTTTTGTGGAAGTTTAGTTGTTAATATACCTGCATGATTTGAAGTTTCACCAATGCCAATAGCTGTTTGCCCAACACCAATAAAAGTAGAATTTGGAGTGTAAATTAACTCCTCACCAGTATTGAAGAAATGATTTGGATAGGAAAATATTCCAGATTCATAATCTAAAACATTTGTATCTGCTGGATCAAATTTCTTCAAGTAAATTGGATTGCCATCATGAAGTAATTCGAAACTCTTTCTATTTGCTCTCTTTCCATTCAATCCATCATATGCAGATAGGAATACTCTCTGATTAACTGGACCATATTCAAGATCTAATGCTTGATTATCAAAATCGGATTGTCTATAAAGAACTTCATTCATAGATTGAAGTTCAACATTGTATCCAGGATCTGGATAAAAATCAAGAACGAAATTAGTTCCAACAATTGATCCACCAAATGTTCCTAATCCAGTATTGCCATTTGCAATAGTGTATGGTCCAGGAACAACATTAGTTGTTCCCTTAATATTGTTTGAAAGAATTGCAACTTGATGTATAGATGAAGTATGCCCTGCAGATACACGAACAATTGAATTTGAAGAAGAAACTGTGTTAATATCAAATGTACCTACTGGAATAGGGTTACTTCCAAATCCTATTGTAGATTCATACCTAGCACTCCTTTCATTACCTGGAGGTTGATTATTAAGCAAGAATCTATATGTTCCTATTCCAGAGTTGGTTGTTCCAAATCCTACTATATTGGAACGAACATCATATACTGGACCTTCAGCGGTAATTGCATCGTTTCTTGCTCTCAAGGAAACAATACCAGCATTAGAATCATATGCAACAGTTAAAATTCCTGTTGAAGATGAGCTATATGATTTGGTAATAGTATCAAAATAATATTCACTAAGATAAGTATCTGTTCCATCAAAGTCAACGAAAGCTTCAATGTATTGTTCTGGAACTGTGTTAAATCTATCGGTAATTTCAATTGAAGCAAATGCACCATTAAAAGTGTTTGCATCAAAAGTTGCAATAGTTTTAATACTCGTTGTTCCAGATCCAACTAGTTGTGGATCATATGGTCCAACACTATTAATTCCAGAAACAAATGAACCCTTAAACTCAACTGATCCAAAGGATATATCTCCGGTTCCAGTTTGTCCACCAGGTAAATTTTGATAAAGATATGATTTCTTTACAAGTTTGATGTCATGATCTCTATCAAATGGATCTGTTGGATCAAAGATGAGCGTCTTTCTTCCATCAGTATCAATATCTGCCCTAAAAGTTCCAAATCTATCACCAGTTAATGCAGAGTATTTTTCAAAAACAAATGTATCAGTATCATTAGATTGCACAACAACTTCGGATAGTTGAACATCAGAAGTGTCTGGATCTACTATTTGTATAGTGTATTTAATGTGATTTTCTAAAGAACTAATTTCTTCAATTTCTGCGAATGTATCTTTGAATCCAGTGCTAGAGAACTTATCACTAATGTCATCATGAATAAGAACTCTATTAGTTCTACATTCGGTAAAATCAGTTAATTTCCTGTTTTGAATTTGTAAAGTGTTTGATTTGGGGAAAATTCCAATAGCACTTTGAATTGGTCCATCATCAATAGTATTGTCAAATGTATTGATAGCATCAACACGTTCATCACTAATTACATCTAATACAACAAGTGAAGTTGTAGATCCTTCTAAAGTTGAATCAAAAACTCCTACTGAAGATACTCCAACATCAGCAAAATTCTTCATTCCAGCTGGATGAACCAAACTGTTAACAGGACCAGATAATTGATCCCATGTTATTGGACTCTTAATTGAATATGAGAGGCACTGATAGTAATCATTATCAGGAACAACTTGATAATCTTCACTAGTCTTTCCTACATCATCTGCCCATCCAATATCATTTCTAGAGGAATATTCAATGGTGAATTTTGCTCTCTTTCTATCAATTTTTACAACTGTGGCGATAGCACCGCTTATAACACCTTTGATTCTAGATCCCTCACGCAAATCATAACGACCAAGAATCTTGATATAATCGTCTCTAATGAGAGATACTTTTAAATCTGTATTAAAGAAACCAGTTCCCATATCAACGAATAATCTTTCATTTGATGAGAATTCTGTTCTCTTTTGAATAACATTAAATGTTGGATAATTTTTCTTGTTTACGATAGTTGCATAACCAGATTGTAATGTCTTTGCAATACCTGCATTTGTAGATAATAATACATCATCATTTCCAGCAAGTTTGAATTCAAGTTTTGCTGGACTGGTATTTTCGTAAGAAATTACCTTAAAGAATTTGTATCCATAGTTTTCAGAGTTGTAACCATCACCGGAATCCTCCATCTGAATCCCTTCAGTGAAAACTAAATCTCCAGCAGCAAACAATGGAGATGTAAATCCTAAAATAGGTGTTGTTAGTATACAAGTTGCAATCCCAGCATTACTAGTGCTGATTGAAGATATACCAACTCCATTCGAGTTATTAATAGCGACTAATCTATGTGGTTCTGATTCTAATCCAAACAATGGACCCAATTCTTCAACTTCTGATATAGATCCATTGGGTGCTTTAGCTACTAGTGAAGTTGCATCTACGATTTCACCTTTAGTTTCATTCCAGAGAATTAAATCTGGATCACTAAGATACCTTGCCCCACCATATACAATATCAATTCTTTCAATAGTGTCTAAATCATCTAAAGTTAAAATTGGTGGAACAAATGCTTCAGGTCTAAGTGTTTTGTCTGATGGATAATCATACCCAATATCTTTGAATCTTACTTTCTTAATTCGTCCAACAGAAGTCGATATTGCTATCACATTTGCATTTACTCCGTTCTCAGATGTTATATCAACAAATTTTGGAAGTGATTCAAAATTAAATCCTCTAGACAATATATCAATCTTTGATATAGATCCACTTATATCTTCTTTTGAATTTTTAACTGTATATTCAAGTTTATCAGTTTGGTTCTTTACGTATGAAAGAACTATTGGCATCTTAGATGGTGAATACTTGAATGAAGTATTCTCAACGGAGAAAATATCATAAGTTCCATTATATTCACTGTCAATATAGTTTATTCTAGAACCATTGAATACATCAGTATCAGTAGTGCTAATATATGATGATTTTTCGAGAGTATAGAAAAGATTAGACGGAATATTTTCGGAGTACTTAATTGTTAATGAAGATCCAGTTTGTCCAATTCCACCTAAAGTTTCTACATTAAAATCTCTACTATCATAGGAAGAATTATATTCATTGATGAATTGTTTTTCACCATATATTCTAAGTTTATATCCACTAAGTGAAGAATCACTAAGATTGAACTGTAAATCACTATTTCTAACTACGTCAATTGGTGGATTTACCAATGAGAATGTATGATTGGTATCACCAGTTCCTACAATATTAACTTCTTTCTCAGTTCCAGGGAATGATTCATACTTCGTTTCAGCTAATCTGAATTTACTAAATGAATCTCTGATTACAAAGTATGATCCAACAGATAAACCTGCAGCTGGTTCTACAGTCTCATAATAAACCTTATCTCCAGTTTCAAATCCATGACCCGAATGATTAAATGAATTACTGGTAATATCAATTGATGAAGAAGTAATTCCTGTAGGATTAACAAGAATTTTTTGTTCATCTGAATTGAATTTCAAAGTAAGTGCTGTGGTTGTTCCAATACCAACTATAGTATTCGGAACAATATTCATTTTTATTGAATCACCCTCCACTAATCCATGAGTTGAACCACAACTTACCGTAGTAATGATCTTATCAACCTCTCCAGTGACTTGGTCTTTATTAGTTTTGAGTAAGTAATCAGACTCATCACTACCATCAGTGAAGAAATATAGACCATCTCCTGTAGTTGTCAATCCAACAGATGTTGTCAATCCAATATAATCCCTTCCTTTATTAATTGCATAAACTGTGTACGTATCAAGAACAGTATCAGGAATATAGAAAGTATCAGTTTGAGAATTATTATTTCCTACAAGAAGAGATGTGGTTGTTAGTTTTGGTGATTTTGTAAATGTTAATTTATCTCCGGTTTGAAATGGATGATTTGGAATATAGATTTGACGTATTGGTACAGGAATAGAATATGGTGTTCCATTTATTTGGAAAGATTTTTTTGATCCTTCAGCGGTTCCTAAACCTACAGAATTTTTAGGATTAAAATATGCTAGAGAATCTCTTTCGGATGCAAATTGCTTTGTTCTGGTTTTTATTGTTGCTGTATTAGATTTTAGATTTATAGTGGATGATGTGGAATGGGCAACTCCAGCAGTGCCATACCTTTGAACTCTTAATAAACCATTAGCATAATCATTCAATACAGTTACTATCTCAGTTCCCTCCGAAGAAATAATTTCTAAAGTACTTCCAACTGATACTTTATTGAATCGTCTATTAACAACTATATCTTCATACTTACCATATGGCGTACCACTATACGCAGTCATCGTCTTAGCAAGAGCAACAGTTTCTGTACTGAATCCAATGTTTCTAGAACCAGCAAGTGATGTTACGGAAGTTGATAAACCACTTATAAGGATATTATCATTATTAAGGAAGTCAAATCCACTTTGATAAAATGCAGTTACCTCATAATCATTTTTCCATTCAAAAACAACGTTCTCATACTTATCAAGACTGGTATTAACTGAAATAACATCTTTTCCAGATAGTTCTGATACTTCAGCACTCAATCCAGTTCCACCACTAGTGGATAAATCAAAATTAACTTTATCCTTTAACTTATATCCAGAACCACCTTCAATGATTTGAATATCATCAATATCACCCTTAGTTATAGATTTAACTCTAGATCTCTGATCAAATACTTCATATCCTTCATTTAAAAAGTCATAATCACCATACACACTATTAACATTGTACGGTAATGTATTTCTTACAACATTTGCATTATTGAAATCAAACGAGTGGTCTAGAGTAAAGTTTTCATCAACAACTTTTGATTTGTAAGTATTACCAATAAAATATGGATAATTTGGTTCAAATTTTGGATTTAGTAAACTTGTGCTTACGCCAACAAAATACGCATAAACTCCATTTGGAAATTCTGGTGTTTTACAGAATCTTCCGTTATGAATATCTAAATCTCCACTGGAATCAAATTGATAGTCATCAATAAAGAATCCTGGAGAAAAATTTGGTGGTCTATCAACAATAGCATTGGTGTTTACATTATATCCAGTTTTCAATAAAGTTACACCAGACTGAATATCATCAGACTTCTTATATCCAAATGGACCATAGATTGGATTGCCATCATATGCCCATCCAATGATAGGTGAATGACTTCCATCTAATTTTTCAAATTGTTCTGCCAGATCTTCAGAATATCCATAGATTCCAAATACTAAAGAATCATCTTTTTTACTCTTGGTAAGACTAGAGAATATTTTTTCAGATCTGTTTCTTGAATGTACTGCGAATCTTTCCGCATCATTTACCGTCAAATTTCTGACTCTTACTTCAAACTTTGATCCAAATCCCCTCTCTTTTACAATGATTGATGTTGTGTTTTCATTGTATCCAAGACCCTCATTAATAACAACTACAGAGTCTAACTTACCATCAACTATAACTGGTCTAACTACAGCACCAACTCCACCCGGTGTGGATGTATCTTCAAAAATTAATTCTGGTGTAGTAACAAATTCTTTTCCTCCATTCAAAATTTGAACGTCTTTAATTTTACCATTATCGATAATTGGAGAAAGTTGAATGTTCTTTCCTTTAGAGAGAGATATGACAGGTTTCTTATGGAGATTTAATGTAGTAGAACCATATCCAGTTCCGGATTCATAAAGATATGCATCAATGATAGAACCAGTGATTATTGGTGTGAACGTAATAGTTCCTGGGGTTCCTCCAGAAAAAGTTACGTCCGCATCCACGGTTAATGGGAGATATTGGAAAATATGATATCCTGTACCATTACTTGTAAGATTTACATATTTTCCTCGGATTAAATCAGTTTCTGTTTGACCATCAACACCAATATCAATTAATCTAAATCTATCCGAACTTAGTTTTTGAATTGAATATTGCTTTGAAGTATCTAATCCTCCAATCTGAGTGTCAGTGAAGGAATACTTTACAATTTCACCATTCTCAAATCCATGATTTTCAATAATAATCGTATCATATTCTATTGAAACTTGTTCTGGTTTTACTCTAAGTTTTCTATAAGTATATCCAGATCCAGGATTTAATACTTTTACTTCTCTTAAATTGTTTCTCTTTTCAGTTCTAAACTTGTGTATTCCATTTGAAGTTTCCGTCAATCCAATTGTATTGATTCCAACTCCATTTTCTAATGCTTCACCAACAGTGTTATATAATTTGATGGTTCTGGGATTAACAATTCTTACTGCATATTGATCACCAGTAACTAATTGACCTGTTGTTGTATTAGTAGGGTCAAATCCAGTTCCAACTGATAATGGGTCATTAAGATCCTGATTATAAACAACGATCTGACCATTCACCAAATTATGATTCTCTCTAAATGTAATTGTTTCATCTTCAATATCAATTCCACCACCAAGATCTAATCGGCGGCAATCGAATTCAATTTCCCTAAAACGTTTTCCTAAGACAGGTTTTAATACACAACCATCACCATTCAAACCCTTTAAGGTAATCGATAAAACATCATCAACATCAAAATCTTGAGGATCGACGAGAACTTCTTCAACTATTCCTTGAACAACTGGTTCGACTAATGCGGTAGTACCTGCACCAGTTATTGAAATTTTTGGTGGTTCCGTTACACTATATCCCTTTCCACCATTAAGAACCTCAAATTTATCAATAGGTCCATAAAAAACACTATCAGTTGATTCTGGACTGGTGATTTCAACACCATCAATAAGAACACCAACTTTTCCAATATTTCTCTCAATACTCTCACCCTGAGACACTGGATGAGACAAAGGTATCTTTCTTAAAATATTATTTGCTGATATAATTCTATCTTCGTGTCTCTTTAATGTAAACTTATGCTGCCCTGATGGAGAAGATCCTTTCTCACCAAATCTATTGAAATCATTTGTAGATATCTGTACTTTTGATGTGTATAAGTTTATTTTGTTTGGTGCTATCAACTTAACAACATAAGTCTCACCTGAGACTAATCCTTTAATAGAATTTTCTGCATGATATACAACTTCATCACCATTTATAAATTTAACTGGTTCATCAAATACTATCGATGAATAAGTTTTGAAGAATCCATCATAATCATCTAGATATGGTTCTCCACCATTTGGAATTGCTGATTCAATAATTTCATCATTAATCAAGTAGCTTGGTAAAGAATTTGATGCAACATATCCAAAGGATTGATCGTCCGAAGTATAAACATTATGTGCATTTGAAATATAAACATCATTCCCAAGTTTTAATAATGTTGGGGAACTCTTCGCTTTAAATAGATTTCTTCTAATACTGTAAGTTTGACTAATAGTTTGACCAGCTGCATTTTGATATGGGCTGAATGTACTTAAATTTGAAAGTACAATTTCTTTATTTGTATTATCAATGCTCTCAACAATTGCACCTGAATGTGCGACAATATTACTCTTCTGAACTAAAATATCTACAGAATCGCCTACAGAAAGTTGTGATTTATCGATAGGCAATGTACCTTCATGAAGTATAAATGTAGATGATTGAATCTCTTTAATATCAAATCTTGTGCTTGTATTATATTTCCAAGAGTTTGCAAAAATTTCTTTGTAAGTTTGCTCTCCTGGTGGATTAGCAACAACTTCACCAACATTTCTTACTAGAAGTTCTTCTTCATCTTCCATCAATGGAGTATCTTCCAAAGAAACGAAGTCAGAGAGAACTCCAGTCATACGGAGATCTATTCGGTTATTAATATCACCATTTCCATATCCAAATACAGTTTCATCCGCTCTGATAGCATCACCCAAAGATATTGTTGCATTAATATCAAGATTAGACTTAGGTTCCCATGTACACCCAAAGAACTGATTTACACTCTTTGATGTATATGTAATTTTATTACCACCAGATATTAATGATCCTTGCTCTGGGAATCCAATCGTAGAATCAACACTTATTACAGATGCTCCAACATTTGTCAGAGTATTATATTCTGCAGATTCCAATACTCTAGAAAATCCAGGAACTTCAAAAATACCCTCTACTAAGTCTCTGTCATTATAACCAATGAATAGACCCATTCTATAGAATGTTTTCTCTTTCCTTGTAAAGATTTCAATTTCGGAAATAGATGCACTAGTTTTCAAATCATTTGATTTGTATATTGTTTGACCTTCTAATTCTAAGGGATTGCCAGATATAGGTTCAACTACAATAACTTCTCTTCTAAGAAAATTTGCAGAAGATGGTTTGATTAATCTTGATTCAAGATCAATTACCTTTGCAGTGACACCATAAAGAACCTTAAAGAGTATGACTATAGATTCTTCAACACCTTTAGATTGATAAAAATCTCTAGCGTGCTTTATAAAGTTACCGACATTTAGATCAGCAACAAAATTTTCATTTTCAAATCCTGGTGCAAACGTCCTTTTTAATTTCGTATAAAATTCCTGTAAAAATAAAGCACTCAGATTCTGTATTTCAGCATTTGCTGTATGTGCTGCTGCTTCAGTGTCTTCAAAAATTACACTTTGACGATTTGTATTGCTAAAATTAAAAGTAGTGGTATCATCATATCCAGTAATTCCACTAAAACCACGAATACATCCTACAAAAGTAGTATCTGTCTTTGAAGTATAAGTGATAATTTCATTATCAATTTTCAACAGACCATAATCATCCGGAAATCCTTTAGTGGATGCTACAGTTATGGTTGCATCTGTTGCACTTATTGTAGAGGAGAGTTTAGTTTTTCCTACAACTACTTCTGGTATTAAATTATCAAGCTTGATATAGCGGTCAAGATTATCAATCAGGTCAACATTACCTCCTTGATATTCCTGAGAGACATAATATTGCTTGAAAAATTCTACTGCTTTTGGAAAATCCGCTACTAAAAATTCAGGAAGTTGGCTCTCAATAATTTTATTGAGTTGCACTCTCTTCTCAAAATGCGACATATTTTATTTCCTCTCTAAATCTCCGTTGGAATAGCTTGA
>MDTC01121976.1_pt1 | contig 26872 bp, 18 predicted proteins | sample 811181 | NCBI WGS metagenome assembly MDTC01 (sample SAMN05326644, study PRJNA326480) | marine metagenome | isolation source: seawater | place: Pacific Ocean: North | collected 2011
TCAATTGCTAGGTTTGGTATTGGGGCGCTCCAATTGGTCCACACTTCTAGAGTCCAATTAGAATTGCCAGACCACTGAGATACATTGATGAAATATGTTCCTGGTTGGTTTTCAAAATCACTATCTATTGAAGTCACCTTTTCTGGATTGGAGATGAGGGCAATATCAATGACTGTACCATTCGGTTGATGTAATCGCAAATCTAAATCATCGCCTGTATCGAAAGTCAATACTGCATCTATTGTGTGGTTCAAAGGAACATCGAATGCGAATACATCGCTTGAATCTGTAGAGTCTACACAGCCGGTGTAAACCGCTGTAACATTGCTTCCGAGGTTATCGGGTGAATCTGTCCAATTAGCCGTTGCGTCGTCTCCTTGTCCTGCATCATTTTGTGGATTTTGCCAATCCAAACAAGTCTCGGTATAATTGGTCCAAGTCTCTATATCATAATCACCATCGCCAGCATATTGGAAAACTACGATCCAATATGTGTCTGCAACGCCGTCCTTAGAAGACCCTGAACTAGTAACTAATTCCTCGGGATCATATGTCAAAGATGAATCAATAATGTAGTATGTGGCGTTGTCCTCGAATACGAGGTATAAATCATAATCAACGGTTGTACCGTCGCCGAAATTATCTAGTGTGACATCGATGTTGTTATTGGCTGACATTGAAAATTCATACCAGTCTTCTTGGTCTGCACTATCCACACAACCTGAAAAAGTGGTCGTAGGGTCAGAGCCGATTGATTTGGCTGTTTGTGCGGTTGCGTTTCCTGTGTCGCCTTGCGAACCCCCATCGTTTTGTAATACGGGGCACGGGGCTTTTGCTCCTGCTGCCATTGGTTGCTTTCTGACCTCATCAAGAGTTTGATATTGGTCGTTCTCAGAAGAGGTGTCTTCAGAGAATAAATATTCGTTAACAGGGGTATCAATGGAATTAATCACTGGAGAAAGTGCAGTGAAAATAAACATCAAACCAACCAAAATTCGTAGATTACGCATGGGTCTCACATTCTAATGTGCGCGCCGCTAGATTATCAAAGTACGGTCTTAAAGCCTAATTTTAGACTACCTTGGGGCTTGCTGAATTAACCGCATCTGACACCCCGCCTTCATATCTAGCAAAGTTTTCTACAAACATTCTTGCCAGATTGTCTGCAAGTAAATTGTATTGTTCGCTATCATCCCATGTTTTGATCGGTTGAAGGACATCTGAAGGCACGCCTGGGCACTGCAAAGGAACTTCAAATCCAAACCTCTCATCTTTGGTATATTCAATATTGTCGAGTTCACCGTCCAGAGCAGCGTTTAACATCGCTCTTGTATACTTTATTTTCATTCTATTTCCAATGCCGTATGGACCGCCGGACCAACCGGTATTGATCAGCCAAGCAGTAGCTCCGTGTTGATTCATCTTTTCTGAAAGTAAATCCGCATAGACTCCAGGGTGCATAGGCATGAATGGTTCTCCAAAGCATGCTGAAAATGTGGCTTGTGGTTCTTTTACGCCTATTTCAGTACCTGCAACTTTAGCAGTATATCCGGAGATGAAGTGGTATGCTGCTTGTTCTGGCGTCAAGCGTGAAATCGGAGGCAATACTCCAAAGGCATCACATGTAAGGAAGATTACGTTTTGTGGGTGGCCTCCTTTAGAATCTAAAGTTCGGTTTTCAATAAATTCGATAGGGTAAGAGCCGCGGGTATTTTGTGTCTTACTGGTATCGTGGAAGTCGGGTACACCGTCGGTATTCATCACTATATTCTCAAGAACGGTTCCATACTTTCTAGTCGTAGCAAAGATTTCTGGCTCGTCTTCCTCTGAAAGGTCGATTAGTTTAGCATAACATCCGCCTTCAAAATTGAAGACGCCGTTTGCGCCCCAGCCGTGCTCATCATCGCCGATTAAGGCACGATTTGGATCTGCTGAAAGTGTAGTTTTTCCAGTACCAGATAAACCGAAAAATATCGCTGTGTTTTCACCGGTCGTATTGGCAGAACAATGCATTGGAAGTATTCCTTTCTTAGGTAAAATCAAATTCATGACCGAGAAGATTGATTTCTTTATTTCCCCAGCATAGCGTGTACCTCCAATAATTACTTCTTTGGCTTGGTAATTGACGATTACAAAGCATTGGGAATTTAGTCCATCTGCTTCTGCATCTGCTTCAAAGTGAGGGGCGTGAAAAACTGTAAACTGAGGTTCATGAGACTCTAGTCTTTGCTCGTCTGGCCTGATAAACATGTTACGAGCAAAAGCGCTATGCCACGCGTTTTGAGTAATTACTCTGATGGGTAATGCTTCTGAAAAGTCTGCACCGCAATAAAGATCTTGAACGAATAAATTCTCTTGATTAGATAAATAGTCGACTACTTTTGCTCTCATTCTATCAAATGTTGCAGCATCAGTGGAAATATTTACATCGCCCCAATTGACATCTGAAGAGGTCGTCGGTTCGTCTACAATGAACTTGTCATTTGGCGAGCGCCCGGTTCTTTCTCCGGTCTGTGTAACCAGTGCTTTATGAGCGCTAAAAACACCCTCTTTTCGTTGCACTGCTAAGTCAATCAAGTCTTTAGCAGAAAGGTTCCAATGGGCGTTACCAGAACACTCTAATCCATGGTTTTCGAGGTCGCCAGACGGCTTCCCATAGGTCTCGGCCATATCAACTCGTTTAGCCGACCGTCTTTGTGATTTTCGCATACCCTATCTTTTCAATTATCATAAAATCGACCTATTCGCTCATCGAATAATAGATTTAATTCAGCGTTTTATGTAGCAAACTGGGAGAGGTTTCAAGTTCTGTAATTAACGGACAGGGGTTATGTCTGAAGACTCCAATCCAAAGGATGATGGAGTAAAAAGAGATGAAATGATTCGTAAAAAGAATTTTTCGAGAGCGAGGGGGCTTGATATTTCCTCGTTTATGATAAATGATGAAAAGGACGAGCAGGAATCTGAATCTGTCGATTTAGAGGAAGAGGTCGTCAAAGATATCGATAAGGCAATGGGCGAAGTTGCAGAGTTGTTTTCAAGGGGTGGAGATGAACACAAGATGGCTGGTGCTGTCCAAAAAGATGGTACTGTGATTAAACCTCCTGAAAATGATAGTATCACCGACATGTCGATTCATGGAGAGAAGCGACTAGGTTTTGGCCTATTGATTGCCATGATTTTCATTTGGTCGGCAATTGGAACAATTGTTGGAACAGTTTTGGCCCCTGTTGTAAGTGCCACTGGACTAATCTTGATGGTCATTATCGGGCTACTTCTTGGAGAAAAATGGATTCCAAATCCTAGAATGCGAATTTTAGGAGTTACTTGGGTTATTATCTCGATGAAATTATTCTATGGACTTGCCATAGATATGTGGCGTTGGGACTGGTTGGTCGGGCTTCCAATCGAAGAAGGGCAGGCACTAGGAATTTTTCTTCTTTCGGCTGTAGGATTAAACATATTCTTGGCTCAAAGACATGATGAGGATGCTATTGCTGCACAAGCAACTCTAATTCTTTTGGTGATTGGAAGTGCTACTGGGGCCTTGTATGGTGAACTTGGCATAGCGGTGATGATAGCCGTGGGCACAATGATGCTGCATGGGTTGGCTCTTTTACGTAATTCTGGTAACTTGGCAAGCCTTGGAATTGCGGTTTCTTATCTGTGGATTGGAGCGCATGCCATTTCAAATAACTGGAATCTATTTGGATTGGAGATTATTCCATTTGAAGATGATTTGATTTTATTCTTGTTGATGGTTTGTATTACCGCAGCGAATGCTACAATGGCTGCTAAATTTGTCGATGCTGATAATTGGTTCTCTTCGGCTTTCAAATCCTTGGGCCTAGGTAAACCTGGACTTTGGTCTGTATCTGTTGGACTTGGGATGATCGGGGCACTACTTGCAATAGCTGCTAATCGTTTGGAAACTGGATATGCTTTGGCACAATTAGTATTGTTACTAACTGCTTTTAGTGCTTCATATCTTGTTGTAAGAGGGGTTCCTTGGACGAGGTTGGCTCCTTGGGTATTGGTGCCGGCCCCGTTCTTACTCGCCGCATTATCTCTAATGGTTTCAGGAGCGTTTGATGCCGAATTAGAACGTTTCAGTTTACAGCCTTATAGCCTATATGCTGCAATGACGGCTTTATTCACCGCTAGTGCCTTACTACGCCACCAAACAGCGGTTTCTGACCATGTTCTTTGGGCAGGAGGTTTAGTAATTGTAACTCTATTGACGCTGTTAATTCCTGCCGATGACCAAAGCACTGGGTCTAGAACTCTTTTAATCTCTCAAGGCATTGTTTGGATTGGTTTATCATATCTTGCAGTTCAGAGAAATTCACCATCTATAGCAGGTACTGCTGTTATTGCCCCTTGGATTTGGTTGCTATTCTTTGCCACAGATGCTGAAAATAGACTGATTTCTGCGGATTTTATTCCTGTGGCAATTGCCGAATATGATTTAGCGATGTGGATGGGGTTGCTATTGGTTCAGCAGGTTTGGGTCAATATCGAGCATGGTGAAACTGGCTTGAATATAGCCTCTAGGCTTGCGGGGTTATCGGAATTTAGTGCAAGATTAAGGGATTCTGCTGTACTTCAACTTTGGAATTTGAGTTTCTTGCTAACACTGTTTGTAACTTGGGCAATAACAAGGCCGGGCGCATTGCCCGCTTATGGGCTATATGGCATCCTATGTGCCCTTTTAGCTGGACATGTTGCGATGGTATATCTTGGTAAGCACAAAGGAAAGCCGAGATCTTTGATGACTGTATGGGGAATTTCTGCTGTAGCATTATCGTGGACTTATGGCCAGGCTGCAATATGGGCACTTACTCTGGTTGCAGCATGTGCTGTATTGTTACATGTTTCTGATAGAATGAAAGCATCTGGTGCTAATGAATTTGAATTGAAAAAGGCAGAAGCGCTTCCTGGTCAATTATTGACTTTGATGATGGGGCTGCTTTCTGGGTTCTTCGTAATCATTGCATTAGACCCACTAAATATGACTGTTCTTACAGGAAGTGAGAACTTATTGACAGAAGAATATAATTTGCTTATTTTGACTATTATCACGTTGGCTGCAATCGCTCTTTATCTTGTTCGAGCATCTAAGTTAGAGAAATTACTGCCCCCTGCACTATCTGCAGTTGGGCTAATGGTTGTAATGATTTTAGCCGGACAGGTTCAAGATTCCGGCATTGTGGTGTTACTAACCATTGCTGCATTCATCGTTTCTGGCGCCTATCTCGCCTTACAGGGTGAATTCCGCTCTGGAATGCGGGCATTGGCGAGGAAAGAGGAGCGGTTGGCCAGAATTGAAGAAAAGCGACAAAGAATGGTTGATTTTATCTCTCAGAATTCTGAAAGTGAAGACCAGGAAAACGCGGATATAGAAGTAGAAGCGACAAAGAAAGACCCTAATCTACAATTGATTGATGTTGAATTATTAGACCTCGCTGAGAAGCAAAGGAAACGGGCTAAGAGGGCTGGAAGTATTGGGCAATATGACCTCGAGGTAGGAGATATCCATCATCGACCTGTAATCGTGATTTCATTCCTTGTTACAGTGATATTAGCCTCTATGTTCTTATCCTTCACCACAGGGAACGGGTTTACAATTTTGGCCTTCTGTGTAATGGTATCGATATTATTCATCACATTGGCGAGATTAAGGGCAAATCAAATCGGTTTGCGGCTTCCTGATGTTATGGGCATCGAATTACCTATTGCGATTTCCATGGCTGGACTTGTCCTAGTGCATATCACTGGAAGAATTTCAAATTCTGTCATAGAATTAGATGATGCTAAGCATCTGGCTGTAATTGCGGTTGGGCTAACCATACTTTCAGGTGTTGGGTTACTTGGCAGAAGTGACTTAGGGCTTAGAATTCCTAATGCCTTGGAAGGTATTGTTTACCTATTAGCATTTGATAGAATAATATGTGTAATCATTGGCGGAGAAGTTCCTCTTCCATTCCAATTTGACCCATTCGATGGAGCATTAATGGATTGGATAATACCATTGGTTTTCATTGAGATACTTATGCTCGGATTCTTGTTTGGGTTCGATTGGGTTGAAGGTGAGAGAATTAAGCGTGGATTGGCGGACCATAGGGGCTCAGGTGGCAGGTCTGCATGGTTGGTTTTTGCAAGCATGGTTTCATTTGGACCCGCTGCAATTTTAGCTCTTTTATTTGGTATCAAGAGAGGTTGGTCTTGGCAACAACCTGCAGTGGTTATGATCGCTTGGGTAATGCTTCCATTGCCCATTCATGGAACATTGTTTTGGGCTAACAACTACATCGCATTACCAGTATTTGGAATAAATATTACGGCTGCAATACTTGGAGTCGTATCGATAATGTTTGTAGTATGGAGCATTGTTGAAAGTAAGGGAATATGGCTTGCATCAGCACTATGGTCTGTACATATCCTATTGCTTTCAGCTGGTATTGGTTGGGGCGATTTAGCGATTCTATCTGTCTTTGTCATGATTTGTTCAACAACCGCTTGGGTTAGTGGAATAATCACTCTGAGAAAGAGTTGGAGAGTTTTTGGTGCGGCGGATTTAGTAATAGCGTGGATTATCTCATTTGTCATGTTAAGCCAAGGTGGAAGTGTTGAGAGTATGCTAACCGTATTGGTTGCTTCGGCTGGTCTTCTTGGACTTGTCACTTACCTAACCCAAACTTATGAATCTGAAATGGAAAAGGAATAACCTAACTCATCTTCATTTTCAAATGGTCTACAAGAGAGTCTACCAATCGATCTAGTCCATCGATATTAGTACTAGAAGATAGCCTCAAAGACACACTTATTTTTGCTTGGGTCCCACTATTTCTGATTCCTAATGATAATTCATCATTATTGAAATTAGCATGTATCAGCATTAAATTTTTCTCGCCTTTTAGTCGGCTTCTTTGCCAATTAGTAACCGAACCAAGATTTGCTAATCCTTGTTGAGCCATTTGTTCGACCTCGTTAGAAAGTGCATTTAGGCCATCCCATAAATCTCGATCTACTTCGGTTGCAGACTTGCGTTTTTTCCAGCCTCGTTTCATTAGATTTCTTGGGTTATGATTGGAAAGAGCCAATAAAAATGTGGTTAAAGTTGCTGCTCCATCCCCAACTAAACTCCACTTATTATTGTCCAAAGGATGACATGATGGTAATACTAAATGTCCAGAATCTTCAACACCAATAATTTTTGGAGACTGATTGGAAGAAATTAGTGACTGCTTTCCATTCGATTGACTCAAGCAAAAGGAGAGCCACCTATCTCCAACAGCGGTTTCAACAGTGGATACGGGTTGTGGGTATCTCTCTAGGTTTGAAAGTAGAGATAGGTCTGATTCAATACTGGCGGCAAGTTTCCAATTGCCTCCTATTTCTGTTCCAGCATTGAGTGTAATATCTGCAATTGCATCGCCGTCGATCACTTTGAATCCTTCTTCAGTCGCCTGAATTATCAAGCATCTATCACCATCTCCGTCCAAAGCTGCAGCTACTATCGTCCCTGGTTCTGCAGGTTTCAATTGAGAAAGTAATAGGTGCGATTCTTGTTTTGCTTGCTCAAATGTCCAAGTTTGTGTTGGCGACATTTCTCCTGCTCCACAATTATGATTCATCAATTTGGCATTATGACTTACTTCTAAACTAGCGATCCCAAGGTTGGTTTCAAGCCAATCTGCAAACCACTTGGAGGCGGAACCTTTTGATGAATCGATAAGTAATGGATTGGCGATTTTGAAATTATTTGATGCACTGAATTTTCCAAATAGGCTTGTGAAGTCATCTAATCTTTTTGTCAACCAACCGATGTGTAGATCATTGGACCAATCGGAACTGGAATAATCGGTTTTGGGCGCCGACATTATTTCTTGCTCTATATCATCTATTTCTCTTTCCTCTTGAGATAGTTGCTCGGCAATTTGAGATATTTCATTTTCTAAACTAGGAGTTGTCTTAAATCCAAAAGCATCAAAGATTTTGAGGCCAGAGTCGCTTACTGGGTTGTGACTAGCAGTAATCATACAACCGATTCTAGCCGCGTTATGAAGTGTTGCATAATGAAGAGTCGGTGTGGCGCAAACCCCTATTTGGATGACTTTGCAACCAGAAATTTGAAGTCCCAACGTGAGGCTCTTGGCAAGTAATTTATTGTCAGGTCTTTCATCCCAACCTATCACAACAATATTTCCTTCACCAGGCATAGTATCGTGGATTCTACCGAGAACTTCTCCAATTAAACGCATTAGAGATGGCGATACTTCTCTCTTTAGATGTAAATTCTCAATGGCTTGCTGCTCGCTAATAGAATTTCGATTGACCAGTCCGCGAATACCATCGGTACCAAAGAGATTCAATGTCATCCAATTCACCTGTGAATTGACTGTGCAGGGTGCACTCCAGTCACCGTAACATTAGGCCAAACAACACTATTACAGCCCAAAATAGTTCCAGGATTAGTTACAGCATTGCACCCTAACTGACTGCCCTCTCCAAGTATTGCCCCAAACTTCCTAAGGCCACTAGCAACTCTTTCACCTTCAATTCTGAGATATACCTCGGTTCCATCATTTCTAAGATTGCTTAGTTTCACTCCAGCACCAAGATTTACACCCTTGCCAAGAATTGAATCTCCGACATAGTTGAAATGTGGGGCTTTTGAGCCTGGTAAAAGAATTGAATGTTTAACTTCACTACAATGTCCAACAACTGCTCCAGAGCAAATCCATGAATTCTCTCTAATGTATGCGCCGTGTCGAATTTGTGCATTTTCACCAACATAACATGGTCCAATAAAATGTGTAGAAGGTTCGACAACGGCCGATTGCTCTATGATAACTGGGCCCTTTGTTTCATCAATTGTAACCCCTGCCCGTTCAAATTTTTGTGGTTTGTCTATCGAATTAAGCAAATTGACTAGTTGGGATTTGAGAGAGTTTTTCGAATTAGGATCTAAAATATCCCAAACGGGTAGACCGGCATCAAAAAAGGGTTGATGAGGTACATTTTTGTTGTCAAAACTAGGAAATAGTGAAGATATGTGTGTATAACTTGGCCACTCCATACCTACTGCCAAGATGCAATATCGCATGAAGTTGCCGTTATATTTAGCAAGCCATACGGTAAAGTCTCTTTCCCGTGGCATTATCAAGACGGAAACCGACCATCTCTGAAAGATGACGTGGGATGAAAAGCCCCACCTTCCTAGTGGTAAGGCCGTGATTTCTCATTCTTCTCTCGTTAGAAAGGTGGTGAACAATATCGGCTGCTGAGCAGTCTGGAAAGACCGACACATAATCGATAATTTCTTCTTTTAGTCGTTCTAATCTTGCTTGTTTCTGGGATCCTTTTCCTCTCATATCTATCATGTTATATTTGTCGATTAAAGTATATAAACAAAGCAAGGGAAGTCCGTGGGCTCCCAAAATATCATTCAATTTTCAAAATATCTTGCCACTTTTTTGATGAGCCACGGCGGAAATAATTGGTATGGAAGTCTCGCTGACCTACAAGTGAACTTCTAATCAGTTTACCTCTACTGTCATAGCAACCCCATTTAGTGTGGATTGGAACCATTATTTGTTTTAATTCAAGAGATGGTCCTGTCGGTTGTGGAGTTTCCTGTTTAACAGTCTCGCTGACTCCATCCCAATGTAGCATATCCATTGAAGGGCATTGTAACTGTGATTCATTTTCGAATCTGATTCGGCCTTCTGCTGGCTTTACAGGTTTCCAATCACCAGCCCTGCGCCCATTATTCAGCCAAGTAACCATGCTCTTCATTTGTTCAATGGTCGCCATTGCCATGTGGGCTTTTTCCCACCAGCCATCGCTTCTGGCTAAGGTTACATGATGAACCCCTGGATTTATCATTCTATTATCCAAAGCATCTGCATAAGTTCGACATAGGTTTTCTAGTCTGATAATAAAAATCGGCATTGGGCCAAGATTCAATCGATTTAATTGGAAAGGATTGGCCAATTCCCCCAGAAGTAAAAATGGCTTCCTGTCTTGTAATAAACTCGAGTTTTCCTGTGATAAAAGTGAATCTATCGACTCTCCTTCGCAGGTGAATTGAGAACAATATTTTTGTATTTCTAAAAGATTTAGGGGTTCTTTAGATTCGTTATTATCGCCTTCATTTGAGAGATAGTGGATTGATTTTCTAGTAACCAATATCGGCCCATCTGGAAGGGGTAATGGCGAATTCGCAGGAGCATATTGCCATAAATTAGGTGTTTCAGGCTGCATGTTAATTGCCAGAAAGTTGTACTTCTTAAAACGCCACTTATGAGGTAAATGTTGATTCAAGCATGCATTGTGGGCATGTCACTTTGATCGGCCTAATTGCTGGAATTCCTAATGCGACCCCGCACCCAGGGCATAATATTGCTTGGTCGACATTTTGCCTTCTTTGCGAAACCCCTGGAGTTGGGTCGTATTCAAAACGAAAATTGGATTTATCCATGACCTGAGCAGGCGTAGTATAATCCTTGTAATTATTATCTACTATAGGCGTATTAGTATTTGCTTGCGGTGAAGGGTCATACTCTCCACCTTGCGAATATCCTGGAGGGTTTTGTGAAGGAAGCATTGCCATTATGGTCGCTTCGGGCAGGCCATATTTTGTGGCCATTTTAGCTACTTCTAAAGATAAGTCATATCCTGATAAAGAACGCAATATGGCCATGTCACTAGCTTCTAATGTCATCATAAATCACCCTATACTTGGGTAGGTTTTGAGCGTTGACCCTCTATGCTCAAGGGAAAATATACCGAAATATACACAATATTGTATATATTTTACATCAAAGAGTTCAAAAGAGGTTGGCGTCGGGGGAGCAAATGTGGAGAGGGGCAAATGAGTAAGTCTAGGGCACAAAAATTTACGCGTGAAAAGCTACAGAGAATGAATTCGCAAGAACGTTCTAAGGTCGCTAGAACACTCAGTTGTAGAGAAACAATGTCCAAAGCACATTGGGTATTTTCAAGGGATTCTGTAGCAGATGTTATCGAAGACTTAACTGAAAATGATTGGGACCATGTATTTGTTGTAAATAGTGAAGGAGTCCCCACTGGAAGAATTCATGCTGTTGATGTTTTGAAACTAATAGCAAAGAAAAATGTTGAGCGTTCAGTCGCTTGGATGCATAGCGTCCCTGCCCAGCAATTGGTAAATTTACCACCTCTAACTGTAAGAAGTGAAACACCATTGCTAAAGGCTGGTGCGTTAATGCTAACTCATGATTTGAATCAAATCGGCGTCATAAATGAACAAGGAGTCCTAGTTGGGGTCGTTGAACACAAAACTATGGCTAAACATATTCCGAAGTTCATTATTTGAGTTCAAATTCCCCAATAACGGTCTGATTGAGCCTGTTTTGCTTGAAGTGTGCTCTTGATTGTTGTCGCCATCCACAATACTACCACCCAAATCAATGGGTAGCCAAGGTCAGTGAGAATCTGAGATACACTGAATTCATATGAGTCCCCTTTGAGTACATCTGTCGAGATTATCAATGCGGCGTTTACAAAGGAGTAAACGACCATTCCAAAAATCCCAAGAACGATTAAACGACCTGAAAAAGAACCTCTTCTCAACCTTAAGAACATGAAACCTGCAGTTGATGTCAAGAATGCGATAACCATCCATGCAAGTGCCGAATGGACCACTTCAAGCCATAAAATTGAGGTTTCTACCGTCGAAACTAAATCATCGTATGCTCGATAACCTTCAGCTACTGCAAAAATTGCACTGAAGAGTGTTGCAGTCCAAAGTAAAGAAGAAAACATAGCTGCGTCTGCGTTATCTCTCATCTCCTGAATCACTCTGTTAACGGTGGTTTCAATTCCTGCCCCTTTACTAAAAATATACAATCCAGTGACTAAGGGTAACGCACCAATAACAATTCCTCCAATCTCTTGAGGTAGCATAATTCCTAACCCAAGAATGGCTAATACTAGCCCGAATGGAATCATTATTTTTGCACGCCATTTAGGATCTTCAAGGGCTTTTACAATATAGTAATAAGTTCCTTCAATACCTTTTGATTGCTTGACAATTATCTTTTCAACATGGTCGATTCTAACTTGAGATTGAATGATTGGAAGGACCGATTCGTCCTCAGCACCATCTGTTACAAGTATTGCTTTGTCCGGTTGAAATGCTGCGACTACTTCCTCTAATTGAGCCGCTATCGCCCTGTCGGAACGAATACCAACTTTCTCATCACCAGTTAGAATTGCAATTTCAACCTCATCGTCTTCCGCTGAATTCTCACTTAGGTTATCGTGCTGTGATAAAGCACCAAGAATGGCATTGGTATCGCTCTCCTCGGGATCGGCGATACCCAACTTTAGTGCGGCTGTCAAAACCTGACGACGCCCCACAACTGGGCCTCTAATGGCTGTCTTAATTCCAAGATCATTGTCTCGGTCAACAGTCAAAACAAGGGTTCGTGTCATGTGGATTCACCGTTTGATGTTCATGCTAACTCGTCCTACATTTCAAAGGCTTCGCGCGAAAACCCATTTGAAATGAAGTTTTTATCAGTCTTTTTCCTCTGTGACGGGTTTCGAATCATCTTTGGAAACTTCGGCTTCAAATTTTTCTTCTGCGGCTTTATTTTTTGCCTTCCAACGCTGTGTTGCACGGATATATTTCAACGGATGGTCGAGCCATGGTTGATCGCATAATCGGTCGTCACCTGGAAGAACTGGGCAGTTATGATTTACTTTCAAACTGCTACACTTGGCCGGAGTGTATGCATTATCATACAAGTGATTTACCTGGTATGTGGTAGTTCCTTCGCTAAAATCTGGAGCACCGCTGAAGAAATTAACGCATGATTCTCTAGGTATCGCTAACGTAGCCGCCATAGCTCCAAGGAAAACCCTACCGAAGTGATTAACGTTGACTCCCTTGGCTAAATCAGATACGACAGTTATCATGCAAGGAGGCCAATCAGATTCGTCCGCTCCGACAAGTGCTATTGCTTCACTCGCTTTGTTAGCCATCAAGTTTCGAACCATACCGACCGGTTCAGCAAGACGTATTGCGAGGTCTGTTGTCACCTCTGCCATTTTTTCTAGTGCTTCTGCTTCAATCGAAGCCTTGATTCGTTCACGTAAAAGTCTGGACAGTTTTCCTGAAGAGGTGTACTGTTGCTCTTCAAACAGGGTAATCCAACCGTCCTGGATGTCATTATTGGCGAGCCTCCACCTACTACCGGTTATTTTTGGACATATCTCAATGAAATCTACTAAATTTATCTTCCAGACTTTGCCTTCTTTCTTCTGTTTGACATTTTGCATTGCCATAGAGCCGGTTGAAAAGTCATAACTTTCATCTATCTTATCTTCAAATTTGATCCCTGTGATGTAGGTTTTAGCAATGCTCTCTAAGTTCTTATCATCCTTGGATAATATCTGCTCAGCTCGCGCTGCCTCGGCTTGAGACCAACGTGCAATCAGACGTTCGTCTTCGGATGCGCAGACCACCAATCTTGCATAATAAAATGAAAACGCTTCGATTAAGCGGCCTTCTTCTGTATGGATATCTCCTCCGACCACTTCCACTCCTTCTTTGGATTGAACTGAGTCAATTAGTCTGATTCTGGCTCTTTGTCTTGCTTTTTCCATCCATTCCCCATCTAGTAATTCCTCTAAATTTATCTCATGTTTTTGTGCCATATTTCTAATCCATTCGGCCGCTTGAGGTAAGAAAGGATAACGAGATAACGTGACTTCATCGTTTAACGATGGAGGTTCACGTGGAACGGGCATGTAATATCCACATAGCCAACAGCATATGAACTCCTTCATGTGGATGTTTTGATGATGTAGATGGGGCTGGGAGGTCTATGCAAGGGGGTCGTTTACAGCGCCTTATTGGGTTTCAAGACGATGTTAGATTGTCGTTTGGATGGAATTACTCCGACGATGTTGATAGTGCTAAATCGATGGCGGGGGCTTTCAAGGAAGATGTTCCATATGGTGTAGAAAACTGGAGTTTAGATTCTAGAAGTAGATGTTTAGAAGAAATCTGTGCAGAGTTAGCGACTTGTGATAAATTGGTCATTATTGGGGCAGCGGTGGAACAACAGGAACTTTCAGAAATTGATTTTTCCAATACTGCGGTAATCGCCGCTGATGGTTCTGTTGGCGCAATGCTTGACTTCGAATCATTAACCTGTATTGTCAGTGATTTAGATGGAGGAGAGCATATCGATGTTGCAGCATCAAAAAGTCAGCGATTCGTCATACATGCTCATGGAGATAATGTTTCTAGATGGCAGAAGGTTCTCGATAATTGGAGTGCTTTCTCTAATCCGCCTAGCCTTGTATTATCGCATCAAACCAATGAAAGCCTTCAGGGGATGTATAATTTTGGCGGTTTTACCGATGGCGACCGTGCTGTGTGTTTTGCATTATGGGCAGGAGTTGCAAAAGATAAGATCGAGTTGGTCGGGTTTTCTACACAAAAGGTCGGAGTTTGGTCTGGAGCCACTAACCCCGAAACAAAAATGAAGAAACTATCTTGGATGAAGAAGATACTGAGTTTCTTGAATTTGGAAGGCCAAATTAAAGATTAATTCACTTGTTTCTAAGCGCCCTCAGTTTTTCTTTCAGGGCATCTCTTTGAGAAGATGATTCAGATTGTTTAGAACTATCAGATTGGTTTCTACGACTAAACATATCTTTCTCCCAAACATGGATCTTACCATCATCAGACCCTATTGCAACCCTAGAATCATTGCTGAAAATCGTTCTTGTTTGTGGAATTGGCGATTTGGCAATAAGGTTTCCATTGGCTAAATCTCTCACCTCTAAGTTGCCCTCAATTCCACTCCATCTTGTTGACCAATGCGTGGTTGTTTTGGAAGATTTGAAGCCAATCACTTGATTGGTTATTGGCGCACCAGTTTCAGTCCAGATGGTTTTGTTTGCTGCATCTGTAGCGACTAGTGCTCCACCTTCTAAAGATGCTATACGCATTTTCTTTGTTGCTTGTAATGATTCAATAGATTGTTCGAATTTATTCTCGGTTGTTTTCAAATTACTAATCGTTCCATCTGCGTGCCCGAGTAAAACTTCGTTTGACGTCACGCCCCCACACATTATAGGAGAAGAAGTTTCTAATTGGTGGTTGATTATCTCGCCATCTGTAAGAATCTCCCCCCAGCCCGACATGGGCCTTCCTAGGCCAACTAGGATTTTCGACTGGTGTGAAATAATAAACCATGGTCGCTCATTCATCTTGATTACCCACCTTTGTTCGCCTTCAAGGGAATATTTCCAGATCGCTGATTCTAAGAAATCGTTGTGTTCGATATCATAAACCGATGACGTAACATATATTTCATCATCCTCAACTATTGCCGAATCTGCACTACCCTCTAAGGGATGTTGCCAATTTATTTGGCCTGTTTCTGCGTTTAGATTGACTATGTGTAAGCCAGATGTTAGAATTATCTGATTCTTATGAAAGATTATTTCGGTAATCCTATCGGGCAGTTCTTCAGACCATAGTAAGTCACCGTCGGAATTCCATTTTCTTATTTGGCCGTCCCAACCTCCAGCGACAAGATTGTTTTGTTCGTCAAAAGAAACTGAGGCAACGGATTGCTCTAAAGAGCGAATCATCCAACACGCCCCCAACAAGTCCATATTGGGCCATGTTTGGCTCCCCGTCATAATAGAGACGCTTGTTTTGCATCAAAATTATCAATTATTGGCTTAGAATATTTATTCCATGCTTATCTTTGGTTTTTTGATTGAATAAGTAAGAATGAATGCTACCAGTCCAAAAAGACATGCTGAATAATAATGGCCCATTGTGAAAAATGATAGGGCAGCACTTGTTCTAAGTAAAGCGATAGAGCCTGATTTCATTGACCAAATTGCGAATCCCATTGAGATTAATGCTAAGGAAATAAATGCAATACCAACTGTAGTGTACAGAGTTGATGCGCCCGGGTCCATCAAAGGGTGGTCCATTTGCTCAGGCGTTTTATCTATCTCGCGTATTTCACAATCATCGGCTCCATTAGAGCATTCTTGTTCAGCAAAATCTTCCTCTGAGGGGACCTCGAAATCTATTGTGGTAAATCCAATCGGCTCGAATAGTGCGGGAGGAGAGAGTAGCACTCGATTGGAAAATACATCTCTATGCCCGTTTCTACTAACTATAATATCAACTCTAACCATTCCAGGATCTAATTTTTCAATTTTAAAATTACCATCTAAGTCAGTATTAAATTCACTAGAGTTCCAAACCCCGTCTTCTAACCATGAAACATAAACTGTGGAATTGTTCAAACCATTGCCTTCGTGGTCATATACAGTTCCTCGAAATGTCGCGCTATCATCGGGAGCATTTTGAGACATGCTGTAAACGAATTCATCTGGCCTAACAAGTCCGGATTGGGGAGAGGTATAATCCAGTCCATTAATAAGGCCGAGTAAGGCGATAATGATAACAAAAATTCCAGTAGCATTACCAATAGGCGGCATGTTTTTTTGTTCTATTGTCAGCTTTGCCCCTGAAGATGCAAACATCATATTCGGTTTGGGGTCGGTTTGGGATGTCATCTCGTCGATGTAATCTAACTCTTGGGTTTGACCGTCGCCATCTGCGCCCATAACCATGCTTAACCGCCATCCTACTTGACTTCAATGCGCCCATTAGAATGGGCTAATAGTTTGGATAATGATTGTGATTGTATCCAAACCTGAATGTCGATTGTACCGTCGTCATTCTCCGTTTTCGCAGTAACAAGTCCCGACTCATAAACATCTGAAACATAGCCTTCTATCGCTCTGCCTGTTAAACTTGGATGCAATATCAAGTCCACAGGAGGTCCAAATAAACGCATCAATATGGTATCTTGTAATTCTGTCAACCCTTGTTCGGTAAATGAGGAAATTACCATTGGTTGTGAAAATCCTAGTTCTTTGATGAGTTCTGATTTTTCTTGTAATGATGTTTCGTCGACTATTTCCGCCTTTGTTAAAACAACAAGAAGGGATTTTTCAGTTAGCACATTATTTGTTACTTCCTCTTCATTGCTTAGATACCTAGAGAATATTTCGCTTCTAGACGTTGATAATTTTCTCTCCAACTCAGAGATTTCATCACTTGAATCTACTAACAGCAGTAATAAATCACATTCTAATGCTTCTGCAAGTGTCGCTCTAAAGGCATCTAATGTCGAGTTTGGCAATTGATCGATAAAACCAATAGTATCTGCGAGAAGAACTCTAGGGCTTGCCGCCATTCTTCCAACTGTTGTTTCTAAAGTGGAAAATAATTTATCTTCAACTAGAACTTCTTTGCCTGATAATTTCAAAAATAAACTAGACTTCCCAGCATTAGTATAGCCTGCAAGGCCAACCGTCATCGCCCCGCTACGAGTCCTTTGTTTACGACGTTCGGCTTGGGCATTGGCATGTTTTTTCTGTCGCTTACGCAATGAGGTTAATTCTCTATTTACATTGGCAAGTATTGCTTGTAGGGCAGTTACACCTCCACCACCAAATCCGGCCCTCTCGCCTGTGGTTGTTTGGTTTGCAACCTCCCTAAGCACAGTTCTGTCAGAAAGTAATCTAGCGATTCTAACTTGGGTTCTAGCCTCTAAGGAATTTGCATGAGAGGTAAATAATGACAGTAAGAGCCTTACTCTGTCCCAAACCTCAACTTGGACCGCGTCACTAATTGCAACTATTTGACGCGGAGTTGCATTTGTGTGAATCAAAACCAAGTCGACCTCATTCCATGGGTGATTGGTCGTTTTTGTCTTCAATTCATCGCCAACATCTTGTAATCTACCTTTGCCAAAATAACCTCTTGGGTCTATTTGTCCTGGTTGATTTAAGGTTTCAATTATCTCAATCCCCATAGTATTGACAAGGCCGCAATATTCTGAAACATCATCATTACCGCGAACTAATAAAATCGCTTTCCTGCCTTCGTGATTTGTTCTAGCCTCTCCTAGAGCAACACCGCCAGCACCTGCAAGAACTTCGAAGTGCTCTTGCTTCGCCATGTTTTGTCCAAGAGTCATCCTCATATCAGCCCACCCCTTGGATTGTTCATGGTCGAGTCTTACCAAGCAACTATTGAGTGGTCTGGACCTGTTTCACTCGCAACTACATTTCTTGCTGCCGCATCTAGGCCTGGGTGTTCTGCAAAAATGACCGAAGATGGAAATAAAGCAAGACTTGTGATAATTGTAGAAGATTCTTCTATACAGTCTCTAAGAGATAGTGTTGATGACCTATTGGTGGCCTTATCGGACATCGAAGAAAATACTGATTAATCCTCTAAATCTAAAATTACAGGTGCATGGTCTGAGATTTCTAATCCGCCTTCTCTTTTTATCGACACTGATTTTACCATCTTTTGGGCGACCGGGTTTAGTAAAAAGTAATCTATTCTCCAGCCCCTATCTTTCACTCTCGCCTGTCCTCTATTTGACCACCATGAGTAAGTTTTGACTCCTTCACCGGTAAATTCTCTGAAAACATCATGCCATCCATCATTTAGTAAATCGCTGAACCACTCTCTTTCATGAGGCAAGAATCCGCTTTGTTTGGCATTTCCTTTGGGATTCCAAATATCATCTTCTGTGTGCGCTATATTCAAATCTCCACAAACAATTACTGGGGTGTTCAATTCTAGATATGGCCGAATAAATTGTCTCCATTCCTCCATCCATGCTTCCTTAAACTCTTGGCGTTCAACTTTGTTAGAGCCGCTTGGAAGATAGGTGTTGATGCAAATCATTTCTCCGTGTTTGGAAACTATGACTCTTCCTTCGCTATCATTTGGATCGTGATTTCCCTTTTTGCCTACTTCTAATATCTCCATTGAATTTCTTGAAAGTGTAGCAACTCCTGAGTAGCCTTTTTTCTCTGCAGGATGGAGGTGTAGCGAATAGCCTTCTGGCCAAGACCAATCTTTTGGTAATTGCTCGGGCAATGCCCTAACTTCTTGAAGCATCCAGATGTCTGCATCGATAGAGTCAAAATAGCCGTCAATACCTTTTCTGATCGCTGCTCGAATTCCATTTACATTCCAAGATACTATGCGCATGGTTGCCTCCAAAAGTTGGCAGTGGATAAATCTCAATGTTGAGCTTTACCAATATTTTTTCCAGCCGTCCTTCCTGAATGAACCGCTGCATCGGCCAAGATATAATCGGATTTTACCCACGACCCTGCCAATATAATTCCTACATCACAAAAGGCAAAACCATCGATTTCCTTATCGCAATACTCATGAATTGCTATCTTTTCTTGTCTTAAATCTGTAATAATGTGTTCCCGCCAGCCACCTGCTTGGGAATCAAGAAAATTCTCTAAGAATTGGAGCCTTTCCTCAGAAGAGGAAAATCTTGTTTCCCCGGCATCACCAGTTAGGCCGCCAACAGTAATTGCTGAAAGGTGAGAGCCATGAGTCGAAAGAATTGATTGAATTCCAATATAATCGATTACTGCTGTGCTGTTTTCTGTATCGATAATGGCCTGCCTATCTCTTAACGGCTTGGAATCAAGTCCTAATTCAATGATGCTTGCAGTAGTTCTTGATGGGTTTGCGAGCGTTTCTGTTGTGCGGATTGGATAAGCGTCTATCAATAATTTTCTCGCTCCATTTAATCCACATGCAAGGATTACTACATCTGCCTCAATCCTTTTCCCGTTTTTCAATTTCACACCATAATCATGTAGAGATTCCACTTTTACTCCGCACTCTATCAAAACTCCAATCTCATCTAAAGCAGCTGCTATTCGACCTACTAGGCCGATCCATCCTTCATTAGAAACCAATAATTTTGATTTTGATAATGCGTCTATTCTGGATGTATTATTTGAATCCCAACTTGACAAGAATGAGGCGCCACGAACTACATGGTAGGCTGCATCTTTTGATTTCAACGCCCTTCTATTCTCGATGACTTTGGAGATATTACCTCTGGGCCTAATTATTCCATGGCCTATTATCTCGATTTTATCTAATCTAATCGAAGAACTTGCTGGTTTACGTTTACTGAGGCGCCTGCATAGTTGCCACAATGGCCCTTTTTTATCAAGAAGGTGGGGGCCATATGTTAAAGAAAAACCTTCTTTGTTTTGTGATGTGCCCTTGCCGCCAATTGTTTTTGTTCTTTCAAGTACAACGACGTGATGGCCGTTTGCTGACGCGTCTATTGCAGCACTCAAGCCGGCGAGACCTGCTCCCACAACCAATACTCGCGCCATGTTTGAGGGGGGAGGTTTTTACGCATCAAACCATTGATGATTATTGCTTGATTTGGTTTTGTGCCCTTGACTGAAACTAACGTTTCAAAAGCCCAATCATCAAATCATCCTTGTCTGCCTTCGATCGCTGAATTTAGTAATGCGGTTGCAACTACTATTCTTCTATCGATTGGGTGTCCTTGCGGAATTGTGACTAAAGATTTCTTGATAAAAGGATTGAATTGTTGATGTAGAAGTATTCCATTATTCCCAGGAATCTCGAAATGATATTTTGCAGGAATTAAGCCACCAAAGGGCACTAGTCTCCTAAGTAGAGCATTGCTATCTTCAAGTAATTCTCCGTATTGATTGCCTTGAACATCGAGTAATTTCCACGAGTCTCTAATTATTGACTTCATCCCTTTACGTTGTAAGGAACCAATATGTTCACCAGTATTTGGGTCTGTAATATCATATGTTGCCCAAATATCAATGATTGAACGGGCTTTGATTTGCAATAGTGGCTGAGTGCAAGATTCATCGGTGTACAGAACTATATCTTCTTTGAGTTTGAAACGCTTTTGCTTAGAATAAGCGATTATCTGGTCGTTCATATCTTTGAACCAAAAAGCGCCGCCGAAAAATCTCCAGAATTTAGTTTGAATTAGGTATTGGTCCATCTGAAAGAGTTGTGACATAGTCCTAGGATAGGGCGCAAACTGATATAATTAACTGAGGCGGTTTTATTCTGCCTCGATTAGATTTTGTCCTATGTTTGAGTTTGGGTCTACTTTTCCGACTGGTAAAAAAGATGCGAATGTCGCCAATAATGCTGAAAGAAGAATGCTGATCGATAATAGTTGGCCTGTGTCTTGAGCCGGAGGGAATTTACTGAAAACGACTAATGCGAAAATCGACAATGAAGTCAAGGCGGCGCCCCAGCGAGCATAATCATCTGAACGATCACGTTTCTCGTTTACACTTGCATGTGAAAGATAGTCTGCTGCGAATCCCATTCCGAGTAAAACTGCTGGAGCTGTGCTAACTTTTCTTCCACCTAAATGGCTGGCAAATCCATCTACTGCAATTCCAATTGCAACCGTTCCAATTGCGATTCTCAAGGCTTTTTGATGAGATCCTGTGATGAAATAGGCTGCCATAAATACAGCAAATCCGGCAAGTAAAATTTGAATTATTCTAGAGTTTTCAAATGATTTTGCCAACTCAGCCCCTATTGGAAGGTCTCCACCTATCACTCCCGAAAAATTGTTAATTTCGAGTAATTCCTCAACATCATATTTGAAATCAAGTGCGGCATCTGCATTTTCTCCATCGATAAATGCGGCGATGGCTACGCCTTTGGTGACATCGTCTTCGATTAATCTAAAATCATTCATTAAGAGTGATGTAGTCGAGTTTTCAATTACCAAATCTAATGTATTAGACTGATTGGAATCAAAATTAGGTAATCCCATCACTAATTTAGTCTGAATCAGGCCTGTGTCGTAGGAAATAATACTAGGGTGTTGTGATATTTGTTGCTGTAAATCTAGAATATCTTGTAGTGCCTGTGGGTCATCTCCTTGCGTATCAACTACAATCCATACAATAGTTCCTGAAGCAATCATGTAGTTATCCCTTAATTCTTGTAAGTCATCTAAAGAGCTTTCATCCTCGGGCAAGAATTGTTGTATATCTAATACTTCGACGCCGGCAGGCGCTGTAATGGCAATACACAACAATAAAATTAGGCTAGCTGGCCAAAACCAAGCATAAACCGATATTGGTTTTTGTATGGTTGATTTCAATACCGGGGATTTGATAGATTTCTTTTCACCCAAGTAAATATCTTCTAAGATAAATCTAGTCATCGCCCAATCTAAAACTATGCCAATAATCATAACCAATGCTAAACTTCTTTGCGCTTTTATTTGAGAGAAAAGGGCGATTGATACGGCAGCAACTGTAGTGACCATTGCAATAAATAGTATCTTTCGAACCTGTTCTTTGTCCTTAGAAGAATGAGTATACCAAAAAGCACCATCGACAGCGACGCCCATTATTATCGGAATCGCTATGCCATCAATAACTGAAAAATTATGACCTAGGGTCGATAACAATCCTACTTCGGCGATCAAGACCATTCCAACACCTCCCAAAGTTAGTAATGTTGATTTCAAACTACGTAGGCCAATAAATAAAAGAGTGCCGAGAATGATTATAGAGGGTAATATCATTTTATTTAGGTCGTCTTCAGCGATATTTTCTGCTTTCTTGAACAACATATTTACGCCGGCTGGTTCAAAATTATATTCTGAATTCTTTGATGCTTTTTCACACCATACTGATAATTCTGACCAATCTGTAATTACTTCTGAGTCCGAATCTAACCATATCAGCCAAAGAATCTCGTTTGATTGTGGAGGTTGGGTTGGGGAAGAACCGGAAAAAGATGGGCAGGCGACTCCTAAATTGGTTTGTTTTGGCAATAAAAGTAATGTCGTTTCAAGTGCGGATTGTTCTTGATTTGTTGAGTTTTTGCCGCACCATCCTTCCTCAATAGCAGGCTGTAAAACATCGCTCCAAGAAGACGCGTTTCCAATGTCTCTGCCCTTAGAATCAAGTGCTTCAGACCAACTGTTGAAAGGAGTCTCCAAGCGAGCAATATAGGTTGTATGTGAATCATAAGAAAGATTCTCGTTTTCTCCTGAAAGAAGGTCTTGTTCTATCGAAAGTAAATCTTGGACTCTCGAAAAGTTTGCAGTTAGTGGGCCGTTATCATCATGAGAAATTGTTATGATTAGTTGTTGGTTTAATTTTCCGCCATCGGATTGTTCGTTTATTCTAATGCTTGCTTCATCATCAAAAATTACCTTTGTGGATAGTGATGGAGTTGGAGGATTGATAATTGCCAAAAGGCAGCATGCCAGAAGTAATGTTATGATTACTTGTTTAGCACGCTGTGCCTCCATAGTATCACCTCGAATACTACGCTTCATCATTATTGCCTAAACAGAAGTAGAGTTTTATCTCCATTCTACCCATTGTCCTGAATTCGAGTCGCGGTAAAACCACAATCCGGTGCCGGGCGGATATTCTATCGCTTCATAGCCGTCGATCATTTCTCCTCTTTCGGTAACTGGTGGCTTTCCAGGTGGACTAGAAACTGGCCCTGGGTCATCAAATAAGGCATCATCTGATTCAAGCCACTTATTGGACTCTGGTTCGCTTCTGCTTCTCATGAACATTACCAAGCCTGCTATTATTACAATCAAGACAACTGCGATTGATCCGCCAATTACTAGCATGTTGCCCGAAGTACTATCCGAAGTATCTTCACCTTGGTCGCTAGAATCACTATCTGAAGTTTGATTTGTATTGTTATTGGTTTGATTGGTGGTTTGATTTGTTTGGTCGTCTATGTCTCCGAAAGGAGTATCATCGCTATTATCGCCAATGCCGTCGCCATCACTATCCTTCCATTCACTAGAATCGGTAGGGAAAACGTCGCCTTCTATGCACACAGACTGAACTCTAATCGCACCATCACAATAACCGTCGCCATCTGTATCTGCTTCTAGAGGGTTGGTTTGTGGGTTTGAGGCTATTTCCTCAGTATCCAATAAGCCGTCGCTGTCATCGTCGGTATCCGCATTGTTGCCGATGTTGTCATCGTCGGTATCTGTCCATTCATTGGGATCGTTAGGGAAAGCATCCAATACATCGCCGACTCCGTCTCCGTCTGCATCACCTGGCAGAGAACCGTCATCTATTCCATCTTCATCAACTACAATAGTGAATTCTACAGGATAATACTGCCCTCCAGAAATTCTAACTACAATTGTTCCAAGTGGTATCGCGAAAGAGCCTTGGCCATTTTCATCGGATAAAAGACTGGATAGTGTTTGATTCTCTCTTACCAAAGTAATAGACAACCCCTCTACAGGATTATTATCTTCATCAGAGATTGTAACTAAGACGATGTCGCCGGGAGATGGGTTTTGAGGCGTGAATACTAAACTTAGATTCTGAAGTTCAGGCGGTTCTGGATTTGTTTCAGAAAGAGTGGTGCTAACTGCTGAAACCATGGTGGCAGAAGTTCCTGAACCTTGCTGAGCAACGCCGATAACTGTGTACTCGGATAGAGGTGAAGACAGGTATGGCAAGCTAAGGTCGGCACTTGACCCTTGGCCCCAAGCAATGGATGATAGGCGCCCAACGTATTGGTCAAAAATATCAAATATTTCGCCATCTGTTAAATCATAATCATCATTGCATCTAGAATCTTCATTCATTTCACCTGGTCTTAATTCATCATCCTCCCATTGCATTTCAAATTCTAATTCTGAAGAATATTCAGTATTAGTCTCGAAAATGAAGGAATCGCCTGCTGCCCAATTAGTTGAATCATAACTAAAAGATGTTGATGTTGAAGTGGTACTTGATCCACTCGAAGAAAGAGGTTGAATTTCGTTACCATCTGAATCGATAAGTCTCATATTTGAAGGATCTGGAGAAGGTGTTAAAGATGGTTCGAAAGGATGTACTTCTGATTCATGAACTATTCTAATTTGAACTCTCGCGACCTCTTGTTGAGTGCTTCCATCCCACTCTGTATAACTCCAAGCATCGATATGTTCACAGTATCTTTGGATCTTTTCTTCTACTGAAGTCCAGCCCATTTCAGGCCTTATTGATTCTTGCCAAATAAATTCCGATATAGTTGAGAAATCTATTGTTGCGGTATCAAATCCTTGGCTTGGCGATGCTACTGCAAGCATTCTTGTTGCTTGTTCTAAGTCTTCATGTAATGCAATATTGGTAGTTTGGCCAGGACCTAGGGCTCCAGTAATATTCAATTCTTCGGGATTTGTTAAAACCAAACCTATGTGTAGAGCAAGTGGAGTTAACTGATCTTCTACTTCTTCCCAATTTTCATCAGAAGATGTAAATGATGTGACTGCAATTAGTGACAATGGGGCTTCAAAACGAAGTTCTTGTGACCTTGTATCATCAGAAGCGGTAAATTGTAAATCATGTGTTTCAGCATCAGGCCAAAAGTCTGAGGGAATTTCGGGGAATGGTACTGAAAGGTCCAGTGGCGACAGGGCTACTGTGACCTTTTGCTCATAACCTAAAAGGCCAGATGTTTGTACATTTATTGTTTGTAATCCAGAAGCGCTAACATTAGCAGCATAAACCGGCAAACCCGCAAAATGGTCGATTATATCCATTCCACCAAGTGAAATGGCCCCTTGTGTTGCCGCACCTAGATTCAATCCAATTCCCGTAAGGGTTGCCCCATCTAAAGAACGGATGTGTTTTGATTGTGCAATTGAAACGTAAACTCCCGTATGTGGTGGCGTCACTGTAAGACTTGCTTTACCTAAACTATCCGAGGTGGAAATTTGTTGCGATATTACTTCAAATGGGCCATCGGTAATGAATTCATTGATTATTGAAGGCCCAGGTGTGTTTCTATTTTCTCTACTGTTCAACTGACAATATCTCCATTCTTCATTTGATTCTCGATATCCCTCATACCAAGTGTTACCATCATCATCGGAGGTTTCTATTCCTTGGTATTCTTTGAAGACAAATTGGTAACTTCTTACTACGCTATGGTCAAAATTATAATCCATTGTAATCGTGTATTCATCAATTCCATCAGTTGGTGAATAAGCGTGTGAGTCTGACCATGAGTCATAATCTAGGGTTGGATTTGGGCCGACTGTTTCGGAGTTGCCATCACCCCAATCAACATCGATACTGTTCAATGTAGTTCTGTCAAATTCCATGCCGTCGCTATTGGAAAAGGTCCCGTAATACCAACCAACTCTTAGTTCATGGTCTCCTTCTTGATATGCTCTTGAAATAGTACATCCAGGGCTGCTTGGCAAAACTATTTCATCTATGATTCTAAAGTTCAATCCAGAGTTTGTCGTTGCTGAAGTGGTTACTACTGCAACGCCCCTTTCATCATAAGGTAATGAATTAATTATTGAAGATAGGTCCCATCCTTGCCCATCGGCACTATCTTCGGAAATTTGTCCTTGGAATGAGTATTGTTCTTCTGCCATGTCTTGACCTTCTTGGTCTTCACCTCTTGGGTCTATTTCAATTGAGAAAACTCCGTCTATATCATCTGAAGAATAAGTTGCCGATAGGGTTGAAGGGGCAGAGTTGGTCAGTGTCAATTCACCTTCTGGAGATAAGGTAGAGATGGCTGGTTCTGCAAGACCTGGAGATATTCTAAGTATTGCGGTATCTACTTCTGCGCCAAAAATTGCACCGGTAACCGCGTCATATGTCGTGGAATTTACCGTTAGTGGTTGGCCGACTTGTGTCGTCTCGTCTTGTTCCACCAATACACCTACCGCAGATACTAGAAATATCTCATCTAGTACTTCAACGGGCATTGTTTCAACAAGTGTTGGTCGTAGTGACTCTATGTCAAGTTCGGCACGGGCAACATAGCAACTATCATCTGCTTTACATGGAGGATTGTAATTAGCCATTGGTTGTGAAAATGTCAAGGTATCCAGTTCTAATGTTGGGGCAGTATACCTTGCAACATATTGCCTATCCCACTGGTTCTCTCTGGTTAATTCGA